>Ga0194121_10004875_pt1 | contig 19096 bp, 14 predicted proteins | sample TA2MahCa50mmetaG_FD_148609 | JGI IMG/M metagenome (GOLD analysis project Ga0194121, IMG submission 148609) | Freshwater microbial communities from Lake Tanganyika, Tanzania - TA2015020 Mahale Deep Cast 50m | ecosystem: Environmental > Aquatic > Freshwater > Lake | place: Tanzania: Lake...
TAACCAATCTGTAAACCAAATACTTGGGTGATTAACTTCATTGCTGATACATCAATCTTCGGCGAATAATTATTCAACACAAAATCTTCATTCTTTATTCCTGACATCTGAACGCCTACTGACAAATTAAGTACTGTTTGTTGACCTGTTCCTTCCGATATGAATACGATACCGAATAAAAAACAGTAACAGATTTTAATTGTCTTAGATTTCATTATATAGTTTGGGGATGTTATTGACTACCTTAATGACTTCGGCAAAATCAAGACCAATGATTTCAAGATACCAGCGCAGGGTTTCGTAACGGGGCAGGTTGTCTTCTTCGATTAGGACCATGGCTTGTTCGCGGGTGAGCATGCCTTCACGGATTTGATTGCTGCGAAAGGTGTCGTTTTCGGAGAATCCGGCAACTGTGTGGTAAATGTAGTTATAAAAACTGGCTGTGCCATCCCCTATCCGCCAGGTGGATTTGGTATCAATAGCGGTTTCCCATTTGTAATCATGCTGTATGAGGTCGTTAATTTCGTTTTCGTCCCAGCGATAGTAATCAAAAAGGTGGTAGTAGTCTTTTTTAGGTGCAATATATCTGGCGGCAAAAGATCCCAGGCTGTCCCAGACTGACTGGTTGATATATCCTGGACTGCGCATGATGTTGCCCGCCACATAACCAAACAATTTGAGCTGGTTAAATATGGACAATGAATAAATTCTCTTTTTATTAAATTCAGGAGGCAGCCCGGCAAAACCTACCTTGAATTCGGTGTTTTCGAGGTTGTTGATGCCCCATATATTTAGGTCGATGCCGGTTTGCTTTTTCACCTGATTGGTGTAGTAAAAGAAAAATTTGTCGCCTGCCATAAAAAGGGGTATCATGCCCAATGAAGGGTACTTCAGCCAAGCGCTTACGTTTTTTCTTATGTTCTCCCTTTTCCAGTGGATATCAGCTGAAACAATGATGTTTTCTACACCCAGCTTGCCACACACACGGGATATATTTCTGCGCGCGAGGTCGGTTACCATTCCCCAATCGTACGTAAATGCTACAGGATTGAGGCCTAATTCTTTTTTAATGATGTGAAGAGAATACGTGCTGTCGCGCCCACCGCTGAATGGAACGATACAATCGGGTTTGCCGTCTTTGCGGCGGTAAGGCTCTACCAAGGCTTTCAGGTTTTCAATGGGTTGAACTTTGTTCTGTGGCTTATAGTTGTTGCAGTAGTTACAAACGCCCTGAAGATCGTATTCGATAAATGGAAAGGTTTGGGGAAGGAGGCATTTGGTGCATCTGCGGAGTTTACGGATGGCTTCGGCATTGTTTTCGAGCAGACTGAACAGATGGGCTTCTTTGGAACGATTGATAAACATTGCAGGATCAATCACCACCTCGCGCTTGTTGACTGTGTTGTCGAGTAAGTGCTTTTCAAGTCTGAGCGTTTTCACAAATGAAGCATGTACAGCATTCCAATTTTGGGGATAATCAAAATAATCAATGTTCAGTGAGCTCAAATGAACAATCAGGCCCTTGTTGGCAATGAGCTCCCTAACCTCCAGTGAGGGGCCAAAAGCAGCGAATTCCGGAGTTTTTTTGAGCCTTTCGAGAAAATAGCCTTCTGAAGCAAAAGTGATGAAGTTCTCACTGTCGGTTATGTAGTACAAGGAGCCATTGTTGGTTGCCAGTACAAACTGATCCAGATCGTGGAACATAATAGCCACAGACCAGGTGCCTTCGAGTTGGGCAAATGCCTTGTTGCAGGCTTCGGTCAGATCATTTGTGGATTTCAGTTGCTTGCGGATAAGTGCAGGTATGATCTCGGTATCAATGCTGTATGTTCGATGAAGATCAGGATGCAGCTCCCAAAGTTCGTCCACATTGACGATGATACCGTTGTGGATGATAATGATGTCATCTTTCAGTACCGGCTGGTTGTTTGCTTCGTTCAGTTGAGTGCCGTTGGTTACCAGGCGGGCATGGCCAAAAGCGCTAAAGCCCTGGTTCAATTCATCAGCTTTTAGGGCTTCTTTTACAGAAACATCAAAATCCTTGCTCTTGAGCAGCTGTCGGATGGGTACATCCCCTTTTATAACATCTATGGTGCCTTCATTCAGGTTTCTGATGGCCATACCGGATGAATCCTTGCCACGCGACTCGCTGAAAACAGCAATGTTTTCAAGGGTTTTTCGTCTTGCTTTGGGTGAATATATTTTACCTGGTTTGGTTATAAGACCGAAAATTCCGCACATAATTAAGTCAGTTTTTGATACAACAAATCGTATTGCTTACCGATATTGTTCCAAGTGTAGTTTAAAGAGAGTTTCTGAAATGCTTTTTCAGCTTTTTCTTTCATTAATTCAGGATGTTCATTTGCAAATTGTAATTTTTCCATCAAATCATGACTGTCATTCGACTTAAAGAAAAGAACTTCTTCATGAGAAAAAATAGATTTATTGGAGGGTATATCTGATACAATGACGGGAGTTTTCATAGATACAACTTCCAACAGCATCATTGACATCGCTTCAGTGAGAGATGGAAAGACAAACAGCTTTGCCTCTGAAACCAGTTTCATCAACTCGTTTTTCTCTTTAATCATTCCCAAAAATTCAGTATTCAATAATTTAGACAACGCTTCAATCTGAATTTTGTAATCAGGTACCTGATTAATATCGCCTGCGACTTTTAACAACGTTCTTTCGTTGGCAAGTTTCATTGCCTCCAATAACAAATGCAAGCCTTTTATTTCATAAATTCTGCCTGCAGCAAAAAATATGTAATCTTTAGTATTCTTTATCTGCAGTAGATTCTCTGTTCTTTCAGTAATGTTAATACCATTAGGAATCGAGTGTATATCTCTGCCATATTTATTCTTTATGAACTCAACATCGGGCATTGAAACAGATACAATCTCGTTGGCAAAAGTCACATTAAGTCTTTCGGAGAACCGGAAGAACCAATTGTGAATTTTGGAGAATTTCGGATCAATGTAATTATAAATTCCGTGGAAAGTTACAATTACCTTATATTTCAACCTTAAAAGGGGAGTTATAAAACCACTTTCTGCATGATGAAGGTGAATCATATCATAATTTTTCCATAGAACATGAATTAAACACCTTATGTAATAATAAAATGTATTTAATCCCCCTGTCCCCAAATTTGAAAAAACTTTTTGATGAATACCATTAACTAGAGTGTTCTCTTTGGATGAGTGTGATGCAATGCTCAGCACTGTAAAATCATATTCATCTTTAAGCTCGTTAATCAAGTGCTCTCCCACAGTAGCTGCTCCGCCAAAAGCGGGAATTCCTTTCAATCCAATTACAGCAATTTTTTTTTTGATCATATTTTTGATTTTACTATATGATACAATATGTCGGGTCTTAGAATCAGAGATTTCATCTTACAAGCATCAATAACTGTTATACCTTCACAACCATTAATTGTATGTATTTTATCTGAATAACTAGAGTCTACAATTGGATCTAAATGCGAAACGATTTCCTCTTTATATTCGGTTGGAGAGAGTTGGTTTATTTTAGAAATTGTTATTGAGCCTTCTTTGTAAATAGAATAATTTTGGCCAGGTCTGTATAATTTATTGTTTTCTGTAAAAATTTTCCCTGCTCCTCTTGCAGTTCTAATATCAGTAACCACGGGATTTAATAGGTGCGGCTGCCATCCCCTTAATAATTCCTTAGAATAGAAAACATGTAACTTGGTGTCATGTTTGTCGCCCTTAAGAGTTGTAAATAAGTAATAATATCCTTCATGAAAAATTATATCCGGATCGATACATTTTATATTATCAATGACTAAATGTTTATGCCATTTGTTTGATTTCTTTTCATAGATAAACAGTTTGCCTGACTCGTAGGACTCTGGCAAACAATATGTTTTATTACCGTCAACAAAAAAATTGGGATACGATAAATGATATTTTTCATTTATTGAATATTCTATTGCTTCTTCACCAAACTGAGTTCCTGAAAATGCTTTAATTTCACCTTTAAAGCCCTTATATGGGAGATATTCCAATGCTAAAAGAAGTTGTTCTTCTAAACAAAATAGAAAGGGATCCGCTAAAAAATATTTGGGTGATGAATGTTTTAACCACTTAACATCTGAATTCCTAATTGGACTCTTTATCACTTCTTCAATAGGTTTGTTAATATAGCCAACATGCCATGCATCATAAGTTAAATAGGTAATATAACTATTCTTTAATTTATTCTTTAAAATTTTCCAAATGAAATCTAACATCTCCATATTAGACGGCAATAAGTAAATCTTGGCATTGGTTTTAGAAGATTCTGATGGAAAGCGAAATGATGAATTACTCATCTCACGGCATAATTGAGCTGGCCATTGGCTACTTAATTCTAATGCCTGATTAATATTTAAGGCGAAGGAATGAGAAATTGTTTTAAAATATCCTTTCTTAAGCACAATACCGCCATCCAGTTTATCAGTAAGTCGCTGAAGAATTGCGCATGTGATGGGCTCATTATTATATATTTCCCAAAAACAATAAGGACCTCCTCTGTATTTTTGTTCATCACCGTGATGAAACGACCAAATACCATATTTAGTAGCATTTAGAATATCACCCCTAATAATTCCAAATCCAAAACGCAGCATAAAATCTAATTGTTCAGATTTTATAGTTACTACATCTGTGCTTGAAAAGAATTCACTGAATTTCCCTTTTTTATTAGTTGTACACGTGATTATTTGGCAATTCTTAATCAACTGCCCAATATCCTTTTTTGTTTGCTGTTCTGATTTTCCAAACAAAGCTTTGTACACAAAGAAAAGAAATGTACTTATCCTTAGAGAAAATTTCTTTTTTTTAGAATTTAATACTACCAATCTAATTTCATGACCTGCATCTAAAAGCATTTTAATAGACATAAACTGCCACAGTTTGAGGCTATATGAGTCAACCAAGATTCCAAATTTATACCTCATTATTCTTCAATCAACCGTTTAAACTCACTTCCAAATTTATCAAGCGACATATTTTTTTGAATATAATCATAGCTCTTATTTCCCATACAGATCCTTTGCTCTGAATTCTCTATGAGTATTTTCAAACATTCTGCAATTTTTTCAACTTCCCCAACAGGACATAAAAAGCCATTTTCATTGTTTCTAACCAAAAATTGATTATCTCCTACATCAGTTGCAACTACAGGTAAGCTATATGACATTGCCTCCATGATCGAATTACTAAACCCTTCAAATAACGATGTCTGAAGGAATACATCGGCTCGTCTGTAATAATCAAAAATATTTTCCGGATTAATATGAATTTTTATTCTTCTCTCCATTGCATTCTCTTTAACCCAGTTTCTAATATCTGTTTCCAATGGACCAGTACCTACAATATCAAGAAATACTTCTCTTTTAGTATTTTCAGTAAGTAACTTGAAGGAATTTAGGGCAGTATGGTAATCTTTATATGTTTCAAATCGTGAAACGATAAGAATAATTATTTGAGCATTGCTTTTTTTGACAACTTTTTCAGGTATTGGGTAGAGGCTATTGGTTATAACGAATGATTTGTTTTTAGAAAAACCTCTTTTTCCAAAATATTCTAACCCCGCATAATTATTAAAAACTGTTTTATGATTAAATGAATGATGACTAATCAGTAGTTCAAAATATTTTAGTGTGCTCTGGCGGGAACTTCTTACTCCACCAATTATTCTTTTTACACCAAACAACTTACCAATCAATCCTCCAATCACATTGTTACTTGGTAAAAAATTAATTATGGCATAAGGTTTATTATCGCGAAGCTCTTTTGTAAACACTTTTATTTTATTAAAAAAGCTCCCTTTTAATTGTATGTAATTAATATTTTCTTCTTTCAAAAAGGTTAAATATCTTTCTAGCTCACGTTCTCCATAATATGAAATGATGGTAATAGTATAATATGATTTTAAAGCCTTTGCAAGTAGAATACTTTGTTTTTCAGCCCCCCCGCTACTTAATGCACCGGTAAAAATAATTACGTTTTTTTTGATGTCCTGTGGAATCATGTCTTTAATCAATACTGAAAAAATTTAAAACGTTTGCGCTGAGCATCAATAATAGTAATGCGTTGGTCAAAATTAATGGTGTGTGTAGATATTAAATTTTTATCCCAATCTGGATAGATACTTTGAACGGACTCTTCTATATAGCTATACTCGTTAAGTTCAATAATTTTGTGGATCTTCATACCTCTTCCATAATGGCCTGAACAATCCTGGGAAGGACGATATAACTCTCCGTTATATTCGAACAGTTTACCAGCGGGCCTTGCTTTTTTGACATCACTTACAATGGGATTCATCGGGTGCGGCTGCCATTTTTCAGTCATTAGTTCTTCTGCATAAAAGAGAAATAATTCGTCCCAAGTTGAGGCACCTTCGTTTTCTTTAATATTAACAAACATCCAATATTTGCCTTTATGATAATGAATTGTGGTATCTACAGCATCTATATTCTGCATTATTATCTTCTCTAATTTCCATTTATATGGGAAATCGATGCACTTGTAAAGTTCTATAGTTTTGTTAGCAGCCGTTTCGGGAATAAGATAGAAATTAATATTATCCTGAAATATAAATGGATATGACAAGTGATAATTCGTTTCAATGATTGGAATTGGGGTGCTTACTTTACCAGTTGCGTCGATCGTAAATACCGAAATGTGTCCTTTGCCCGTTTTGTAAAGAAGCTCTTCGATAAAAACGTAGGTAACAGCCCTTTTAGTTATAATAAAAGGGTCAGCCCAAAAGCGATCTTTTGGAGGCGTTAGTTTGTTAAATCGATAAAAGGATTTTGATACTTCACCATTTTTATTCATACCGTATAACAAAATCCATTGATTCAACCAAAATAAGTCTGATATTTTTTTTGAATAAATTCTAAAAAAAACGGCAATCATACTTTTAAACATTTTGAATGATTCGGGCTTTTTATAGAGAGGGTATGAATAAAAAAATGGGTTGATGTTTTTTGTGTTTAGTTCAGCCCAAAACTTATCAGGGCCTAATAAATGAAGTTTACTAAGGTTTCGTGGCACCATAGAAAGTGCTTTCCAATAATAGTTATTCAAATTGCGATTTACTGAAAAAACATTTGTACTAGAAAATGATTTATCAATTATTATCCCTCCATCTAAATCTTCGGTTAAAACCTGGAGAACAACACCTGTTTCTGCGCGTTTTTCTAGCACTTCCCAAAACCCTGCTGGACCCCCTCGATTGACGGCACTATCTCCATGATGAAAGGACCAGATACCACATTTAGCAGCATTTAATATACCTCCTCGTAGAATTTTAAAACCACTTAAACGTATCAAAACATCTAGATTTTGTTTTTTAATTTTTTCAAGATCGTCATCAAAAAATCGGTCACTAAAATCTGTTGACTTAGTTTTAACGGTTATACATTCGACTTCTTTAATTAAATGGCCAATATTTTTCAATTCAAAGGCGGAAGGAAATGCATTAAAAAAAAGTTCATCCAATTTTGTATAAATAAAATACCATAAATTCCGGTAATATTTTTTTAGTTTGGATGAACCAGAATCATTTACCTTATCTGCTTTTTTTCTAATAATTAATGATATTTCAGCATAATCGCTGGCTATAATGTTTTCGAGCATTTTATGCACCCATGCTGTTTGAGCATCGGAATGAATTAAAATGCCAATTTTAAGTTTATTTTCCACTTTAAGTTTATTCAAAAGAGATTCTAATTTTTTTAATCAGTGTAATGATTGCCTATTACTGTTTAAGTTCTTAGAATATCTAGATTAACATGTTATTTCAGAATAATTAAAACACTTGCCGAAGAAAGCTTTGTTTATCTACTCCTCCGAAAAAAATTCTCTAGGAAATGTCAATACTGATTTCAAAAAGTTTAAAAGATTGCTCATTTTATAACGGAGTTCAATTTACCCAACAATAATAATATTCCAGCGAAAAATTTCCTTTTGTAGGACAATGAGTTGAATACTTTTATTTTAAGACTTAATCCAATACCATTGCTGTAAATTACTTTATGAAGACCATTTTTTGTGCTCTCATGAATTATTGCACTTGTTCTGCCAATTCTGTCGGGATAATAGTTTCCGTTATTTTTAATGAGCATTCGTTCTTTTCTGGATAGATCCCTTGCTGCTGTTGTCATTGTGTAACCAAGGTCTTTTGCAATTAACTGTCCTTCACTGGTTCCACTTCCACCAGGCCAGCATAAATAGCGTATTTCTTTATTTAAATTTTGTTCAATTATCCTTTTGCTTTCAGATAATTCATGCGTTATTCTTTCAATTCTTTCTTCTTTGGTCTCAAAACGACCAGTTAATTCTGGATTATTCTTAAAAAACTCATTTGTTACTTCATGCAATTTTTGCTTCCAATTATCATTTTTGAAAAACTCCAAACCTCCATTCAATTTTACGAAGGATGTTAATGCCAGTTTAAGTTTTTCATCTGGAAAAAACCTGGTAGTCATTAGACTTTTTTCATTGTCATAAACTGGAGCGCCTAGTTCTATTAAATCATCATTATCAACTTGTAAATAGGGTTTCATCTTGGGATGGTCATTCCAAGTCATCCACCAATATTCATCCCCTATATGTCTAAAGTCAATAATGGTATTTGACTTTGGATACCAGGTATGCGTTAAAGCGTGAGACTGTATATCAATAGTTCCATCAGCCTCCATTATCCTCATTTCTTCCCAAGATAAAAAACCTGTCGTGTCTTGCTTAATAACATTAGGGTTTTCATCCAGTCGATCTCGTACGAGTCCTCGTTGGTCAACAAAATCAGGATTAACGAAGATAGTTCCCTTAAATCCATGCTTCTTGAGTAATGGGTACGCAAAAATGTAATTATCAACGTAACCGTCATCGAATGTCAATATGACCGACTTATCCGGAATTTTAGCGTCAAATTTTATGTATTCTTCTAATTCCGCCAGGTGTATGGTACTATATCCATGTTTTTTAAGGTAAATGAGTTCATCTTCAAAAACATCATATGGCGTAGTAAGGTAATTCCATTTCCATTTTTTGTTCGGAACACCTACAGTATGAAACATAAAAACAGGGACTGGTTTTTTGGACATTATTTTTTAATTATCTTTTTATATTCCTGAATCATCACCTCATAGTTAAAGGAGGCGTTTATCGTTTCAATTGCGTTACTGATAAATTCCGTTTCATTTATCACTAATAACTTGATTTTTTCTGCTAAATCATCTGCGTTTCTTGTTTCAAACAATAGACCATTATTATTATTCTTAATAATTGTATTTATTCCCAGAGCATCAGAACCGATAACAGGTACTTCATTATTCATCGCTTCAACCAGTGATAAAGGGGTGCCTTCAAAGTCAGAAGAAATGATATAACCAGAAGCAATACTATATAATTCTGGTACTAATTCGCGTTTGACATTACCTAAAAAAAGAAAATGTTCATCCAGTCCAATTTGTTGTATTTTCATTTCCAATTCTGCTCTCAAAGGTCCATCACCAGCGAAGACAAATTTGATTTGGTTCTTTTTCAGGAAATTTTCACCTAGTATCGTTGCAGCTTCAACAATTGTTTTGGGATTTTTAATCTTTTTAATTGAGCCAACAGTTAAGAACGCAAATGCATCTTCATTTAGGTTAAATTTTTTGTAGATAGCAGATTTTTTGCCGTCATATTTCAAAAATGGAATTAGTGGTAAAAGTAGTTTTATGTTCAGACCTGTTCGGGATTCATATTCTTTGCAGATTCTCTCTGAAATACCAATTATTGCTGAAGCATTTCTGAATAATGTTAAAAATGGGTATTTCAATTTCCATTTTGTTAAGCCACCACCATGAATGATTATAATGTAATCTAATCCAATTAACTTTTTGAGAATTGGATATGGCCACCAATTTATCCAATGAGATTTCGAAAATGTTAAAATGACTTTGGCATGGGGAAACTTTAAAAGTTTCAAAAAGGTTAATAAAGGAAAAAAGATTGAGAGAGGTTTAGAATTTGAGATCTTCAAGTATGAGTCGACAGGAATGATTTCGGGACGTTGATAATTTGAAATGATTTTGGTATCGAATTCTTTTGAGAGTTCTGTGAAGAGATAATAATTAAAAACCTCATGTCCTCCAACATCATAAGGATATAGGTTTCCCTGAACAAATATGACAGTTCTAGTATTTTTCATACAAGTTTATGTTGGAAACAACCCATCTAAATTTTCCTGAAATCGTTGTGTCTAAGTTAGGCACATGTTTAACTTTAATGTTCATATCATCACCCAGTTTTTCCTTCATTAAAGCAATTAGTTTTGTATCACTGGACTCATGATATTCTTCGTTAACCTTAAGTCTAACTTCGAGTAACCCAACTCTTTCTTGAATGATTTGAAATTGATCTATGCCCTTTAATTTGTTTCTTAAAAGAGTAAAATAATTTCCGGGAACTCTATTATTGTTGGTTCCAATGATTAAATCAAATGTCCTGCCTTCAACACTTTCCAATAAAGGTAATTTTCTACCGCATGTACATTCATAAGTAGCCCATTTACCAATATCTCCAATTTTGTATCGGATAAAAGGAAAAACAAAATTATCTAAATCTGTCACAACAATTTCTCCTATTTCTCCAGGCATACATTCTTCGCCTTTTTCATTTAGAATCTCAATGTATACGTGGTCTGAAAATACATGTAGACCTTTATGTTCTTTGCACTCGTGTGCAATAGGGCCGACATCTCTACAACCATATCGGTTAAATACTTTAGTGGCAAATGCGCTTTCTATAATCTCTCTATTGAAAATACTCAAAGATTCACCACTGGTAATTACTCCTTTAAGATCAATATTTAATTTGATATTGTTTTTTAATATATACTCAGCAATGTAGCCAAGAGAAGACGGGTAACCCACAATTACCTTCGGCTTAAAACTTTTGATAGTTGGGATGATATTTTTTTCAATGTCCTCATTAGTCATGTGATAAGATGAGATCATTTTTGTGTTGAACAGAAATTTAGAGTTTATAAGTTTTTTTTTAAGTGAATTATTTATCATGTCTCTTTCAGCCCCCCAAATTATGAGTTTTCTTTCGCTAATGTTTGCACCAGCCCAATTCTCTCCCAAGTTGACAAAAGCATCTCTATAAACATCCGTTTTATAATCAGAGTAAAAGAAAAAATTTGTGCCCGTTGAACCACTAGTTGAATTTTTCTTTCTGCGTTTTTGAGTAACATTTTGCGCTACAAAACTTTCAAAATTTGTTTTAATAATTTCCTTATCAATAACGGAGAAATGATGAATGGAGACTTGTTCAGTACTCTCAATCTTTTTGTAAAATGGCACATTTTGAATACAATGATTCAAAATTGAGTTTAATTTACTTTTTTGAGTACTAGTACTATTTTTAAATAATTCTCTTTCGGATTCAAAGACTCTTTTTAAAGCTTCACTATAACCTGGATTGAAAATTTCTAGAATTAATTTGTTTATCAACATATCCCTGAATTTAATTTGCTAAAGTGTAACGACGTGATGTGTCAATGTTGAAGGTGTCTTTACCCGAAGAGAGTTGTTTTGTAAAAGAAACAAGTGCGTAAATGAAAAAAAACAAAGAGCCATAGTCACTTACATAGAACGTACCAATTAAAAACGGCAACATAACGAAAAGGATATTTCCATTGAACTCTTTCCTTCTCAAAAAAATTTTATTTAGAAAGAAAAGATAGCTAAGTAAAAAAAAAATACCTGCATTGTAAACAATCTGTATATACAAATTGTGAGCCACCATAAATGCACCATTCCATTCAACTTCAATCACTTTATCAGCTCCCCGAAGTATCGATCCTGGATTCATCCTAAAATAATTTAAATATACAACCCATTTCCCTAAACGGTTTCCTGCACCACTGTCCATTGCAAATTGATCTTCTTGACTGCTTGTAATTCTTTCAATGTTCGTTTGTAAAAAAAATATTGAAAGAACCGATACAACTATTACCGTAAAAAGTGATTTAAATATGTTGCCGACAGTTCTCTGAGAAAACAAATATAATATTACTGTAACAATTAATAAAATCAATCCCGATCTTGAACCAGTTAGGCCAAGTGTGAGCAATGATAGTATAATTGGCAAAATAAAAACAAAGAGCCATTTATAAACAAGCATAAAATTCAAAATGACTCCAATACCTATTACCATTACCAATGCTAATGTATTAGCATCACCATTACCTATGAAACCATTATACCGACTAAAATCATCTCCATCGATGGAAATATAATACCCAAACATGAAAAGTGTTTCAGATAACAACGTTGTTAAAGCTAAAAAAAAAATGGATGCTATAGTTGCTCTAAAAACAATGTCCCTTTTCCAATTGATTGACAAGTAAATACAATAAATTAAAAAAGAAAAATTTACAAAACGAGCGGCAGTCGTCCCGAGGGAATGTTCAAACATATTAAAAAAGAAGTTTTTTGCCGCAGTGTAAAGAACATAAATTAACGTATAATACAATAAGACATTAATACTACTAATAAAAGTTGAAGTCTGGGTAATATTTTTTTTTGTTACAACTATTAATGTCAATAAACCTAGCACTTGTTGTACTCCAATATACCCAAATATAAAATGATTTTGAGGTATAATATTGTTAGTGGTCATCATAATGAGAAAAAGCAAAACTACAAGATCACCTTTTCCATAGAGAATACAGAACAAGCCTACTAGTATGAAAAAAAAAGGAAGCAAATTTATTGCCGAGACCAACCCAAGTATCAAAATTACTACGATGATGAAGGTCACCAGAAAAGCGTCGGCTATAATTATGTTTTGCCGTACCATTTAATTACGACGTTTAGCTTGAGGATTGAAAAAATAAAACATTGGGCCTATTTTATCACTTTGTATTAATATTGTAAAAACCAAGTATGCAATTGAATAACCTGATGTAAGTATGAAAAATGTTTGATATATCGAATATTCCGATAAAAAATATTGTTTCCAAATTAAAAGAAAAAAGTAAATAACAAATGAAATAATAAAACTAATACTTATACCACTGAGCTGCTCTAATAAACCATAATTAATTAGTCTTCCAGAATGATAACTGTTTAACATCGCTGCTATGAATCTGTGTGCAACTAATGAAATCACTAAACCAATAAGACCATATTGAACACCTGTAAGAATAAATGGAAGTAACAGACCTTTTGATATTAAACAAGTTTTTAAGTATAATCCTCCATTACCTTTAACTTTTATGATGTTTAAATTATATACGGTCAGTGGGTAAAACATCCCCGAAACACAAAGAATTTTGAAATAGGGAATTATCTCAATCCAATTACTACCAATCATTATAGTAATTAATTCATCAGCGACAAGAATGACGCCAAATAGTAAAGGCAAAACAACAATCATTGTCGTTTCCATCAGAACTTTATACGTCAATTTAAGTTTTACATCATCATCCTGTATTTTAACCAATGATGGGAACATAACCTTATTAATGCTTACTACCCCAACTTGAGAAAACAATTGCTGAAATTCTTCAGCCTTATTAAATAGACCAAGACTATTAGGATTAAATTTCCAGCCAACTATGAATTGTGAAATGTGATTTGATATATTTTCAATTTGATCAGCGATGAAAATTTTAAACCCAAAATCTAATAGACCACTTAATCTATTTAAGGGTACTTTTAAATGAAGTCTAACTGGTCTGACATACCAATATGTCACTGTTGATACTAAACTAAATAATAAGTCCTTGGCCAAAAGACTCCATATACCAAAACCATTCCACGCCAATATAACACTTGCACTAACTGAAACAATCTTGGAATAACTCTCTACTTTAGTTATAGTATCGAATTTTATTTCTTTCATTAAAGAGACCTTTTGAATAATGCTAAAGGGCTCAATTAGTATAATCAAAGACAAAAACTTGACAACAAGGCTGATGTTTACACCCACCTGGTTGTAAAAACCCTCAATGTCATGTGCAAAAAAAAAGAGTATCAATACAATTATTATTGAAATTACAAAATTGAATTGAAAAACTATAGAGTAGTCAGTTTGATCTACATCATTCCTCTGAATTAGTGCCTGATAAAGCCCACTATCAATTATACTTCTTGATATTGCAATTACAGCAAACGACATTCCGTAAATACCAAATTCATAGGGGGAAAGTAATCGTGCAAGAACGATACCTGAAATAATTTGTATGACAATATTAATTATCGTACCTACAAAGCTCCACTTTATTCCTTTAGCTGTTTTAGAGTATAAGCTCATTTGCATTAAAATTGCCAAATAGTCTCCCCATAAAAAATCATAAGCCGTTGACATTTAGGTAAATGCATCAGATATTACTTAGTCACCCCTGAAAAAAGGTTGACAAATTTTTTTCATGAGTGAATACTTAGTACAGCCGTCTTAATAAACTGAGGTCTGAAGTGGTCGGGTATTCTTGGACAGTTTTGATTCAAAGTTAAGGGAAATAGCGTTCGTCGATTGTCTGCGTTTTCGTTTTTATCAAGCTGATCTCGGCATTCAAACCGTTGAGCAACCCATATCGATATGGCGGAGCGAATGTCAAGATTTGCAGTGAAAAAATCGCTTTTTCCACCGATTTTTTCACCTGCAACCCGGAGGGCCTGACCTTTACATTCGCGTAGGCATACAATCGCTTTGCTCCATCGGGTTGATTGCCCGTAGTGTTGTCGTTTTGCTCACCCGTGACTTGAGCATGGTACACACTCGCCGGTGTCCTGTACTGGAGTGACGAATGCTTCCGTTGGTTGTTGTGGTAGTGTACAAATGTCTTGATGCTGCGATGCAAGTCATGCCCATTATTACTCGGCTGAAGATACACGTGTTCATGTTTCAAGGTCCTGAAAAACCGCTGAAATGGCCGATTTGATGAGCTTAACCACCCAGCCCGACTCCATGCTATTGGAAAGGCCCCAGGATACCAAGTACCTGCTGTGCACATCAATGATGGCAAATAAATACATAAACCCGTGCGTCATAGGAATATAACTCATGTCAATGCTCCAAACTTCATTGGGGCGTTCCGTTTTATATCCGCGAAGCAGGTATGGGAATTTGTACGTGGCAGGATCGATCAAACATCTTTCAGTGTTTCCACGTAGCGACGGGTACCCAAAGTGCAATCTTGCGTGTATAGCTTATCCATAACCTTCATGACCTCGTCAGTTCTCATTTCAACTTTTTTTTAACCACTCACTCTCCATTGTACCTTTTGCGCTTGAAGCCAAAGGCCATCTGCGCATTAGACAGAAACTCCGCCAGTCACATCGGTTTTGAAGGCATCGCTGTGTTTACGTCTTGTGTTTTTCATAAGCAACTGCAAGGTTAAGTTTTCTTAAGTTGCTGTCCAAATTTACCCTACCAGCTCAGTCGGGCGCCGATTATTGTTAAAATTTTTTTCATTTAAGGGTACTAATCAGTTTTTTAACTAGACCGCTTTCTAATTTGTAGCACTCTTTACTCTCCAGACAAACTGCCAATCCCTCCTTGTCAAACTCCAATCTGTGTCCGTATTCACTCATCCATCCTATTTGACGCGCTGGATTTCCTACCACCAGAGCATATTCAGGAACTGTCTTTGTAACAACAGCCCCTGCTCCGATGAATGCAAACGCACCGATGTCGTGACCGCAAACGATGGTAGCATTAGCGCCTATTGAGGCGCCTTTACCCACATGGGTCTTGGCGTATTCTGATCTTCTGTTGACCGCGGAACGTGGGTTGATGACATTGGTGAACACGCAAGATGGGCCCAGAAATACGTCGTCATCACAAGTCACACCCGTGTAAAGGCTGACGTTGTTTTGTATTTTGACATTTTTACCTAAAACCACCTGTGGCGAGATTACCACATTCTGACCGATGTTGCACTTTTCGCCTATCACACAATTGGGCATGATGTGGCTGAAGTGCCATATTTTAGTGCCTTCCCCTATTTGACACCCCTCATCGACCACTGCTGTTTCATGCGCAAAGTAGCTCATATTTTATCTTTAAAAAATTCGGTTACCCCCTGTATTATTTCATCTTGAACCTCAGTAGTCATCTCCGTATGAATGGGCAATGAGATCACCGATGCACATAATCGTTCTGTAACTGATAAATCTTCGGAGCAACGGCTTATTGAACGAAATGCTTCCTGATGATGAAGCGGAATGGGATAGTAAATCATAGACGGAATGCCCTTCTTTTGCAAATAGTCCTTCAAGGTATCTCGTAGCTCCGACGGAACCAGCAGTGTATATTGATGAAACACATGGGTACTGAATGGGGAGCGAACAGGGGTATGGATGGCACTGATCGATCGGAAAGCATCGTCGTAATACGCGGCCACTCCTTGTCTAGCCTGGCAGTATTCATCGAGATGCTTCAACTTGACGCTCAATATGGCCGCCTGAACGGTATCGAGCCTCGAATTCACACCTAAAACCTTGTGGACATACTTTTTAACTTGTCCGTGGTTCGCAATCATTCGAATGGTCTCCGCCAATTCTTCATTGTTGGTGAATAATGCACCCCCATCCCCGTAGCACCCTAAATTCTTGGATGGAAAAAAGGAAGTGCATCCTATGTGGCCTATGGTTCCCGCTTTTTGTTTTCGGCCATCATAGAAGAGGTAGTTGGCGCCCAATGCTTGGGCTGTATCTTCAATGACAAACAGGTTATGGCGGTGTGCTATGTCCATTACGGCATCCATATTGGCGCATTGGCCAAATAGATGAACCGGAACTATGGCCTTGGTTTTGGGTGTAATAGCTCGTTCAACCTGCTCAATCGATAGATTGAATGTATCGGGCTCAACATCCACCAAAACGGGTCTTAGGTGCAACAGTCCTATGACTTCTGCCGTGGCAACATAGGTGAAAGCGGGCACAATCACTTCATCGCCCGGCACTAAGCCCAATGCCATCATGGCAATTTGAAGTGCGTCTGTACCATTGGCGCAAGGAATAACCTGCGCACCACCCAAATAATCCGACAAATTTTGTGCAAAAGACTGCACTTGAGGCCCATTAATGAAATTCGATTCTGAAATAACGCTCAGAATGGACTGATCGACTTCTGCTTGGATTCTACGGTATTGACCTTTCAGGTCAACCATTTCTATTTTCATAGGTTTAACTTTTCAATATTCTTTTTCATTCGCGAGGGTCACTATTCCCCGAATTTGACGCCGCGGTCTAGCGTTTCCCCTCAAATATTCGCTTAATCCAGGGTTTATCCCGATCTTTGGGCTCGTCGTCGTAATACCCATACCCATATTGGTGCGCGTGCTTGGCCAGAATGTCCTTGCCGCCTGCTAATCGCATTAAGCCCCCTTACGTCATTAAAAAACTACGCAGGTCTTGGGTTTCAATTCCATTTACTGTATTCCCGGAAAAAGCTTGCATGCTAACCACCTTTTTGGGGTAGTTGTCGGGAATGTTCTTCAGATTTCCGAATTCACGATTCATAGTATCAGGCTCAAGGATGCTGAGGGCAACTTGAACATACATTTTTTCCCCTCCTTTTTCTGCAATAAAAATCACTTCTTGAACAGCAAGTGGTTGTACACCACATTTTCCATAATCTTGCCCCGGTCTTCCAGTCTATAGCCCCAAATACCATGGCGTATGCCCAGATTTTCGAAGCAATATTTTTCTCCAATCTCAAACACTCTTTTTCCCACCAGGTCATAGCGCGCAACTTTGTGTACCAAAAAAGCATTAAAAAAACCACTTCATCCTTTAGTTCCAGATGCCTTAAATAGGGGAGTCCTCCATATTTCATGAATTTATCGAGGCTGTGGTCATTATCTTCAAGATGGTGAAAGGAAAAGAATTCGGCGTATGCCAAATCCTCTTTGTTGAATGTGGATATCTTGTGGGATGGGGTGGCTCATTGCTATAAATACACTTTAAACTTTGCGATAATATACGAAATGTTTTAAATGTATTTATAATTGCTTTTCTTGACTATGATTGACGAACGACCATTAATTCTTTACTACCCCCGCCCCCCAAATATTCGCTTAATCCAGGGTTTATCAAGATCTTTGGGTTCGTCGTCGTAATACCCATACCCATAGCCATAGCCATACCCATACCCATACCCATACCCATACCCATACCCGTATCCATACCCGTATTGGTGGGCGAGGTTGGCTTGGTAGTCGTTGAGCACCACGCATCCGTTTTTAATTTGCTTGCTTTGGTGCATGCCCTCCACCAGCGAAACGAATGAACGGGGCGTTGCCCCCTGGCGCATCACATACATATTCACATCGCTGTAGCGCATCAGCTCGAAGGCGTCGGCGATGAGGGTAACTGGCGGGGTGTCGAGCACCACAAAATCATAGGCGCTGCGCAGGTGTTGCATGAGCTCGTCGAAGCGCGGGCTCAACAGCAGCTCCGACGGATTTGGGGGAACGGGTCCGGCCGACACAAAATAGAGCTCGCCCCGGCCAGTGTGCTGCACGATTTCTTCTTTGCTGTGCTTGCCCGCCAGGTAGGTCGAGAGGCCTTTTTGGTTCGATAGGCCCAAATCGTCGAACATCTTCGGCTTGCGCAAATCGACCCCCATCAGCACCACCCGCTTGCCGCCCAACGACAAAATACTCGCCATATTGAGGCTGGTGAAGGTCTTGCCCTCTCCCGAAATGCTGGAGGTGATGAGCACCACTTTCTTCTCCGTGCCTGGGTTGATGTACTGCAAATTGGTGCGCAATGCCCTAAAGGCCTCCGACATGGCCGACTTGGGGTGCTCCAACACCACCATATTGGTGTCTTTGATGTTGCGCCCCACCACCCCAATCACCGGCATGCGGGTGCCCCGCTCGATCTCTGTGCGGTCGAGCAAGGTGTTTTGGAAATAATCGCGCCCAAACACCACCCCTATCGGAATGAGGAGACCAATCATCGCCCCGCCGACCAAGAGCAGCGGAAAGTTCGGAAAAGTCTTCTTCATCATGCGGGGGGGCTCCACCACCCGCACATCCGACTGCGTGGCGGCCCGGGCTATGCCAA
>Ga0194121_10004876_pt1 | contig 19093 bp, 12 predicted proteins | sample TA2MahCa50mmetaG_FD_148609 | JGI IMG/M metagenome (GOLD analysis project Ga0194121, IMG submission 148609) | Freshwater microbial communities from Lake Tanganyika, Tanzania - TA2015020 Mahale Deep Cast 50m | ecosystem: Environmental > Aquatic > Freshwater > Lake | place: Tanzania: Lake...
TGCATTAATGTTGGCATTGCCGTGAACCTTGACGAAGGCTTGATCGTGCCAGTGATTTTTCATGCTGATCAGAAGGATCTTGGCCAAATTGCCCGTGAGGGGCGAGAGCTGGCAGACAAAGCTCGTGCCGGGCGCTTGCAACTCGATGAGATTAGCGATGGCACTTTTACTATCACGAATCTCGGGACGGCAGGGATTGAGCTCTTCACCCCCATTATCAATCCTCCCCAGATTGCTATCCTGGGGGTAGGCACGGTACAACGTCGCCCAGTGGTCGTCGGGGACGCCTTGGCCATTCGTCCCTCGGTCTATCTGTCGCTGGTCTTTGACCATCGGGCTGTGGACGGCGTCCCAGCTGCCAATTTTTTACAGGAACTCAAACGTCTTCTCGAAAAACCGCAGGATTACGCCCTGTGAGCAATAACAGCCCCCAGCGCCTTTCCCGTCCCCTCTCCCTCTGGGAGAGGGCCGGGGTGAGGACGCTCCCACATCACATCTGGCTCTTGATTCCCTGCTTTTGGCTCTCTGTCCTGGTATCCTCCACGTGGGTCAGCGCCCACACCTGGCAGGAAAAAACCAGCACCCACTTTCGGGTGTTCCACCAGCAGCAACCGGTGATTGCTGCAACGGTGCTGCAATATGCTGAAGCCTACTATAATCAGATCCGCCTCGACCTGGGCCTGACCCATGTGGTGCTCCGTGACGCAGTGCCCTGGCTGTGGGAGAAGCGCTGCCAAATCTACCTCTATCCCGACCGTCAGAGCTATCGCCAGGCGACGGGTGCGCCAGCCTGGGCTGGCGGGTTTGTGCTCTACAAACAGCGCACCATCTACAGCTATTTGGGCGCTGCGACGTTTCTGGAACAGACGTTGCCGCATGAACTCGCCCATATTCTGTTTCGTGAGTTTGTGGGCTTTGAGAACCCACGCATCCCCCGTTGGTTAGATGAGGGCGTCGCGCAATACGCCGAGGTGGGGCGGCGCGAAGCCGCCTGGGATGTCATGCGACACTGGCTCGCGCAAGGCGCGACATTGCCCCTCTCCCAGCTCCAGACCCTGCGTCTGGCGCATGCGTCGCCTGGTACGGCGCAGGTGTTTTACTATCAAGCCGTTACGCTAGTGCATTTTTTCATGGCAGCGTATGGCCCCGGCCGTTTTCTCGACTTCTGCCGTAATTTACGTGATGGCTACAGTGTCGAACGTGCCTTGAGCTTTGCGACTGGCAGTCGCATTGCTTCTCTCGAAGCGCTGGAAGAAGCCTGGCGTGCCTTTCTTTTGCAAGATTTCTGAGCCTGATCGACCCCGTGTAGCCCTTAAAGTGGTGAGAAGAATACCGTTACTTTGGCTGGGCTGCTATTGACGTCCAGGCGCAGCACATTCAGCCCAGGCGTTGTCGCAATCGTCACGCTGAAGCTACCGTCTGCCTGTGTGACAGTAGAACCCGTGAGATTGGCCGTCACGTTTTGTATGTTCACCACACTGCCAGATGTTAATGTCGCTCGGGGAGCCTGGATAGTCACAGAACCATTGCCATTGTCGACTACGTTCAGCTGTTGTCTATCGAGCGGCGGGGCAATGCGTCCTGCACGGATGCCAGCAATGATGACCGCATCGATATTGGTTATCATTCCGTCAGCGTCGAGATCGCCAGCCGCGGCAACATTCACGGAATCTGCAGGATCCAGGCCCACCAGCCGCTGCAGGCTGAGCTCCTCATCATGTTGATCAATGGCCTGATTGCCATCAATGTCTCCCGGCAAGGGCAACACATCCACAGAGGGTACATTGGGGAGGATGGCATATTTGGTACGTAAATAGGTCAGCGCTTGTTCTACCTGACTGCCGCCCAAAGCCCGATCATAGGCGAGGATTTCGACAATGTCTCCCTGCCAGAATCCCGCTACAGTGCCCTGCGTCGCAACATTATAGGCTGTAGTGAGGTCCCGCAGACTGAGCGCCATGCCCAGGGAGACGAGCTGGCGATTGTTTTGGTAGACAAAGGCATCGGCCGTGTCACTGAGCCCCGTCAGCACAAAATGTCTCCTCGGATTTGCCACAGGTCCCACGCCACCTTGGGGGATCAGCGGGTCATTGGCACCACCAATATCGTCGGTAAACCGGACACGGGTCTGCGCACCATTCTGCAGAGTACCGAGGAAGACAGAAGTTGTCTGGTTTGCGGGGCTCCAATTCGAGAAAATTTCACGGAAACCTGGATGATCCACCACCCTGCTCGTATCGTTCACCAAATCGTTCACCAAGGTGACGATGGTGAACTGTTGGGAGGTGAACACCTGTCCGGCAATGCCAAGCCAGTCATCCTGACCATTGAAACGTAGGGCGGGCAAGCCATTCAGCACATTGGGCACCAGGAGAGGACGGAGGAACGCCGTAGCCTGCGAGGCGTCGTGACCGGCCCCAGATTGGTCCGCCCATTGGCTGACCCCGTTTGTTCCATCTGTCGTGACGCCGGCGTCTGCTTTGAGCCAGAGCGTCAGGCCCGCCAGGGGTGGTCCTCCTGGCGTATTCTCCAGGCTCACGTCATCAAAGTTGGCAAAAGCCCCATTAAAACACGGCCCCACAACCCTCATACAGGTTCCACGCAACCGTAGGGTAACCGTCTGACGGGCAAAGGCCGCGAGATCATACGACTTGACCACAGGGAGATTGCCTGTGCAGTTCGGGAAATTCTCGATCAAGGGCGGCCTGTAGCTCTCCAGGATGACCTCGGCCTGTCCCGTCGGCACGATACTTATGGTGACGGTCACCGGTTCATTGCTCCCCCAGCTCCGCAAACTCAACACCGCCCCGTTGGTGACAGATGCGGGCGGGATAGTCACTTGCTGCTCCAGAATACCATCCGCGTCGCCAGGCACATCGAGTGCGAAGAAGGGGTTTCCCTGTTGAGACGGCAAACACCGCAGAGAGGAAAACGTCAGAAACTTGGGGAAACCAGCAAAGATCCCCCCTGAGATAATCCTCTGCGTCCAACCGGTCAACCCGTTGCTAAAGTCGCCGTTTTTCACGGTTTGCGCTGTGCTCAGTCGTCCAAACGGGGGGCCAAAGCTCCCCATCCCGGTCAGCAACGTCAGGAGGAACAGGGAATACGTGATACGTCTGTGCATACGAACTCTCCATCGGCGCCACGTGATGACTGGCCCGTTAATTCACCCGGATTTGCCCATTGCGAAAGTTGATACCTGTGAGTGCCTGAAACATCTCGTCTACCAGGGCACCTTGCGGAGGAAAACGCAACTGCACCAGCGTGTCAGCTCCTGGCGTGCCCACGACCTGGAAGGTCACATTGGCCAGCACCAGCGGACCAGTTGCTGACACAAAGCGTGAATTGTTGGCAGCAAAGCGGACCTGGCCGCTTTGAAAGGCCCCGGGATTGGTAACAGGCGGATCAAAAGCGGGATCGTCCTGCGTAATCCCCGTGATGACCACGATGCGCGGGTCAAACGTTATCTCCAACAGATACGAGATAATGTTCACAGGGCCAGCCCCAAAAATCACCGGTACCGTGAAGGTACTGTTCGGCGCTACCGGTCCATTGGGCAAGCCCAGGAGGACCAGCAGGTGAGATCGGATCTTCCACACAAACATGACACTGACGCTGAGCGGTGGATTGCCATTATCCGTTACCGTGACGGTCACGGTAAAGGGGCTCCCGGTAGCAGCATTCGGAGCAATAGTGCCGCGAATGACCCCCGTGGCCGCATCAATCTGTAATCCTGGGGGCAAGTTGAGCGCGCTGAAGGTCAAGCCAGGGCCATCGGGGTCCATCGCGATGATTTGCAACGTCACCTGGTCCTGCACGGTGCTGAGCTGTGCCCCTGGATTGGTCAGGGCTGGGGGGCGATTCGGCGGCAGCACGGTCCAGAGAAAAACCACTCTGCTCTGGTTAACATCCTCCACGACAGTAATCGTGACCTGGTAGGGGCTATGCGCTGATGCCCCAGACGCGATGATACCACTGATGCGTCCTGTGCTGGCATTGAAGGTAAGCCCTGGCGGTAATCCTGTGACCTGCAAACGTAAAGGGAGCGGATTCCCCGCCGCATCCCGCGCCTGCACCAAGAGGCTCACGGTGGCGCCCTCCTGGGTTGTTTGATCCCCTGGAGTGGCCATGACTGGAAGCGTGGTCGCGGGGCGTACGGTAATACTCACTGGCACAGTCCCGAGCAAGAGCGGCGGCGCATTGCCATCCGTAAAGAGCAGGATGGCTGTCACGACCAATGGATCATTGCCCTGGAACCCAGCATTCGGCTGATAGGTCAGCAGCCCAGCCGGATCCACCGTGGCGTTGCCATTCCTGGGCAAGGTAGTAATCGCGAAGGTCAAACGGCCAGCGCGCTGACCCACGACACGTACATCGATCGGTGTCGTGGCGGGCGTGTTGCTATTGGTGACCAGCGTGGGAGGAGTCGCCGGCAACAGCAGCGCGCTGGAGGGCGGCACGACAATCGGTGCCTCGGATGTCTGTGTCGTGCTCACCACTGCATTCGTCGCGATGAGTCGTCCGTCGATAGCGTCGACTTGGCAGGGATCGATGACGATGCGAGTCCCTGCCTGGGGGCCCTGGCCTGGAAGAAACGAACTCGAGGTCACAGAGAAGATGCACGATCCGATGGTCACCTGGCCACTGGCTATAAAGCCTCCCGCGACCAGGGTAAAATCACCGGTATTGCCGACGAATGTGCCAGCAGCCAGGGTAAAGGGGCCGGTCACACCAAACGCCGTACCATCGATAAAACCAAAGGTGGTCTGTTGCAATGCTGGAGGGGTGGCTGGTGCTGGCACAAGTGCCTGGCGCACCAGGGAGACGACGGCATTGGCCTGGGTGCGTTGGACCAGGACATCACCACGGAAAATTTCACTGGTGGTATTGTTAAAGTTGTTGAAAGCAGAAACGAGCACCTGGAAGGTGTCAGGGAGGACCGGTGGGAGCGCCAGCTCCAGGCTCACGGTCTCCTGGTCGGCGTCAGTCAGGAAAAAACTTTGCGGTGCCAGCAGAGGCCCGCCCTGTGCACGCAAGTGAATGTCGACACGCTCGACGTATCCTGCCTCTCCACGTTGTGCCTGACGCGGTTGGGAGAGGGCATTGCTCGTGCGACGCACCACCCCCACGGTTTCGGGAGCGCGCGCGAGTTGCAGCGCGAGCGAATGCGCCCGCGTGGTGGCGCTGTTGGACTGATCACTGCTACTATTGCCTCCACATCCGGTGAGTGCGAGGAGCATATTGCTCACCAGAATGCACCAGAACACGATGCTGTGCCATCTCCTGCTCATGTCCCCTCCTTACAGTTCTTCCTTCGGCTTTCCAAGGCCACCCGGTCTCCCCTCCGCCTGAGGTATATATTAGTATATATCGAGAATGTGTGCTCCCTCCAGCAAAAGCCGCGAGTGAAGCATCGTTGACGACGCTCAACCCATGGAGTGCCCCATGCGCTTTGGCCTGTTTACGAGTACCACAGGTATCACCTGGCCACAACTGCAGTCTTTGTGGCAGCACCTTGAACGTACAGGCTGGGATGCTGCCTGTGTGACCGACCATTTCATGCCGAACACACGCAATCCGGTGGACGACACGCTGGAATGCTGGACGGCGCTTGCCGGGCTGGCTCTGTCGACGCAGCGCCTACGTATTGGTACCCTCGTGGCCGGGAACACCTATCGCCATCCTGCGGTCGTTGCCAAAATGGCGACCACGGTCGATATTCTGTCGGGCGGACGCTTGATCTGCGGTATGGGGGCTGCGTGGCAACGCAATGAACATACGGCTTATGGGATTCCGTTTTACACCGTCGGTGAGCGATTGAACCGCCTGGAAGAAGCCTGTCAGGTCTTACTCGGGCTGTGGACGCAACCCAGTACGACGTTTCACGGCAAGTACTATCAATTGACGGACGCCCCTCTCTTTCCCAAGCCCATACAACAACCGCATCCCGAGTTACTCATCGGTGGGGGTGGTGAGCAAAAGACCCTGAGGATTGTCGCCCGCTATGCAAATCACTGGAATGTCTGGGGTGGGCCAGAAACGCTCCGCCGGAAAAGCGCAGTGCTCGCCAAACACTGCACCGCTCTTGGTCGTGACCCTGCCGAAATCGTCCATTCCGCCAATATGCCGACGATGATCAGCACGGACCCGGCTGACCGTGAACGCTTGGTCCGTGGGCTGATGCAACGTTTTGGACGCAGTGAAGAGGAAGCCCGTGATACCGTGCTGGTGGGCAGTGTGGCGGAGATGCAGGACAAGCTGGGGCTTATGCAAGCGGCTGGGGTGCAGGAAATTTTTGTGCCAACGTTTCTCCCGGCCTGGCGTCTGGAACACCTGGACCGTTTTATGACGGAAGTGGCACCGGCTCTCCGGTGAGTCTGGCCCTCTCGCCTTCACCCCAGCCCTCTCCCAGAGGGGAGAGGGAGCAGAAAAGTCTGCGGGATGCTGTCAGGCGGGGTCAACCCATTTGCCGTGCGTCTGAATGAGCTGGATGAGGCGTTCATCTGCCTGTTCTTGTGGCAGATTCCGTTCTACACACTCTTTACCCACGTAGAGGCTGATGCGTCCAGGCCCTGAGCCCACGTACCCAAAATCCGCATCGGCCATTTCGCCGGGACCGTTCACGATGCATCCCATAATGGCAATTTTGACATCTTTAAGATGGGACATGCGGGTTTTGATACGTTCGGTCGTTGTCTGGAGATTAAAGAGGGTGCGCCCACACGAAGGACACGAGATAAATTCTGTCTTCGACATGCGTAGCCGCGCGGCCTGTAAGATATTGTAACTCAGGCGAATGGCTTCAGCGGCCGGGAGATCACTGTCAATGAGCAGGCTATCACCGAGCCCATCGCTTAACAGGGTGCCAAGCCAGAGCGACGCCTGAAACAATGCCGCCTCACGCCCCACAAGCGGTGGGGTTTTCAGGTGCAACGGCACCATGAGCCCCTGAGCATCCAGACGTGCTGCCAGGTAACGATAAGCTGGCACGGGCTGTGCCACCTCACAGGAGACCAGTACGTTCGGCAGTGCCGCAGCCCGTGTGAGGGTCACCAGGGTGCTCGCCGTCTGTGCCAGACTTTCCAGAGTAGGTCCCACCGTCTCCTGTAGAAACGAGGGGACTGTCTCGGGTCGGAGCGCCCACTCCAGTCCAAGGCCATGGCGTGCTACGAGGGTCACGATCTGGCGCGCCTGGGCACGCCAGGCGTCTGCCGTGAGCGTAGGCTCTGGTATGGTGACGAGCTTCGCGGCTTCAGGGAGAGGATGGGCACTGAGGAGCGCTGCGGGCAGACCTAGCGCCAGCGGCACCTGCAGGTGGGCGGCCAGTAGACGCTGGCGTAGCTGGGCAAAAGCCACTAGGTCAGCCGCCGACTGTACCTGCAAACGGATCATCTCACTTACGGGCGCCCCAGGAGTAGCAGGGGTGCACAGCGCCTGGATTTGCGCCAGGGTGCCATCGATATCAGTCAGCGGGACGGTGGTTGCCAACTCCACCCGTACCGGCTGGGTACCGCCCAGCTGCAGATCGCCCAGCCCGATTTCATCGCTGCACCGCCGTCTGTAGCCATAGGGATTACGGGTTTCCTGCGGCGCTGGCGTCGTTGGGCTCAGGCATACGGGCAGTGACGTCGCCGTGTCCGGAGAGGCCAGGCGTCGGTTATAGGGTGCGACGATGGCATAGGCCGCCGGAATTTCATGCACAGAATCTTCCGTGAGCGATACCCGGATCGTATCGCCAATACCGTCTTCTAGCAGCGCGCCGATGCCAATGGCGGATTTCACCCGTCCTTCCTCCCCATCGCCCGCTTCGGTGACGCCGAGGTGAAAAGGATAGTCCATGCCTTCCTCGGCCATGCGCGCCGCCAGCAGGCGATAGGCCTGGATCATCACGAGCGGATTCGAGGCTTTCATCGACAGCACCATAGCGTGATAATCATAGCGCTGACAGATGCGTACGAACTCCAGCGCTGATTCCACCATGCCCTCAGGGGTATCGCCAAAACGATTCATAATGCGGTCGGAAAGCGAGCCATGATTGGTGCCAATGCGCATCGCCACGCCGTACTGCTTGAGTTTCAGCACCAGGGGTTTGAAGCGCTCCTCAATGCGTTCGAGTTCAGCTTGATATTCGCTCTCGCTGTAATCACGCTCGGCGAATTTTTTCTTGTCGGCGTAATTCCCAGGATTAATGCGCACCTTCTCGACGTATTCTGCTGCTTTCAACGCGGCGTTGGGGGTAAAATGGATGTCTGCCACCAGCGGCACACGCACGCCACGCTGGTGCAGAGCCGCTTTGATGTGCCGAAGATTTTCTGCCTCATTGAGCGAGGGCGCAGTGATGCGCACGATTTCACAGCCGGCCTCGACGAGCGCAATGGTTTCCGCCACGGTGGCGGCCGTATCCATGGTGTCGCTAATGGTCATCGACTGGACGCGGATGGGATAATCTCCTCCGAGCGGCACATCGCCAATGTGCACGACACGCGTCGGGCGACGACGGTAGCTGAAGGGATCGTGACAGTATGCGGGCAGCGTAATCATGGGTATCCTTTCGCAACAGGCGCGCTGATCAGCACAGAGCGGGTGCCTGTTGGTTGTACCGAATAACTGTTCTTTTTGCAAGATAGCGCCATCTCAGGTACCCTTCTGCGACTTCCTGATGCTTTTGATATGCTACAATCCCGTCCTGCTCCCTGGGAGAGGCACGGCATGGGTGGCGGGCTTTCTTTCTCTTTAACCTCGAATGGAGGGGTATGGATGGAACTGGCGTTTACTCTTCTCTGTAGTGCGGCGGGATTATGGTTTGCCGTCTATCTTGCCAAATGGGTGCTCAGCAACGACGAAGGCACCCAGGACATGCGCAACATTTCGAATGCAATCCGCGAAGGGGCCGAGGCTTTTCTCGCTCGTCAGTACCGAACGATTGCCATGCTGACCATCCCGGTCGCCGTCATTATTTATTTTCTATACGCTCTGCGCCACAGCTCTGGTCAGGAGGGTATCACCTCTGGACAGCTGGCGCTGTACGTGGCGGGGTCGTTTGTCCTCGGCGCTATTTGTTCGGGCATTGCTGGCTATGTTGGCATGTGGGTAGCCATTCGCGCCAATATCCGGACGGCTGCCGCCTCGCGTAGCAGCCTCAATCTCGGTTTGCAGATTGCGCTGCGCGGTGGTGCCGTCTCTGGGTTGTTTGTCGTCGTCATGAGTCTGGTAGGCGTTGGTGGTCTGTTCATCCTGTTGCGTCTCTTTGGTCTGCCAGCTGAGAAAATCCCGTTTCTGATCGTGGGCTATGGATTTGGTGCGAGCTTTGTGGCGTTGTTTGCACAACTTGGTGGCGGCATCTATACCAAAGCCGCTGACGTTGGGGCGGATCTGGTGGGGAAAGTCGAAGCGGGTATTCCTGAAGATGACCCGCGCAACCCCGCCGTCATTGCGGATCTGGTGGGAGACAACGTCGGGGACTGCGCCGGTCGTGGGGCTGACCTGTTTGAATCCACGGCCGCTGAAAACATCGGGGCGATGATTCTCGGGGTGGCTCTGTATCCCTATTTTGGCCTCAAAGGAGTGTTGTTTCCGCTGGTCGTACGCGCCTTCGGCGTGCTGGCTTCTATGGCGGGGATCTGGATCGTCCGTACCGAAGAAGACGCCGACCCCATGCAAGCGCTGAACAGAGGCTATTATTTGACGACCTTGCTGGCCGCCATTGGTTTTGGCATTGGTTGCTTCTGGCTGCTCAATTCCCCGAAAGCTCCGCACGCCTGGTTCAATTTCTGGATGTGTGGGCTCATCGGTCTGGCGACTGCTATGGCCTTTGTGTACATTACACAGTACTACACAGAGTATAAATATCGTCCCGTCCGTTCCATTGGCGAAGCCTCCCAGACCGGTCCGGCTACCAATATCATTGCAGGTATGGCCGTGGGTATGGAATCCACTGCGCTGCCAGTTGTGGTGATTGGCGTAGCCATTATTTCCTCCTACTCACTGGGTCAAAGCAGTGGTGTGACCATCCCAGAGAATCCGATTGGCGCCGGTTTGTTTGGCACTGCTGTGGCAACCATGGGCATGCTGGGGACCGCTGCATACGTCCTGGCCATGGATACCTTTGGGCCGATTGCGGACAACGCGGGCGGGATCATTGAGATGAGTCAACAACCGGAAGAGATTCGCCATAAAACCGATCGGCTGGATGCGGTAGGGAATACGACCAAAGCCCTCACCAAAGGCTATGCTATTGGTAGCGCAGCCCTCGCGGCGTTTTTACTGTTTGCGGCGTATATGGACGAAGTGCGGGCCTACGGCACGCACTTAACGGCCGTCGATATTGCGAAACCCCAGGTCTTTGTGGCGGGTTTGCTCGGCGCCATGCTGGTCTTTCTGTTTGCTGCTATGGCCACACGCGCGGTAGGCACTGCAGCATACTACGTGATCAACGAAGTACGCCGGCAATTCCGTGAGCACCCCGGCATTCTCCGCGGCACGGAGCAGCCAGACTACCGGCAGTGTGTGGACATCGTGACGGCTGGCGCTTTGAGACAGATGGTGCTCCCCGGTCTGTTAATTATCGGTATGCCTATCGTGGTCGGCCTGGTCTTCAAACAGCTCGGTATCGGTGCGGAAACCGTGGCGGCCTTTCTCATGGTTGGCACTATTGCCGGTATTCTCATGGCCACGGTGCTCAACAATAGCGGCGGCGCCTGGGATAACGCCAAAAAATATGTCGAAACGGGAGCTCTTGGTGGGAAAGGGTCGGACACGCACAAAGCCGCGGTCGTAGGTGATACTGTCGGCGATCCGTTCAAAGATACGGCCGGTCCCTCTCTCCACGTCGTCATCAAACTGTTGAGTACCATTACCCTGGTGTTGGCCCCGCTGTTTCTCTAGACGGGTGACACCGTCGCGTGCGGCTGTGGGGAATGCTGCGCAGTGCAGAGAACGCCCTGCCGCAGGCCGTACGCTCACGGTTGTCCCAGCACAATGGGAGTTGTTATGGCAATATCCTGGCGTCAGGTTCTGGTTGGAAGTCCTCTGCGCACCGCTGAGCACGTGCACCAACGTCTCACCAAAACGAAAGCCCTGGCGATTTTCTCCTCTGATGCGCTGTCCTCAGTGGCCTACGCTACCGAGGAAATTTTGCTGGTGCTGGTGCTCGCTGGCTCGGTCGCTTACAAGCTTTCCATTCCTATTGCATTCGTTATCACTGGGCTACTGGTGATTGTGTCAGTCTCCTATTACCAGACGATCCACGGGTATCCTTCCGGGGGTGGATCGTATATTGTCGCCCATGAAAATCTGGGCGTGTGGCCTGGCCTGGTGGCAGCCGCCGCACTCTTGATCGACTATGTTTTGACGGTGGCTGTGAGCATTACTGCGGGGATTGGGGCCATTACCTCGGCGTTTCCTGAACTCCTCCCATGGCGCGTGCATCTCTGTCTGCTGGCGATTTTGCTCATTGTCTGGGGCAATCTCCGTGGGGTCCGTGAATCGGGGGCGGTTTTTGCCATGCCGACGTATGTGTTTCTCCTCTTTTTTCTGCTGCTCATCGGTGGAGGAGTACTCCGTCTGGCCATCGGATCGCTGGAGTCTGTACAGACCCCAGCGATCCCAGAACGCCCAGGAGGACTGGAGATCCTGTCCATCTGGCTGGTGTTGCGTGCCTTTGCCTCAGGCTGCACGGCGATGACGGGCATTGAAGCCATCAGCGATGGCGTGCCGGCGTTCCAAAAGCCCGAGTCGGATAATGCTGGCAAAACGCTGATCGTCATGATTGCTATTCTCGGCAGCATGTTCCTCGGCATTACGTTCCTGGCGCACACGCTGGGGGTTGTGCCGGTTGCGCATGAAAGCGTGGTGTCTCAGATTGGTCGACAGGTGTTCGGTGGGGGTCTCCTGTATTTTGCCTTGCAGGCTTCCACGGCGATGATTCTGGTGCTGGCGGCCAATACCGCCTTTGCGGATTTCCCGCGTCTGGCGTCGATTTTAGCGCGTGATGGCTATGCGCCTCGCCAATTGGCCAATATGGGGGACCGTCTGGTCTTTTCCAATGGCATTGCCGCTCTGGCCATTTTAGCTGGAGTCCTGGTGGTCTTGTTCCGTGGCAATACCCATAGCCTCATTCCGCTGTATTCCGTGGGGGTTTTTCTGTCTTTTACGCTGTCGCAGGCTGGCATGGTGTGTCGCTGGTACAAACGCCAGGAGGACGGTTGGCGCCTCAAGGCTGCGATTAACGGTCTGGGTGCCGTGTCTACAGGTGTTGTGCTCTGTGTCGTGGTGGAAAGTAAGTTTACCCATGGGGCCTGGCTCATAATGCTGTTGATCCCTGCCCTCGTGACCGTCTTCCGGGCCGTCCATCAGCATTATGGCGATATGCGTGAGCAAGTCTTTCTCCAAGAGGGCGAAGTTATCCCATGGTCGCATCTCAAAGGCGTGAGGCCTCATAAAGTCGTCGTACCGCTCGCCAGCCTCAATCGTGCTGCCCTCGCGGCCTTACAATTTGCCCGCTCAGTCTCGGATGACGTCACTGCAGTGGTGGTGGATGTCGACGCTGCCTCGACGCAGCGCCTCAAAGATAGCTGGGAGGCCTGGGGTGTTGATATCCCACTGGTGGCCTTAGAGTCGCCTTATCGCTCTGTCGTGCGTCCGCTGCTGGCGTATCTCGAACATACCGATCAGCATGCCTCAGACCGCGGCCCAGCGATAGTCATTCTCCCAGAAATTGTGCCCGCCCGCTGGTGGCAAAACCTTCTGCACAATCAGACAACGTTACAGCTCAAGGCCGTGTTGTTGTTTCGTGAGGCACACAACGGTGTATCGCGTATCGTCATCAATGTGCCATACCGTTTGCATGATGCATGATTGAAGGGATGAGATGACGGAAATCCTCGATATCTTTTTACACCTGGATGTCCATTTGAGTCTGATCATTCAGCAGTATGGTGTGTGGACGTACTTACTCCTGTTTGTGATTATCTTCCTGGAAACTGGCATCGTGGTCACGCCGTTCCTGCCCGGCGACTCGCTGCTCTTTGCAGCTGGCGCTTTTGCTGCCACCGGTGCCTTCGATGTTGGTCTCTTGTTTGCCCTCCTGTTTGTCGCTGCAGTCCTAGGCGATACGGTGAACTATCGCATTGGCGAGGCGATTGGGCCACGTGCTTTTCATAGTCACAGCCGGTTTTTGAAGCAGGAACACCTGGAGCGGACGCAGCAATTTTATGCTCGTCACGGGGGTAAGACCATTGTGCTTGCCCGTTTTGTGCCGATCATTCGGACGTTTGCCCCCTTCGTCGCCGGCGTTGGCCAGATGGCGTACGGGCGCTTCCTCCTGTATAACGTCGGCGGCGGTCTGCTGTGGACAGGCCTGTTTATTTTCGGAGGGTATTATTTTGGCCCCATCGTGAAACGCCATTTCACGCTGGTCATTCTGGCTATTATCATTCTGTCGATACTCCCGGTGATCATTGAGTTTCTCAAGGCACGGCGTCAGAGCCGTGCCACCCATACCCAACAACCGCCTAAGAAAGTGGCTTGACAGAACCCATACCCGTAGAGTACTATGCGCCCGGCTCGCAGCCTACATTCTGCTGAGTCTGGATTGTCTTTTGCCAGGGCTATGTCTGGTGTGCTGATACAACCCTGGTGCTCTAGTATCCTTTTAGTGCTTCCCCAGAGAGAATCTTATTGTATGTCAGTACGCAAGACATACCTGAGTGTTGTGCTCTGTCTCCTCCTCGGATGGTGCCTGAACCAGGCGTGGGGGCAAAATCTGTCTGTCTTTCCGAAAGAAGAGATCCTCCTCGTGGGAGGAGATTTTCGGCTCCGCAGTGTGAACAGTAACATCGCCGGGGCTAATACCCTGGGCGGCGGTGAAAGCGGTGGCTTCCCCACCCAGGATGGCGACACCAAGTCGTTCTTTGATACACGTCTACGCCTGTACTGGGATTTTCGTCCAAGTGACCTCCTGCGTGTGCATTACCGGATGGAAATCGGTGATGTGCGCTTTGGTGGCGGGACGGAGAATGGCAGTGACGTCAGCGGGAACATCGTGCCTGTGATCGGGCCTGGGTCCGGCGGTGGTGTTGGCGCTGATGGGGTCAATGTCGAAACCAAAAATATCTTTATCGATTTTGCCATGCCATTTCTCCCCGGCCTCAGTTTTCGCGGTGGGATTATGGGATATGGTGATCGCTACGAGTTCAATATCCTGGCGGATGATTACGCCGGTTTTCAGTTGCTGTACAAGCGTGGTGACGTGGACGCCCACCTGGTGTATTTCAAATTTTTTGAAGGCTCGACGCGCGATAATGCCGATGATAGCCACTGGTTCGGCATTGATGGGCAGTTGCAAATCAATGATGCTACCCGTGCGGCCATGACGTTTTACTACTGGCTCGATCAAGAGCACCAGGGGACGCTGGGCTTCAAGCCCTATCAATACTGGATTGGCGGCGAAGTGACGTCGCGGTTGGCATCGGGGCTTGGCCCTATTCAGATCAAAGGCTATGGGATTTATAACCATGGGGAAGGGTTTTTCGGACGGCGCCGTGGTAAGAATTCCGGTGGGAATTTGAGCTTGTCGGGTGATCTCTCCTTAAGCTTTGCTACCCTTGGCTTGCAGGTGCAGTACATCACCGGCGAGCGCGGGAGCAAGCGACAAATCGAAGGCGGCTCGAAGGATAACAAAAATATCGGTGCCTGGGTGAGTTACTTCAATCGCATGTATCAGGGGCCAGAAATCATTTCGCTCGGCCCTATTATTGATGTGGGTGACGGTTTTAGCAGTAAGTGGGGAACGGGAAACGGCTTTTATAATGGCGACTACAATGGTCGCCTGCTGGTGATTGCCCGGAGTGCCTTTCCCGTGCTGTCGAACCTGAGCCTGCATGTCGTCGGGGCGTATGACCGGGCGGCAGCCAGTAATGCCAATGGCGACCATCACCGTGGTGTCGAGTTTGATGTCTGGGCGCAGTGGAACATTCTGCCGAAATTGTGGTTCCGTTTTGGTGGAGGCTATTATATTACCGGTGATTGGTGGAAGAACAATTCCGATGCGTCTTTTGATGGCCGCCGTCCTGGAGTGGCAAATCCTGACAACATCTGGCAATTTGGGACGCGGTTGCAATATGATTTCGGCTAAAAGCTGGGTCCGGTGGGCCGGGGTTTCCCTTGCTGCTCTGGGGCTTGTCTGGCTTGTCACACCCGGTGCCAGTCATGCACAGACAGCGCCCATAGCGGGGAAACGCTATGGCCCTAGTACACCGGGAGGGCACTATGTGCGTATTGTACCGCGCGCTGTAACCATGTCGCATACGCAGCGTCCTCAGATTCGCGTGGCCATTGAGAATGCCACTGGCCAGCCCGTGGATGACGTCTTGGTGAGCTTTGCGCCTTCCGAAGGTACGTTTCTCACGGAAAGCAGTCGGACGCGCGGTGGGACGGTCGTTGGGACATTTCTTGCAGCGGCAGGGAGTGATAATCCCCGCACCGCGTCACTGGTGGCAACGGTAGAAGATATCGAAGTAACCATCTTTATTGACATTGTGCCAGCGGTACATGGCCGCTAGCAGTGTGCCATCCTTATTCCATTTGCTCTTGAGCCCTCTGGCATGCAACGTTTTCTGTTCGGTGTGTGGAGCGTCTTGCTGACGCTAGGCTGTCTCGCTTTGCCTGTCGCTGCGCAAAGTGAGCGCATTTTTCTCGTGGGCGGCAATTATCGTCTCCAGACCACCCTGCACAATATGCAGGATGGCTTTTTTGGGGCTCCCCCTGTCAGCGGTGCCAATGAGTCCGAAGCGTTTATCGATACGCGTCTGCGCTTGTACTTCGATTTCCGTCCCAATCCGTTCGTCCTGATTAATTATAAAATGGAAGTCGGTGATATCACTTTTGGCGCTGAGAATCCGCCGATTTCTGATGCTGATGGGCGACGGTTGCCTAACGTGGGCCGTGGATCGGGTGGTGCACCGGGCTCTGACGGGGTCAATGTTGAAACCAAGAATGCCTACATTGATGTGCAGGCGCCCTGGGTGCCAGGCTTATCCTTTCGTGGTGGCATTATTGGTTGGGGTGACCAATTTGACTGGACGATTCTGGCTACCGATTTTACCGGGCTGCAACTGACCTACCAGCGTCAAGCGTTGTGGACACAATTTACCTTCTTAAAACTCTTTGAAGGCAGCATCCGCACCAATGCTGACGACTCGAACTGGTATGCCCTCGATACACGCGTTGGCCTCTCATCGAAGACCGCGCTCACTGGTAGCCTGTATGTATGGGACGACAACGATAACGACAATCCGCGTACTGGGCGGGATGCTTACCAGCTCTACGCTGGGCTGAAGTTCAATACGGTGATTTTTGAGAAGGGCTTGCTCGAAATTTTTGGCGTGTACAACGTTGGCCAGGAGTTTCTTGGTCAAAATGCGCGCTTTGGACCCAACGGTATTGTCCGCCGTGGCTTAGCAGGGTCGACCAACCATGGTTTCATGGCGAATGTGCATGTTGATTATCCGATCGGCAAGCATTGGGTTGGTGCGACCGTGCAGTATATCTCCGGGGAACGTGGGAGTCGGCTCGCGCTCGATGGCAGCGGACGGAATATTGGGACGTTTCTAGGTCTGTTCAACTCGCAGTATAGTGGTTTTGGCGGCTCCCGCTACACCGAGGGGGGTGGCCTAGAGCTCATCACGCTCGGCCAACTGAATGACTCCACTGCTGGACTCAATAATGTGTCTGTGTCCCCGTATTTTGGTGGAGGGTATAATGGACGACTCCTGGCGATGGCGCGTGCCAAATTCTATGCGACGCCAGTCTTATTCGTCTATGTTGCAGGTGGTCTCGACCGGGCAGCGCGGCCAAACGCCAATGGTGACAGCAGCCGAGGCGTGGAGTTGTCTTCGTATCTGCATTGGGATATTTTCCCCAAGCTCTGGTTCCGTGTAGGCGGAGCGTATATGCTGACCATGGACTGGTGGAAGAACAATTCGGATGTCCAGATTCAAGGATTTCCCAATCCGTTGGGGTTACGCACTGGCAGTCCGGATAACATCTTCCAACTCATGATGCGCCTGCAATATAATTTTGGCTAAGCCATATGTTACGTTCAGAGATCCCTCGTGGAACGCGCGTGTTGCTCCCGGTCATGGCGGCAAAGAAGCGTCGCCTCGAGGAACTGCTGCTGACCGTTTTTTTTCGCTGGGGTTTTCAAGAAGTTGTCCTACCGACATTCGAGTATATGGATGTCCTCACCTTAGGACTCGGCGAAGCCTATAAAGAACGCATGTTCAAGCTGGAAGAACGGCGCACTGGTCGTATGCTGTCTTTACGCCCGGATATCACCACGCAGATCGCCAAGCTCTCCGCCACCTTGCTCAAGGACCAACCGCGCCCATTACGCTTCTGCTATGTCGCCAATATCTTTCGGCATAATGACTCCCAGACACGCAATCTCCAAGAGCTGTACCAGACCGGGGTTGAGTTAATTGGCCTGGAGTCCCCGGAAGCGGACGCGGAAATGATTGCTATCGCTGTCGAGTGTATGCAGGAAGTCGGCTTACACGATTTTCGTTTGGCCGTGAGCCAACTGGAGTTTTGTCGGAGCATTCTGGCAGAAGCCGGCTTGCGAGACGACGAGCGCGAGCACATGCAGGCGGTGTTACAGAAAAAAGATACGTCGACACTCGAAACCCTGGTCGCCCAGTGTGCCATTAGCGATCATTGGCGTAATGTCCTGCTCACGATCCCCTCGTTGTTTGGTAAAACCGAGGTCTTGCACCGGGCGGCGAATCTCAGCCAGAGTCGCGCGGCGCAGGCAGCGCTGACCAACCTGGCACAAGTCTATGACATCCTGAAAACCTATGGTTTGGAAGACCGTGTGTTAATCGACCTCAGCGATATCCGTGGCTTGCATTATTACACTGGCATCACCTTTGAAGGTTTTACGTCCAATCTAGGGTATGGGATTTGTAGTGGTGGACGGTATGATCATTTGCTGGGGTGTTACGGGCCCAGTGCGCCATCGACTGGTTTTGCCATTGATCTAGAAGCGTTACTGGAAGCCTTAGAGAAGGCAAATCCACTGCCAGCTCGTAGCGGTGCCGATTGTTTATTGATGGATTTTCGCAAAGACAAGCATGAGGCCTTACGGATCAGTCGGGAATTGCGTCGACGCGGGCATCGCGTGGCGCGAGACATCATCACGCGGGATTTGCAAGGTTCGCTGGACTACGCAAAGTGCACGGGGATTCGCTACGGTTTACTCATGGGACTGGCGCCATTGACCGATGATGAAGCGATCCTGCATGACGTCGTGGCTGGTACTGCAGAGCGTCTGGCCCTGGCTGACGTGGTAGACTATGTCGATGCCGCTCTTACCCGTATACAACAGCGTCTCAAGACGTGAGGCAAGCGGTCGGCCTGTCAATGGGGGGATGTGCTTATGGCCGTTGTGGCCGTTGTAGGCTTGCAATGGGGTGATGAAGGGAAAGGTAAGCTGATTGACCTGTTGACACCACAGGTGCAAATGGTGATTCGTTGCCAGGGGGGTGCGAATGCAGGTCACACTGTGGTAGTGGGGGAGGAGAAGTACGTTTTTCATCAAATTCCCTCCGGTGTGCTGCATACGGACACACGCTGTGTGATTGGGGCCGGCGTGGTCATTGATCCAGGCGCCATTGTCGATGAAATTCAGCAGTTGTCTGCGCGTGGAATTGACCTGCGCGGGCGTCTCTTTATCAGTCCGAAAGCGCATGTCACCCTGCCCTATCATCGACTACTTGACGAAGGACGTGAAGCGCGGCGGGGCGCGAACCGCATTGGCACGACCGGACGTGGTATCGGCCCTACGTATACGGATAAGGCAGCGCGTTGTGGGGTACGCATGCAGGAATTAATCCAACCAGAGAAATTTCGCGCTGCTGTGCAAGCCAATCTTGAAGAGAATAATTTCCTCCTGGAACATTTTTTTCGTTTGCCCGTCGTTGACCTCAACGAGGTGTGCCGCGAATATGCCGGGTATGCTGAGACCTTGCGAGAATTTGTCCGTGATACGGACAGTATGGTGCGCGAGGCAGTCTTACGGGGCGATCATGTCCTGCTC
>Ga0194121_10004883_pt1 | contig 19077 bp, 16 predicted proteins | sample TA2MahCa50mmetaG_FD_148609 | JGI IMG/M metagenome (GOLD analysis project Ga0194121, IMG submission 148609) | Freshwater microbial communities from Lake Tanganyika, Tanzania - TA2015020 Mahale Deep Cast 50m | ecosystem: Environmental > Aquatic > Freshwater > Lake | place: Tanzania: Lake...
ACGATGGGACATCCGTGTCCGAATTTCGCCGCCTCCATGCCGGCGACCAGGGGGCTCATTGCCGCCCCCTGGACCCCCGCTAGCCTTTCTCTGTTCCGCGGGAAGAGAAGCAACTTGTTTCGCACCGCCCGAAGACTCACACAAAACCGGGCTCAACGATTCCACTTGAACCCCGTACCAAGACAGTATTGCTCGCCTCCAGTTCGATGGTAGGCGCAACATCCACGGCTGGGAACGAAAGGATCGCTATCGCCAGGCAAGCGGTCACGTGAGCGGCCTCTATTGGGCGACCCTCATGATTATACCGACAATCGCCGGGAAGATGCAATCCTGGCTGGGAGTTTGAATCGACTTGCCGAATAGGTTACAAAGCCGCTGTAACTTCTCAATAGGTCTGGGTGAAGGGGGCGCCTCAATATCTGTGCGCGTTTGCAAAACCCGCAGGCGCAATGCAATCCATCGCGACGTTTACCCAGGGTTATTGAGAAGTTACAAGCCGCTTGCTCTCCCTCATGTTCGCGAGACGACTCCGGCAATCGCGTCGCCGAGTTGTGTCGTTGTGCCCGAGCCGCCCTGATCGACCGGCAAGATCTTTCCTTCCTCCAGGACGCGAATCACCGATGTCTCGATTGCCTGACCGGCGTTGACGAGATCGGCGTGCCGGTGCCGCTTGCCTAGCCAGTCGAGCATCATGGCGGCGGACAGTATGGCGGCGATGGGATTGGCGATGCCCTTGCCGGCGATGTCGGGTGCTGTGCCGTGCGCGGGCTGAAAGACGGCATAACGGTCGCCAATGTCGCCGGACGGAGCCATGCCCATGCCGCCGATCAGCCCGGCCGCCAGGTCTGAAAGGATGTCGCCGAACATGTTCTCCGTCACCAGCACGTCGAATCGACCCGGCCGTTGCACCAGGTGTAAGGCCTGTGCGTCGATGTAGGCGTGCTCTGCGTGAATGTCCTGGTAGTCGCTCGCCACCTCGTCGAAGATCTTGCGAAAGAAGGCGAAGCTCTTGAAGATGTTGGCCTTATCGACGCAGGTGACCTTGCGCGGCCGCTGCTGGTTTGCCTGGCGATCACGGGCGAGCTGGAAAGCGAATTCGCAAATGCGACGGACGCCGGGCCTCGTCATCACCAGCGTTTCGGTGGCCACCTGATTGCCAAGCACGACGCCGCCCGTCTGCGAGGCGAACAGGCCCTCGGTCTGCTCGCGCAGGACGACGAAATCGATGCTGCCTGGCCGGACATCGGCCAGCGGCGTGCGTGCTCCCGGGTAGAGCTTGGACGGCCGCACGCCGGCATAGAGATCAAGCAGCACGCGCAGCGTCACTTGCGGCGTCAGTTCGGTGCCGTCCGGCTTGCGGATATCGGGATGGCCCATGGCGCCCAGTAGCACGGCGTCGGCGGCACGGACGGCGTCCAGCGTGGAAGGAGGGAGATCGTCGCCGGTCTCTTGATAGCAGATCGCGCCGCACTCGTGACTGCGTAGATTGAGGGAGAACGAAGCGAAGCGACGCTGCGTGGCTTGCAACACCTTGACGGCCTCGGCGGTGACGTCGATGCCGATGCCGTCGCCAGGGAGGACGGCGATTTCGAAAGTAGACCCAGGCGGATTCACATGCCCCATCATTTCTTCGGCGGGTCGGTCAAATCCCACAGTCGAACCGTTTGGTCGGCGCTGACGGAAGCCAGGCGGGTTCCGCGGTTGGTGAAGACCACACCCTCGACCCAGGCTTCGTGGCCTTCAAGAGTCTTGACGGCGGCGCCGTTCTGCGGGTTCCAGAGGCGGAGGGTGCGATCCCTGCTAGAGGAGACGAGCAGGGTTCCGCCCGGATGAAAGGCAAGCCCGGTGACGGCGCTGGAGTGACCGGGCATGGAGCGGACGAGTTTGCCGTCGCCGACGCTGACAAGGTGGACAACCCCGTCACCAGCGCCGATGGCGATGGTCTTGCCATCCGGCGCAAAGGCCAGGGCGCTGGCACGAACCGGATCTGGCGGAACCTTGGGAGGCGGCATCGGGCGAGGTGTCAGTTCGCGAATTTTCTTGCCCTCGGTTACGTCCCAGAGCAATACCTTGCCCTTGAAATCGCCCGATGCAAGTTGCTTGCCGTCCGGCGAGAACGTCACGGCGAGAATCCACTCGGCGTGTTCTGCAAGCTTGCCCTTTGGTTTGGCGGCCTCGATGTCCCAAAGATGGACAAAGTAGTCTTCACCGCCCCCGGCCAGCAGCTTGCCATCGGGGTCCATGGCGATGGCATTGATTGGATGCTCGCTGGTAATGGTCTTGCTGATAACTCCTTCGAGCGGCGACCAGAACAGGATTTTCTTGTCGGCGCCGACGGATGCAAGGACCTTGCCGCCGTTCCAGGCAAGGGAGAGCACTGGTCCCTCGTGGCCGCGAAGCTTGTTGGCCGAGCCGGTGCCATTGCGGATGCCCAGCAGCACGTCCTTCTTCCAGCCCTGGATCGTGCCGGTGTCGCAGGCGGCGACCAGCAAATCCATGTCCTCGCCGTAGGCGATGGCAAAGCCGGGACCGTCCAGACCGCCAATTGTCTGGTCCAGTCGGGCCACGGCGGGATTGATGGGCGGGAATACAGGTCCCTTGACGGGTTGCTGGCCATTGACACTCAGGCCGAAGCCGGCGACGACCATGGTCGCGAGCAGCCACAACGCGTGCTTGATAGCCATCGTGTTCCCCCCCCAACGGCGACTATTTCTTGTCGATGCGACGAATTGAAACGATGGTAACCGCCTTGACGGGCACGTCGTCGTGCCCGGCCACGGTGGCAGTTTCCACGAGACGAATCTTGTCCACCACGTCCATGCCCTCGATGACTTTACCGAAGACGGCATAGCCGACGCCGTCCATGCTGGCGGCACGATTGAGGAAGCCATTATTCTTGACATTGATAAAGAACTGAGCGGTGGCGCTGTCGGGTTTCGACGTTCGGGCCATGGCCACCGTGCCGGTGTCATTCTGCAAGCCGTTGTAGGATTCGTTGATGATCGGCTTGCCGCTTGGTTTCTCACGCATGCTTGGCTCGAAACCGCCGCCTTGCACCATGAAATCTGAAATGACGCGATGAAAGATCGTACCGTCATAGTGCTTGTCATCGACGTATTTCAGAAAGTTCTTGACGGTGACCGGCGCCAGCGCTTCATAGAGTTCGATCTTCAGCGGCCCCATGGAGGTCTCGACGAGAACTTGCGGATGTTTCTTGCCCTTGAGCAGTCTTTCGTGCGCCTCCTTCATGGCTTCCGCCACCTTGTCCTGGCTGAGCTGGGAAGCGCTCTCCATGCGGTCCACGAAATCCTTGATGCGCTCCTTGGGCATGGTACGAACGGTCTCGATGATGGCGGCGCGCCGCTTGGCGAATTGCCCCATGGCATTCTTGATGCCGTCGAGATCCTCGGCCTTGGCGAGATCAGCCGCCAGAGCCTCCAACGCAACCTTTTGCTGGTTGACGGCACCGTCTTCTGATGGTTTGCAGCCGCCCGCCAGAACCAGTACGAACCCGGCCACTGATGCAGCGGCCAGCACAGAGATCCTCATGTTCCGTCCTCAGTCAAAGAAGAGTCACTTCACCAGCTTCACCGAACGGATGACCACGTCCTTGACCGGAACGTCTTCGTGGCCGCCGCGCTCACCAGTTTCGACGGCGCGGATCTTGTCCACCACATCCATCCCGTCGATGACGCGGCCGAAGACGGCGTAGCCGACCTTGTCCCGTGCGTTTTCCTTGTCCAGGAAGGAATTATCCTTGACATTGATGAAGAACTGGGCCGAGGCGCTGTCCGGCTGATTGGTCCGCGCCATGGCAATCGTGCCGCGCTTGTTGCGCAGCCCGTTGCCCGATTCGTTCTTGATGGGGTCGCGCGTCTTCTTCTCCTTCATGCCGGGAACGAAGCCGCCTCCCTGGATCATGAAGTTCGGAATCACGCGATGGAAGATGACGCCGTCGTAGTGCTGGTCGTCAACGTAGGCGAGGAAGTTCTTGACGGTGATCGGTGCTTTCTTGATGTCCAGTTCGATCTTGATCTTCCCCATGGACGTGTCCATCTCGACCACCGGCAGCTTGTCCTGGGCCAGGACGAACTGTCCTGCCGGGATGGCCATGGCACCCAGCAACAATGCTGCACTCGCGATTCGCGTCATGTGTCATACTCCATGAAAAGTGGGGCGACTCCTCTCCCGAGAGGCTTTTTTAAGTATTACGCCGCCGGGAGGAAAGGGCACAAACATTGACCTTGTTCCTGTACGTCAGCCAGAGCAGAATGGTTGGGTTCAGTAGGCAGCAGTCAGGAGTCAGGGATCGCGATGATCAAGAACAAATACGTCATCGGCGTGCCGCGCGAGATCAAGACGGACGAATACCGGGTGGCGATGATTCCGGTCGGCGTCGAGGAGTTGACCCGGGCGGGACACACGGTGTTGATTCAGTCCGGGGCCGGACATGGCAGCGGCATCGACGACGAGAACTATGCCGTCAACGGCGCCGAGATCGTGGAACGCACCGAGGACATCTGGAGGCGTGCCGACCTGGTAGTGAAGGTCAAGGAACCACTACCCGCTGAATGGCCGTTGCTGAAAGCCGGGCAGATTGTTTTCACCTACTTTCACTTCGCCGCCGACCGAGCCTTGACCGAGGCGGTGTTGCAGTCCGGCATCACGGCCATCGCCTACGAGACGATCCGGGACGCTCGCGGCACGTTACCGCTGTTGACGCCGATGAGCGAGGTCGCCGGCCGCATGAGCATCCAGGAAGGGGCCAAGTTCCTGGAAAGGCCGTTCGAGGGGCGTGGCATCTTGCTCGGCGGCGTGCCGGGGGTGCTGCCCGCGAATGTCGTCATCCTGGGCGCCGGCGTCGTCGGGGCCAATGCGGCCAAGGTGGCCGCCGGCCTGGGTGCCAATGTCGTGATCCTCGACATCAACCTCGATCGCCTCCGCTATCTCGATGATGTCATGCCGCCCAATGTCACGGCGCTGTTCAGCGATCGCCACAATATCCTGGATAGCTTGTCGCGGGCGGATCTGCTCATCGGCGCGGTGCTGATTCCCGGCGCCAGGGCGCCGTTCCTGGTGCGGGCCGACGACATCAAGCGCATGCCGCGGCGGGCCGTCATCATCGACGTGGCCATTGACCAGGGCGGTTGCGTAGAAACCTCGCGGCCCACGACTCACAGCAAGCCGACGTACATCATCGACGATGTCGTGCACTACTGCGTGACCAACATGCCCGGCGCCGTCGGCCGCACCAGCACCTACGCGCTCACCAATGTCACGCTGGCATATGTGCTCCAACTGGCACGCAAGGGCTACGACAAGGCGGTGCGCGACAATCCGGCCCTGGCTCACGGCGTGAACATTCATAAAGGCAAGGTCACCAATCCCGCCGTTGCGGAAACGTTCGGTTGGCCGTGCATTGCAGTGTGCGAGTAGGGCAGTTCGGACCAGCGACTCGCTTGTCCGACGCGCATCGCACCGTGCCTTACCGTGCCTTACCGTGCCGACGCAAGCAGCAGCATTTCCAGATACGAACGCCGTTCCGAATCGACCAGCTTCAGGGCGTGGGCGACATCTTGCAAGACTGCACGCGCCTTGTCGAGCGCTTCTTCGGGTGCCAGGATCTCGAGCTCGACAAATCGGCCGACGCCGTCAACCTCGTCCAGGCAGGCTTCCATGTCGAAGCCGTCGCGATGCAATTCGTAGCCGGCCCGGCGCTTGGACACCACGGCCACGGCGCGAAACCCCAGCGAAGTGAGTATCCGCGCGAAATCGGCAAAGGTCTCGTCGCCGTCGCCCAGGGCCACTTCGATCTCGCTGCGGGTCTTGTCCGGCCCGGGTCGGCGCGGGCCCTTGTATGTCACCCGGTTGCTCGTGCCGATGCGGCGGATGCGCAGGGCCTCATCCGTCTGCGCAAAATCCCGGTGCGGGGCGTTGAAGTAATGATCTGCCTCTTCGCGGGTCGCTCCAGGTCTGGCGCCCAGTTCAACCAGCCGTGCCACGACAGCGGCGAGATCCGTTACCGGAAACTTCATTTCGATTTCAAGCATGGCCCGCGTCCTTTCCTTGTGACATGCCATCCTTGATAGAATAGAAACGATGGATGGCACGGATACCAAGGACGAATCGAAGAAAGAGAGAATCAGCGTGAGCGAGTTTCGGACGGTTTGCAAGGTCGGCGACGTCGTGGAAGGCGAGGGCCAGACTGTCGCGGTGGGGACCAAGCTCGTCGCCGTGTTCCGCCGGAACGGCGATTTCTTCGCGATCGACGATGTGTGCCCGCACATGGGCGCGTCGCTGTCCGGCGGGCACGTCGAGGAGGGGATCGTCACCTGCCCCTGGCATGCCTGGCGGTTTCGGCTCGCCGACGGCGCCTGGGCCGACAATCCGCGCATCAAGATCGGCTGTTATCCGGTGCGCATCGTGGACGACCAGGTTCAGGTGCAGATTCCAGTTGCCTGCCCCAAGGCTGCGGGAGAGCCAACATGAGAAAGCCGTGCCGGATGCTATTTTTGATCGGATCGTTGGCCGCCGGCTGGCTGTCATGGAGCGCGCCGGCGGCGTCGCAGGGCGGCCGCAAGGTAGTCCCCAAGCTGGTGCCGATCGCCGAAACCAAGCTGCTGATGGAAGGACTGGCGCACGCCAACTTCCGCGGTCTGGAACGCCATTTGAAGCAAAAGCCCACCGAGGACCAGGCCTGGACCTTTGCCCGCGGTCAGGCATTGCTGCTCGCCGAGACGGCCAATTTGCTCATGCTCCGGCCGCCGCGCAACGAAGGCGAGTCAGCCTGGTTCGAGAGGGCGATGGATTTGCGCTCGACGGCGGCCAGGCTAGCCCAGGCGGCCGGCAAGCGCGACTACGCCGCCAGCCGCGCCGGTTTCGTGGATGTCGCCAATGCTTGCAATCGCTGCCACCAGACTTTCAAGGTCAAGGTGCTCATCACGCCGTTCGAGGAGGCAGAAGGCTCGCCATGACGTCGGACGATTTCCGGCGAGGTGGCGAATCTGGCTCTCATCTGCCTTTTCGGTTTGCCGACGAATCTGCCGATCCTTCGATGACGCGCGTCAAGTCCTCGCCGAGGATGGACGGGCACCAATGCTTCTCGATGTGCTCGACGACCATCTCGGTGCCGCGGGCGTGGCTGACGTAGGGTGGTTGCCGCGGGTCGTACATGGCGTCGGTGAGATCGCGGGCCAGGACGACGTTCTTGCCGAGCTTGACCATCTGCCGGATGCCGAACGGCCGGCCGAGCACGCACATGTTGGTGTGCACACCCATGAGGACGATATTCTTGATGCCTTCCTGCGCGCAGAAGTTGTAAATCTCCGGTCCGCTGTCGCTGATGCCGTCGTAGCCGATGATATCGAGCGCCGGATGCTGCCGGCTGAAACGGCGCACGGCCGGGCCGACCACCGGATCGTCGCACGAGCACTTGGAGACATCCACCGGGATCTCCGGTTCCCTGGCCGGGTCGAGATAGCACCAGCCGGCGATGGGCACGGGCGGCTTAGCTTGCTTCGCCTGCTCCATGCGCTTGCGATAAGGCGTGGCCGCGTACTCCTTGACCGTGCCGCTGGGGGCATGGATGATCATGACGCCGTGACTGCGGGCAGCGGTCAACACCTGGTTCATGCGCGGCGTCATGTCTTTCACACGCTGGGCCGCGCTCTTGCAATAGTGGTCGTCCCACATGTCGCAGATGATGATCGCCGTCTCGGAAACTTCCCAGTCGGCGACACGCTCACGAGCCTGGAATTGCTTCGAACCTGGGGCGATCTCCTTGCGCTCGCGCATCTTGAGCCGCAACTTGCCGGCGACCTTGGGCCGGTTGGTGATAACCTCTGGCGCCTTGTCGTCGGAGATCAATTCGGTTAACGCCAGTCCGGCACCCAGCAACGCGAGCAGCAACATACGGATGAAGAGTTTCATGTCATGGCCCTTGAATTGAAGGAAACGGCCCGCCCGACATTATAGCAGCGAGAGAGCTAGCGCGCAGCGCGGCACGCGGACTGTGCCGCCCGTGCTGCCCGCTGGCGCGACTTGACTTGCCATCCTGGCCGATCCTGGTTTATCCTGGTCCACGAGGTGAAGCGATGGAGCGCTGGCGAAGGGAGCAGGTTTTTCACGATCGGCAAGCTTGGGAGCGCGCTACAGATCAGCGGCGCCGCGGCCGGTCGCTTGCATTCGACGACGATACCTATCTGGACCACGAAACGTGGGTGCGCCCGGCGTTGGCGCGACTCGGCAACGTGAGCGGCCGGCCGGTGCTGGACTTCGGCTGCGGGCACGGCATGGCCGCCGTCGTGCTGGCGCGCCGCGGAGCGCGCGTCACGGCCTTTGACCTGTCGCACGGCTATCTCGATGAAGCACGCAACCGGGCCCGGCAAAACCACGTTGCCATCGACTTCGTGAGGGCCGACGGCGAACGTCTGCCCTTCGCCGATCAGGCATTCGAGGCGATCTGGGGTAGCGCGATATTGCATCATCTGGATCTGGCGACGGCAGGGCCAGAGTTGCGGCGCGTGCTGCGTCCCGGCGGCGTTGCCGTCTTCTGCGAGCCATGGGGCGAGAATGCGTTGCTCAACTGGGCACGGCGGTCGTTGCCGTACCCGGAGAAGGGGCGAACTCCGGACGAGCAGCCGCTTGACCAGATGCACGTGCGCCAGTTGCGCGCGATCTTCGCCGGCGTGGAGATTCAAGGCTGCCAGCTTCTGGGCATGGCCCGGCGCGTCCTCAAGAATTCACGTCTGCTGTCTGGACTGGACTGGTGTGATCGCCAGTTGCTCGCGCGTGTGCCGCGGCTGGAAAGATACTGCCGATACGTTGTAGTCACGCTGCGGCGTTGAATCACGACGGGCACCTACCCGGAGAATCCGAGCAAGCTCCGCGACTAGACCGTAACGCCCAGCCCCGCCCCTTGCGGCACCCACAGCCGATCGGCCTGGTAGCGCAGGGGCTTGATGGAAAGCGGTTTTTCATAGTAGATGGGCCCGATCAGGTCGCCAGGGAAGCGTTCGCAGTGGATGTTGGCAGTGCAGGCGGTGACGTGAGCCATGGCGGCGGTGGCGACCTCGCGCTCCAGGTTGCTGCCGATGGTGCAGGGGATGCCGGCCGCCTCCGCCAGCTTGGCGATGTGCTGCGTGACGCGAATGCCGCCGTGCTTGCCGGGGTACAGGCTCAGCACGTCGGCCGCGTGATGGCGAATCACTTCCAGCGCGTCCTGCGGCGTGAACACACTCTCGTCGGCCATGATGGGGATGCCGCTGCGCCGCCGGACCTCGGCCATAGCCGCATGATCGCCGCGCCGCGTCGGCTGCTCGAAGAGCGCGACGTTCAGCTTCTCCAGACGCGGCGCGACCCAGACGGCCTGCTCGACCGTGTAGCCGCCGTTGGCATCGACCGACAGCCACGTGTCGGCGCCGATGGCGTCGCGGACGGCGTGCAGCCGCTCAATATCGATGCGTGGATGCTCATGCCGGCCGATCTTGACCTTGATTGACTTCCAGCCCTGCTTGACCATGCGCAGGGCTCGCTGCGCTGCCAGTTCCGCCTCGACGGCGCCGACGACGAACTTCAGGCGAATGCCGGGGTCCTCCGATCGCTCACGCTCCCGGATCGCCATGCCGCCGAGTAGTTTGTAGATGGGGACACCGAGAGCTTGCCCCTGGAGGTCAAGCAGTGCCATCTCGATGGCGGCCTTGGCGAAGCTGTTGCCGAACGCGGCCCGGTCCATCTGCCGGCCGATCCATTCCAGATCGAAGGGATCGGCTCCGATGACAATGGGTGCGAGCACCTGCTCGATGAGGGCGATGGTTCCCGCCTGCGTTTCGCCGCTCCAGACGCTGGTGACGCTGGCTTCGCCTAGCCCGACCCGGCCATCCGAATCGTGGACGCGCACCAGGACGTACTGGCCGCGCAAATGCTCGCCCAGCGAGCTGATGATGGCCAGGTCGCGATGAATGTCGCCGTGAATGGGGACGGCTTCAATGGTGGTGATCATGTTTTCAGTGTTCGGTGTTCGTTTTCAGCAAGTATCGGTTCACGGTTTGGCTTCGATAGATTATTGGTCCGGTGTGCGTCAGGCCGAGTTTTTGCAGGACGCGGATGGAGGCGATGTTGTCCGGTTCGACCAGGCCGATGATCTGCGTCAGATGCAACTGCTCGAAGCCGTAGTCGATGATGGCGCGGCCGGCCTCGGTCGCCAGACCCTTGCCCCAGTAACTGGGCAACAAGCGGTAGCCGATGTCCACTTCGCGCAGCTCGTCAAGATACTTCAGCCCGGCGAAGCCAATGACATCGTCCGAGTCGCGGTCCACGCAGGCCCAGCGGCCGAAGCCGTGCTGGCGGTAGTCGGCCAGGGGGCGAGTCCGAAGTTCCTCGCGGGCCTGCGCGACATCGCGCAGGCCGCCGTCGCCGGTGTAGCGAGTGATGGCCGGGTCGCTGCCGAGGATGAGAAATGCCGCCGCGTCGTCCTCGTCGAACTCGCGAAGGATGAGGCGCCCAGTGGTTAGGATAATCTTGCCCGGCATGTGCGAATATCGCTGTGGTTGGCCAGGTCCAGTCTACTGGATTGATGGAACGTCGCAATCACGGGGTTGCATAATTCCCGGCCAGGCTTATACTTCCCATCCCGGCCAGGTCGTGCTCAGCACCGCCGAGGCCGGGCAAGCCAGGCCGGCGAGGAAAGGTCGGCCGACGAGGGGAGCCATGGGCCGGCCGATCTCGCAAAACCCGTTGCATCGTCCGGCAGGCCTGCTCCTGCTGCGGGCTTCTGGTGTGTTCCTGATTGCCTTGCTGGGTGGCTGCAACCTGCTGCAACTTCGGCCCACGCCCGGCGATCGTCCGGACAAGGACACAACCGCCGGCACGCCGGGGAAATACTCGCACCGGCTGGCACCGTACGTCTTCCTTGCTGACTTCGATATCCCCCGCAATTCCCCGGTTTTGAAGGATCTGGCCGGCTTGCGCGACCAGGTCTACAAGGAGTTGCGGCTGTCGCCGTCGAACAACATCATCCAGGTGTACCTGTTCGCTGACCGTGACAAGTACGAGAAGTTCATGGAGGCGAAGTATCCGAACCTGCCGCGGCGGCGCGCATTCTTTGTCGCGCAACCTCGACGGCTCGGCAACGCCGAGGACCTGCTCGTGTACACCTACTGGGGCGATCGCATCCAGCAGGATCTACGGCATGAACTGACGCATGCTCTTTTGCATAGCGTCCTCAAGGACGTGCCCTTGTGGCTCGACGAGGGCCTGGCGGAGTTCTTCGAAGTGCCGGCGAGTATGAATGGCGTCAACCAGCAGCATCTCGAGCAACTTCGCCGCGGCAGCCAGGCTCCGCGTTTCAATCTGGATCGGCTCGAGCAACTCAGCGAGGTCCAGCAAATGACCTCTGCCGAGTATCGCGAGGCCTGGGCCTGGGTGAGCCTGATGTTGCGCGGCACGCCGCAGGCGCGCAAGGTGCTGCTCGACTATGTCCACGAATTACGGACGAATCCCCGACCTGGACCGCTGCGTCCCTGCCTGGCTGCCGCCTTCCTATCCCTCGACGACGCCATGGACCGCCATCTCGCCAGCCTCGATCGCAAGTAAGCGTCATAGTTTGTTCTTCAGGCGCGTGACGATCATGCCAAAGTCGGACCGGGTGCGCAGAGATTGCAAGCGTGGATCGTCAAGGAGCAGCGGGTTGGTCAAGCCGTTGTCAACGGCCTGCTGGAGAAAGCGGATGGCCTGGTCGGCGTAGGCGCGTGCCAGGCCGGCCTTTCGCTCGGCTGACAGGCGATCGTCGGTCTTGGTGAAGTCAGCGCAGCGGGCAAAGCAGCAGGCCGCTTCCAGGTGATCCTGCCAGGACGACGGCATGAGTCGCGGCAGGCTCGCGGCGGCTCGGGCCAGCACGGCGTGGCCCTTGCTGGTCAGCAAGGTGGCCAGCGCCTGGCGGTAGCTTTCCCTGGCCGCGGTGTTCAGTCCCTGCCTCTCGAGCAAGGCACCCAGCTCGACCAGCGTCTCGGCCAGCTGGCGTTGATGCAGCGGACGCTTGGGAAATTCTGCGACCAGCTTCTGGCGGAGAGCCAGCGCGGTGCGGTACGACTTCTCGGCATCTGCCGGTCGATCCATGCGGCTCAGGCGCAAGCCAAGGATGTGATGGCTGTTGGCCAGGTCTGTCTGGTACACGAAGTCGCGCGGGAATTCGTCGGTTAGCTTCTGGCGAATCGCCAGTGCCTTTTGATATTCGTCGTAGGCCTGCTGGCCCTTCTTCAGGTTGGCGAGCTGGATCCCCATACCATAGTGGGCCGTGGCCAGGTCGCGGCGCAGGTCTGGATCGCCGGGCCGGGCCTTGAGCAGCCGGACAAGCACAGCGTGCGCGCTGCGAAAAGCGTCATGGGCTGCCTGCGACTTGCGGGCGCGCTCCAGCGCTTGCCCCTGCGTGATGTGGAGTCCGGCAAGATCATGCTGATAGTCGAGCCGATGCGGATTCCGCTGCGTCAGCCCGCTGATGATCTCGAAGGCGCGGTCATGCTGGACACGAGCCTCCGAGGCCTTTCCGAGGGCGGCCAGGCGATTGCCCAGGTTGATGATCGTGTTGGCCAGTTCGGCCTGGAGGTCCGGTTCCTCCGGAAAGTCGCGCACCAGTTTTTCCATGACAGCCAACGACCGCTCGTATTCCTGGATCGCGTCCTTCTCCTTGTCCTGGCGGGAGAACAAGGTGCCCAGGTTGTTGTGGCAACGAGCCAGATCCTTGCGAACCTGCGCATCGGTCGACTTCTCGAGCAGGCCCTGGAAGAGACTGATCGCCCTGACGTAGTTATCGTGGGCCAGTTTTTCTTCGCCGAGCCGTTGATAAATGTCGGCAAGGCGCGCATGTGCCTGCCCGGCATTCTGCCGGACTTCCGGGTCATCGCTCTTCTCCTTGCGGAAGCCCTGGTAGAACGTCAGGGCCTTCTCCAGAATCTTGCGGCGAATGGGCTGCATGTCGGCGCCGCGCGGCAGACTCTTGTCGGTCTCCGCCAGCATCTGATCGACGGCGTCGCGGGCTTTCTGGAAGTTGAGCCGCGCTTGCTCGCCGTGCTGCTCGGCGAGATTCTTCAACAGCAGGGCACGAGCGGCGCTTGCGTCGGCGAGCTTTTTCTGGGCGCGGGCCGCAGCCGCCTGCTCCTCGGCCCGCTGCCGCTCGCTCTGCGCTTCCTTGAAGTTTGTTTCGGCGCGACGACGTTGCTTCTCGGCGGCTTGCAGGTTCGTCTCGGCGCGAGCGCCTTGCTTCCTGGCTTCGAGAAAATTGTGCTCGGCGCGCTTACGGGCCTTCTCGGTCTCAAGCTGTTCCAGGCCGATAAGGATGGTGCTGACGGACAAGGCCACGGCACAGACGACAAGGATGATCGCCGCCGATGCCGCCCGGGCCCGATGTCGCCTCAGCCAGCGCCCGGCGCGCGCCAGGACCGTCTCGCGATGCGCGCTCACGGCCTCGTCGCCCAGCCAGTGCTCGATATCGGCCGCCAGCGCCAGCGCCGATGTGTAGCGATCTTCCGGTCTGGTGGCCATGGCCTTGAGACAGATGGACTCCAGCGGCCGGGGTACGTCGCGATGCAGCTTGCGCGGCGGGGGGAAATCGCCTTCGCGCACCTTGGCAAGCAGCACGTTGATATCAGCCTCCTGGAACGCCGGCCGGCCAACCAGCAGGTGATACAGCGTCGCGCCTAGGCTGTAGATATCGCTGGCCGGGCCGACGTCGCCGCGGCCGGCCGCCTGTTCGGGGCTCATGTACGCCGGCGTGCCCATCGCCTGGCCAAGCTGTGTACCCAGTGTGTCGCTGTTGCCGGCGAGACGCACATGCAGTGTGGACTCGGTGGTATCGCCCGGCGGAGGCTCATCGCTGCGGCCAACAACCTTGGCCAGACCCCAGTCCACCACCAGCGTCTCGCCGTACTTGCCGAGCATGATGTTCCCCGGCTTCAGGTCGCGATGGATGGCGCCCCGGCTATGGGCGTAGGCGATCGCATTGCAAACAGCGACAAACCTCGCCCGAAGCTGCCGCAGCAGCAAGGGCCGGTCGCGCGCCGGCGCGGACCGATCGTGATACTGCCGGATTGCTTCCTTGAGGTTGTCCCCCTTGATGAAGCGCATCGCGTAGTAGGGCCGGCCGTCGGTGTGGCAGCCGAGGCCGTAGACCGGGACGATGCCGGGATGCTCCAGGTTGCCCTTCGACTCCGCTTCCTGCTTCCCCGCCCACTCCAACCACGGCTGCTGGGTGCGCAGTGCTTCCGCAAGAACCTGGGCTTCATCTTTTGTCAGCGGCCCCTTCGTTGCCTTCTCAAGAAGTTCTGGCAACTTGTCAGCCTTGCCGCTGGTGTCGAAGCGAAGGACGGGCGGACGGCGGGGACTGTACGAATACTCGATCTTCGGCATCACCGGGACCATGCCCTCGGCGGCGATCTTAGCGGGCGGGTTGTTCTTCCGCTTGGCCCCGGAATGCCGATAATCTTCGACGTTCAGGCCGTCCACGTCCGTCTTGGGCTTCTTCTTCGCCATCGCTTGCCTCGTGTTGTTCGCCGTTGTCTGTGTGTCGCTGTTCCCTGTTTCCAGTCCCATCAGCCGGTCGATCAGGAGTTGTTTCTCCCGACCTGATTCATCGAGGCTGAGAGCTTGGCAGAGTCCCTTCAGGTCGTCTCTGCTGAACAGGGTCAGGAACTCATCGGGTTGTACCTTTCGACTTCCGGCCAGAGCGTCCACGATGTTCGCTTTGCTCTGGGCCGTCAGCCCTGTGATTTCGTAGTGTTTCGCAATGTCCAAGAGGCCAGATCGGGTCATGGCCTCCAAAATCTTCCGCTTGCTCGCCATTTCCCTGCCTCATCAAATGTCGTACTTGCTGCATTGGGCGTGCTTGCAAATCGCCCGCATGTCGCACGCTCGGCACTTGGAAGCCTCTGGCCGTGGCGGGAACTCACCTGCCACGATCCCTTCAATCAACGTATCGGCCCGCTTACGAGCGACGCTGATGGCCACGTTGTCCACCGGCACGTTCTTCCTCACGCTTTCCTTCAACGCATGAAGGTAAGCCGCTTTCACGTCCAGCCCCTCACCCTTCCCGGCAGCGGCGTAGATCGCCAACTGGAAGGCGAACACATCGTCGGTCTTCGGGTCGTTCGCTGTCTTGTAGTCCACGATCCCCAAGTTGCCGATGACGCCGCCTTCCCGGTCGAGGATCACGTCGGCCCGGCCATTGACGGTCCCTTTCTCAAGGTGAAGCTCAAAGGGGCGCTCCGTCTCCCAGACCCGCAACAACTCGCCGCTGTAATCGGAGAGATACTTCCCGACCAGCGACCTTGCACGATCCAGCAAGTTGTGGAAAGCAGCGTTGTTGGCGAACGGGAGGTAGAACTCCTTGGTGAAAATCTTTTCCACGTCCTCAACGGTCGGCAGTGCTTGCTTGGCCTTCGTGATTTCAGCCACATGCCGCAGGATGTGGTGAATCGCACGACCGTAGCCGAGTTCTGCTACGAGTTGCGGCTGGAACCCCAGCGACGAACTGAATCGGTCCTTGAGAGGGCATCCTTCGTAAGAAGCCAACTCGGAGAAGGAGACAGTTGGGAGTTCGTCACCCGATTCTGCTGAGGGCGTGAACGTCGGCGGCAGCGGCAATTCCGTGGCAAGATCAGGGTCTTTCCCCACAATCTCCAAGAGGAACGGCGACGGCTTGAACTTGTTCGTCTTGCGCCGGAAGCGGGAGAGGTAGACGGCATCCTTGGCACGAGTCAGAGCGACGTAGAAGAGCCGGCGCTCCTCAGTCTCGCTTCCTTCATACCGCCTGCGAATGGCGGGCGGGAACACGCTGTCGGGCAAGAGCCAATCTTGGGACTGACCGGCGTATCGGGACGGGAACCGGCCTTCCACCAAACTCGGCAGAAAGACAACCGGCCATTCCAGCCCCTTTGATTGATGCACCGTGAGAATATCCACGGCGTCCAGATCGAAGGTGTCTTCCCCCTCGAAATCTTCGTAGGCATCGAGAGCGTAGTATTGCAGGTAGTTGTAGAGTCGCTGGTAAAAGTAAATGCCCCGATCCTGACCGCCACGGAAGACCTGCTGGCCTTGCTCGTCAACGTAGCGTGCCCGGCGTGTGACGTGTTCAAAATCAGCGAGAATCTGGGAGAAGCGGGCGAGCGTCCCCATACGGGCAGAATCTGCCGGGGCGTCCAGATCAAGGGTGTGGACACCCACCAGCCGCAGCAGCCGGTAGTAATCACGGACAAGGTTCACTTGCGCCGTGTTGTCCTTGACCATCGCCTGCCAGTCTTGTAGGTAGGGACGAAGATCAGGGATCGTCTCACCGCCGTTGAAGGCAGCAGCGAACTCATGGTCCACGTCGTCTATGTCCACCGACTGCGATTCGCCGTATCGTTCGTTCTTCCACTCGTTGCCGCTGAGGAAGGCGTACAGCTTGCCAAGGGCCGATGCTTCGGGTTGAAGGAACAATCCCGTGCGTCCGGCACAGCGGAAGGGGATGTTCCTATTCTTGAACTCTGCAATCAGGGGCGGGGATGCCGTGCGAACCGAGCGGTAAAGGATGGCAATGTCCTTGTACCGGAAACCTTGTCCCCGCAGGCGCTCGATGGTGTCGGCAATCGTGACCGCTTCTGCTTCATCGGTTTCAGCGGCCCAGCCATGCACTTCGGGACCGCCCGGCTGACGATGCGGTTCCATTTTCTTTTCAAGGCGGGGAGAAATCGAAAGTGCAAACGAGTTGGCCGAAGCGATGATCTTGGGACGGCAGCGGCGGTTGACCGAGAGGGTGAGCGTCGTGGCGGGTGAGTACCGCTTGCGGAAGTCGAGCATGTTCGACACGTCTGAACCACGCCACTGGTAAATCGACTGGTCATCGTCAGCGACGACGCACAGTTCCACGGGCGGCTGGGCGAGCAGAGCGATCAGCTTCTCTTGGGCAGGGTTTATGTCCTGATACTCGTCCACGATCAGGTTGCGCAGGTTCTTGCGGACTCGACTGGCCACTTCTGGTCGGGCCAGCGCCTTCACCGCTGCTGAGATGAGCAGGCCGTAAGTGAGGAAGTGGTAGCGGTAAAGCGTGTGCTTGAAGGCGAGGTAGCAGTCTCCAAACGGCGTACCCTTCATCAAGTCGCCGTCGATCAGTTCGTTCTCCACAACGTCGGCGTTGCGGAGGAAGTCGAAGATCGGTCGCCAGTGCTGGTTGCCGATCTTGCTGAGTTCGAGCCGCTTGTGTTCCCGGCTCAAGAGGCCCGCCAGTCGGTTCTCGTCCAAAATGTCGTAGTTGCCGAATTCGGGGACGTGATCCTGAAGCATCCGAAGGCAGTAGGCGTGAATCGTGCCGACGAACATCGGGCCGAGGCGGTCGAGGAAGGCTGGTCCCTTCGCCTCGGCAACTCTTCTCGTGATGCGGGCCTTGAGCGATTCCGCCGCCCGTTCGGTGAACGTGAAGGCGATGATCTGCGATGGCTCGGCTCCCTCAACGATCAGGGAGGCAACCCTACGGGAGATGGCTTCGGTCTTTCCGGCACCGGCACAGGCGATGACCTGAAGATGCCCGCTACGGTGGTTGACGACCTTTTCTTGCTCTGGGGACAGCACGAAGCCGCCGCTCCCGGTGGTGCCGGGGCCGGAGACGGCTGCGGTTGTGGTCGTCTGGCCCGTCATCGCTCCCTTCCTCGTCGCCGCCCGCATGGGGCTGGATGTTGTCTGTCGAGTGCAAGTATCCTACGATAGCGGGATGCGATCAGCAACCAGTACCGCCCCGGCGGGAGCCGCTTCGATGAAATTCGGTGATAGGGTTCGAGCGTTACGGAAGGCGAAGGGATGGAGCCTTCGGGTTTTGGCGGAAAAAGTCGAGGTCGGGTTCACCTACCTCAGCCGTGTCGAGAACGAGCGGTTGAACTTTGGCGACTACCCCAGCGACGCCTTGATCCACCGGCTTGCAGATGCCCTTGAAGCCGACGACGAAGAACTTTTGATGCTGGCCGAGAGAGTGCCGGATCGAATACGGAAGCGAGTTCTTCAGCGACCAGATGTGTTCGGGGTGCTGGCCAATTGCGATGACAAGATGCTGGACAAAGTGATGGGAACGATAGGCAGGGATGCGACGAGGAAACGAAAGTAACGTGGCTTCACTCGCTCAAAGCCGGGGACTATTCCATGATTTCTTTCCGCTGTCGAAAGCATCGCCAACCCGCACAGCAACTGTGGCAAGTCGCCAAAGATGGTAAAGGGCGTGCGGGACGGCCCCTGACGGGCAACTTCAAGGACGGGCTTGCTACCGGTGGTTGGATCAAGGAAAAGCGGGCGCTTGAACCCGGCTTGTATTGTCAGCATTGCCTATCTGATGGCGACGATTCTCCGTTGCCCGACTACGACGAGCAGGATTTGGTTGATGCAGGTTTGAACGACACGCCCCATGTCGGCCAAGGTGCCGATGATTTCCGACTCGATACCGCTTGGAAGAAACTGTCCGGTACTCTGTCCGATTTGGTAGTAGCCACACGGGATCGAGAACCTTCACCAGCGAAGTTCGATACCCGGCTCCGCACCGACTCAAGGCTTCATCCCGACCTTCGATCCGCCCTCTACGACCGTGTTCTTCACGGCGGCGATTTATGGTCACATCAAGCCGCCGCCATCGACGCTGGGTTGGGCGGCAATGATGTGGTTATCGAAACGGCGACGGCCAGTGGAAAGAGCCTTTGCTATTGGGTGCCTGTCCTGAATGAATTGCTCCAAGATCAATCCGCCACAGCACTCTACATTGCACCGCTGAACGCATTGGTCGAAGACCAGCTTCAGGCTGTGGAGCGATTCAGTTCTGATCCGCCAGCGAGCAACTTCAAACCGGGATCGTACACGCATTATGCAAGGAATGTCCGCATCGGCTCACGCCCAATGCTAGCGAGGCTTCGCCTCAGACCGACGAGGCGTGCCCCGATGCAGGTCAATATAAAAGGCTCCGGTCGAGCCTATGATGGGTCTGCCGAAGCAGGCCCGTTTTACCGCATGGCGGTGATGGTCCCGAAGGAACCGATGTCGACCGGAGCCAATCATGAGTGTACCACGGACGGTGGC
>Ga0194121_10004887_pt1 | contig 19063 bp, 17 predicted proteins | sample TA2MahCa50mmetaG_FD_148609 | JGI IMG/M metagenome (GOLD analysis project Ga0194121, IMG submission 148609) | Freshwater microbial communities from Lake Tanganyika, Tanzania - TA2015020 Mahale Deep Cast 50m | ecosystem: Environmental > Aquatic > Freshwater > Lake | place: Tanzania: Lake...
AGCCGCTCGCGGCAACGGGGCGCATGGCGCTGACCGTGTACCTCTGCGAGTCGCTGGTGTGTACGGCGTTGGCTTCGTGGTGGGGACTGGGCTTGTTCGCCACGCTCAGCGACGCGCAGTTCACGCTCGTTGCTGCGGCGGTGTGGACCGCGCTTGTGTGCGCGGCGTGTGCGTGGCGGCGGTTCGTGGGCGACGGTCCGATGGAACGGCTCTGGCGCGCGGGGACGTATGGGGGGCGCGGGTGACCGAGTGCGCTCGGCGCAGCTTTGGTTTGATCTATCGCTGCGGGCTTCGACGGCCACCAACAGATAGGCGGGTTCTGTTTCGTGGCGCCATCACTCTCGTGATGGCGTGTCGAACCACCCCGACCATCCGCCTCACAGACTGATCGGCTCTCGCCCCGAAGATCGTGCGCGCAGTCCAGTGGATGTTCCCTGTGTAGTCACCTTGTCCACAGAAGCCTGCTGCGACGAGGGCCCTGGCGAACCTTTGAGGCGATCAGAACTGAAACCATTAAGTTCTTCGACCAACCCGGATGACCTCAGGGCGAGGACTCCTACGAGCAGCATGGTGAGCACCCAAAGCCCGAGTCCAGCGGTCAGGGCAGTCTTCGTTGACATGAATGGCGTAGAAAAAACCACCGCCTCTTCATCGAGGCGGTACGCAGCGGCGGCCGAATTGAAGTTGCGCTGCGCCAAGAGGCCCATCACGACCGCCGTTCGGTTGCCTAGCTCAGCCGTCTGCTCGGTCAGCAACTTGATCTCTTGGCTCGAACTCCCTGATACTACGTCTGCGTCAGTCTGTTCATTCACAGATTTATCGAGCCAATTTTCAAACTCCAGTGCTGAGACAAGCTCAACAACTGCAAGTTCCGCTTGCAGACGCTTCTCGGTCAACTCACGGCGATAGGACACATCGCGGCTCGAAACTGCCTGATCGATGACGCGGTCGATGAAGGTGCCATCGACATTCGCGATAAGACCTGCTTGCTGCTCTTTGTTCTGTCCATCCGAGAACGGGGTTCGCCTGGTACCGCTGTTTGTGACTTCCATAAAATCATCAAACACCTGCTTGAGAACGAGTGCCCGCTCCTTCGCTACATCGTACTGCGACTCCTGCAGTTGCATGCGCGCAGCTCGAAGCGCCTGATATCCCCTTGGATCCTTGCGCTTGGCAATAGCGAGCGCCTCGATATATGCAGGGATCACCATGTTGCGCGACATGGCACGCACCTCTTGCACGAGATCTGTCAGCGAAGCCCCTCTGCCATCACGCACTGCGTCCGATCCCGGCAACTTCGAGAGCGACGCCAACGTGACTGCCAGTGTGTCATTGAAATCCTTCAGTCTCTCGAAATGCCGGACAACCGCACCCGCGAGCACCGTCGTGCCTGCTTCCACAGACAACTGCGATTCGCTTGCGCGAAGTTCCGCTCCTGACGGTAGCGGGTAGTCGTAGGTGCGTGCTCCGAGCGCGTCCGACCATGTTGCCCAAACTTTCGGGAGCACGCTGAGGAACTGTGTGATCTGCTCGTCAGAGAGTCTGTTCTTGGAATCAGCCAGGGTCAGCAGCACGGTCGAACCATTCAGTGCAGCAATCCCCGCACGCCACTCCTTTTCGATTGCGTCTCGCTCTAGAACGGTGAGCTTGGGGTTGGACAGTTTGCTCTGATACAACTCGGACAGCGCGCGCGCCTCCCTGCCTCCGCGCATAGCGGTGAGAGATCGAAGCAGGTCAGCGATCGGAATTGCTGTTTCGAGCCCTTGTGAACGCCAAATCGGTTCTACAACGGGCGCTGAACTTATCTCGAGAAAATTAAAAGGCGTACCGTTTGGGAGTTTGCCATCGGAAGCGCCCGGGAACGTCAGAGTGACTTCGATCCTGCCTTGGCGATTCTCCGCCGGCAACAACCAAATGATGGCAAGCCCAACGACTGCAAGAAGCCCCGCTGCCACGGTTGAAACAAAGAACCAGCGCCAATGCCGCGCCAATGCGCTGAGAACATCGACTCTGGGAGCTTCATCAGCGATAGCACGATCGGAAGATATTGTTGTGTCCATAAAGCAGGTGTCCTTACAGATGATCGTACCGCAAAGAAGGCAGCAAAATCAAAGGAGTGGGAGCGTTCGCAACGCTCCCACTACCGCGCGATAACCGCGCGTGCGGCGGCGAATGACAGTGCGCTGAGGAGCGTGGTGACCGCAATCGCAGCCGCCATCTTCACCAGTGCTGGTGCGTCCCAGCCCCTCATCAGTATCACGACCGCGATGCACAGCGGTAGGTGCACGAGGTAAATCCAGTACGACGCGTCGCACCACCAGCGAACCCATCTGCGCGGCGCGCGGAAGATGCGTTCCGCAACGCCAATGCTGCCAAAGGTGATCAGCCACATCGCTGCGGCACATGCGATTTGCGCCACGATGAACCACTTGCCACGCGCATCTCCTTCATTGACAAACCAACCGATGCTGCCCACCACCGCTGCAAGCAGCGCGACAACACCAGCCGCCAGCCGAAGCCAGGCCCAGTCCCGCAGCGCATCGAGCGCGCCCGGCACAACGAACAGCGACCATCCCGCCGCGAAGCACACGCCGTAGATCGCCAGCACATGCAGCGGCGGCAGCAGCGCCGGCGAGGTGTCGATTCCAGGCGATGCCGACTTCATCAGCAGCCACCACGACACGGCGATGAGCAGCGGTACTCGCACCCACCGCGCGCGACCGGTGACGAGCCCGGCGACCGCCACCGAACATGCACGGCGTACGCGCTCAGGCAGCAGCGCGTGCACTCCGCACACCACGACCGCAGCGCCACACAGCAGCAGCAACTGGTAGAGGAACCACAGGTGCGCAAGGTTCGGATCGCTCCACGGGTTCATGACCATCAGCAGCGTCCAGCCAGCCATGTTTGGAAGTTCCTGCTCGGACTGCATCACCGTGATCCCCCACACGACCGTCCACTTGATGAGCGGAAAGAGCACGAGCCATCCGATGATCAGCGGCAGTGCGATACGGCGCAATCGGTTCCGTACAAGACCCAACGCGCCCGACCGCCGCCAGATGAGCGCCGCGAACACGCCCGCCATCACGAAGAACACAGGCATGCGAAACACATGAAGTGCGACGCACATCACTCCGGCCCACGGGCTGCGCTGCGGGTCGCGGTACATCCACTCCGCCATGGGCGCTCCCTCCACGAAGCTCAGCGCACTATGCAGCACAATGCCGAGCAGCATCATTGCCGCGCGGAGGAAGTCGACGCCGTGGAGCCGTGAACCCGCGGGCTGCATCGCGGCGGCAGCGTACGCTTGCGCTGCATGCGACCGCGGGTAGCCGTGTTGATGGAGCGATTCGGCGGACTCGGTGGAGGCGAGCGCTTCAGCCACGAAGTCACGCGTCGCCTTGCCGCCACGGGTCGCTACGAGATTCATGTGTTCTGCTGGCGCCGTGGCGCGGACACGCACACGGACGCCACGGACATCACCTTCCATCATGTGCCGCGGCTGAAGTTCCCGCGCTTCATGCGCCCACTGTTGTTCAACTGGATCGCACAGCGGCGCATTCAACGAGGGCGATTCGATGTCGTTCACTCCCACCAACCCACCTGGCGAGCGGATGTCTTCAGCACCCACAGCGCACCGCACATTCACTGGATGGAACGGATCCTTCAGCGCCGAACGCAGCTGATCGACCGCGTGATGATGCGCATCGACCAGAGAATGATCGCGGGTGGCGCCACAAGCATCTTCATGCCCGTGAGTTCCTTTTTGCACGAGAAGTACCGCGAGCGGTTCGATCCGCTGCTTGGTCAGTGGCGCGTGGTACCACCTGGCGTCGACTGCTCGCACTTCGTGCATGATCCGCGGGCGCGTGCCGAACTGCGCGCGCAGCATTCGATCCCTGCGAACGCATGCGCGCTGCTCTTTGTGGGGATGAACTTCAAGACAAAGGGACTGCGACTGCTAGTGGATGCGCTCGCCCTTGTGCCAAAGCGTGCCGATGGCGAACGGATGAGGCTGATCGTGGTCGGTCGGGGCGATGCCGCGCCCTTTCGCGCGCAGGCGCAGCGGCTGGGGATCGGCGAGTGCGTTCACTTTGTCGGTGCCGTACCCGATGTGGCGCCGTGGTACAGCGCGGCAGATGCATTCGCACTGCTGTCCGACTTCGAAACCTTCGGCATGGTCGTTGCCGAGGCGATGGCGGCTGGCCTGCCTGTGCTTGTGACGGATCAGATGGGCGCGCGCGATCTTGTCGCGGGAAGTGGTGCGGGGGCGGTGCTTTCATCGCCCACCGCGGCGACCGTTGCACGGCAACTGGAAGCGCTTGCAGATCCCAAGGCGCGCGCATCGATGGGCGCGGCTGCGCGCGCGTGTGCGGAGTCGCTGACTTGGGAACGGACCGCCGCAGCGATCGCGCAGGCCTACGACGAAGTGCTCGCGCGCCGCTAGGTCTTCCAGGGAATATCGGAGAGTTCGACGCCTGGGTTTCGCTGCAAGAACTGCTTCATCGCCCAGTCATCGGTGAACAGAACGACTGGACTGCCGTCACGGTCAGTACCCGTTGCCGCATCGGAAAGCAGATCGGGCGCCCATTCGCTGCCCGCATCCGCCTTTCGCCACCAACGCACGATGCGCCAGCGCGACTGCTCAAGACGCGACTCCGCGCCGTACTCCGCCTTGAGCCTGTACTGCACGACCTCGAACTGCAGCGGTCCGACCGCCGACAGCAACTGCCGCTGCGTCTGCCCCGACCCCACCGTGATTGTCTGCACCACACCTTCTTGCAACAGCTGATCGAGTCCGAGTTGGAACTTCTTCGCGTTGCCTGGCTGCGGATTCGTGAGATAGGTGAAGCACTCGGGCGGGAAGCGCGGGATCTCGTTGAACAGCACGCTGCGTTCTTCGGTCAGCGTGTCGCCGATGCGCAGTGCATCTTGGCCGACGATGCCGACGACATCGCCCGCGTACCCCTCCTCCACCGTCTCACGCTGCTGCCCAAAGAGCTTTTGCGCGTTCGACAGGCGAATCTTCCGTCCCGACTGTGCATGCACCACGGTCATCTCGCGCGTGAACATGCCCGACACCACTCGGATGAACGCGATGCGATCGCGGTGGCGCGGATCCATGTTCGCCTGAATCTTGAAGACGAATCCGCTGAAGAACGGATCCTGCGCTTCGATGGTGCGTTCACCCGACCGCCGCGGACCTGGCCCAGGCGCATGTCCAAGGAATCCATCGAGCAGCAGTTGAACGCCGAAGTTATTCATCGCGCTGCCGAAGTACACGGGCGTGACGCTGCCAGCGAGAATGCGCGCTTCGTCGTAGGACTCCCCCGCTGCCTGCAGCAGTTCGATCTCCTCGCGTGCGCGCGCCTCGTCGAGCGGATCCAGTTTCCCCGCGACTGCCGCATCGTCGAGTCCACTGATCTGCACGGGCGCAACGAACGCGCCCGCCTTCGTACGTTCAAAGAGATGCACAGCATGATCAAGACGGTCGTACACACCGCGGAATGTCGGCCCCGATCCGAGCGGCCAATTCACGGGGAACGCAGTCAATCCAAGAACCCGTTCGAGTTCATCGATCAGTTCGAGCGGGCTGCGCATCGGTCGATCGCACTTGTTCATGAAGGTGAAAATCGGCACGCCACGCCTTCGGCAGACCTCGAACAGCTTGCGTGTCTGCGTTTCGATGCCCTTGGCCGCATCGATCACCATCACGACGGCATCGACCGCGGTGAGTACGCGGTAGGTGTCCTCCGAGAAATCGTTGTGCCCGGGCGTGTCGAGCAGATTGATGCGGAAGCCGTTGTAGTCAAACTGCAGCACCGTGGAACTGATGCTGATGCCACGCTGCTTCTCCAGTTCCATCCAGTCGCTGGCGGTCGCACGCTGATGCTTGCGCGCCGTGACCGACCCAGCCAAGTCGAGCGCACCGCCGTACAGCAACAACTTCTCCGTGAGCGTGGTTTTTCCCGCGTCAGGATGGGAGATGATCGCGAATGTGCGGCGCGGCAGAGGCATGCGGGCGTTCAGACGATCTGGCACGCGTCCGCGAAACTCAGACGCGGCAGTCGCTGCTGCAGTCCGCCGACATCGCCATAGCCCAGATTGCAGAGGATGTTCGACTTCCAGGTGGTGCCCGCGAGGAACGCCGCATCGACGGCCGCTTGGTCGAAGCCAGACATCGGACCGCAGTCGAGCCCAACGGCTCGGGCTGCGATGATGAAGTAGCCAATCTGCATGCTGCTGTTCCGAAATGCTGTTTCGGCGATGAGCGCGTCATTTCCTGCAAACCACGATCGGGCATCCGCGTGCGGAAAGAGTTTCGGAAGACTGTCGTGGAACGCTCGGTCGAATGCGAGGATCGCGGTCACGGGCGCAGTCCGCGTCTTCTCAGCATTGCCGGCGCTCACACACGGCAGCAGGCGATCACGCGCAGCTTGCGAGTGGACGAAGACGACGCGCAGCGGCGAGCCATTTGCGCTTGTGGGTCCCCAGCGCATGATTTCATAGAGCTCATGCAGGGTCTCAACGGCGACTGGCTTCGGCTGCCATGCGTTCTGTGTTCGCGCGGCGAAGAAGAGCGTGTCAAGCACATGCTTTGGAACGACGGCCATTCGGAGTCTCCAGTGTGGGGCTGCTGAAAGCCGCCATGTTAGGAGGCTTGATCGTGCTGCGCGGCTAGCCTGAACGCGCATGACCGGCGACGAGGGCTCACTGAAACGCAAGGCGCGAAAGGTGGCGGTGTTTGTCATGGGCGGCACCGTGCTGCTGATTGGCGTTGCGCTGCTCGTGCTGCCAGGCCCCGCATTCATCGTGATTCCAGCGGGCTTGGCGATTCTGGCGCTGGAGTTCGCCTGGGCGCGCCGCTGGCTCGACAAGGCGAAGGTGTGGGCGGCGCGCGTGGCAGAGAAGGTGAGAGAGAAGGCGCGTCGCAAGGCCGCCAAGCGAAGCGACGCCGCGTGATTTCGCGCGACTACTTCGCGGGTGACTCTGGTGCTGCGGCCGGTACGGCGCCTTCCAACTTCGCAAGCGCGTCGCGCAACTTGTGCAGCGACTGCAGCGAGTAGCCGCGGTCATGGAAGAACACGACGACACCGCTGCCATCGAGCAGCACGATGCGTCCTGGCAGCCCATCTCGATTGCCCGTGAACTCTGCAACACGCGCACCGTCCCCATAGAGCGTGACTACACCCCCCCAATCCTCGCGTGGAATGCCACGGCGCATGCCGCCATCGATCCACCCAGAGAACATGCCGGGCACCAAGCCGGGGATCGTCGGCACCTCGTACGTCTTGACAGCGAGTCCACTGTCGCTGATCCCCATGATCCAGCGGTCGAGATCGAACTGTGTGCTCTGTTCGTATCCGATGAGTAGCAGCAGCGGTTTTCCACTGCCTACGGTCGGCAACTGCACCTCACTGCCATCGAGTGACTTGCCGTTCACGACGGGAAAGCGTTCGCCCATGGGATCACGCCGTGGAACACTGCTCGCGCATCCCGCAAGCACCATGGCAAGAATCACACCAAGAGCGAATGGTCCGGCAATCGCTCGAAATGCATGGAAGTCGGCGCGCATGTTCACCACGCGGCGAGCACCGCAGCCAGATCAAGTCCGTCGACAACAAGATCCTGATTGAGATCCGCCCCGGTGAACTCTGGCGCAGGCCCCCAAGCGGCAAGCACCGCTGCCAGATCCGCGCCATCGACAGCGCCACTGCCGTCCACATCCGCGAGCGGAATACAGGTGGCGAACCATTCCAGGCGGTACAGGCCTGCGTCTGGATTCATGAACCCCGCATTGGCCTGCACCGTGCCGTACACAAACAGTTGGAACTGCCCCGCTGGGATCATCACGGTCTTTGTGCCTGATCGAGTCTCGGGGGTGATGTACACACTGAGCGAATCTTCCGCGACCAGTGTGCGCTGCGATCCGACCGCGCGCCGCAGTTTCCACTGGATGTTCGCGATGCCCGCTGCTTCGAGCTGCCACATCAGCCGAACGCGCTGTGGTACCGATGCCGTCGTGTTCAGGTGCCAAGTACCGAACACATCCGAGCGCGCGAACGCATTCGTTCCTGTCGCGGCCTCCGCAGCGGCTGATCCGAAGTTGGTGTATCCGAAGAGATCCCCACTGCCTATGGAGTATGTGCTGACCGCACGACCAAACGATCCGCCGCTCGACATCTCCGCATCTGCGTGAAGTCCCATCGCGTTCGCGTTCGTGATATCTGGCCCGTCGTTCTGATTCTGCGATCCGACCACGCCAATTGTCCACAGCTCGCCCGTCGCACCGACCACATCGAATGGAACGCACCACCCAACGCCACCTCCACCGCCAGCCCGACCATTGCTGGCCAGGCCAAAGACGACCGCCGCGCCGAGGGCAACGGCGACGGTGACACCCGCGATGTCTCTGTGCACGCCTCGCATGATACTTGAATGTAGCCCGAAACATGGCGTTTCCAAGCCCCAGGTCGACATGCGCGAAAGCATCGGCCGCCAGCGTTAAAAAATCTTGTGTTTGTTTCCAACCAAGACTGGACGCGCCCCTGCGCGATTGCAAGACTTCAGTGCTTCATTGGTGTTCCGTCATCTGCTGGCGACCTACGGGCGCCCTGCAGCGACAGCGCGAGTGCCTCCGCACGATGCCGGAGGCATTCGCCTTTTTGGGACCCACTTCCTTAGGACCCGCCAATGAATCGGTCGTACAGGGTGCGCGCGAAGATCCGGTCAGTGGTGCCGCCGACAATCGCCCGACCATCTGAAAAGACCGTCAACTCGATCGCCTCGCCGCCGACCGCCGTGACTTCGCGCATCGTGCCGACGAGCCTCGACCCATGCACTTCAAAGTTGCCGTGCGGCGCGAGCGCTGTTCGGAGCAGCTGCGGATCGCACCGAATGGTGGCGGCGACACTCTTCGCAGGAACGATCTGCACTGCATTTCGACCGCAGAGCACCGTTGCTTGCTCCTCGCACGATGCACGGAGAAACTCGAAGTTCCGCTGACCGCAGCACACACACTGTGGGTCGCGCGCCGCTGCGATCGATGCCATCGTCACGCGTCCACTCACCGCATCGAAGGACCAGAGCGTCCTGCTGATCTGCGCCGCATTCCCGCTCATCCACTGCAGCGCGAGCATTGCCTGCCGAGCCGCGACCGCGAGCACGGTGCTCATGAGCACACCCGCCGTATCACAAGTCGGCTGCGGCGGACCCGCGAACGGCTCTGGAAAGATGCAGCGCAAACACGCTTCGTTCGGCAGTACGGGCATCACACACCCCTCCGTGCCAACCGCGCCGCCATAGATGTAGGGAATCCCCTGCTGCACTGCGAGATCGTTCAGCAGGAATCGCGTGCGAATGTTGTCGAGCCCATCGATCAGCACTGTCGCATCGCCGAGATAATCGAGCGCGTTCTCGGCACAGAGATGATCGACCCATGCGCGGCACTCGATGCGCGAGTTGATCTCGCTGACTCTTGCACGAGCCGACTCCGCCTTTGGTCGCCGCTCGCGCGCATCGCGCTCGGTGAAGAGTGTCTGCCGCTGCAGGTTCGAAGGCTCAACGACATCGCGGTCGATGAGTGTGAGACGGCCGGCGCCCGCGCGCGCAAGGATGTCCGCCAGGGCACAACCGAGGGCGCCGCAACCCACCACGACCGCGTGCGCCTGACCGATGGAGCGCTGCCCGTCCGCGCCGATCCAGGGGATCAACTGCTGGCGGTGGTAACGCCCATCGCTCTGCGCCGCAGCGTCGTCACTCATTCGACACACTGTACGCGCCGCCAGTGATCTCCACGATCAGCCTTCCATCAGTTCGACGTTTGCGCGAGGCACCGTGACGCGTGCGCCGTCGTCGAGTTGCACCTCAAGCACGCGCGCGAGCGATCCCGACGCAAGGGCTTCTGGCTTCTCCGGTAAACGGGACACCGACCCGATGAGACCGAAGTAAGGATCGCGAATGATGCGAACGGACGTTCCGACATGCAGGAGCCCTGCGGTCGCACCGCGCGACGCCACTGAGGCGCTCGAACATTCCGCGAGCGGCACCGTGATCTCGGGTCGGATGACGCCCGCGCGAATCTGTGTGGCGCCGTTCACGCTTGCCTGCTTGCCGACAAGCGACATCAGAAGATCGAACGTGCGCCGCGCCATGGCGATGCTGCCGAATCCTTCCGTCACGATGAGTGTGATGCCGATGCGCTCGCTGCCCGTGACCGCCACGCCGAGATCGTGCCCGAGCACATCCTTGAGATCCGCATCGTCGATGCCGCCGCACACGAGCGCCGCCACACCCACCGCGCGCGCGGCTGCGATCGCTTCCGCTGTCATCCGCCCACCCGCAAAGACCACCGCACCCTTCATCGCGGGCGTGATCCGCTGCGCAGTCAGATCCTCGGTCGGCTGCGCCGATGCAGCAACAAGCGGTCCCCACGATTCGCCGCCCACGCCGAAGATCCCTTGGATGAACGCCGCCGGCGTTTCGATCACTGCCCCTTCGCGCGGCATCACCTCGACCACCTCGCCACACACGAATGCGCGGACCTGCACGGGGGTCTGCGGACCTCGCAGCAGAACCATGCCCGTCGTTCCACTGATGCTCTCGATCGTGCCCGCTGCGGTTGACTTCGCCTGCGTTCGCATCATGCCGAAGATGCCCTTGGACTGTGCGATCACATCGCCGATCTGGACCGCATCGCCAATCTGCTTCAGCATGAGCGGCGGCAGTTCGCCAGGCGGCACGCCAAGCAGTGATGCCGCTTTGACCGGAAAGACATCGCCATCGAGGAATGTCTCCGCGATCACGGCGTCCGCCTGCACGCGCGCACCGACCTGCACGCGCACATCTCCCGGCACGGGCAGCAGTCGCCGCACGCGGTAGGTGGTCGACGCGGCGACCTTCAGGCCTGGGGTGTATGCCTTGGTCATGCGCCTTCGTACACCTCCGCCGCCTGGACCCATGACGCGACCGCCGTGCGTCGCTCCGAGTGATCCGCTGGGAAATGCAGTGGGCGACCGCGCGCATCTATGAGCACGCCGACCTGCCCACCCTCGATCGTGCGGCTTGCGGGCTTTCCCGCTCCTGCGCCCATATCGAGTCCGCGCTCGGGTCGAACCTCAAGCGTGGCGCGTTCACCCACGCCAAGCCGCACGAGGCGGATCTGTCCGCCGCTGAGCGTGCCCTGCGCAATCACACCGCTTTCACCACGCAACTCAAAGGACAGGGCGGGCTTTCCGATGCGCACCTCGCCCTTGGGCGCCGCGCACCAGCCGAGCGGCACGAGGCAGTCGCGTTCGAATACTTCCATCGCGGCGCGAGGATTGATCGATGCGAGTACGCCAAGATGCGGCATCATGAAGATTGAATCCTTCGCAATCGCAGTGAACCCCGTTGGTTCGAATGAGTCGATCATCAGCAGGAACGTCTGCTCGAAGCGCGGCGCGTGGCTGAGGACTCCGCCCGATGCGACGAGCAAGTCGAGCAGCATCGGATCAACGATGGATCCTGCGCCCTCGTCTTGGCGGAATGTGTCGCCCACCGTGCGCTGTTGCTGCACGCCCTTCAGTTTGGTCGCGAATGCGCGGTGCTGCGCATAGGCAAGCCGCAGGGCTTCGCGTGCGACCGCCTGTTCGAAGACCAGTGCTTCGTGTGTCTGCGGGATCGTCGTCGGTCGAATCATCTTGTTCTTCACGCGGTTTCGGAGTTCGCGTTCATCCATGTCCAGGTGAACCCACCGCAACACCTGTTCCATGCCCGCTTCCGCGCAGACGTTCGAAACGGAGTAGCTCATGCCGAGATTGGCGCTCACCGTGCGGTTGAAGACGCCACCGAACACGCTGAAGAGATCCGTGGTCGCCCCGCCGATGTCAACGCCCACGACATTGATCTTGCGTTCGCGCGCGATGGTCTGCAGGATGTCGCCGACTGCGCCAGGTGTCGGCATGATCGGCGCGTTTGTCCACTCGATCAGTTTGTCGTAGCCCGGTGCGTGCGCCATGACGTGTTCGAGGAACACATCGTGAATCTGCTCGCGCGCCGGAGCGAGATTCTCGTGTTCAAGGGTGGGACGAAGGTTGTCGACGACGGACAGTGCGAACCCTTCCCCCGCAAAGATGCGTTCGATGTCACTGCGGACCGCCTTGTTGCCCGCAAAGATCAGCGGCAATCGGTACTCGCCGCCGAAGCGCGGACGCGGACGCGCGGGTGCGATGAGCTCTGCGATTTCCACGACCTTCTTGCCGTCGCCGCCATCGGTGCCGCCTGAGATGAGCACCATGTCAGGTCGCAGTTCGCGGATGCGTTGGATCTGCTCATGCGGTCGACGGCGGTCATTGCTCGCGATGGTGTCCATGACGATCGCACCCGCACCGAGCGCCGCACGCTTGGCGCTCTCCGCGGTCATTTCACGCACGACTCCAGCGACCATCATCTGCAGCCCGCCGCCGGCACTCGATGTCGAGATGTACACATCGCAGCCATCGCCCTTGGAACCAGCGGCTCGGCGGATGATCGTGCCGTCATCCGCGACCAGCGTGTACCCAGACAGTTCCTGCAGTTCCGTGATCGAGTTGGTGACGCCGATGGTGACGTCCGCGAGCGGTTCCTCCACGGTGGTCGGCGCCTCCGCGCGGAATGTTTGGCGGAACACGCCGTCGATCTCTTCGATGAGAATCGCTTTGGTGGTCGTGCTGCCGCAGTCGGTGGCCACGATCCTCATGGGGACCCGAAAGCCTACGCCATTTGGGGCAGCACATGCTGACGATCAGCGGTCATGAACCCGCCAACCGCCCATCTGCGCGGACTGCCGTACATCGGGTCCCGCTCGCGATTTCATCTGCCGTCTGGACTGCGGTGCTCTGACCTGTTGTCGCGACTTGGATCGGCTGACGGCGCAGATGCGGAGGCTTCCCCCGCCGCTTGCCGCTCCAAATCCTCGATGCGCAGGCAGAGATACTCGACCGCACCCGCGCGTTCGAGAAAGCGGGTGAGCAGCGACCACAAGTCAGGCTTGATGACCGCCGTTGCGAACGGCTGCAGAAAGTGCATCGTGGCCGCACCCACGCCAGAGAGCGGACGACTTGACTCAAGGAAGACAAGCGCAGCGCCTGACATCCGCCTTCGGACGATCTCCCGAACGATCCGCTCCACCACCGCTGCCTCTTCGGGCGATGGCGTTGCAGGTCCGGGCGGCTGCACATGGAACGCATGACGAAGCGCGGACCTCATGCGCTGCCACGGTGTGTCTGATTCCACCGTCACTTCACACTCTCCATAGTTTGGCGTGCCTGCGATTCCGTAGTGGCGCGTTCCACGGCCGCGGCGACTTCGTCCCGCACGCACTTGCGCTGCTCGACTGGGAGACCTCGCAGCGGAATGGTGATGGAACGCATGCGAGTTCCACCGCGCCGAAGTGTGATCACGATCGCATCGACGCTCGACTCGATAGCCGCGATCTCCGTCCACGCGGCACGCTGCGATGACAGCGGCTGATGGATCGCGACACCGCGCGCGTTCATATGGCAGCGTGTGGGCAACAAGAACCGCAGAATCGCGACCAGGAGTCCGATCGCCGCGAGTGCCCCCCACATCCAGTCACCCGCGATGCGCCAGACCAAGAGTGCCATCGCCACAACTGTCGCAAGAGCTGCGCATGCGGCAAGCGGACGCTCCCGGGCGGGGTGTGAGGACCAGGTGCGTTCTTCGGTCGCAGCCATTGAGTGCGCAGCCTAGAGAGTGTGGCGTGCCCTCGAAACCGCCTGCGCACGCCCTAGACTGCTCGCATGACGACCTTCAAGACCACTGCAATCGTTGCCGCTCCGAAACCGGCGCACGACGCGCTCGGCGATCCCACGGGCTGGGATGGTGTCGGCGGAGTGGCCAACACCGTGCATCTTGCGGAATGGGCCAAGCAGAACAAGCATCTGATGGTGCCTCCTGTCTCCAACAAGTACCTCTACAGCGGACAGGATTTCTTCGTGATGCTGATCGCGGGACCGAATGCGCGCAATGACTTTCACATGACCAACTCGGAGGAGTTCTTCATGCAGCTGCAGGGCGATGTCAGCATTCGCGTGCGCGACGCGCACGGGGTGCGCGACATTCCGCTGCGCGAGGGTGAGGTGCTGTTTGTGCCAGGTGGTGTGCCGCACCGACCGCAGCGCGGACCGAACACGCTCGGTCTTGTGGTGGAACGACGCCGACCTCCGACTGAAACGGAGCACATCATGTTCTTCTGCGATGTCTGCGACACGCTTGTCCGCGACATCGAGTTCAACTGCATCGACATCGTGAAGCACTTCCGCGAGCGGATGGAGGAGTTCTGGGCGGACCCCAAGGCATGCACATGCCCCAAGTGCGGCACGCGCGTTCCCAAGCCCACGCCGCGGACTTCATGATGCTTGCGCCCGGCGCGATCGATCTGCACACCCACATCTTGCCTGAACGCTGGCCCGATCTGCGCGAGCGTTACGGGTGCGGCGGTTGGGTCGCGATGGAGCACTGCGGGCAATGCCGTGCGCGCATGATGATCGATGGCGCGCTCTTTCGTGAAGTCGAGTCGGATCTTTGGGATCCGCAGCGGCGCATGAGTGATTGCGATCGTGACGGCATTGGCGTTCAGGTGCTCTCCACCGTGCCCGTGATGTTCGCGTATGGGGCGCGGGCGGAGCACGCACATGACCTTGCGCAACTCTTGAACGATCATCTCGCAGGCGTTGTGCGCAGCAATCCATCGCGATTTGTCGGGCTTGGAAGCGTTCCACTGCAGGATGCCGCGCTTGCGACGCGCGAACTGGAGCGATGCGTTGGCGATCTTGGATTTGCGGGCGTGCAGATCGGCACGAATGTGGCGGGGCGCGATCTGGATGACCCTGCGACTGCACCCTTCTTTGCCGCAGCGGAGGAACTCGGTGCCGCAGTGTTCGTGCATCCGTGGGAGATGTTTGGGCGCGCGGAGATTCCACGCTTCTGGATGCCGTGGCTTGTGGGGATGCCGGCGGAGAGTGCGCGCGCATTCTGTGCGCTGGCGTTCGGCGGCGTGCTGGATCGACACCCACGACTTCGCATCTGCTTCGCGCATGGCGGCGGCGCCTTTCCCTACACGCTCGGTCGCATCGAACATGGCTTCACGGCCCGCCCCGATCTTTGCGCCACACACTCGACCACGCCACCGCGCACGCACCTGAAGCGGCTGTACTTCGACAGCATCGTGCACGACATGGGCGCGCTGCGATATCTGGTCGACACGGTCGGTGCATCGCGTATCGCGCTTGGTTCGGACTATCCCTTTCCCCTTGGCGAAATCCCGCCTGGGCGGCTCGTGCGCGCCGCGGGGTGGCTCACCGACGCGCAGCGCACGCGCGTGCTCCGTGGCACCGCGCTCGAGTTTCTCGGTCTCTCTGAGGTGAACGCATGACAGTGGCGCGGAGCATCCTCCACATTTCGGCAAGCGACATCGAACCCTCTGCGGAATTCGCGGCGTGGGCAGATGCGAACGATCCGCTCGCCGCACTCCGCAGTCGCTTCGAGATTCCAAAGGACGCATCGGGGCGCGAGATGGCGTATCTCGTGGGCAACTCGCTTGGGCTGATGCCGAAGGCTGCGCGCACGCGAGTGCTGGAGGAGCTGGATGACTGGGCGCGCCTCGGTGCCGAGGGGCACGCGCACGGGCGTCGCCCGTGGATCGACTACCACCAGCACTTTCGCGGCGGACTGTCGCTGCTGACGGGTGGGTTGCCGTCGGAAGTGGTGGCGATGAACACGCTGACGGTGAATCTGCATCTTCTGCTGACAAGTTTTCTGCCCGCGTCACGCACGCGGGGCGTTCGCCGCAAAGTGCTCATCGAACGCGGCGCATTCCCGAGCGACCGATTTGCCGTGCGTTCATTCGTTGCGGCAACGGGTGGCGATGCGGATGACGACGTGATCGAGATCGGTCCGCGCAGCGGCGAGTCATGCCTGCGCACGGAAGACATCGAGCGCGCGATCGCGGACGCGGGCGATTCGCTTGCGCTGGTGATGCTTGGCGGCGTTCAGTACTACACGGGTCAGGTGCTCGATATGCCGCGCATCACGCGTGCCGCACATGCTGTGGGTGCCCACTGTGGCTGGGATCTCGCGCACGCGATCGGCAATGTGCCGCTTTCGCTCCACGACTGGGGCGTCGACTTCGCGTGCTGGTGTTCGTACAAGTATCTCAACGGTGGCCCGGGCGCCGTCGCGGGCGCATTCGTACATGAACGCCACCATGCGAACCCGCCGCCGCGGCTCGAAGGTTGGTGGGGCACGGATCCGGCGACGCGCTTCGCGATGGGCCCTGACTTTGCGGCGGCTCCGGGGGCGGATGCGTGGCAATTGTCGAATCCGCCCGTACTGTCGCTCGCGCCGCTGCTCGCGAGTTTTGAGCTCTTTGCCGAGGCGGGCATCGAACGACTCGCCGCGAAGGCGCGTGTGATGACCGCGTTCATTGAAATGTCACTTCGTGTACGTGAGAGCGATCTGCGCATCATCACGCCGAGCGCCACGGGTCACCGCGGCTGTCAGTTGTCGATCGAGGTGCAAGGATCCACCGCGCAGGCGCGCGCGCGCTTCGATCGGCTTCTTCCGCAGGGCGTGGTCTGCGACTTCCGTCACCCGCGCGTCATTCGTACGGCGCCCGCACCGCTCTATTGTTCGTTCGGGGACTGCTGGCGGCTGATCGAAGCACTGCACGCGTGAACGCCGCCGGCGTTCCGTCCTGCCGCAATGACCGAGCAGTCGTACACTTTGGGCAGTGGCGAAGCGAGTTGTCATTGCTGGCGCGGGGCTCGCGGGTTCGCTGCTCGCGGTCTATCTCGCGCGTGCGGGTTGGCAGGTCGATCTGCGCGAACGCCGCGGCGATCCACGCAGCCGCAACTTCGTGCAGGGGCGATCGATCAACTTGGCGATCAGTGCGCGCGGCATCAAAGCGCTGCGGCGCGCGGGGCTGGAGTCGCACATCTTGCGGGATGCCATCCGCATGCCTGGACGCATGATGCATGCGCGGTCGGGTGCGCTCACCTTTCAGCGGTACAGCAGCAATCCCGAGCATGCGATCCTGAGCATCTCCCGCAGTGCGCTCAATCTGGCGCTCTTGAATGCCGCAGCAGCCGAGCCGAATGTCCGCATCTCGTTCGACCAGCGCTGCAGCGATCTTGATGGTGAACGCGGGCGTGCCACCTTCATGAACACGGTCGGCGGTGCCGAAGAGCACGTCGAGGCGGACCTCATCGTGGGAGCGGACGGCGCATACAGCGCCGTGCGGAGCGCGATGCAGCGGCGCGAGGGATTCGACTTTGAACAGTCGTGGCTTGGGCACGGTTACAAGGAGATGACGATCGCACCCGTTGCGTCAGGCCCGCATGCGCCCTTTGCGATGGAACCGAATGCGCTGCACATCTGGCCGCGTGGAAGTTCGATGATGATTGCGCTCCCGAACCCTGACGGGTCGTTCACCTGCACGCTCTTCTGGCCGCACCACAGTACGGTTGGCGCTGCAGATGGCTTCGATGCGATCGCTGATCCCGCCGTCGGTCGCCGCCACTTCGAGCGCGAGTACGCCGATGCGCTCTCGATGATGCCGACATTCGACGCCGACTTCGCAGCGAATCCTGTCGGCTGGATGCTCACGATCCGTTGCCGACCGTGGTCTTCCGGTGGGCGCGCCGTTCTTGTGGGTGATGCAGCGCACGCGATCGTGCCGTTCTTTGGCCAAGGTGCGAACGCCAGTTTCGAGGACTGCGAAGCACTGGTGGATTCACTTGAACGCCATCCAACGGATATCGCTGCTGCGATCCGCGACTACGAACGCGCACGAAAGCCCAATGCAGATGCCATCGCGGAGATGGCGCTGCAGAACTTCATCGAGATGCGCGACCGCACCGCATCGCGGCTCTTCCTTGCTCGCAAGTCCATCGAACACTTGCTGCACCGCTTTGTGCCCGCGCTCTTCACGCCGCGCTATGACATGGTGAGTTTCGACACGATCCCCTACGCCGATGCTCTTGCGAAATCGCAGCGGCAAGATGCGGTGCTGACCGCGGTCGCCATCGCTGCGCTCGGCGGTGTGGTGGCGGGCGGCGTTCTGCTTGTGCGCGCCCTGATGGCAGGCGGCGCATGAGCCGCGCCACGCAACCAACCGATCTCGCGCAGGCGGCAGCGATCGGCACGGGAAACAGCACGCCCGCTGCACCACCATCGAAGGCAACGATGGGCATCACATGCCTGCTGCTGACACTCGCATGCTGGTCAACCGTTCCTCTCTTTCTGCGCGATCTTGCCTCGGAAGTGGATCACTGGAGCAACAACGGCTGGCGCTATGGAGTCAGCGCATTGATCTGGCTGCCGGCACTCGTGCTCGCTTGGCGGCGCGGGCGACTGCCCATGCGCATCTGGCGTGACGCGCTCGTTCCATCGCTGTTCAACATCGCGGGGCAGGCCGCGTTCACTGCGGCATTCCATGAGATGAACCCCGGGCTCGTGACCTTCGGTTTGCGCACGCAGCTGATCTGGGTTGCGATCGGTGCATACGTGTTCGTGCCGAGCGAGCGATCCATCATCCTCAGCCCGCGCTATCTGATTGGTGCGGCGATTCTTCTGGGTGGTCTGTTCCCCGTGCTGCTCGGAGGCGACGCGTCGCTCGGCGGGTTCAACCCGTGGGGCACCACACTCAGCATCTTCTGTGCATTCTGTTACGGCATGTATGGGCTCGGCGTGCGTCGGTGCATGGGGTCGTATCACCCGATCACGGCGTTCGCGGCGATTTGCCAGATCACGGCCATCGGGTTGATCGGACTCATGCTGCTTTTCGGTGATGCGGGCGGCAGCGGCGTTCCTGATCTGCCAGGCACCGCGCTGCTGCAGTTGTTCATCAGCGCGATCATCGGCATTGCACTTGGGCACATCCTGTACTACATCAGTATCGCGCGCATCGGCATCGTCATCACCAGTGGAGTACTGCAACTGCAGCCGTTCTTCGTCGGCATTGCCAGTACGTTCATCTATGGAGAGCGCTTCGCCTGGTGGCAATGGACCTCCGGGTCGATCG
>Ga0194121_10004889_pt1 | contig 19057 bp, 19 predicted proteins | sample TA2MahCa50mmetaG_FD_148609 | JGI IMG/M metagenome (GOLD analysis project Ga0194121, IMG submission 148609) | Freshwater microbial communities from Lake Tanganyika, Tanzania - TA2015020 Mahale Deep Cast 50m | ecosystem: Environmental > Aquatic > Freshwater > Lake | place: Tanzania: Lake...
GGATCTGAAGGCAAAGCGCGTCCTCAACGGCGACCAGGAAGCGCTGCGCCGGGGCAACCTGTGGACCCAGCGCATCAAGGTGCCGGCCACCGCGATTCCCGGCCCGTACGAGCTGCAAGTGCAGGTGCTGGGCGAGGGCCGCGAGGAGCTGGCCGTCGAGAAGCGTCCCATCACCGTCACCCAGGCGCCGGTCACGCTGGGGGAGATTGGCCTGGCGCCGGCCCAGCGCATCAAGGCCGGGGATACTGTGCAGGCCACCTGCCGCCTCGACGATCCGCGCAACATCGTGCGGGCGGTGGCGGTCACCTGCGTCGGGCCGGGCGGGAAGGCAATCGCCAGCGAGGTTCCCGCCGAGCGTGGGCCGGGCGGCTACACCGCGAACATCCTCATCGAAGAGGACGAGCCGGAAGGCACCTACAGCGTCGAATTCCGCGCCGTGGCGCAGGCCGGCGAAGTGGTGGCCACCTCGCAGATGACCTTTCCGGTGTTACCGGCGCGTCACTGACGGTCGTCGATCGCGTCGAGCAGGTGCATTCCGCCGCGAATCGCCTGCACCACCAGCCAGCGCAGCGGATCTGGCGGGGTGGGCGGCACGAATCGATTCACGAAGAATGCCTCGGAGAGCGCGCCTTTTCGATCGAGCGCCAGATCGCTGAGGATTTTTCCGGCGAAGGACATCAGCGCCACGCCGTGCCCCACGCATCCCAGGCTGTAGATCAAGCGACGATCGCCGAGCGCATAGCCGAAGGCCGGCGCGAAGTCGATCGGCACTGAGACCGGCCCGCCCCAGGTGTGGGTGAAGCGCACGCCCTGCAGCGCGGGAAATATTTCCCGCGCGTCCCGCCGCAGCCGGCGTGCAACGTCCTCATTGCGGTCGGTGCCGAAGCCGCCGCCCATGTAATAAAATGCGTCGCTGCCCCCCATCAGCAGCCGGTTGTCCGGCGTCAGCCGATAATAATGGATCAGGCAGCGCGCGTCTTCAATGCCCTCCCTGCGATGCCATTTCAGCGCGGCGAGGTCTTTTTCGTTGAGCGGCTGGGTAAGGACAATGTAGGTGTACACCGGAAACTGCAGCGCGGAAAATTCCGCGAAACGCGAGGACCATGCGTTGGTGGCCATCACCACGCGGTCGGCGGTGACCCGGCCGCCGGGCGTCAAGACAGAAATCGCCCCCGGGCGGCTCCGATCAATTTCCAGGACCGGCGTCTGCTCGTAGATTTCCGCGCCGGCGCCCTCGGCAAGCCGCCGCAGGCCCAGCACCAGCCTGGCCGGATTGATCAGGGCGGAGTGCGGCTCCCAGCGCGCGCCCAGGTAGGTCGGAGAATCCACGCGGGCGCGCACCTCGTCCTGGCCGATCCACGACGCGCCCTCGATGCCGCACTGCTCGGCAAGACGAATTTCTCCCTGCAGCCGTTTCAGGTAGGCCGGCGAGGTGGCCACGGTGAGCAGCCCGGTCTTTTCGTAGTCGCACTCCACGCCGTGCTTTTCGACCAGCTCGCCGACGTGGTCCACGGCGCGGCTCATGATCTCGTGCGCCTCGCGCGCCTTCTGCTTGCCGAAGCGCAGCACCGTGACGGCAAGGGCCAGCCCGAACAAGGTCATGGCGAAGCCGGCGTTGCGCCCGCTGGCGCCGAAGCCGGTGCTCTCGGCTTCCAGGACAACGACCTTGATGCCGGGCGCCTTGCGCAGCAGGTACCACGCGGTGGACAGGCCAGCGAACCCGCCGCCCACCACCGCCACGTCCACCTTCAAGTCGCGCTGCAGGGATGGCGCGGCCTCGAACGGTATACCCTCCAGCCAGAAGCTCTTCTTGGACATTGCGGCCGACAATACGGCGCTTGGCGGAGGTTTCCTTTGGACTTGACGGCATTCGGACTGGCCACACGCGTCTTCGGGCGCTCGATTCATCACTTCGATGAAGTCGCCTCCACCAACGACGTGGCCGCGAATTTCGCGCAGGCCGGCGCCGAGGAAGGGGCGGTGGCGCTGGCCACCCGCCAGACGCAAGGCCGCGGCCGCCAGTCACGCCGCTGGGAGTCGCCATCCGGCGGCTTGTGGATGTCAATCGTGCTGCGCCCGAAGATCTGCAGCGAGGAATTGCCCGGCCTCACGCTGGTCATTGCCACCGCGGTGGCCCAGGCCCTGCAACACCTCGCGTCGGTTCCGGCCCGCGTCCGCTGGCCCAACGACGTGTACGTGGCGGACAAGAAAATTGCCGGCCTGCTCGCCGAAGCGCGCTGGTCTGGCGACCACCCGGAGTTTTGCTGCGTGGGGCTTGGCTTGAACGTGAACGTCGACCGGTCAGATTTTTCCCAGGACGTGGCCGAAAGTGCCACCAGCCTGCAAGCGGTCCTGGGGCGCGAGGTTGCGGTGGAGCCGCTGCTCGTCGCGCTTTTCGAGCGCATGGAAGAGTGCTACGCGGCGTTCTGCGGTGGTGGATTCTCCGCGCTGCGCGCTGAGGTTTCCCAGTGGTGCGAGACGCTGGGCCGCGAGGTCAAGGTGCGGGAGCCGGACCTGAACGGCCGCGCCATGGAAATTGGCCCCAACGGCAGCCTGCGGGTGCAGACCGGTGAGGGCCTGGTGGACGTCTGGAGCTGCGAGTCGATCCGCCTCGGTTAGAATTGTACCCCGTACCGTCGCAGCCGCTCCATCAGCGCGGCGCCCAGGCCGTCCTCGGGAAGGGCCTCCACCACGACGCGCCGACCCTGCAGGTCGCGCAGGCGCGCAAACAGGCCGGCCGCAATCCCCTCCAGGTCCGCGCGGCTTCCCATCACCTCGATTCTGGGATGTTCGCCCAGCCGCTCCGCGGTCTCGCGGGTCACCAGCAGCGTGGTGTCGCCGCGGGCGAGGGCCTCGCGGAGCCCGTCGAGGGAAGCCGTGGACGCTTGCGCGCCGGTCCCTTCAAGGGGCCGTCCCAACACTTGCGCGAGGTGCTCCCGGGTGACGAATCCGGCCCGCAGGATGCGCGGCGGATCCAGATCCAGCACCGTTGATTCAAGCCCGAGCAGAGGAGCCGCCGCGCGCACGATGAGATCCACGCGGCCGTCCAGGTCCTCGATCACATGCGCGTACTCGGTTGGAGACGGGCGTCCGGACAGGTTGGCGCTGGTGGCGACCAGCGGCCCGTCGACGTCGGCGATCACGCGTTCGGTGAAGGGATCGTCTGGCACGCGCACGCCGACTTTCCCCTCGTCCGAGCAGATCCAGGGAGGCGTCTCGTCTGTCGGTCTCAGCAGAAGCATCAGCGGCCCGGGGAGCATCCCCGCAAGCCGTGGCAGGTCGGGATGCGGCTCCGTCCAGCGGCTGAGAGCCGCGGGCGAGGCAAGGTGCAGCGCGAGCGCCTTGTTGCGCGGGCGTCCCTTGATCTCGTAGACCCGCTCGAGGGCGTCGCGGTCGGTGGCCAGCGCGAACAAACCGTAAACGGTCTCGGTGGGCAGCACGACCAGGCGCCCGGCACGCAGCAGGCGGGCAGCCTCGAGGGCGGCTTCGTCACCAGCGTCAAGAATGCTCGTCACGCGTCCTCCACACGGATACATTTCGTTAACACACCGTTAAGCGGGTTTCGGTATGCTCCTCTGAAAGGGCATTTGTTTCCAGAGGAGTCCGTTCCATGATTGCCACCGCGCTTCCCATCCGCCCGATGCCGCTGCGCGCGTTCGCCGCGCCTTCGCAGCCCGCAACGGCCAACCACACCACCGGGGAGAAGGTGGCCATCACGCTGACCGCGACCACCGGCGCCACCGTGGCCGGCACCGCCGCATCCACCGCCGGCATGTGGGCCACCGTACCCGCTTCGGAACTTGCGCTGCGCGGTGCGGGCGTCCTTGAGACCCTTGCCGGCATCTTCTACTGGGCGGCGTTTTCGCAGCTCGGCGGGATGGTGGCGCTGGGCGCTTCCGCCGCGTACGGCGTGGCGGCCGGCATTGCGGCCAGCAACGCCGCGCCACCGGATGCCGGCGGACTGCAGGGCCTGCTGGAGAAGGGCGCCGCGCCCATCCGCAACGGCCTCGCGGAGGTGGCCGCCGCCACCTCCGCGAAGGACGGCGCGAAGGCCGGCGCGGCCGCCGGCTGGCAGTCCGGCAAGGCCTTCGGCACGCTCGGCGGCGCCGTGCAGGGCTTGTTCAGCGGATACGCGATTGGCCTGTTTGCGACGAACGCGGCCACCCATCTGGGCTTTGTCGCCGGCGGCGTGGCCGGCGCGGCCGTCGGCGCCGTGGCGCTGGGCCTGCTGGGCCGCTACGTCGGCGGCGCGGCCGGGGCCGGCGTGGGCGCGATGTTCGGCGCCCTCGGTCACGGCGGCGCGGCGCCCCAACCTGCTCCAGCGCAGCCCGCGCCGGCCCACCCGACGCCGTAGAGCCCGCGAGGGCGCAAACCGCCAGGGAGGAATCATCTTCGGGGCAACCGAACGACGAAAAATATTCGCGCCCTTCACGCGTTTCCGCAGGGAACGACGGGTGCAGCGCCGGGGCGCCGGCACGGTTGTGAGCCGTGCCATTCTCCCATTCTCCAGATGATGGCGAGACATCGGTGCGCAGGCGACTTCCACATCCTGCCAAGGCAAGGAGGTGAAGCGAAGATGGCGACAGGCAAGAAGCCTGCTGGCGGGGGTGGCTCCTCCAGCAAAAAAGAGGACGGCAAGAAGGCCGCTCCTCCGAAGAAGGGTGGCAAGTCCAAGGAGATGTGAGGCCCCGGACGCTGTCTGGAGGATCGAGAAAGACGCGATCAGTCGCGTCTTTCTTCGTTGTGCGCAGCGTTCTACTCAGTACACGTTGGTGTCGCGCTTCATCCCGGTGTAGTCGATGTACACTGTCTTGATCTCGGTGAAGAAGTCGAACGCCTCTTCGTTCATCTCGCGGCTGCCCACGCCGGTGGCCTTCATCCCGCCGAAGGGGAGCTGGGCCTCGCCGCCCATGGTGGGCGAGTTCACGTGGGTGATGCCGGTTTCGATGCGATCGATGAAGCGGAAGATGCGGTTCACGTCGTTGGTGTACACCGACGACGAGAGGCCGTACTCGACCGCATTGGCCACCTCGAACGCCTCCTCCACCGTCTTCACGCGCAGCACTGAAATCACCGGCCCGAAAATTTCCTCGCGGGCGATGCGCATCGTCGGTTTCACGTGATCGAAAATCGTTGGCTGCACGAAGAAGCCGTCCTTGAGCCCGCCGTCCTCCGCGCGCTTGCCGCCGGTGACCAGCGTGGCGCGGTCCTCCTTCTCGCCGATTTCGATGTACTCGAGCACCTTCTCCATCTGCCCGCGGTCGACGCTCGGTCCCATGCTCGTCTTGGGATCCAGTCCCGCCCCGATGACGACGCTTTCCGCTTTCTTCTTGAGCAGGTCCACGAAGCGGTCCGCCACCGCCTCTTGCACGACCACCCGGGAGGTTGCCGTGCAGCGCTGCCCGGTGGAGCCGAACGCGCCCTGCGCCGTGCTCTCCACGGCCAGCTCCACGTCGGCGTCATCCAGCACCACGATGGGATTCTTGCCGCCCATCTCGCACTGCACCTTGATGTGGCGCCTGGCGGCCTGCTCGTACAGGCGGCAGCCCACCTCGTTGGAACCGGTGAACGAAATTGCTTTCACCGCGGGATTCTCGAGCAATTCGTCGCCCACTTCGGCGCCCGCTCCGAGCACCAGGTTCACCACGCCGGCTGGCAGGCCGGCCTCCTCGAAAATCTCCATCAGGATCACCGCGGTACCGGGTGTAAGGGTGGCCGGTTTCAGCACCACGGTATTTCCTCCGACGATGGCCGGCGCGATTTTCCAGGCCGGAATCGCCAGCGGAAAATTCCACGGCGTGACCAGCGAAACCACGCCCAGCGGCACGCGCACCGTATAACAAAAAGTATTGGGCATCTCCGAGGGCCGCGTCACGCCGCCCATGCGCCGTCCTTCGCCGGCGATGAACTCCAGCACGTTGACGGTTTTCTGCACCTCGCCGAGGCTCTCGCGGAGAATCTTCCCCTCCTCGCGGGCGAGGATTTCGGCGATCTCCTGCTTGCGCTGCTCCATGATGCGCTGCGCGGCGAACACGTAATCGGCGCGCTTGGGAGCGGGCAGGGCGCTCCAAGCGGGGAAGGCCTTCTGGGCGGCGTGGATGGCCTCGCGAGCCTCCTCGCGGCTGGACAGGCGAATGCGTCCGATGACGTCGCTCTCGTTCGCGGGATTGGTATTCTCCGCGACGCGGTGGGAGGTTGAGGCCACCCACCTGCCGTCGATGAAATTCTTGTATTCGGTCACGCTCGTAGCCACTGACATTCGTCCAGCCTCCCAGGTAAGCGGAAAATGAGGAAATCGGGGATTCGCCGCGCGGCCCGGCGCCCCTCCCTGCAATCCCAGGAACCTCGGGGTGCTTGCGAGAAAGAGCGCGCCACCCATGAGGCTTCCCACCCTGCGCAGCCTGCACCGCAAGCTCAAGGAGCTGCTGAGCACCCGCCCCAGCATCGGCATGCTCCACTTCTACCTGGATCCCACGGCCCACAAAGGCCGCGTGACCGACGGGCTTGCCCGCACGGTGGAAAGCACGCTGCGCGGCCAGTTCGGCGCGCGCTTCCGCGAGGAGGACGTGCTTGCGCGCGGCTCGGACGGCGCGCCCGAATGGTTCGTGTTCCTGGTGTCCCCGCCGCGCAGCAAGCAGGGCGTGACCCGTCGTGACCTCCAGGAGGTCGAGCGTCGCGTGGCGCGCGAGCTGCGCGCCAGCCTGCGCGAGAGCCTTCCCGACTTCCCCCGGGTGGAAATGCCGCCGTTGCGCTCGGGAGCAGCCGTGCTGGAGTACGATCCCTCGCTCACCGTCCCGGTGCAGCTTGAGGAAGCCCGCCACGACGCCCGTCTGCACGGCCAGGTGGAGCGCTTGCTCGACGATCAGCTGAGCGGCCTCAACCACAAGATCCGTACGCCGCTGACGACCATCAAGGGGGTTATCGAGATTCTGCGCCACGACCCGGAGGCGGCGCGCCGCTTCCTCTCCCCGCTGGAGCGCGAGGTGGAGCGGATTCAGCGGCTGCTCGACCAGTTTTCGCTGGTCACCCGCGTGCAGTCGGGGTTGTTCGACTGGGTGACGCAAGAGGTGGACTTCTGCGAGCTGGTGGAGGCGGTGGTGCGGGGCCTCAAGCCGACGGCGGACGAATACAAGGTGGAGGTCGAGCTGAAGCGCCCGACGGCCTCGGCGAAAATCCAGGCGGCGGTGGTCATGCTCGAAGAGGCCGTGCGCGGGCTGGTGGACAACGCCATTCGACACGGGGCCCGGGGCAAGCTGGTGAAGGTCGTCGCGCGCGCCAACAAGACTCACGTGACGCTGGAGATTATCGACCGCGGTCCGGGCATTCCCAAGGAGGACCTTCCGAACATCTTTCAGCCGTTCTACGTGGTGGGCCAGGACCCCGACGTGCGCTCCCAGGGCGGCGGGCTGGGCCTGTGCCTGGCGCGCGGCGTGGTGGACGTCCACGGTGGAGAGCTCTCCTGCGAGAGCGTGCCCGGTGAGGGGACAACCGTGACGATGAGGCTCCCGAAGGCTATAAGTCCCCGGACGGAGCGGCCTTCGTAGAAGTCTCGTCAAAATAGGTCTCGCCGCACTGCTGGCAGACCCCGGCCATTCGCTGGCCGCCTTCCTCCGCCGCCACACCCGCGCGGTCCCAGGTTTCGACGGTCACCTGCATGGGCAGCACCTGGCCGCCGCACTGGCTGCAGGGGGAATACTGCATTGGACCGTCCTCCCATCCATTGCCCGTCGTAAGAGGGGCCTTACAAGAAATAGAACATCACGCAAAGGATCGCATACACGGCGAGCAGCTGGACGCCTTCGAACCAGTTCGTCTCGCCGTCCGCGGAAATTTGCGAGACGATGAACATGGTTACCACGATGGAAAGAACCTCAAACGAGGTGAACAGCAGGTTCATGGGCTTGCCCATCCACAGGCTCACGAAAACCAGGAAGGGCGCGACGAACAACGCGACCTGAGTGCTCGAGCCGCAGGCGATCTGGTAGGAGAGATCCATTTTTCCCTTGCGCGCCATGATGATCGCGACGGCGTGCTCGGCGGCGTTGCCCACCACGGCCACCACGACGGCGCCCAGGAAGATCGCGGACAGGTGCATCGACTCGATGAGCGCCTCGATGGCGTGTACCAGGAGCTCGGACTCCAGCACCACCAGCAGCGTGGCTCCGAGCAGCACGCCCAGCGCCTTTTTCAACGGCCACTCCGGCGGCTCGCTCTCGTCATCCTCCGGGCTGAAGACGTGCTTGTGCGTCCACAGCGAGAACACCAGTCCGAGGACGTACACCAGCAAGAGGATGGCCGCGACCACCAGGCTCAGCGATTCCAGGACCGCTTCCGGCGCATTCGGGCGCACGAAGGCGAAGGTGGCCGGCACGACCAGTCCCACCACCGCCAGCATCATCTGGCTGGACGCCAGCCCGCTGCTCGCCACGCTGATGGACAGGCTCTTGTAGCGCATCCCCCCGACCACGATGGCCAGCCCCAGGACCAGCAGCAGGTTGCCGATGATGGAGCCGGTGATGGACGCCTTGACCATCTCCACCAGAGCGCCCCCGGAGCGCAGGGCAACGATGGCGAGGATGAGCTCCGTCGCGTTGCCGAAGGTGGCATTGAGCAGCCCGCCGATGGCCGGGCCCTGCCGCTTGGCCACTTCCTCGGTGGCCTTCCCGAGGATGCCGGCCAGTGGGATGATGGCCGCCGCCGAGAGCGCGAACAGCGGGATGGGGCCCCAGTGCATCAGGTTTGCCAGCACGCTGAGAATGATCAGGACGCCGGTGATGACGTAGGTGCGCATGGTGGGAGTTGATTGCGCGGAGGGGTTGCAAACCCTGCTAAGCCCGTTTTCGGCAGTATGGTTGCAGCTATTGTCGCGGAGGAACACCGTAGTGGCTGTTCGATGTGGGGAGGGCGAGTCGGCGAGTTGCGCGACGCGGGATGTGCGAGCCAACGCGGTGGCCCCCGTGCATTGAGTGGATCGGTGGCGAATGAAGAGCAAGAGCGGCGGCTGGCCCCAGCACGATTCTTGCTGGGGCAGTGGCTGACTGGACTTGGTGCGGTTCTGGCGTTCGTCGGTGGGTAGAGCATCCTATTTCGGGTGGCCCCGCGGTCTCTGGTTGCTTCCTTTCGGCCCCCCCCGCTTGCTCTTGGTCCCGGACGGCCATGGAGAGGGCGTGGGTACCGTCGCTTCGCAGTTGCAGCAGCGGATTGAATTGAGGATTGATGCCCGGCGTCTGCGGCTGGCCGTATCCGAAAATCGGTTCCTGCGTCGCGTTCAGAAGATTCATTTCAATTTCATCCTTCCTTTAGTGGCCGACGGATTTCTTCAAGGCCGTCGAGCGCGATATCCAGAGACAGGACGTCGGCGAAGCGGGCCGGCGTGGGGTCGTTTTTGTTCTGGCGGGGTTGGCGCACTTTTTCGGCGGCGCCGCCCAGCCGCAGCTCGAAGCGCTGCACCCGCAGGCCGCGCCGCATGACGTGGGCCGCTCCGCTCTCCAGCAGCGACGGACCGCGCTGCGCCAGCTCCTGCGACGGCTCGACCGCCAGCGACAGGTACTGCTTAAAGGGCTCGGCCTTGCGCGCCGCGCGGTCGCGGTCGAGCAGATCGCCGATGCGCGCGCGGCGCACTTTCAGCGTGCCCGGCTGCTCCTCGTCCGGGGACTTCACCAGCTCGTGCAGGTGGTTGAGAAGCTTCACGCGGTCTTTGTGCACAGCAGGATCCCTCCAGAATCAGAAATTCCGTTCAAAAATCAACCGGCGACTACGGGAAATCAGGCCGCGGCGTTTGCCCTGACCCTGGCTTTGACTCGGAAGAGGCGCAGGCTTTCCAGCTCCACGAGCTGGCGGCCGCTTGCGTCGTCGAACGTGTAGGCCAGCGACGGCTCGCCCTGGCCCAGCCGCACCCGGGCGACCTGCGCCAGCCGCGGCGGTAATTCGACGTTGTTGAGATCATAGGCTAAGAGGGGATGTCCGTGAAACTGCTGGTACAAAACCTGCCCGTCCGGCAGCGACACCAGGAAACTGCCGTCCGGACGCTCTTCTTGAATCACGCCGCTCTGCTCGTTGTGCAGCCGCACGGTCCCGTCTTCGTATTCCCGCATGACGTTGCCGTTGTTGAGGGTTTTTTCCTCAAACGCGCGGATTCGATCGACGCCGTTGCTCGGCGGCTCTTCAGTCGCCTTCTCGGTTTTTGCTTGATTCTGCGCCATGCCGGTGTGCTGCGCGGCCTTTTCGGCCCGCTGCGGCTGGCGCATCTGCTCGACTGACGATTGCAGATTCTGCATCAGGATCTGGCTGGTGGCGGCCAGCAGCGTCGCCATGTCTTTTGCCGTCTAACTGTTGTCCTGCGCGGAAGTAGTGGAATTGATCGCCACGGTAAATACCTCCCTGGCCCTGACGGGCGCGCCCCGGCTCGCTCCGCGAAATCACGCCGCCTCTAAGCGCTCATCCGCGGGTCTCTCGTCGAGCCGTCTCGACTCTCTCCCGCCGAGTATGTCAAGACGCGAAAACCTAATATCAATCCCAAATTGTTAACGGGATGTAACTCAGAAGTGAAAAAGTTGTGAAATGGATGTTACAGCCCTGTCACATTTGCCGGCCGGGTGGCCCCTGTGATCCCAGAAGGCACCGCGGGCATGGCGGGTTGCTCAAGGTAGACTATCGCTAACGGAAATTTACCCAGCCGCTGCCGCCGCGTCGGTTCACCCAGCCGCCGCCACCGTTGATCCAGCCGCCTCCGCCGCCGTTAATCCAGGCGCCGGCGCGGTTCACCCAGCCGCCCTGGCCGTTGATCCAGCCGCCTCCGCCCCAGCCTCCACGCCGGTTGACCCAGGCGCCGGCCTGTGCTTGCGGGCTGGCGAACACGCCCACGGCGAGGCCCGCGACGATGGCGGACCATCCTTTGATGCCCTGCAGAAATTCCCGTCGACTGCTGAGGTTGTCTTGCTCGTCATGCATGGCGATCACCCCCTGGCCGGGCCGGTGAGGTTGGAGAAGTGCATGGTGGAAAACTGCCACTTTCCGCCGGAATTCCGGCACACCAGCGAGAGGTTGACGCCAAAGACGTCCTTTTTGGAGCCCTTGTTCATGGTGACCTTGCTGACGGCCATCAGCCAGGCGGTGTCGCCGCTGATGTGGCCCTCATGCCAGAGATCCTCGAACTTCTGACGGCCCGCGTCGAAGCCGAGGAAGAAGTGGCGGTATGCGTCCGCGATCTCCCCGGCGCCGGTCCACAACTCGCCCGGACCGGTCCCCATCAAGGTGGCGCGGTCGGTGAAGCACGCCAGCACGCCGTTCAGGTCCTGTTCTGTGAAGGCCTTGTTGTGGGCGCGCACCAACGACCGTATCGGCGCCATCGCGGAGTCGGCGCCCGGCGCCGCCTCGGCGGCCGTGGGCGCGACAGCGGCAAGGGCGCCCAGCATGGTCAGGGCGGCGGTTGCTTCTCGTCGGGAAATCAAGGATTCGGACACATCGGACCTCCCTCAGGGTGGATTTCCCGTGCCCTTCTTTCAGGTTCGGACCTTCTCCTCTCGGGGGCCTTGATTGTCGGGGGCCTTGATTGTCGGGGGCCTTGATTGCTCCAGACGGCCAGGCATCCGATTCACGCCGCTTTCTCCCGGCGGCAGGGGGAACACGAGAATCGTCGAGGACCGTCTGTTCGATCTCGACCAGCTCAGCCGGTGACCTCCCGGTAACGGATCAAGCGGCTTGAGTTGATGACCACGAGGATCGTCGACAAATTGTGGAGCAACGCGGCCAGCACCGGATTCAGCGCCCCGGCCGCGCCAACCAGCACGCCCCCGCCGTTGACGCCGATGGCGAGTCCGTAATTCTGGCGGATGACGCCCAGCGCGCGCTGGCCCAGCAAGATGACGTCGGCGATCCTGCTGATGTCGTTGGTGGCCAGCGCGATGTCCGCGGCCTCGATGGCCACGTCGCTGCCGCTGGCGCCCATGGCGATGCCCACGTCCGCAATCGCCAGGGCCGGGGCGTCGTTGATGCCGTCCCCCACCATGGCCACGCGCCGTCCATCGGCCTGCAGGCGGCGGACGATTTCGAATTTGTCCTCGGGGAACAGCCCGGCCCGCACGTTATCGCTCGAGATGCCCAGCCGCTCGGCCACCTTGGCGGCCACTTCGGGACTGTCGCCGGTCAGCATCATCACGCGCGTCACGCCCAGCTCGCGCAGGCGCTCCAGCAGGTTGAGCGCGTCCTCGCGGACCACGTCGGCCACGCCCAGCATGCCGATCAGCGCGTCGTTGCGCGCCACGAAAAGCACGGTTTCGCCGCGATCCGAAAATGTCGCCACGTGGTCGACGGCTTCCTGGGAAAGGACAATTTCGAATTCCTCCATCAAGCGCTGGCTTCCCACCAGGACGCGCGCGCCGCTGACGTCGGCGCGCATGCCGCGCCCCACCAGCACTTCGCACTCCTCGTGCGGCGGGCACAACAGCTCGCGCTCGTTGAGGTGCTTGAGCACCGCCAGCGCCAGCGGATGCTGCGAGTGCAGCTCGCCGGTGCCGGCCAGCATGAGAATATCCTCCGGCGAAAAATTCGCGTCGAGCGTCAACACGTGGGTAACCCGGGGATGCCCTACGGTGAGGGTGCCGGTCTTGTCAAACACCACGGTGTCGACCCGCCCGATGCCCTCCAGATGGGTTCCGCCTTTAATCAAAATTCCGCGGCGCGCCGCATTTCCGATGGACGCGCTCACCGCGGTTGGCGTGGCCAGTCCGCTGGCACAGGGACAGGCAACCACCAGCATGGTCAGGCTGCGCCGCAAATCGCGCGTGAAAACCCAGGTCAGGGCCGACAGCGCGAAGCTGAACGGCACGAAGCGCCGCGCGAACATGTTGCCCAGCGTCTGGATGGGCGCTTGCAGCTCCTGGGCCTGTTCCACGCGCCGAATCAAGCGGCCGACCACGGTGTCGTCGCCGATTTTTGCGGCGAGCACGCGAATGCTGCCGGCGTGCATCACGGTGCCGGCGAACACGAGTTGCCCCGGCATCTTGTAGGCCAGCATGCTTTCGCCGGTGATCGGCGCTTCGTCGAGCGTGGCCTGGCCGCTCAGGATGTGGCCGTCCACCGGAACCTTTTCGCCGGTGTATACGGCCAGGACATTGCCGACCGCGATTTCCTCAATGGGAACGCGCTGCTCGCGGCCGCCTTCGCCGCTCTTCGTGTCGGCGTCGTGGACCAGCCACACTTCGCGGTCACTGACCTGCAGCAGGTTCTGCAAGGCCTGGCGGGTGCGGCGCAGAGTGAGCGCCTGCAGATGTTCCCCAAGATTGAGCAGCCACAGCACGACCAGTGCGGTGACATTTTCGCCGAGCGCCAGCGAGGAGAGCGTGGCCGTGCTGATCAGGGTGTCCGTCGTCATGCGGCGCTCTTGCCGCAGGCTTTTCACGCCGCCTTTGAAATACGGCAGGCCGGTGATGACGGTGGTGAGCGCGCCGACCGTCCACCCCAGGGGTGACAGTGAGAACGGGCTGGCGCCGAGGAGCAGCCGCTTGAGCCCCAGCCCGGCCAGCACCGCGCCGCCCAGCCACAGGCGTCCGACGTAATCGTCGCCGTGGTCGTGGTCGTGATCGTGGTGATGAGTATGGGGATGGTGGCACACGTCGTGGGAAACCGCGTGCGCCGCGAGGCCCGAAATTCCCCCATTTTCGGCCATGAACCGGGTGGCGGTGGCGGCGACGGCCTGGGCATCCGTCCGCGCCGGGTCGAACAGCACGAGCAATTGTCCGCTGTATCCGCTGGCCTGCGCGTGCCGCACGCCGTCCCATTTCGCCGCTGCGTCCGCAAGCGCGCTTGCCGCCCGGTCGCCCCGCGCGGAATCAAGTCCGCGCACTTGCCAGCGCGCCCGCCCCGGCATGGAAAACACCGCTGTGAGGAGCGGCGTCAACTGGCCGTGCGCGGGCCGGCTCATTGACCGTGCGCCGCCTCGTCCTTTTCCAGCTCGGACTGCGCCTTTGCAAAGGCGTCCATGATCGTGCCGGCGACGCGCTCCGCGGCACCCCGCGCGGCGCGCGCGAGCCGGATGCCGCGCTTGAGCACGGAGGTCAGGGCAGGGCCGGCATTTTTCTGAAGGCTTTCCGAGGAGGCGGCGAGCAGCGCGCCGGAAACCAGGCCGAGCCCGAACGCGACCGGGCCCACCAGGCCGCGCCCGCTCTCGTGGCCGCTCGAAGAAGTGGAAGATTCGCTCATTGATCTCTCCTTTATGATATGCCGCTTGCTGCCAGGGGCGAGGGCGGACGCGTGGGGATGACGGGTTCCGACTCGGCTTCGGCGTGTGGCACTCCGGCTTCCTGGAAGCCGATGACCCGCGCCGCGTTGGCCAGGACGGGAAGCGAGGAAATTTCGTGGACGAGCGCCCCGGTCACCGGGTCCAGCCAGCCTGTCCAGGTGGCTACGATGGCCGCGGCCAGCACGGCCAGCGAGAACACGAGGTTGTGCCCGACGACCGCGAGGGCATGCCTGGCGAGGCGCAGCGCGTGGGGCACCTTCACCAGCTCGTCGGAGAGCAGGGCCAGTTGTGCCGACTCGATGGCCACGTCGGTGCCGCTGGCGCCCATCGCGCCGCCCACCTGTGCCGTCACCAGCGCGGGACTGTCGTTCACGCCGTCCCCCAGGAACAGGACGCGCCGTCCCTCCTGCTGGAGCGCGCGCACGATGTCGGCCTTCTGCGCGGGGAGCACGCCGCGGTGCACGTCGCGCACCCCGAGCCGGGTCCCCAGGCGATCCGTGGCGGCGCTCTCGTCGCCGCTCACGATGGCCACACGGACGCCCTGCGCCTGGAGCGCGCGGACAGTGTCGTGCGCCCGGGGTCTGAGGCGGTCCTCCCAGGCCAGCAGGCCGGCCACCAGGCCATCCACCGAGACGAAGCCGACCGTGAAGCCCTCTCGCTCCAGCCCGCCGGCCTGGTTGATGAGGTCGTCGTCGAGGGGGATTTGCTGATGGCGCATCCACTGCTGGCGCCCCAGGTCGACGACCCGCCCACCGACGTGCGCGCGGACCCCCAGCCCGGGGAAATTCTCGAAGCTGTCCGGATCGGCTATCGACCCCAGCCGCGTCTGGGCCTCTTCGCGGACCGCGCGCGCCAGGGGATGGCCGCTGAGCTTCTCCGCGCTGGCACTGAATGCGAGCAGCGTCGCCGAATCCCAGCCGGCCAGCGCGTGGATGGCGGCCAGCCGGGGGCGCCCTTCGGTGAGCGTGCCGGTCTTGTCAAAAATCACCGTGTCGACGCGGGCCAGCGCTTCCACCGCCGCGCCGCTCTTGATGAGGATGCCGCGGCGCGCCCCGTTGCCGATGGCGGCGACCAGCGCGGTGGGCGTGGCCAGTACCAGCACGCACGGGCAGAACACGATCAGCATGGTGATGGCCGAGAGCAGGTTGCCGCTCACCAGCCAGAGCACCAGCGCCATGGCCAGCGCGGCGGGCGTGTAGACGCGGGACCAGCGGTTGAGCAGCCGCTCGACGGGCGCGCGGCGTTTCGACGCTTCGTCCACCATGCGGCGGATCTGGCCCAGCGTGGTGTCCTCGCCGACGGTCGTGGTGAGGACGTCCAGCGCGCCGTCCTCCACCAGCGTGCCGGCGAATAGCGCATCCTCCGAGGATTTCTGCACCGAGCGGCTCTCCCCGGTGATGGCCGCTTCGCTCACCAGCGCGTGCCCGGACGAGACTTTTCCGTCGACCGGCACGCGCTCGCCGGCGCGGACGCGGACGAGGTCCCCGGGGTGGACCGCGTCGACCGGCACCTGGCGCTCCTGGCCGTCGGCCACGACGGAGGCCTCGTGCGGGAGCAGGGAAGCCAGCGCGTCCACGGCTCGGTGCGCGCGGGCGGCAACCACTTCCTCGAGATACGCGCCCAACAGGAGCAGGGCGGCAACCACCGACGCCGCGGCGTATTCCCCAACCGCCAGCGCGGCCGCGGTGGCCAGCGCCACCGGCACGTCCGCGGTGAAATCCCCGCGGCGCAGGCCAAGCCACGCCCCGCGCCAGATCCACAGCGCGCCGAGCAGGGCCGAGGCGAGATAGAGTCGGCTGGGATGGGCGGTGTCGGCTGCGTGGTGGTGGTTGATGAGCGTGGCCGGATCGAGCGCGGCGGCCACTACCAGGAGACCGACGCAGAGCGCGGTGACGACGGCGCCCGGGTCGACGCCGCCCTTCTCCCGATCGCAGGCGTGGGCGTGGCCGCAGCAGTGGGCGTGATGGTCGCTCATGGCCTCGGATCCCCCTCTTGTTTCAATTGCTCAAGTCGACCCGGTAGCGCTCGACGGACTGCACCGGCTCACCCTCCTCCAGGGCGGGCTGCCAGTGGAACTGGCTCAATTGTCCCAGGAGATAGCTGTCCAGGTCAACGTTTCCGGTGCTGGTCATGAGAAAGGCCTGACAGCTGCCGCTCGCGGAGATGTCGAACCGCACCCGGACCGAGGCGCGGATCTCGTCGCGATTGAAGCGCGTCGGAATGCGCATGTTCGAGCTTCCCGAGATCAGCACGGCCGGCCGCGTCGGCCCCTTTGGCTTCGGAGGCGGAGGCGGAGGGGGCGGCGGCGTGGGCGTCGGTCTTGGCGGCGGCGGTGGCGGCGGGGGAGGAGGCGGGGGTGGGGGCGCCACCGGGGCCGGCTCTGGCGCGGTGCCGTCGTTGTTTCCGGCGCCCTGGGAATTGCCGCTGTCGCCGCGGCCGCCGGGGCCCTGACCGGTCCCCGGTACTGTCCCCGGCACTGCCTGCGAGTCCCGGTTCGACGGCATGCTCGGGATTGCGGGTCCCTGCTGCGCCGTGGTGATGACGCGCGGCGCGGAAGCGGGGCGGGGCGCGGCCGGAGGGGGTGGCGCGTGGGTGGGCGCGGGGACCGGGTGGACCGCCGGGGGCGGCGTGTTGATCAGGCGCGGCGGCGGCGTGTTGCGCGCGACCGGGGGAGGTGGCGGCGTGTTGCGCGCGACCGGAGGAGGAGTGACCTTCGGTTTCGGGCGTGCCACCGGTTTTGGCTTTGGTTTCGGCTTCAGGGGAACGATCCTGGGACGGGGAGGCGGTGGGGTGGGCGTGACCAGGCGGACTTCCGCAATCACCGGTTTCTTGCGGCTGTTTTCGCGCGCGTTCGAACGGGTGATCATGGTTACCAGAATCGCGTGCAGCAGCAGCGAGATTCCGATGAAGATGCCCAGGCGCCTCACGGGTGGGTGCCCTCCGGCTCGGTGGCGATGCCGAAGCGGGTAATGCCCGCCTGGCGCAGCGCGTCCATGGCGCGCACCACTTCGCGATGCTGCACCGAGAGGTCGGCGTTGATCACCACGCCGGCCCCGCGAACGGCTTCCATCCCACCGGGCGTTTCGGTGGCGAGTTTCTCCAGCGCCGTCACCAGCGTGGTCGGCTCCACGGCGGTTTTGTTGAGATAGAATCGTCCTTCACGCGAGATGCTGAGCGTGATTTCAATGGGAGGATGGCTTTCTCCGGTCGCCGCTTTGGGCAATTGCACGGGGATGCCGTGCTCGTGCGTCAGCGTGACCGTGGAGAGAATGTAGAAAACCAGCAACAAGAGCATGACGTCGATCATGGGAACGATCTCCAGCCGCGCCCGTTTGCGTTTTCGTTCCGGGAACAGCCTCATGCTTTCGTCCTCGAGGTAGACTCCGCGATCACTTCGAGGATGTCCGCGGCCACGGCTTCGCAGGCATCCATCTGGCCTTCTTGCCATTCCTGGAACATGTTGTAGAAGACGAGGCAGACCACCGCGATGCTGATGCCGGTCGCGGTCGCCGTCAGGGCCTCGCCGATCCCCATGGTGATGCCGCTGGTGTCGGCCTGAGGATCCTTGGACAGGTGGAGCGCCACGACGCGGAAGGTGCCCATCATTCCGGTGATGGTCCCCAGCAGCCCCACCAGCGGCGCGCCGCTGTAAGTGGTGTCGAGGATTCCCAGGTAGCGCCGTAAATGGGGCACTTCGCGTCGGGCCCGGGAGGCCATGGCCGCTTCAGCGGCGGCAAGCCCGTCGTCCCATTCCTCGATGCCCTCCGCGGCCATGGCCGGAACCGGACCGCGCAGCGACTTGAGCCAGTCGAGCGCCTCCCGTCGCTTGCCTTCGCGCAGCAGCACCAGAAGGCGCGCGCGGAAGCGGTCGCCTCCGGTCTCCAGGCGCATGTAGAAATACAGGCGCTCCAGAACCACCGCCACGCATACCACGGACGCGAGCAGCATGGGATACATCACGATCCCGCCCTGGTGCATCAAGGCGGCGATTGAGTCAAACATGGCATCTCCTTGGTGGCGCGCGACGCCTTACGGGACAACGACTGACCCGGGCGTGTGGCGCGACACGATCAAACCCATCGGGGGCTGAGTGGTCCGCGCCGCGGACCACTTAGAACTTGAGCGAGGCTTGCAGCAGGACGCGACGCCCCGGAACAAAGCGGGTTCCGGTGAATTCGCTGAGGAAGTTCAGCACCTTCCGCTGGTCGAAGAGATTTTGCACCTGGATTCCCCAGCCCAGCAGGGGCTTGTGCCGGGAGGTGGCGTCCGGGTGGTTGTAGGTCAGGTTGAGGTTGGTGACAAACCGCGGGATGCGGCTGCCGCTCAGGCCGAACGGAGCCAGACCCAGCTCGTTGTAGAGCGGCAGGGCCTCCTGAGGATAGCCGGAGCCGTACAGAAAATCCACGGCGGCGTTGAAGCCACTCTTCCAGGTGTAGGACAGACCGCCGGTGATCTGCACGCGCTGGTCGTGGTCGTTGTACTGCGGCAGCTCTCCGCCCGGGGCGCCGGGACGCAGCGGCCGCGCTTCGCCGATGGTGGTGGACAGGAATCCGTTGAATCCTTCCTTGTGGCTCGTTGTGACGGACAGCTCGGCGCCTTTGTAATAAGCCAGCGCGAAGTTGGTGGGCGCAAACACGGGGATGTTGGAGTTGGGGAGGAGAAGTCCGACGTCCACCTGGTCGCGATAATACTTGGCCACCAGTGCAGCGTTGGCGACCACGTCTTTGGCGGGCTGGATCTGGTAGTTCAGCTCGAACATGCTGGTCCGCTGCGGAAGCACGTTGGCGCTGCCCGAAATGTCAATTTCCAGCGGCGGCA
>Ga0194121_10004891_pt1 | contig 19053 bp, 17 predicted proteins | sample TA2MahCa50mmetaG_FD_148609 | JGI IMG/M metagenome (GOLD analysis project Ga0194121, IMG submission 148609) | Freshwater microbial communities from Lake Tanganyika, Tanzania - TA2015020 Mahale Deep Cast 50m | ecosystem: Environmental > Aquatic > Freshwater > Lake | place: Tanzania: Lake...
GGCCGTCGCTCGCTCCATCCCCCGGCGGTACGTTTCTCCGATGCAGCAACATCGGCCCGGTCGACGTTCCTACTCCAACTCGATCCGACCTGCTGGCCTGATCTGTGAACGTCCCCCACGTCGACCACCGGTGTTGCGGGCCGGTGCGGCGCAGAGACGCTCAGCACGCAGGCGCCGGCACGTTGTGGACCGGATCGCACTCGTCGTCGGGGTCCTGGTGCTGCTGGTCGCTGCCGGCTGCACCTCTGATGCCGAGCCGGCCGGGTCAGGCGCCACGCCGCCCCTCACTCTGTCCGCCCTATCGAGTCGAGCCGAGTTCGTCAGTGGTGGCGACGTGCTCGTGGAGGTGCGGTTGCCGGACGGCGTCGAGTCGGACCGGAACAGCCTGCCGGTTCTCTCAGTCGACGGGACCGAACGTCCGGGCGTACTCGTCGCTGAGGAGGACGATGACCCACGGGCCTGGAGCGGCATCGTTGCAGACCTCCCGGACGGACCGTCGACGATCACCGTCGACTGGGGCGGGCTGTCCGGTTCGCTCGAGGTCACGAGTCACCCGATCACCGGGCCGATGTTCTCCGGACCGGCACAGGAGCCGTTCGAGTGCACGACCGAGGAACTCGGGCTGGGTGCGCCCGTGGACGGTGACTGCAGCATCGTCCCTCGCCGTGTGTGGCACTACCTCGACACCGCAGGTCAGTGGCGGCCCTACCAACCCGGACAGCCGGCGCCGACCGACGTGAGCACGATCGACACTGCGATCGGTCCGGTACCGGCCGTGGCTCGGACCGAGATCCTGACGATCGACCGGGGCGTGTCGTGGATCAGCGTCCCCGACCCGGGCGCGCTCGCCGGCGCCGCCGCGGCGCTCGGGCCGTGGGACGCTGCGCCCTCGGGGTGGAACGGCGATCTTGTGTACCGCTTCGGCGGCGGCTGCGGTACGAGCTACACCCAGGGCTCACCGCTGCTCCAGAGCGAACCCGGCGTGCCGCCGACGCTCGATGAGTCGCTCCTCTCACGGGGCTACGCCGTGGCCACCAACACGCTCAACACGTTTCAGGTGCACTGCAACGACGTGGTCTCCGCCGAGGCCGCATCCATGACCAAGGAGCACTTCGTCGAGGCGTACGGCGTCCCCCGACACACGATCGGCGAGGGCGGTTCCGGCGGGGCGATCCAGCAGTTCCTCATCTCCCAGAACTACCCGGGGATCCTCGATGCGTCGGTGATCGGCGCACCGTTCCCCGACGCCATGTCGATGGCGCCCGGCGTCACCGACTGCGGGCTCCTCCTCGACTACTACCGCAGCCCTGCCGGCTCGGCCCTGAACGCGTCCCAGCGCACGGCCATCAACGGGCACGCCACCGACGAGACGTGCGAATCCTGGGCTTCGACGTTCCTGCAGGTGGTCGATCCGACCGTCGGCTGCGACCTCCCCGAGGACCTCGTGTACGACCCCGCCCTCCGGCCGGACGGGGCTCGCTGCACGCTCCAGGACTCGGCGGTCAACCTGTTCGGCGTGGATCCGGCCACCGGATTCGCCCGTCGGCCGCTCGACAACACCGGAGTCGTCTACGGGCTCGAGGCGATCCGGGCCGGGGTGATCGACGGCGAGCAGCTCACTGCGCTCAACGAGGGTGTCGGAAGCTACGACATCGACGGTCGCATCCAACCCGGCCGGAGCCTGGGCGATGCTGGTGACCTCGAGCTCCTCGCCCGGACCGGTCGGGTGCTGCAGGGCGCCGGCGATGCCACGAGGGTCCCGGTCGTGGCGGTCAACACCTACGGCGACCCGACCGGCGACATCCATGATCGCTGGCGGATCTTCTCGGTGCGGGACCGCTACGAGCGATTCCTCGGCGGCGAGGCGAGCGGGTTGGCGGTGTGGACCACGCCCGGGGGCAACCTGGTGGGCTCCGCTCTCGGCGGTGACTCCAGCGAGCGCAACCGAGCTCTCGACGCCGTGGCCGAGTGGCTTGCAGCGCTCGACGGCGCCGGCTCCTCCACCTCCGACGAGGACCGGCTCGAGGCCCTGGCCCGAACCCGGCCGACAACAGCAGCGGATCGCTGCGTGCTCCCCGACGGAATGGAACTGACCGGACCGGATGTCTACGACGACGGCACGCCGTGCAGCACGGCCTACCCGCTGGCCGGGGATCCCCGCCGCGCCGCCGGCCAGCCGCTCGACGCACTCGCAGCCCGCTGCGAGCTCCAGCCGCTCGAGCAGCTCGACATCGCCGACCGGCTGAGCGCAACTCAGGTGGACCGGCTCCGGGCCGTGTTCCCCGACGGCGTCTGCGACTACTCCAAACCCGGCGTCGGTACGGCGCCCGTCGAGCAGGCCTGGCGTTCCTACAACTGATCGCCGGTCTCCCCGGGATCCTGAGGGATCCCGCGTCGAGCCGCTCGACGTCGGGCTCGCTGGTTCTCCTCTCGCCCGACGGCCCGGTCTCGGACCTCGAGGTCGGCTTCGAGGTCGTCGATCTCGTCGGCGAGCTGGCGCCACAGGTCGAGCCGCTCCGTCGGAACCGCTCCGCTGTCGACCGCAGCGATCAGCGCACAACCGGGTTCGTGTCGGTGGGTGCAGTCGTCGAACCTGCAGTCCTGGGCAAATGGCACCAGGTCGACGAACGCGGATTCGAGTCCATCGTCGCTTGCCCACAGCCCGACACCCCGGATCCCCGGCGTGTCGATCAGCCACGTCGAGGCGTCGAGTTCGATCATCTGCCCGGCGGTCGTGGTGTGGCGACCCCGGCGGTCGTGGTCACGGACCTCGGCGGTGAGGGCCACCGCTCGGCCGGCCAGTGAGTTGGCCAGGGTGGACTTGCCCGCCCCGGATGCCCCGAGCAGCGCCAGGACTCGTGGCGTCGTGTCGTCCTCCCCTCCGACGGTCCGGCGCAGCGACTCGAGCCCTGTTCCCGCTCGGGTCGAGATCGTCACGACGGGAACGCCGGGGGCGTGCAGTTCCGCTCGGGCCCGCTGCTCGGCGACGATCGCCGGGTCCGCAAGGTCGGCCTTGGTCAACACCACGATCGGCGTCGCTCCGCTCTGCCACGCCAGGACGAGTTCCCGGCACAGACGGGCCGGATTGACGCCGCCGTCGAGTGGTTGCAGCACCAGGACATGATCCATGTTGGCAGCGAGTGCTCGGGCGTCGAGTCGCAGTTCGTCCCGTTGGACCCCGGGGGAGCGGCGCTCGAAGACCGTCCGTCGGTCGAGAATCGTCTCGATTCGCCCGGCGTCGACGTCGACTCCGACGACATCGCCGACGACGACACGGCGCACGGCCTTGGCGGCCACGACGTGGTGATCGTCACCCGGTTCGTGTGCCACCTGGATGCCGCCCTTGTCGATGCGCACCACACGCGCCGGCTGGAGTCGGTCGTTGGACCGCTCTGCTGACCACACCCGGGTCCACTCGTCGTCCCAGGCTGGTGGATGCGTGATCATCTCCATCGGTGACACGATGCTGCCACGCACTCGGAGCGATCCGCTGCCTGTCACAACTCGATTCGGGAGCGGGCTTACACTCCACGACGTGACCGCCGTGCATGGACTGGCCGCTGCATTCGAGCGACTCGAGTCCACAGAACGCACCGCTCCGATGTCGGAGCCCGACACGATCGCCGCAATCGACATCGGGACCAACTCCATTCATATGGTCGTGGCCCGTATCGCTGCGAATGACCGGTTCGAGGTCATCACCCGGGAGAAGGAGATGGTTCGTCTCGGCTCCGGTCTGCCCGAGATGAAGCACCTCGACGATGCGGCCATCGATCGTGGGGTCGAGGCTCTCCGCCGCTGCCGGACGCTGGCCGACGCTTGGGGCGCGCCGACGTTCGCCGTCGCCACCTCGGCGGTGCGCGAGGCGCGCAATGCCGCCGAGTTCATCGAACGGGCCCGAGATGAGGCCGGTGTCGAGGTGTCGGTGATCTCAGGCCGGGAAGAGGCTCGTCTGATCCAACTCGGTGTGCTCCAGGCCTTGCCCGTCTACGACACCGACCTCCTCCTCGTCGACGTGGGCGGCGGCTCGACCGAGGTCCTCTTCGGCCGTGGCAGCGAGGTCCGTTACGCCCGCTCCGTCAAGCTCGGCTCACTCCGGCTGACCCGGGAGTTCTTCCCCGGGGGCGTCGTGGAGGAGGGCTCGATCCGCCGCTGTCGGGATCAGGTCCGGGCGAGGCTCGCCACGCTTGCCCGGGAGACCGAGGGCCTGCCGTTCGACGTTGCCGTCGCCTCGTCGGGCACTGCAGAGTCCCTGGCGGCCATGGTGGCGATCCGACACGGGATGTCACCTCAGTCGCTCAACGGCTTCCGGTTGCCCGCTGCCGACCTCGGCTGGCTCGTCGACCAACTTGCATCAGCTCCGTCGCCGGAAGAGCGCCGCGAGCTTCCCGGCATCGACGCTGCCCGCGCCGACATCCTCGTCGGCGGGGCGGTCCTGCTCGAGCAGATCGCCGACCTCCTCGGTGTGAAGGAGTTCCAGATCTCGGAGTATGCGCTCCGGGAGGGGGTGCTGCTCGATGGACTGCACCGGATGCGTGGCGGTTCGACCCACCATCTCTCCGAGCTGCGGCGTGCCTCGGTGTTCCACCTCGTCGAGCTCTGCGACGACGATCCGGACCACGCCCTGCAGGTGGCACGGCTGGCGCTCATCCTCCACGACGGTCTCGCCGGACGGCTCGGGATCGGCGATGCCGAGCGTGAACTCCTCGAGGCTGCTGCACTCCTCGCCAACGTCGGGTTGTTCATCTCGCATTCGAGACACCACAAGCACAGCTACTACGTGATCCGGAACTCCGAACACATGATGGGGTTCACCGATCGAGAGATCGAGTTGATCGCTCAGGTGGCGCGCTACCACCGGCGCAGCGTCCCCTCGGTCGAGAAGCACCCGGAGTTCGCTGCCCTCACCGTTGATGACCAGCGGGTCGTCAGCGTGCTCGCTTCGTTGTTGCGGATCGCCATCGGTCTCGACCGCAACCACGACGCCAGCGTGTCCGACATCGCTGTCGTCGACGACGGCGAGGTGGTTCGGATCATGGTCGTTCCCGAACCCGGCGCTCAGATCGAAGTGGAGTTGGCCACGGGAGCGGAGCGGTCCGGATACCTCGCCGATCTGATCGGCGCTGCTGTCGAGGTGACTGTCGTCAGCGCGTCCGCCGCTGCCGGCGGAGTGTCCTGATCGCCGGTCGCCCGCCTGCGGCGGTCAGTCGATCGCCACGACCTCGACCTGGAGCTCACCCCGAGGTGCTGCGTAGGTAACGGTGTCGCCGACGGCGGCGCCGATCAGCGCCTCCCCGAGCGGTGCAGTGGGGGAGACGACGTTGACGTCGCCGTGTCGTTCCTCGATGGAACCGATCAGGTACTGCTCGACCTCGTCGGGATCGTCGCCAACGTAACGGATCGTGACGGTGCTGCCGGTCACGACCGTGTCGCTGGAGCTGGCGTCATCCGGGAGGATCACCGCACGCTCGAGCAGCGTGGCGAGGCGGACGATGCGCTGCTCCATCTTCGCCTTGTCGTCCTTGGCTGCGTGGTACTCCGCATTTTCCTTCAGGTCACCGTGCTCACGAGCGCGCTCGATGCGGTCGGCGAGGTCGATGCGGCCACGTGTGCGCAGGTCGAGAAGCTCGGCGCTCAACCGGTCGTACGTGGCCTGCGTGATGTGTTCCTCTGCGGGCATGGCGGGAAATCGTAGGCGCTCCGGTCGCAGTCGACCCGTCAGATGTCGCTGGATCAGACCCAGACGGTAGGGTTGGCTCATGGTGAACGTCACCGAAGCCCAGCTGATCGGCGAGCCCCGCTCGCAGTCCAGGTCGGCTCGCCCGGTGAGCATTCCCTAGCGCACGCCCTCCCCGGCGTGCGCCACCAACACCCACCTCGTGGGCGGTGTTGTCGTGTCGGGGGCCGGAGCACTTGGTGGTTCCGCCGGCGCCCCACCCGAACGAGCAGAACAGGTTTGGAGATGACCCACAGGATCGGCGTGATCGGTGGCGATGGCATCGGCCCCGAGGTGCTCGCCGAGGCACTCAAGGTGGTCGACGCCGCCGGCGTCACCTACGAACGGATCGACTACGACCTCGGCGCCCACCGCTACCTCGCTGACGGCACGGTGCTGCCGGACGAGGTGCTCGAGGAGTGGCGTGGGCTCGATGCGCTCCTGCTCGGAGCCGTTGGTGACCCGGCGCCCGGTGTGGCCGCACCTCCCGGGCTCGTCGAGCGGGGAATCCTGCTGCGCATGCGATTCGATCTGGACCAGTACATCAACTTCCGCCCGTTCCGGCTTCCGCCCCGATGCGACTTCGAGGTCATTCGGGAGAACACCGAGGGCACCTACGCCGGCGAGGGTGGATTTCTTCGTCGGGGTACGCCCAACGAGATCGCCACCCAGGGGTCGGTCAACACCCGTCTCGGAGTCGAACGCTGCATCCGCTATGCGTTCGACCGGGCGATGCGTTCCGAGCGTCGGCAGTTGCATCTGATCCACAAGAAGAACGTGCTCACCTTCGCCGGAGACCTCTGGCAGCGCACCTTCGACGAGGTCGCCGAGGAGTACCCGGATGTGGCGACTGGTTACGACCACATCGATGCGGCGTGCATCCACTTCGTCGAACGTCCCGAGCGCTACGACGTCATCGTCACCGACAACCTCTTCGGTGACATCCTCACCGACCTCGGCGGTGCGGTGGCCGGGGGAGTGGGCTTCGCCGCCTCGGCCAACCTCAATCCCGCTCGTACCGGGCCGTCCATGTTCGAACCGGTGCACGGAACCGCCCCCGACATCGTCGGCACCGGACAGGCCAACCCGATCGCAGCAATCGTCTCGGCCGGGCTGATGTGTGAATTCCTCGGTGAGGTCGATGCGGCCGCTGCGATCGTGACGGCGTGCGCCCAGCCGGAACGCCACAGCGGAACCACGACCGAGATCGGCGACTCCGTGGCGTCTCTGGTCGCTGCGAACTGAGAAACGACCGACCCGAACACCACGAGGACGACGATGCCCATCCAACCGACGCAGAACATCTGGATGAACGGGACGCTCGTGCCCTGGGACCAGGCCAATGTCCACATCCTCACCCACACGCTCCACTACGGCATGGGCGTGTTCGAGGGTATCCGCGCCTACGAGACAACCGAGGGGCCGGGCGTGTTCCGGCTGACCGAGCACATCGCCCGCCTGCACAACTCGGCGAAGATCATGGGGATGGAGCTGCCGTACTCGGTGGCCGAACTCGTCGATGCGACCAAGGCCGTCGTGCGCGACTCCGGCCTGCCGAGTTGCTACATCCGACCGATCGCGTACTTCGGCTACGGCGAGATGGGTCTCAACACCCTCCCCTGCGAGGTGGACGTGGCCATTGCGTGTTGGCCCTGGGGCGCCTATCTCGGCGACGACGCAGTGACCAAGGGTGTCCGCATGAAGATCAGCACCTGGTTGCGCCACGACCACAACGCCATGCCGCCGGCGTCCAAGACCACCGGCAACTACGTGAACTCCTCACTGGCCAAGGTGGAGGCGTTGCGCGCCGGGTACGACGAGGCCGTCATGTTGAATCCTGCGGGCATGGTCTCGGAGTGCACCGGGGAGAACATCTTCGTACTGCGGAAGGGTCGTGTGGTCACGCCGCCGCAATCGGCGGGGGCACTCGAGGGCATCACGCAGGACACCGTCGCCGCAATCCTGGGCGACATGGACGTCCCGTGTGTCGAGGCCGACGTGACGCGGTCGGATCTCTACACCTGCGACGAGATGTTCGTGTGTGGCACCGCAGCAGAGGTCTCGGCGGTCAATTCCGTCGACGATCGCTCCATCCCGTGTCCGGGGCCGGTGACGTCGGAGGTGGCGGCGGAGTACGCCCGGATCGTGCGCGGTCAGGTGGCGAAGTACGAGCACTGGGTGGAGCTGGTCCGGTGACCACCTTCGCCGCTGCTGACCGCCCGGCGTCGCTGCCGGGATCGGTCGAGATCTTCGACACCACGCTGCGTGACGGAGCCCAGTTCGAGGGCATCTCCCTGACGGTCGAGGACAAGCTCCGGGTGGCCGAGCAACTCGACCGCCTCGGTGTTGCGTGGATCGAGGGCGGTTACCCGCAGGCCAACCCGCGGGATGCGGAGTTCTTCAGGCGGGCGACGTCCGGCGAGTTGCACCTCGACACGGCGCAACTCGTGGCGTTCGGCTCGACCCGCCGTCCCGCTGGAAAGGTCGATGACGACCCGACGCTCCGGGCGCTCGTCGAGTCGGGCACCTCCACGGTCTGCATCGTTGGCAAGGCGTGGGACTTCCACGTGAACGAGGCGCTCGGCACCACCCTCGATGAGGGCGTTGCGATGGTGGCCGACTCGGTGCGGTTCCTCGCCGATGCGGGTCTGCGGGTGTTCTTCGACGCCGAGCACTGCTTCGACGGGCTTCGGACCAACCCCGAGTTCGCCTACCGGGTGTTGGAGGCCGCAGCGACTGCCGGCGCAGCCTGTCTCGTCCTGTGTGACACCAACGGGGGCTCGCTCCCGCACCAGGTCGAGCAGCTCACCGCCGACGTCGTCGGCCACTTCGGTGACGTGGCCGTGGGTATCCACACCCAGAACGACTCGGGTTGTGCCGTGGCCAACTCCATCGCTGCTGTGCTCGCCGGGGCGACGCAGGTCCAGGGCACCGTCAACGGTTACGGAGAGCGCACCGGCAACGCCAACCTGATGACGGTCATCCCCGACCTGACCCTCAAGCTGGGTGTCGCCACCCTGCCGGAAGGACGGCTCGAACTGCTCACCTCGGTGTCCCGGCACGTCGCTGAGCTCGTGAACCTGCCACCGCACCCTGCGGATCCGTACGTCGGCTCCTCGGCGTTCGCCCACAAGGGGGGCCTGCACACCTCGGCGCTCGGCAAAGCGGGGAATGCGAGCTACGAACACGTTGACCCGTCGGCGGTCGGTAACCGGACCCGGGTGCTGGTCTCTGATCTCGGTGGACGGTCGGGCACTGCGATGAAGGCTGCCGAGTTCGGCCTCGATCTCGACGATCGGGCCGCTGCGGTTCTCACTGAGCAACTCAAGCAGCTCGAGGCCGATGGGTACGTGTTCGAGGCAGCCGACGCCTCGCTCGAACTGCTGGTGCGGGGTGCGCTCGGCTGGACGCAGGACTTCTTCCGGATCGATTCCTACCGGGTGGCATCCGAACACCGTGAGATCGATGACCGGTCCGAGGGTTCGACCCGAGCCTCGGTGGCCCTCCACGTCGACGGAGAACCCGTCGTGGCCGACGGCGAGGGAAACGGCCCCGTGAACGCCCTCGACGAGGCCCTGCGCTCGGCGCTCGGCGATCGGTTCCCGACGCTGGAGCACATCCACCTGACCGACTACCGGGTCCGGGTCCTCGACGGCCCGACCGGCACCGGCCGGGCGGCCACTGGCGCCGTCGTCCGCGTACTCGTCGACTTCTCCGACGGCGAGCGAGCCTGGACGACGATCGGGGTCTCACCGAACATCATCGAGGCCTCGTGGCGGGCGCTCGTCGACGGTCTGGTGTTCGGTCTGCTCCACGCCGGCGACGAACCGACGCTCGGGTAGTCTGCGTTTCCCATGTCCGCTCCCCGTTACGTTCCGACGAGTCCGACGCTGCCGGTCCGCAGCTACACCTCACCTCCGCGCCGCCCGTCGTCGTGGCTCGCAGACCGACCCGGTGAACTGCCGGGACTCCAGCCCGAGGGCGAACGTCTCGGGACTCCCGGACCGGATCAGGGGTACGCACTCCGATTGGCACGGCACTTCGAAGGCGCCCTCACCCTGCTCGACGGCGAGCACGAGGAGGACGCACTCGCCGGTGCCACGGCGATCGCCACCAAGCGTTCGGGTCTGCTCGGCCGGGCACCGATCATCCACGACGTTCGGGTCGGTCTGGTGATCTGGGGGTTCCTCGACGACGAGGTGTCTGCGGATCTCGCAGCGATTCGCCCGTCATGGTTCGACGAGGTCCACCTCCCCCACAACTACTCCGACCTGCGGCGCATCGCTGATGCCGCACCAGAGGACGTCCTCGTCGTTCCCCACGACGAGATCCACCAGCGGCATCGAGCCGACTGGCGGACCTGCCTCGATCTGGACGTCTGAGCGGATCGGACTCCGGGAGGCGACGCCCGCTCAGCCGGACGACGTCTCAGGCGGTGATGTCGACTCGGGCGCCGATCCGCAGGCGGTCACCGATCAGAGTCACGACGTCGTTGGGCATGCGGACGCAGCCGTTCGACGCCTGGGAGCCGATCAACTCCGGTTGGTTGGTCCCATGGAACGCAATGACCGGGGCGCCGCCGTCGAACTCGTCCATCTGCTCGCTGTAGGCGCTGGTGGCGAGAGCAAGCGGGCCGAAGCTCCCGCTCGGGTTGTCCTGCGGGACCTGATCGGTGACGTAGAAGCGGCCGGTCGGCGTCCTGGTGGCGTCCTTACCGATCACCACCTCGGTGTCGGCGACGACGACGTCGGCGTCGTAGAACCGCAGACGCCGTTCGGACAGGCTGAGCTCGAGTCGTTGCGAAATCGTCGTGAGGTCGACCTCATCGGCTCGCACGTATCCGACGGTGCCGTTTGGCCGGACGGGAACCTGCACCTGCAGGTGGTCGCCCCGCCGTTCGGTGACCATCATCACGAATGGGTTGTCCAGTGAGGTGGGGTTGGCGAAGATCCACCCGACCGGCGTGGTGCGACGGCCGTCGATCGGGTAGTCGTCGTTGGGGAGGGGGACCGGTGCGTCGCCGGCGGCAGCAATGGCCTCTGCGCTCGACGGAGGCGGCGGTGGGCCGTAGCGGATTGCACTGGGCTCGGAGGCCCAGCTGACTGGCGGGGTCGACGTGACCTGGATGGTCGGCTGGCGGGCGGCAGCGACGACCACGTCCTGGGAGATCGTGGTCTCAGTGGTGGTCGTCGCCTCGGTGGTGGTCGTGGTGGTCGTCGGTGGCGGCGGATCAGGTCGGGTCACGGCGAAGAGCCCGATGGCTGCGAGCACCACGACCGCGCCGACGGCGACGGTGGCCACCAGACGATGCCGGGAACCACCCGCTGGTTCGGTGTCGCCTGTGGCGGGCGCACCCGATGGACCTTGCGTGTGGAACCCGAGGGGAGTCCCGCCGTCCCCATCGCCGAGCGGTCCGTTGCCCGGTGGCTCGTTGCCCGGTGGCTCGTTGCCCGGTGGCTCGTTGCCCGGTGGCTCGTTGCCCGGTGGCTCGTTCCCTGGTGGCTCGTTGCTCACGGCCCGTATCGTAGGAGGCGGGACGCCGTCCGGGGCGACCGCTACCGTGGACCTGTGGCCGAGCCCAGTTCCCAGCGTCGCATGCGGTTCGCTCCCGCACCGACCGGGTACCTGCACCTCGGCAGCGCCCGGACCGCCCTGTTCAACTACCTCGCGGCCCGTTCCGTCGGCGGGGTGTTCCTGCTTCGGGTGGAGGACACCGATCTGGAACGCTCACGCCCTGAACTCGTTGATGTGGTCTACGCCGCCCTCGAGTGGCTCGGACTGGACTGGGACGAGACTCCGGTGCGGCAGTCGGCCCGACTCGACGCCCACCAGGAGGCGGTCGAGGATCTGCTCGCGCGAGGGCTGGCGTACTGGTCGGACCCCGTACCGGAGGGTGATCGGGAACGGACGGGTGGCCGGGCGTACGACCCCGCGGACCGGGACCGCAACCTCGGGCCCGGGCCCGGACGAGCCGTTCGATTCCGGGTCGACCCGTTGGCCTTCGGTGCCGAATCCGTCGGATGGGATGATGCCATTCGTGGTGAGATCAGTTTCGAACTCGCCAACATCGAGGACTTCGTCGTCCGCCGGGCCGACGGATCACCCACGTTCTTCATCGCCAATGCACTCGACGACGCCCACATGCGAGTGACCGACGTGATCCGAGGCGAGGATCTCATCAACGTCACGCCCAAGTACCTGCTGCTGCGGAGCGCTCTCGGGGTGGCGTCTGAGGATCTGCGCTTCGCCCACCTCCCGCTCATCGTCAACGAGCAGCGCAAGAAGCTGTCCAAGCGACGCGACGACGTCTCGCTGCTCGACTACCGGGACCGTGGGTTCCTGAGTGAGGCGATGGTCAACTATCTGGCACTCCTCGGTTGGGGCCCACCCGATGGCGAGGAGGTGCGGTTCGATCCGCTCGGGGAGTTCGCCTCGATGTTCCGGATCGAAGATGTCGGTGAGTCGCCGGCCGGATTCGATGTGCGCAAGTTGCGCCATGTCAACGCCGAGCACATTCGTCATCTGGGAGTGGCGCACTTCGCTGAGCGTTCCCGGCCGTTCTTCGCTGCGGTCCCGTGGGCCGGTCGCTACCGGGACGAGACCTTCGCCCTCGTCGCCGGCGACGTCCAGACCCGGGTCGAGACGCTGGCCGAGGTGCCGGAGTACGTCGATTTCTTGTTCCTCGAGGATCCGGAGATCGATCAGGCCTCGTGGGACGCAGCCTTCGCCGGTGACGCCCCGGCGTGGCTCGCTGCCACGCTCGACGAGCTCGAGGGAGCCGACTGGAACTCAGCTGAGTTGTACTCGCGGACAATGGCGCTGGCCGAGGCCACCGGCGTGAGCCGCAAGAAGTTCCAGGCACCGTTGCGCGTCGCAGTGACGGGCCGTCGGGTCGGTCCACCGCTGTTCGAGTCGATGGTGGTGCTCGGCCGGGAGGAGTCGTTCCGGCGGATTGCCGGTGCACTCGATCGTGTCAGGCATGCGGAGGCCGCCGAACGGTGATCCGGTGGGGGCTGCGTCTGGGACTGGGAGTGATCGTATGTGTCCTGGCGTACCTCGCAGTCACCTTCGTGCAGGTGCATCAGGCGTCCTCGAACGACGACCGCAGCCCGAGCGATGCGATCGTCGTGCTCGGCGCTGCGCAATACGACGGACGACCGTCGCCGGCGCTGCGTGGTCGGCTCGATCACGCAAACGAGCTGTACCGCTCCGGGGTGGCGCCGCGGATCGTGCTGACTGGTTCCAATCAGCCCGGTGACCGGTTCACCGAGGCGTTCGCCGGGTTCACGTACCTGCGGGAGCAGGGTGTGTCCGAGTCCGATCTGGTCATCGTCGATGACGGCGACAGCACATGGGAATCACTGGCTGCTGCCGAGCGGATCCTGGCGCAGCGGGGCTGGGAGCGCGTGACGCTCGTCTCCGACGGGTACCACAACGCCCGACTCGAGGCGATGAGTGGCGATCTGGGCCGGGACGGGTTCGTGTCGCCGAGCACCACGGGAGGCTCCCTGGGGGAGATGGCACGAGAGACGGGTCTGGTGGCGGTCGGCCGTGTGATCGGCTTCGACCGTCTGCTCCGTTACCGGCCCTGACACCGGTGTGGGAGCGTTCGCTGTGGTTGCGGCCCTTCGGCTGCGCTCGGCTAGTGTCGATGGGCGTCCAAGCGGGATGTCACTGCCTTTCGGGGGTGGTGTAATCGGCAACACAACTGGTTCTGGTCCAGTTATTGGGGGTTCGAGTCCTCCCCCCCGAGCCACACAACATCGCATCCACCCGATCGGGGTTGCGTACATCAGGCCCCCATCGTCTAGCGGCCTAGGACACCACCCTCTCAAGGTGGCGGCACGGGTTCGAATCCCGTTGGGGGTACCAAATCGCCCATATTGGAAACAGTGAATCGCCCTGGGTAGACCAACCGCCCAAGCGGTGATGGCTCCCCTGTGTGGCCATGGCCCCACCTCCACCCAGCGACGGCTGCACGGTCCGGTGTGACTGATTGATGAATCAGTTGTCTATCCATATGATTTATGAGGTGAGCAAAGCAGCGCTGATCCAGGTGTTGGGTGCGGTGGCGGACGGCGAGTTGAAGGCGTTCGAGGGCGCCAGAGCCGATGCCGCAGCTGCCACCGATGACGAGGAGCGACGCCGCGCCGGACGCGCCACTCGGCAGATGTTGGCGAACATGCTGCTGAGCGGACGGGGCTCGGCGACACCGATGTTGGCGTTCCTGCGGGTGGGCAAACCCACAAAGCTGATCTTCGAGTTGGCCGTCGGCCACGTTCGCCGCATGCGCGAGATCGGGCTCGGCCCGATGGGACTTCCGGTTCCCTTACTCGGTTGAGTGTCGAGGTGTCGCAGGAAGCGTTGACTGAAGAGCAACAGGAGCGGCGCCGGATGGCCGTCCCGGAGGTCATGTTGCAGACGCCGTTCATCGGGTCGCTGGGGATTGTGTTCGACCGGTACGACCACGACGACGTGCTGCTCCGTGTGCCGTTCCGCAAGGATCTGACCAACGACGGGCTCGTCTATCACGGAGGCGTGGTCGCCGCGGCGATCGACACCGCTGGTGCGGCCGTGGCCTGGTCGAACCACGACTTCGACAAGGGGACGCGGGCGTCGACCGTTTCGATGTCGGTGCAATACGTGGGCACAGCGCGCGAGTCCGACCTGGTCTGCCAGGCGACCACGGTCAAGCGCGGGAAGGAGCTGATCTTCACGGAGATCACCGCCACCGACAGCTCGGGCCGGGTGGTCGCCCACGCGGTGCAGACCTACCGGATCGTCTAAGAGGCACGGTGGTCTGCCCGGAGCCCGGATCGCTCGGCGTCGAAGGGTCAGCGCGCGCCCTGGTGCTCGAGGCGCCGCGGCGACTCGTGGCCAGGGAGATCCCAACGCCCGGTCTCGGCCTCGATGATGCGCTGTTGCGGGTCGAGGCCTGCGGCCTGTGCGGCACGGACCATGAGCAGTGGAGCGGGACGCTTCACGCCGGGCGCCCGTTCGTGCCCGGGCACGAGTCGGTCGGCGTGATCGAACGGATCGGGCCGGAGGCGCGACGACGATGGGGCGTGGACGTGGGTGCGAGGGTGGCGGTCGAAGTGTTCCAGCGGTGCGGCCGTTGCCAGGAGTGCCTCTCGGGGGAGTATCGGCGTTGCGAGCGGCACGGTTTGAAGGACGCGTATGGGTTCGTTCCCGTGGATCGCGAACCGGGGCTGTGGGGTGGGTACGCGTCTCACCAGTACCTTGCGCCCGACTCGCTCCTGCTCCCTCTCCCAGACTCACTCGATCCGGTGCTCGCCACGCTGTTCAACCCGCTGGGAGCGGGCATCCGCTGGGGCGTCACCCTGCCCGGGACGACGGCGGGCGACGTCGTCGCCGTCCTCGGACCCGGCATTCGCGGTCTGTCGGCGTGCGTTGCGGCGCGTGAGGCGGGCGCGGGGTACATCATGCTCACGGGCCGGGGAGACCGTGACGCGGAGCGGCTGTCCTTGGCGCGGCGTTTCGGCGCAGATCTCGGAGTCGACATCGCTACGACAGATCCGGTCGCCGCCCTCAGGTCTTCGACTGGCGGACGACTCGCGGACGTGGTCGTCGACGTCACCGCCGACGCGCCGCTTGCGTTCACACAAGCGGTTGCGCTGGCTCGGGTCGGGGGCACTGTGGTGGTGGCCGGTACGCGAGGTTTCGTCGAAGCGCCCGGCTTCCATCCCGACCTCGTCGTCTACAAGGAGCTGCGGATCCTCGGAGCGATGGGAGTCGACGCTACGGCTTACCGGGCGGCGCTCGCGCTCCTCGCTGCCGGACGCTATCCATTCGATGCGTTGCCGCGACGGGTGGCATCGTTTGGCGACCTCGACGACCTCCTCGCGACGATGTCCGGCGAATCGGGACACCCGCCGGTGCACGGGGTGTTCGTCCCGTGAACACGAGTCCCACCGAAGGCGCAGGGGAGGATGCGCGGATCGTCATGCTCGATCTCGACGAGGCGCGTCGCCGGGCGGCCGAGGTCGGCGTGTCCGATGCCGCCGCACAGCTCAGCATCTTCCGGCTGCTGCTCCATCAGCCGCAGCTCGCCAAATGGGTGCACGACCTCATCATGGGGCTCCTGTGGAAGAGCTCGTTCGACCCGCGGCTCCGCGAGCTCGTGATCATGCGGCTCGGATGGGCGACCGGCTCTGTCTACGAGTGGACCCAGCACTGGTCGATCGCCGTCGACTGGCTCGGGGTCGACCCCGATGATCTCCTTGCGGTGCGCAACTGGTCCGCCAGCACCCGCTTCGGTCCGGCCGAGCGCGCCGTCCTCGCTGCGGTGGACGAGGTCGTGGCCGACGGCTTCGTGTCGAGTGGGACCTGGGCGGCGTGCCGGGCACACGTGACCGCCGATCCGGTCGAGCTCATCGAGATGGTCTCCTCGATCGGGACCTGGCGGATGGTGTCGTCGCTCCTCCGATCCCTCGACGTGCCGCTGGAACCCGGTCGTGACCCGTGGCCACCCGACGGGAACGCCCCGTGACGGCGCAGGACGGTCGCCGGCGGTCGCCGGGCCCGCCGGTAGCGTCTCGAACATGACTGCAGAGAAGACCCGGCGTCGAGCGGCGAACGACGAGGAGAAGGCGTGGCGGCGCAACGAGATCCTCGCCGCAGCGAAGACGGTCTTCGCGACGAAGGGCTTCCACGCCACGACGATGGCCGACGTGGCGCGGGAGACCAGGTCGTCCTACGGCACCGTGTATTGGTACTTCCCCTCCAAGGACTCACTTTTCGACGAACTCATGGATGCCGAGGGCGAGGCGTTGCGACATAGCATTCTCGACGCAGTCACCGCCGCCGCGCCTGACGACGTCAGCGCGGCTCTTGAGGTCGCCATCCGCGCGACCTTCGAGTTCTTCGAAGCCGATCGGGCTTCGGTCAAGCTCCTGTTCCGGGACTCGCTCGCGACGGGCGACCGGTTCGAACGGCATCTCGGCGTCATCTACGAAGGGTTCATCGCCGACCTCCGTCAACTCGTCGTGACCGCGCAGGAGCAGGGCGACCTCGTGGACGCCCCACCCGAGATCGTGGCTTTCAGCGTTGCGGCGCTTATCGGCCAACTTGCGCTCCGCCGTCTCGCCACCGACGACGGACTGAGCGCAGCGGTGCTCGCCCAGTTCGTCGTCAACCTGTTGCTGGACGGGCTCCGCCCGCGGATCTGATCCGAAGTCGTGCACGGCAGCCCCCGGGGTTACTAAACTGACGCATCAGTCAGTAACTCGGATCGGACGGGACCCCTTTGGACGATGACCCGTGGCGCACACCGGTGATCGTGGCGTCCGCTCAGCACTCCGAACGAAACGAGATCGTGACACCGATCGGTCTCACCGAGTTCGTCGCTGTTGAGGCGCTGGGCAACGCTCCCGGCATCTCGGATCACATCGACCGTGTCAACGTGGTCGGGATCCTGTTCGGCGGGGGAGAAGCGCCGGCGTCCCTACTCGCTGCACGGCTGCACCTCGACGTGAGCGACTGCGCCACGACGACGATCGGCGAGAACACTCCGCAATGGTTGGTCGGTCGCGCCGCGGACGACATTGCGGCGGGTCGTGCGGACGCGGTGCTGATCGCCGGGACCGAGACCGTCCGGAGCCAGGGGCTGGGCGCGATGACACCGCCGGACCCCGGCCGTGACCCCGACCCGGTCGACGGCGACGCCCGTCCAGGCGTGTCGTTGGAGGAGATCGCAGTCGGTCTTGAGCTGCCGGCGCAGGTGTATCCGCTCTTCGAGAGCGTGCTCGCTGCTCGCGCCGGCCATACCAACGACGAGCAACGGAGGGTGCTCGGCGAGATCATGACGCGGTTCTCCGCCGTCGGCGCGGCGCACCCCCATGCCTGGTTCGCCGAACGCCTCGATGCCGCCGCGATCGCGGCCCCGGCCCCGGACAACCGAATCGTCGCCGAGCCCTACACCAAGCGGATGAACGCATTCCTCGGTGTCGACCAGGGCGCAGCCGTCGTCGTGACGTCGCTGGGGCGGGCGCTCGAGTTGGGTCTCGGTGACCAAGTCGTGTTCGTCTGGTCCGCCGCTGATGCCAACGAGGTGTGGTTTCCCTCCCAGCGGCCGGACCTCGGACGTTCCGAGGGCATCAAAGAAGCTCGGACCGCCGTGCTGGACGCGTCTGGAGTCGACCTCGACGATATCTCGTCGTTCGATCTGTATTCGTGCTTCCCCTCGGCGGTCCAGTTGGCCGCCGCGGCACTGGGTCTCGACCCGCTTGATGGCCGGGGCCTCACCGTCACGGGGGGCCTTCCGTATTACGGGGGCCCGGGCAACAACTACACCACCCACGCCATCGCCACGATGGCGGACGAGCTGCGCGAGGGTGCCACCGACCGCCTCGGCCTGGTGAGCGGGCTCGGATGGTTCATCACCAAGCATTCGATCGGCCTGTACGGCGCATCACCGCCGCCGCGGGGGTACCGGCGCGGCAACACGTCCGCCGCACAGTCACGGATCGACGCGTCCGCGATCCCGACGCTCGATTCGGCCACTGGTGAGTGCGCGGTCGTCGAGGCATCCACCGTCATCTACGACCGCGGCGGGCCAGTGACCGCGGCCCCGGTCATCGCCCGTGTGCACGACGGTCGGCGAATCGCAGCGAGGGCCGCTTCTGCGGAACTGCCGACGCCGTCGGGCTGCAGCCTCGTCGGTGCGACGGTCCGTGTGGACGGACGCCGCCCGTCCCATCACGTCGTCGAACTCGCTTTGGGGAACGTGTCGTCGTGACGGGTCGACCGCTGCGAACGGTCATCATCGGCGCCGGCATGGCCGGCGTCGCCGCCGCGATCAAGCTCCGCGAGGCAGGTCACGACGATCTCGTCGTCTACGAGAAGGGCGACTCGGTCGGCGGGACCTGGCGGGAGAACACCTATCCGGGGATCGCGTGTGACTTGCCTGCGCACCTGTACACGTATTCGTTCGCGCCGAACCCCGAGTGGAGCCACACGTTCGCCCCGGGCGCGGAGATCCGCGCCTATTTCGAGCGGGTCGCGCGCGATCGCAGAGTGGAACGCAACATTGTCTTCGGCGCCGAGGTCTCGACGCTCGAATGGGCCGACGGGCGGTGGCACGTCGAACTTCTCGACGGGCGCTGCGACAAGGCCGACGTGGTCATCGCTGCGACGGGTGTGCTCCACCACCCCGCCTACCCGGACATCGATGGGCTCGGCGATTTCGAGGGGCCCGTGTTCCACTCCGCGCGATGGGACCATACGGTCGCCATCGACGGCGCTCGCGTCGGTGTCGTCGGGACGGGGTCGAGCGCGGTGCAGATCGTCAGCGCGATCGTCGGACGGGTCGGCGAGCT
>Ga0194121_10004894_pt1 | contig 19049 bp, 20 predicted proteins | sample TA2MahCa50mmetaG_FD_148609 | JGI IMG/M metagenome (GOLD analysis project Ga0194121, IMG submission 148609) | Freshwater microbial communities from Lake Tanganyika, Tanzania - TA2015020 Mahale Deep Cast 50m | ecosystem: Environmental > Aquatic > Freshwater > Lake | place: Tanzania: Lake...
CCCTCAAACAAATTGCATGACTACCGTCAAAGCCAAAATCCCCGCACTTTCAATTGCTTAGCTCGAAAATGGGGCAAAGTTCAGGCTAAAGCGCCCGCCCGGCGAGCTCCGCTCCCTCGACCAATGACCGCAGCTTGGTCCAGGCGATGTCCGGGTCGACGATGCCGTAGCCGGCGAAGGTGGCGAAGCCGCAATCGCTGCCCGCGATCACGCGTTCGGCGCCGACGATGGCCACGAATTTCCCGATGCGCTCGGCGACCAGCTCGGGATGTTCGACATAGTTGGTCGTCGAGCTGATGACGCCCGGCGCCAGCACGTAGTCCTCGGGGATGCGCGTATCGCGCCACACTTTCCATTCATGGCCGTGACGCGGGTTCGCGGCCTCGAACAGCAACGTGCGCGGCTTGGCCTTGAGCAGCACCGGCAGAATCATCGACAGGGCGATGTCGCGGTGGTGAGGGCCCTCATAGTTGCCCCAGCAGATATGCATGCGCACGCGGTTGCCCGGAATGTTGCGCAGCGCGTGGTTCAAGGCCTCGACATGGCGCTCGGCCGCTTTGACGAACTCGGCATCCGATGCGGTCTTGTACATTGAATGGCGGCCAAAGCCGAGATCGGGGCTGTCGATCTGCAGCACGATGCCGGCCTTCACGATCGCCTCGTACTCCGCGCGCATCGCCTCGGCGACCGCATCGAGATAGATGTCGAGGTCTTTGTAGTGATCGGAGGGCTGGAACAGCGCGATCGTGCCTGGCGAGGCGGCGTTCATGAAGCCGTCGCGATAGCCGGCTTTCGCCAGCGCCGACTTCATGTTGGCGATGTCGCGCTCGAGCGATGACAGATCCTTGACCGCGACCGGCCCGACATTGCGCGGGCGCTTGTAGGGCGGCGTGGCACCGGATTTGATCAACCGGTCGCGGAAATTCGGAAAGGCCTCGAGATCGGCCGGCACGCGGCGCGGGCTGTCGCCCTCGAAGCCGGTCAGGCGCTCCTTGACGTAGGTGGCGTAGGACACCTTGGCCATTTCGCCGTCCGACGGCAGGGCGATGCCGATCTCGCGCTGCCGCTGGATGACGCCATGGACGGCCTCGGCGACCAGCGGTTCGAATTTTGCGCGGTCGATCGCCTTGCCGGCCTCGCCGGCGAGGATCATGTCGGCCACCTCGCGCGTACGCGGCAGCGATCCGACATGCGTGGTGAGAATGGGGGTCGTGCGAACGGTGCGGGCCATGATGTCAGAACAGCAGTTGCGGCAGGATGGTCGTGATCGGCGGATAGAGGATCAGCACGGCGGTTACCACGGTGAGCGCCACGACGAAGGGCCAGATCGCGCGCGAGCCCTCGGTCAGCCCGACCTTGCCGATCGAGCAGGCGACGAACAGCAGGCTACCGACCGGCGGCGTGATGCCGCCGATCGTCGCGGCCAGGATGAACACGACGCCGAAATGAATCGGATCGTAGCCGAACTGCGCGGCGACCTGGGCGAAGGGATAGGCGAACATGATGATCATGACCATGGTGTCGACCACGAAGCCGATCACGATGATGAAGGCCATCATCAGGAAGATCGACGCGGTCGGGTCGCTGGTCAGCCAGCCGAGCAGGCTCATCACGCGGTCGGGAAAGTAGTCGCGGATCATCAGCGCGCCGAACACAGTCGCGGGCCCGAGGATCATCATGACGATGCAGTTCATCATGGCCGCTTCTAGGAAGATGCGCGGCAGGTCGGAGATGCGCACCGTCTTGAGGATGAAGATCGACACGATCAGCGCGTAGGCGACCGCGATCACGCCGGCCTCGGTCGGCGTGAACAGGCCGCCGACGATGCCGCCGATGATGATGACCGGCACCAGCATGGCCCAGCCGGCCTCGGCGAAGGTTCGGACCACGTGCCGGAAGCTGAATTGGGCGTGGACTGGGCCGTAGCCGTGCTTGCGGACGGTCACGCCGGCGAACGCCATGAGCATCAGCGCCATGAAGATGCCGGGCAGGAAGCCCGCGAGAAAGAGCTGGCCGATCGAGGTCTGCACCAGCGAGCCATAGACGATGAACAGGATGCTTGGCGGGATGATCGGTCCCATGGTGCAGGCGGCCGCCACGACCGAGACCGAGAAATCGGCCGCGTAGCCCTGCTTCTTCATGGATGGGATCATGATCGAGCCGATCGCCGCCGTGTCGGCCGTCGCGGAGCCCGAGACGCCGGAAAAAAATGCCGCCGACACGATCGAGACATGGGCGAGCCCGCCGCGCACATGGCCGACCAGCGCGTTGGCGAAGTTGACGATCTTCTGAGTCAAACCACCCTCGGTCATGAGGTTGCCGGCGAGGATGTAGAAGGGGATCGCCATCAGCGGGAAGGAGTCGAGGCCGGCGAAGAACTTGGACACGATGAAGCTGGGCGGCAGGCGCTCCATCATGAAAACGACGACGGTCGACGCGACACCCATGCAGAACGCCACGGGCATGCCGATGAAGAGCAGCCCGAAGAACAGCACGAACAGGATCAGCGTCATGCGGGTGACGCGTCGGCCGGCGGCGGCGGCGGCATGCCGCGCCGCAGCACGTGGATGATGACGATCACGAGCTCGAAGCTCATCAGCGCGGCGCCGATTGGAATGCACAGATAGACGAGTCCCATGCGCCACTCGAGCGCCGGCGAGATCTGCGCGAGATTGTCGGCGCTAAGCACGATGCCGTAGACGAGCAGGATGAGGACGAAGCCGAGCACCATCAAGAACACGGCGAGCGCCACCAGGCGCTGAATCTTGGGCGTCATCAACCGCGTGAACATGTCGACGCCGAGATGGGCGCCACGCCGGATGCTCAGCCCGGAAACGAGGAAGACCGACCAGATGCCGGCGAAGCGCGTGACTTCCTCGCCCCAGGTGATGACCGGCAGAAACGTCAGGTAGCGCGCCAGCGTGCCGATCAGCGCCGCGCCGAGCATGACGCTGAACGACACGAAGACGAGGGCGATGATGATGCGGTCGTACCAGCGACGTATGGTCAAGCTATCGACACTCAAACTCCTGCCCCACCCTCTTCCGCCTTGACAGAAAATCGCCCATGCAAGGCTCAGGGCTCTGGAGTCAGGACTCAGGACGCAGGACGAGGCGTCCTGACATGCGATCCTACGTCCCGCTGACCGCCCTGATTTCCTTGTAGATTGCCGTGCCCGGCTCGCCGAGGCTGGCTGCAAATTTTTCCTTCATCGGCGCGACCGCCGCCTTGAATTCGTCCTTGTTGGGACTGGTGAATGCGACGCCGGCCGCTTCGAGCCGCTTGAGGTCCTCGCCGACCGCTTCTTTGGCGATCGCGAGGTTGAAGGCGCTCGCCTCGCGCCCGGCGGCGCGCAGCGCCTCCTGCTGGTCGGTCGGCAAGCCGTCGAACAGCTTCTTGGTCATGGCGATATAGGCGACGAAGAAGATATGGTCGGTGCGCGCGATGTTCTTGGCGACCTCGTGGTATTTGCTGGAGAAAAGCGAGGTCGGCGTGCCCTCGAGCGCATCGACGACCTTGGATTGCAGCGCCGAGTAGACCTCGGGCAGCGCCACCGGCGTCGGTGACGCGCCGAAGGCCTGGGCCATCTGGACATAGAGCGGCGTCTGCGGCACGCGCAGCTTGAGGCCGCGGAAGTCGGCCAGCGAGCGCAGCGGCCGGTTGGAGATCGTCACGCGCGGCCCGTCATAGAGGTAGCCCAGCAGGACGAGGCCCTGGGCTGCCATGCGCGCCTCGAGCGAGCGCGAGATGCGATCGACCACGTTCTTCACGTCGTCGAGGCTGTTGTAGTTGAACGGCAGCTCGAGAACGCCGAACTCGGGGACATAGCTGCCGAAGCCGGGCAGGCCGGAATAGGCGACATCGATTGAGCCGGAGCGCACGCCTTCGGCCGCCTCGCGCTCGCCGCCGAGCGAGGCGTTGTGGAACACGTCGATGGTCAGCTTGCCGAGGGTCTTGGCGCGCGTCAGCTCGGCCAGCTTGTCCGCCGTGCGCGAGGCGGCATGAGCCGGCGGGTAGAGGCTGGCAAATCGCAGTTTCATCTGCGCCTGCGCCGGTCGCGCGCCGATCGGCCCGCTCAGGGAGCCGACCACGCCCGCCGCACCTGCCGCGCGCAGGACGTGCCGACGGCCGAGTTTCGTCGCACCAGTGAAGCCGGTCATGACGCATCCTCCCTTGGATTCTTGTCGAGCCGGATTCGATCTTCCCCGATCGCTTCCGCTCTGACAGCCTGTCGAAACCGATCAGATGCTTCCAGCAAAGCTGAACATGGGCAAGCCCGAAAACGATCTCCGGACTGATGCGATGGTGCCCATCATCGACGCGCATATGCATCTGTGGGACCTGTCATCAAATTATCATCCCTGGCTCAGTGACGTACCGGCGCCGCGCATGCGCCATGGCGACTACACGCCGCTCCGGCACAGCTACCTGCCCGCGGATCATCGCCGCGACAGCGAGGGATTTTCCGTGATCGCCACTGTTTATGTCGAGGCCGAATGGGAGCGAGACGAGCTGGGTGCACGAGGTCGCGTCGCGCCACGCCATGCCTCACGCCATGGTCGTCCAGGCCTGGCTCGACCGAAGGTGGCCTAATTCCGCGCGTACTGCCCCGGCGTCACGCCGAAGGCCGCCTTGAAGCGCCGCGTCAGATGGCTCTGGTCGACGAAACCGACCGCGGCTGCGACCTGCGCCGGCGCTTCGCCGCTTCGCAGCAGAAGGCGCGCACGGTCGAGGCGGAGCTGGTTCAGATAGGCATGCGGCGCCATGCCCGTCGTGCGCTTGAAGCTGCGCAGGAAATAATAGGGGCTGAGCCCGACGGCTTCCGCCACCGCGTCGAGCCTGACCTGCTCGCCGAGATGGGCCGCCAGGTATTCCTTGGCCTGCGCCACGAAGTCGCGCTCGACATGGATTTGCGGCCAGTGAAGCGCCGGCGCGCCATGCCGCGCGAAGAGCAGGTGCAGCACCTGGAACAGCTCGGTCTGCTGTTCGATCGGCGAGGCGGCCGCATTTCGATCCTGGTCGACCAGGCGATGAAAGCGACCGAACGCGCGCATCAGCTCCGCGTCGCGCAGCTCTGGGCCGTTGATGGCGACGACATCGCGGATGTGTGGCGCGTCGACGGTGAACATCTCGTCGATCGTCGCGCGCTCGACATAGAGCATGCGGTAGCGGCACGCCGCCTCCGATGCGGAATGCCCGTCATGCACCTCGCCGGGATTGAGCGTGATCACGCCGCCCGCCGGCACGACGTGCTCGGCGCCCCGATACCAGAACCGCATGGCGCCCGTATCGACCGGCCCGAAGGCGTAGCAGTCATGGCTGTGGCGCGCATAGGCGAAGCGCTCGACGGTCGCGCGAAACGCGTCGACGCCGCCGATCGCCGGCACGCGCCAGATCGCGGAATGGTCGCTCGATGCGCGCATGGCGGCGCAGATTAGCACGGCGCGAGTTCAGAGGCCGACGACCATGCCGACCGCCATCAGCACGAGGGCTCCGCCGAAGATGCGGTCGCGCAGCCGCGCGCGGCGCCGAACGCTGAAATGGGGCTGAAGCCGGTGCGCGAGCGCCGCCATGCCGGCAAAGGCGAGCGCCGACATCAGCCCGAAGGTGAGAGTGAGCAGCACGAGCTGGGGCGAAGCGGGCGCCGCCGGATCGACGAATTGCGGGAAGTACGCCGGGAAGACCAGCAGGCTCTTGGGATTGGTCGACGAGACGAGCAACCCTTGCCAGAACAACGACGCGGTCGAGGGCGGCGGCTTGCCGTCGCTGTTGCCAGCGGCGCGCCATTGCTCGATGCCGAGATAGGCGAGATAGGCGGCACCCAGCCAACGCAGCAGGTCGAAGGCCGGCCCATGCAGCATGAGCACGGCGTTGACGCCGATCACGGTGAGCATGAGCTGCACCGCAAGCGACAGGCAGGCGCCCGCATTGGTCACCATGGCCGCGCGCCAGCCGAGCTGAACGGCATGCGCCATGACCGTGACATTGACCGGCCCGGGCGACGCGATCAGCACCGTGGCGGCGACCAGGAATGCGGCAAAGAGCTCGGCATTCATGCCGCTCAAGGTAGGGAGAAGGGCAGGACAGGGCTTGTACGGGATTGCCCTCGCTTCTCCCTCCCTCGCCGCAGGCGGGAGGGTCGGGTGGGGGCACGAACGGGCAGGCGCCGGCCGCTTCGGGCCCCACCTCGATCCTTCCCCGCGCAAGCGCGAGGGAGGAAGTGCAATTGCGTTCGGGCGCGAAAACCGAGAGCATCGCTTTCGAAGCGCTGTTTGGCGTAAGATGCGCCCATGACCATGGACGCCAGCGATCTCCGCATCTTCGAAGCGGTCGCGCGGCTGGGCGGCATGAACAAGGCGGCCGCCGAGCTGAACACCGTGCAGTCCAACGTGACCGGGCGCATCCGCCTGCTCGAGGAATCGCTCGGCCGGCCGTTGTTCCGTCGTCACCGCGGCGGTGTGGCGCTGACCGAGGCGGGGCAGCGCCTGCTGCCCTATGCGCTGCGCGTGCGCCAAATGCTCGACGATGCGCGCCGCGCTGTCGCCGATGACGGCGCGCCCCAGGGCCAGATGACCATTGGCTCGCTCGAATCGACCGCGGCGCTGCGTCTCGCGCCAATGCTGTCGGCCTATGCCGCGCAATATCCCGATGTCGACATGGTGATCCGCACCGGCACCTCGGCCGAGCTGGCTCAACAGGTGCTCGATGGCCGCCTCGAAGGCGCCTTCGTGTGCGGGCCGGTCGACCATGCCGAGCTCAACGAAGAGGTCATCTTCCACGAGGAGCTCGTGATCCTCACCGCACCCGGCGTCACCGACCTCAACAAATTGCTGCGCGCCGCGGGATTGAAGATCGTCGTGCTGCGCACCGGCTGCTCCTACCGCCAGCGCCTGGAGGACGTGCTGGCGCGGCGCGGCGTCGTCGGTTTGCGCCAGCTCGAATTCGGCACGCTCGAAGCGATCGTGAGCTGCGTCAATGCCGGGCTCGGCATCACCATGCTGCCCAAGAGCCTGATTGGCCCGGTCTGGCGCGAAGGCCGCGTGGCGCTACACCCCGTGGCGAAAGCCGACGCACTGGTCGACACCATGTTCATTCGCCGGCGTGACGCCTACACCTCGAGCGCGCTGACCGCCTTCCTCGACTGCATCCGCCCGCTCGCCCGCGCACAAGCGGCGGAGTAAGGACTTCCTCGCTACCACCCCAGCTTTTCCTCGCCCACTGGCGGGGCGAGGTAGTGGAAATGGTGGCGCGTCGCCAGCTATCTGAATTTCAGATAACGCTATCGGTTTAAACCGTTTTCCTCAATCTTTCCAGTGCTTTAGCCTGTCCATCATGCAAGCGAGGGACGGGCAATGGCGATGACGGCGACAGCGCGGGCCGACGGCGTGGCGAGAGCGACTTTCGCGGGCCTGTGCGCCATCCTCGTCGGCATCGGCCTCGCGCGCTTCGCCTACACGCCGCTGATCCCCGCGCTGATCGCCGCGGGATGGTTCGGGCCCGCCGATGCTTTCTATCTGGGTGCTGCGAATTTCGCGGGCTATCTCGCCGGAGCGCTCACGGCACGCGCGATGGCACGGCACGCCGCGATCCCGACCGTGCTCCGCGCGATGATGCTGCTGGTCGCGGCGTCATTTTTCGCCGGCATGTCGCCCATCTCCTTCGCCTGGTTCTTCCTGTGGCGCTTCGCGTCGGGCCTCGCCGGCGGCGTGCTGATGGTGCTCGGGCCGACCGCGGTGCTCGCGCAGATCCCGGCGGCGCGTCGCGGCTTCGCCGGCGGCGTGATCTTTGCGGGCGTCGGCATCGGCATCATCGCATCGGGAACCGCGGTGCCGCTGCTGATGCGCCTGGGCCTCGCGGAGACCTGGGCCGGCATCGGGATCATATCGGTGCTGCTGACGGTCGCCGCGTGGCGCTTTTGGCCGGAGGGCGATGCGCCGATTGCGGCAACCAATGCGAGGGCTGTCGAGCCCGGCGCAACATCGCTCAAGGTCTTCTGCCTCGTCTATGGACTCACCGCGATCGGCCTCGTGCCGCACATGGTGTTCCTCGTCGATTTCGTCGCGCGCGGCGTCGGCGCCGGGCTCGAGATTGGTGCGCGCTATTGGGTGCTGTTCGGCATCGGCGCGATGATCGGTCCGGTGCTGGCCGGCCAGCTCGCCGATCGCATCGGCTTCGGCCGTGCGCTGCGCCTGGCGCTGCTCGCCGAGGCGTTCGCGGTCATCCTGCCGGTCGTGACCGATGCGACGCCGGCCCTCAACGTGACGAGCCTCGTCGTCGGTGGCTTCGTGCCCGGTGTCGCCGGCCTTGCGGTCGGCCGCGTCCACGAACTGGTCAACGCAGGCGACGCCGAGCGCCGCGCGGCCTGGAGCCTGTGCACCGTCTTCTTCGCCATCGGCCAGGCGCTCGGTGCCTATGCCATGTCGGCGGCCTTCGCCGCGTTCCACTCCTACGCCCTGCTGTTCGCGGCCGGTGCGGCCGTGCTCGCGCTGTCGCTGATGCTCGATACGGCGGTTCGCGCACCCGCCCAGCACAGGGGGCCATGATTGAACCGTCGATCCTCGACGAGATCTGGCGCCATCGCCTGTCGCGCGCGGATTTGGCCGCTTCCCTGCGCGATTGCGAGCCGCGAAATCGCCCACACGGAGGACATCAGATGAAGCTCTTCAACAATCCGCCCTCGCCCTATGGCCGCAAGGTCATGGTCGTCGCCCATGAGAAGGGTCTGGTTGACCGGCTCGAGCTGCACGCGATCGATCCGTGGAGCGATCCGCCCCTGCTGATCGCCACGACGCCGGTCGGCAAGGTGCCGGCGCTGGTCACGGATGACGGCCTGCTGATCACCGAGAGCACGACGATCAGCGAGTATTTCGATCAGGTCGGCAGCGGGCCGAAGCTGATTGGTCGGGATCGCTTCGAGGTCATGGCGCGCACCGCGCTCGCCCAGGGCCTGATCGACGCCGCCTTCGGCACGGTTATCGAGCGCCGCCGCCCGGCCGAGCGCCAGTGGCCGCTCTGGGTCGAGCGCCAGCGCCGCGCCATCGACCGCACGCTGGCACGCATCATCCCGGCCCAAGGCCGCTTCGACCTGGGCGACATCGCGCTCGCCTGCGGCCTCGGCTACCTCGACTTCCGCCTGCCCGAGATCACATGGCGCGACGCCAACCGCGCGCTCGCCCAATGGTTCGAGGCCGCGAGCCAACGCCCGTCGATGCTGGCGACGAAGCCGTAGATTGGCAGGTTGCTCTTGATCCTAGAGAGCCCTCTCCTTGGGGGTTTGAATCCCAAGGAGAGGGTAGAAAGCCCGATTCGCCAGATCACCCCCCTCCACACACCCGCCGCCCCACCGCAATTCCCTGACATATCACGTGGCCCCAGCACCCCGTTGCCGCCCGGCCCCGCGCGGGCTAGCTTGTCGCCCCGCAACACTCGCCGGTTGCCCGATGCCTGCCTCGCCCAGCGCAGATCGCGTCCTCATTCTCGATTTCGGCTCCCAGGTCACCCAGCTCATCGCGCGCCGATTGCGCGAGAGCGGCGTCTACTGCGAGATCCATCCCTTCAGCATGTCGGCCGACGCGATCGCCCAATGGCGGCCGCGCGCGATCATCCTGTCGGGCGGCCCCGCCTCGGTCACGACCGACGACGGCCCGCGGGCACCGAGCCAAGTCTACGAGATGGGCTTGCCCGTATTGGGCATCTGCTACGGCCAGCAATGCATGGCCGCCCAATTGGGCGGCAAGGTCGAGCCCTCGGATCACCGCGAGTTCGGCCGCGCGTTTGTCGAGATCAAGGAGAAGAGCGCGCTCTTCGACGGCGTGTGGCAGCCGGGCGAGCGCCACCAGGTCTGGATGAGCCATGGCGACCGCGTGACCCAGCTCCCGCCGGGCTTCCGCGTGGTCGCCGTCAGCGAGGGCGCGCCCAACGCGATCGCGACCGACGAGACGCGCCGCTTCTACAGCGTGATGTTCCACCCCGAGGTCGTGCACACGCCCGACGGCGCCAGGCTACTGCGCAACTTCACGCACAAGATCGCGGGCTGCACCGGCGACTGGACCATGGCGACGTTTCGCCTCCAGGCGATCGAACGCATCCGCAGCCAAGTCGGCAAGGGCCGCGTGATCTGCGGCCTGTCGGGCGGCGTCGACAGCTCGGTGGCCGCCGTGCTGATCCACGAGGCGATCGGCAGCCAGCTGACCTGCGTGTTCATCGATCACGGGCTGCTGCGCGCGGGCGAGGCGGGCGAGGTCGTGCGCCTGTTCCGCGACCACTACAACATTCCGCTCGTCCACCGCGACGCGAGCGAGCTCTTCCTCGGCAAGCTCGACCGCATCGACGACCCCGAGGCCAAGCGCAAGACGATCGGCGCCACCTTCATCGACGTGTTCGACGAGGAGGCGCACAAGATCGGCGGCGCCGAGTTCCTGGCCCAGGGCACACTCTATCCCGACGTGATCGAGAGCGTCAGCTTCACCGGCGGCCCGAGCGTCACCATCAAATCGCACCACAATGTCGGCGGCCTGCCCGAGCGCATGAAGCTCAAGCTGGTCGAGCCGCTGCGTGAGCTGTTCAAGGACGAGGTGAGGGCGCTCGGCCGCGAGCTGGGATTGCCCGACACCCTCGTCGGCCGCCACCCGTTCCCCGGCCCCGGGCTTGCCATCCGCGTGCCCGGCGCGATCACGCGCGAGAAGCTCGACCTGCTGCGCCGGGCCGACGCGATCTATCTCGACGAGATCCGCAAGGCCGGGCTCTACGACGCGATCTGGCAGGCCTTCGCCGTGCTGCTGCCGGTGCGCACCGTCGGCGTGATGGGCGACGGCCGCACCTACGACTACGCCTGCGCGCTGCGCGCGGTCACCTCGACCGACGGCATGACCGCCGACTACTACCCCTTCCCCCACGAATTCCTCGGCCGTGTGGCCACGCGCATCATCAACGAGGTGCGCGGCATCAACCGCGTGACCTACGACATCACGTCCAAGCCGCCGGGGACGATCGAGTGGGAGTAGGTGTTGTACTACTCGGGTAGGGGTGCCCAGAGATAGCCTTTCTCGCCTGCGCCATCGCCTTTCCAAGGCAATGGCGAGTGGGAAGGCTGAAACAGGAAATCAATTCTGTGCTGAGAGGGTAATCACCTGACAGATTAGGCCACGCCGGCGGCGCGCGCGACCGCAAGAGTCGAGTGCGCGGCGCCGGTGTGGCCATGCCGCCTCCGGACGAGGTTAGGATGGAGTTGTGAACCAACATCCAACCTCTCACGGAGATCGACATGACCACGCAGAAGAAAGTAGCACGACGCAAGCTAAGCCTGCTGGAGCTTGCCTCTGATCTGGGCAACGTCAGCAAGGCGTGCCGGGTGATGGGCTATAGCCGGCAGCAGTTTTACGAGATCCGGCGCAACTTCCAGACCTATGGGGCGGATGGTCTGATCGATCGTCTGCCCGGCACCAAGGGGCCGCACCCTAACCGGGTGACGGCGGAGATCGAGGCGGCGATCCTCGATCACGCGCTGGCGCACCCCTGCCATGGCCCGATGCGGGTTGCCCAGGAACTGGCGCTCAAGGGCATTCAGGTGTCGTCAGGCGGCGTGCGCGGGGTGTGGCAGCGCCACAGTCTGCTGACCAAGCACGAGCGCCTGTTGCGCCTGGAGAAGGCCACGGCCGAGCGCAAGCTCACGCTGTCCGACGAGCAGATCAGGCTGCTGGAGCGCTTCAGCCCCGAGTTCCGTGAGCGCCACATCGAGGCGCCCTACACCGGTGCTGTCGTTGCGGTCGATACCTTCTTCGTTGGCCACCTCAAAGGGGTAGGCAAGGTCTACCTGCAGACCGCGATCGACTGCCACAGCCGGCATGCCTGGGCTAGGCTGTACCCGAACAAGCTGCCGGTCACCGCCGTCCAGCTCATGAACAATGATGTGCTGCCGACCTTCGATGCACACGGCATTTCGATCGTTGCCGTGCTGTCCGACAATGGCCGCGAGTTCTGCGGCCGTGAGGATCGCCATCCCTATGAGCTGTTCCTCCAGCTCGAGGGCATCGAGCACAAGCGCACCCGGGTCAACCGGCCGCAGTCCAATGGTATCGTCGAGCGCCTGCATCGCACGCTCCTCGACGAACACTTCCGCGTCGAAGGCCGGCGCACCTGGTTCGAGACCATCGAGGAAATGCAGGTCGTGCTCGACCAGTACCTCATCGACTACAATACCAAGCGACCGCACCAGGGCCGCGGCATGAACGGCCGCACGCCGATCACCGCATTCATCGCAGGAATCAGAAAGGAGGAAACGACACAGACCAAGAAGGCCGCCTAACCCTCGCTCGCCGAGGCGGCGACTGTCAGCCGATTACCGTTCCTGTACAAATAGATCGTGTCATCGCGGGTCAATTCGTTGAACACGGTCGTCTCGTAGGCCCCATCCACGTGGACCAGCAAATTATCCAGGAATTCATATTCCAGGCCAAGGCGGTACAGAGTTATCACGGCGCTCGACGTATTGAGCAGGACGACATCTTCGATGTCGCGCCGAAACTCGCCTTTAACGGTGATGAATTCGCTTGGGTTCCACGTCAAAGCCGCCGAGTAGTTGATGCCGGTGACGGAGTCGAAGCGCGGTTCTGCGAAGTCGCGCATGAAGTAGCCGACTTTGGCCTCGATGTAGGTGATGGGCGACACGTCCCACTCGACACCGCCCGAGACCTGTTACTTCTTGGCGTCGCGCTGGAAGCCGAAGCTGTCCGCGCTCCGCTCGTACATGCTGGCCGAGTAGCGCGGCTCGATGAACAGCGTTGAACCTTCGCCGGAGCGCCAACCACCGCGTCCCGTCAACTCGTATTCCAACCGGTCATCGCTCGAGCGATCGACGCCGTCGGCAGTGTAGGTCAGCTGACGAAGCTTGCCTTCGACTTGGCCGAAGAGGGAATCGGGAAAGCCATAGCCGGCGCGCAACGCGCCTTCCTTGATCGTAATGATGGTCGGCCCGAACAAGGAACCAAGATCTTCAATGGCGCCGCGCTGCTCCTTCTTCCGCGCCAGGCTGAGGTCGCCGCCCAGCTGTCCTGCCGCCCCGACTTCGGTGCAGGCGATCAGCTTGCCGGAAATGTCGGCATAGTCCTCATCCGTCAAGGATCCATAGTGAGCGAAGTCGCCGGCGAGCTGCAGCGACAGACTGCCATTGTCCCAATCGGAGTGAATGTCGGCCGACGGTCTCAGGCGATAGATGATGTCGCTCCTGCGGTTTCGGGCGCGGTACACGTTGTCGTCGTATTCGGTTTCGCCCGTCACGTTGACGAATACGCGCGCGCTGCCGATCAGCGCCGGCGCTTCGGCATCTTGCGGGATCATTCCCCAGTACTTCAGGGGCTCCCAGAGGAGATCCTCGAGCATGAGGCCCTCGGTCTCGAACTCGGGCCGGGCACGACTGAACACCGTGTCCTCGAGCGCCATGTGCGAGAAATCCCGGTCTCCTTCGCCTGAGGTGGCCGCGGCGGTCTGCGCGCGGGCGGCGTCGAGCCACAGATTGCACGCAAGCAGGCAAGCCAAGGCCAGAGCGGACCGGTTGTATGACGGGCGCGCCCTTGACCCGGGCAGCGGCACGGGCCGAGCTGAGAGCCGGAAGTTCCCTAACATGTTGCGTTAATTTCTATGCTTAACATACCGATTTGTAAACAATTGTTACCGTTTTCCACAGCTCATCCGCGATGGTCGGGGGGCCTCGGGACGGCGATTTCGCAGCAGGAATTTGCCGGCGAAGGATGTAGACTGGGTAAATTCCGGGCTGGTCGGCGGTGGCCCGCCTTCGAGGGTCCATCCATCCCATGGCGATGACGAGTTCGAGCCGCCCCGGAAAGGGGCCGAGCCAGGAGTACCTGCTTCTCGACTACGTCAACCGCTTGGCCCGCGACCGCGAGGGTCGGCGCGCGGTGCACATCTACCTGTCGCGCCTGCGCTCCTATCACCGCCAGGATCACCACGTGCGCATCGCGGCCGCGACCTTCGAGCCGATGGTGCAGGCCTATGAAGGCCAGATCATCGTGCTCAGCAACTCCGACATCTTCTTCACCTGCAAGGGCGCCAGCGAGGCCGAGATCCAGGCCGCCATCACCAAGGTGCGCCTCTTGTTCAGCGAGGATCCGGTGACGCAGGGCGACAGCGAAGCGGATCTGGCGCGCTTCTGCACCTCCTACGACCTGGCGACGCAGTACGACGAGATGGTCAAGGCGGTGCAGGCCCTGCACAAGGACCGCGAGCGCAAGATGCGCCTCGCCGTGACCAGCGGCGCCGAAGAAACGGCCGGGCCCAAGAAGGGCGGCCAGAAGGCGATCGACCCGGACCAGCTCGACAGGCTGGAGGCGTTCCTGTCGCGCGCCGACCTGTCCAACCTGATGCGGCGCCAGCCGGTCGTGGCGCTGACCCAGAGCGGCGGGATGCAGACGGTCTTCCAGGAACTCTACATCTCGATCACCGATCTGCAGAACACCGTGCTGCCCGACGTCAACATCGCCTCGAGCCTGTGGCTGTTCCAACACCTGACGCGCACGCTCGACAACCGCATGCTGTCGCTGCTGGTGCGCAATGACGACAGCTCGATCGCCTCGGCGATCTCGATCAACTTGAACATCTCGACGATCCTGTCGCCGGCCTTCCTGAATTTCGATTCGAGCCTCAAGGCCGTGGCGCGCGGCACCATGGTGGTGGAGCTGCAGAAGATCGACATCTTCGGCGACATGGGCGCCTATTTCTTCGCGCGCGATTTCCTGCGCGAGCGCGGCTACCGGGTCTGCCTCGACGGTCTCGGGCACATGACGATGCAGTTCATCGACCGCGAGCGGCTCGGCCTCGATCTGATCAAGCTGGTCTGGACGGCCGACATGGCCGACGACCTGACCGGCAAGCGGCAAGTCGATTTGAAGCAGCAGATCGAGCGCACGGGACGGGCGCGGATCATCCTATGCCGCTGCGATTCCGACGAGGCCGTACGCTTCGGGCAGAGCGTCGGCGTCAACATGTTCCAGGGCCGCCACGTCGACAAGATGCTGACGGAGCGGCGGATCTAAGTCCGGGCTCCGGGCCGCCTGGCAGCGTCGGCCGAACGTTCCGATTGATGCCTTGGGTCCGCGTCGCCTATTTGGCGGCGGCGACGATGATCTCCACCAGATCCCTGCCCTCGAGAGCGACGCCGAGGCAGGCGCGCATCGGCGGGTTGGACATGTCCACCCATTCATCCCAGGCGCGGTTCATCTCCGGTTTCTGCGCCATGTCGGCGATGAAGACCTGCGCGGTCATGATCCGGCTCTTGTCGATGCCGACCTTGGCCAGGCGCTGGTCGATGGTCGCCAGCGCTTCCTTGGTCTGCTGATACATCGAACCCGACTTGTCGGTGGCGACGGCGACGGCGAAGACGAGCCCGTCGTGCTCGACGAGGGGCGCACGGCTCTTGACCGCGCCGGGCAGGCGAAAGATGGGCGACATGGCTGACCTCGCTGGGAGTTGGACGGGCTACTTGCAGTTCATGATGTAGCGGTAGCCCTCGTCTTGCTTGCGCGCGAAGATGGTGAGCTGCTCGTTGATCGCGGCATGGCATTTGAACACGGGCAGAGACATCCAGTTATTGAGCACGACATACATCTTGCCGCCGGTGTAGAAAAAGCCCTTGTGGCAGACCTGAATCGTCTTGCCCGGATCGATGCGGAACAGGCGCGGCGGCGCCGATGGAATCTCCACGTGGCCGGGAATCCAGAACTGGGCGCCGTTGGTGATGCTGATGCAGCCCTCGCGCTCGCGGTTCTCGCGCCGGAATTCCGGCGGCGCGCGAAGGCTCGGATCGCCTGTCGCCTGCTGCGCCTGCGGCGACGTCGCGTCCGCCAGCAGCAGCAGTCCGACCAGCCATGCCCGATGCACGAAGCCTTTCACCGCAGCCCGTCCCGCACGCCCCGTCACCGCCGCGCCCCGATCATACCTGATCATGGCCGCGCGCGCCCAGATGAGTGGCGCGATGGACGCCCGGGCGCGAGGTCCCTATAGTCGCGCCGTTTCCCGGTGGAGGACGCCATGAACGAAGACATATTCAATATGGAGCTGCGCAAATTTCTCAAGAAGGTCGGCGTCACATCGCAGCGCGAGATCGAGCAGGCCGTGCGCGACGGCATCGCCAGCGGCCGCCTCAAGGGCAATGAGAAGCTGAAGGCGCGCGTGCGCCTCACCATCGAGGGCGCCGGACTTTCGACCGACATCGATGGCGACATCGCGCTGGTCTAGGCGAAGCGCAGCTTCGCCGAACGCGGCCGCAAGGTGGAGCGCCGCTCCACCGAAAGGCAAGGCGAAGCGCAGCTTCGCCGAAAGCAGCCGCAAGGTGGAGCGCAGCCCATCGAAAGGCAAAGCGAAGCGCAGCTCCGCCGAACGCGGCAGCAGGCGGGGCTTGGGTCAGACCCCGAGCCGGGCGCCCAACCCGTTCATCAGCTCGGCGAAGCCGGGAAAGCTGGTGTCGATCGGCTCGGCGTCGTCGATCGTGATCGGCTCCGCCGTCGCACCGCCCAGCACCATGAAGGCCATGGCGATGCGGTGGTCGAGATTGGTGACGACCGTGGCACCCCCCTTCGGCGCCTTGCCGTTCATGCCCTCGACCGCCAGCCAGTCCTCGCCCGCCTCGACCTTGATTCCCGCGGCCGTCAAACCGCGCGCCATCGCGCCCAGACGATCGCTCTCCTTGACCCGCAATTCGGCGAGACCCCGCATCAGCGTGCGGCCCGCCGCAAACGCCGCGCACACCGCGAGGATCGGGTACTCGTCGATCATGCGCGGCGCGCGCTCGGCCGGCACCTCGATGCCGCGCAGCCGGCCGGCCGTGATGACCAGGTCGGCGACCGGCTCGCCGGCCTGGACCCGCTGGCTCTCGAACTTGATGTCGGTTCCCATCTCGCGCAACGTCTCGTAGAGGCCGGTGCGCAGCGGATTGACACCGACATTGGTCAGCCGGATCGTCGATCCGGGCACGATGAGCGCGGCGACGGCGGGGAACGCCGCGGAGGAGGGATCCGCCGGCACGTCGACGTCGCGCCCGGTCAGCTCGGGCTCGCCGATGAGCGTGATGGTACGGCCGCGCGCGCCGTGCGGCTCGATGCGGAGTTCCGCGCCAAAATGCCGGAGCATGAGCTCGGTGTGATCGCGTGTGGCCTCCGGCTCGATCACCGTGGTCTCGCCGGGCGTATTGAGGCCGGCCAGCAGCACGGCTGACTTCACCTGCGCGGACGCGACCGGCAGGGTGTAGCTGATCGGCAGCGGCTCGGTCGCGCCGATGACGGCGAGCGGCAGGCGGCCGCCTTCGCGCGCCACGAAGCGCGCGCCCATCTCGGTCAGCGGCAGCGTCACGCGCGCCATCGGCCGGCGGCGCAAGCTGGCATCGCCGGTCACGAAGCAGGTGATCGGGTGGCTGGCGACCAGACCCATGAGAAGGCGTGCGCCGGTTCCGGCGTTGCCCATGTCGATCACGTCGGCCGGCTCGCACAAGCCTCCGATGCCGACGCCGTGGACGTGCCACGAACCGTCCTCGCGCCGATCCACGGCGGCGCCGAGCTGGCGCATCGCCGCCGCCGTGCGCAGCACGTCCTCGCCCTCGAGGAGCCCGCGGACGCGGCTTTCGCCGACCGCGAGGGCGCCGAACATGAGGGCGCGATGCGAGATCGATTTGTCGCCGGGCACGCGCGCACTGCCCTGGAGCGGGGCGGAGGATCGGGCGACGAGCGGCCTCACTTGTGGTGCACCTTTCCTGCGAACGGATGGGTCAGTCGAGGTGGGCCGTCTCTAGCATATCGGCCCCCGCGGCTCCAGACGGCCGCTCCAGGCCGCGCGCCGAATTTTGCTTTTGACAGGCCGGCGCGGACGTGGCATTCGCACCCGCGAGCGGCGGGGGGAAATCCCGTGATTTCCGGAGGTTCTGACGTGGCAAAAGTCGAGTGGGGCACCAAGCGGATCTGCCATAGCTGCGGCGCCAGGTTCTACGACCTTCGCCGCGAGGAGATCGTGTGCCCGAAATGCGGCACCGAATACGATCCGGAAGCCGTGCTGAAGAGCCGCCGCTCCCGGCCGCAGCCCGACGAGAAGCCCGCGCCGCAGAAGAAGAAGGCGCCGGTCGCGCCGGTGGTGGCAGGCGACGAGGCCGATGCCGCAACCGAGGAGATCGCGCCGGCAGGCGAGGAAGCCGAGGAGGCGGAGGACGCGATCATCGAGGACACCTCCGATCTCGGCGAGGACGAGGACGACGTCGCCGAGGTGATCGACAACGTCGACGACGAAGAGGAACGCTGAGCTCGCCCGGGAGTTCTGAAGGCGCGGCGATTTCCCCTTGCCGGTGCCACGCTTCGGCGCTATGAACCTGCCGTTTCGGCGGCCCTTCAGGGGGCGTCGGCCAGCTGTTTTCCCGGGGCCATAGCTCAGCTGGGAGAGCGCTACAATGGCATTGTAGAGGTCAGGAGTTCGATCCTCCTTGGCTCCACCAGTCAAATCCGGGGGTCCGTCGTCAGACGGGCCCCCGATGACTTTCGACCTCCACCGGCACGTCTGCTACAGCCAGGCATCCGACTTCCGCGTCTGCTCCGCCTCTTCGGCGATCCAGCTCTGAAAGGCGCGGATCTTCGGCACGCGCACGCGCTCGGCGGGAAACACGAGGTGATAGCCGATCGGATTGGGCACGCGGATGTCGAGCGGCGCCACCAGCCGGCCCGACAGCAGGTCGTCGACGGCGAAGGCGAACTGCGCCATGGCGACGCCCAGACCGTCGACCGCGCCCTGGTAGGTCAGGGTCGAATTCTCGAACGTCATGCCCTGTTCCGCACGGCAGTCGGGGATGCCCGCCGCGTCGAACCACTGCTGCCAGTCGGACGGCCGCCGGATCGAATGCAGCAGGACATGGCGCGCGATGTCGTCGGGCTTGGCGAGGCGAGTGTAAGCGCCGGAGCAAAAATCCCTCACTGAAGCGGCCGGATTGTCCGGTTGCGCCGGAGTAAAAATCCGGCAGCAGATAGCTCTTTGCGGTTTTGGCAGAGGGCGGAGGGATGAAGGGC
>Ga0194121_10004897_pt1 | contig 19041 bp, 20 predicted proteins | sample TA2MahCa50mmetaG_FD_148609 | JGI IMG/M metagenome (GOLD analysis project Ga0194121, IMG submission 148609) | Freshwater microbial communities from Lake Tanganyika, Tanzania - TA2015020 Mahale Deep Cast 50m | ecosystem: Environmental > Aquatic > Freshwater > Lake | place: Tanzania: Lake...
GGATGGCAGCCTGGGTGTGGGTGCAACGCTGGCGACCCCGTACCGGCCACCTGCCTCGACCCGTTCGGCGGCAGCGGCACAGTGGGCCAGGTCGCCATCGAGCTAGGCCGCCGCGTCATCCTCTGCGAACTGAACCCGGACTATCTGCCGCTCATCAATGAGCGATGTAACGTCACGCCCGGCCTGACACTCGCATGACCATCGGAACGCCGACGCCATCGGGTTACCGGCGAACGTGCCATTTGCACGCGCCGAAATGAAACCTGACACCACGGAGACCGAGCGACAGCGTGAACCGTTCAAGCCGTTTGCCGAATGGCGTGCGATGGGTCCAGTGAAGGCGGCGGAATATCTAGCCCGTCGCAATGGCTGGGATGCAGAGCGGCAAGCAAAGCTGCGGGCTATCTTGGAAGATTACTGGCATGACTCACCGCCAAAAAGTGAGTTGTTTCGTTTTTCATATCATGATTAAACCCCGACGGATTTACGATCTGGAATTCGGACACTCACCCAGCGTAAGTGCCACTCAAGTTCCGCGTATGGTGGAATGGATTCGTGAAGGACCGCCCACTATGGTCAGTTTTTTCACGGATCGTTGCTTGGACATGGCACCGTCGATTGATTGTCATGTAAAGGTCGCATGGCTGATTGAGCCGACTACAGCATGTCCCGGCCAGTTCAACCGTATCCTAGCCGCGCGAGACCATTTCGATTGGGTTTTGACGTGGAACCGCGATTTGATTGCCTTGGGTGGCTCCAGGTTTCGCTTCTATCCATTTGGAGGCTGTTGGATTCCGCCCGCGAAACGAGGGTTGCACGCCAAACCCAAAGACAAAGGTGTTTCCCTCTTAGCATCGAGCAAAGATGGCTGCTTCGGGTACATGTTACGCCACGCGGCGGTTGCGCAGTTTACTGATCGCATCGACTGTTTCGGAGCTATCGTTGGACAACCTCTGGAGTGTAAGGCCGAGGCGATAGCGGATTTTATGTTCTCCGTCGTGATCGAGAACGCCCGGATGAACGATTGGTTCACGGAAAAAATCATCGACTGCTTCGCCTGTGGAACCATCCCCATTTACTGGGGAACTCCGAACATCGGGCATTACTTCGACCCAGATGGCATTATTTATTTTGGCAACGGCGAATCGCTCCAGGAAGACCTAGCGGCGCTCAACGCCTGTTTGCGAACGGCGACACGCAAGCTCTACGAATCCCGGCAGGGCGCCGTTGCGATGAATTGTCTCAAAGTGAATGAGTTCCAGTGCGCCGAGGACTGGATTTTCGAGCACTATCCCGATTTGTTGATATGAATTTTCGGAGTGGCGAGATAGACGGAAGGAACGATAGCGCCGGCGGTCGCGATCCGGCCCGTGAAATCCTTGGCCATTCCGTCCACCAACAACCGTCCTTTCATCAGATCATCCGGCACCGGTTTTTCATTTTACTATTTAGGCACTACATCAGCCTGAAGAACCATGAGAAGGATGCCCCTTGGTTCATGCGCGACAAATACGGTTGGCCAATTGAGCTATCCGACGGCAGACCGATAAAAAGTATGATCCGGGTGATCTGTCAGAACATCCGAAAGCTGGTGCGTTGTTTGTGATTCCATCCTACTGCATCACTCTTGCTGAGGAACCCTGGCGTTTACTGGACGCCCAGCAAGAGTTCGAGCGCGCTAAGGTGGCTCCCAAGATCGTCTCAGCCTTTCACGGCACGAAGCTCGGACTTCACGCCACTTCTCCGCATAGACAGTTGCCAAGCGGAACTGGCGAGTTTTTGACCTTTGAGGAGGTTGGCTGCGCTCTTTCCCACTTGACCGTTCTCAGGATGGCTTTGGCGACCGAGGAACCGGAGTTTCTCGTTTTTGAAGATGACGTGAAGCTCCCGGAGGATTTCTGGGATAGATTCCATCAATTCCGTGATGCGTGCCAAGATGCCGAGATAGGCCAATTGTCATACGTGGGCGAAAAGGGCAAGCCCGCGATGGCGTTCAGCAACAAAGCACAGAGAATTTTCTACCCGTTCTCTACGGCTTGCATGTGGTGGACCGCGAAGGCGGCTGCGTTCGCGGTTCAGGCGTGCTATCCCGTATCGTTTCCGTACGACATCTTGTTGATTTATCGCGTTTTTCCATTCGTGAAGCATGTCGCAGCCGTCCCGCAATTGGGTTCAGAGAAAAGTTTCGGTCAAGACTGGCCATCCACCATCCAGGAGCCGGGCAAACTGTTCAAGGTATTATGAGTGTTGAGACTTATTTCGACCACATTTTCATCATCAACCTTGCTCGGCGGACGGATCGCTGGGGTGAATGCCTGAGCGAATTAGAGCGCAACGGAATCCCGATTACGGCCGTCGAGCGGTTTGATGCGTTTGACCACCCGGCGAATGGGCACGCAGGCTGCACGCGGTCTCATCGGATGCTTTTGCGCAGGATAGCCGATAGCGATTGGAAGCGGGTCTTGGTGCTCGAAGACGATTTTCAGGTTTTGACGTTACCGCTGTTGGAACACTATGGGTTTAAGCCACCGAAAACGCGCTGGCCCGTCCCGGCAGGCTATCACGTCTGGGGAACTTTTTGTTCGGTGCTCGGCGGAGGCGGAACATTGGGCGAGAGATTTGAATACCTCCTACCATTCGTCCCAAATGAATGGGATGTTTTCTATCTTGGAGCTTCATACGGGGAGCCGCCGATCAGCCGACTCAACCCGCACGTCATTCGCTGTGGCTTCATGCAGACCACGACCAGTTACGGGATCACGCGCGAGTTTGCCCGCATCTGGACCCAGAAGATAGACGCCTCAATGGGCACCGATGATTTGGATCGGCACCCAGGGCCGATTGACAACACGTTTGGTAGTCTGTCTCACGATCACCTGTATTATGTGCTTCAGCCCAGGCTGATCTGCCAGCGGCTTTCCAAGAGCGACATCGATGGCGAGACCAACTCTCGCATTTTGTCCATGACCGACCCTAATCACGAGAACATGGTATGATGCTGTGGACCACAATCAGGGCCGCATACCTGCACAGCTTGAATCGGCCACGATCCGCGCTGAAATTCGGCATCCGTGCGCTGCGGGCGATTTGGTTCGCAGCATCCCACCCGCCGGAAGACACGCTCGCAAGCGAGCAAACCGCCCGGCGCCGGCTGGCTGCTTGCGAGCAATGTCCTATCTATGACTTGAAATGGAAGGCGTGCGGAGATGGACAGCATCGTTTGAAAAACGGCGATTACGTCGGATGCCTGTGTTACATGCCGTTCAAAGTTCACCTGACACACGCCACTTGCTGGCTGCACGAGCAAGGGCTGACAGAGCTAGGCTGGCCACAACCATGAAAACCATCAAAATCCCTACATCGAAACTGATTAAATTCATCCCGTCTGATCCGGATGGAGAACTTATCCCTGGCCGTGTGATTCGTTGCGGTATGCCGTATTTGACACGGCTGAACGATTACACCTTCGTCTTGGATTACGTAGCCTATGCCACCAAAGCACACCGCCGGGCACAATGTAAACTGGATGAAGACCTTGAAGTTGTGTCCGGCTCCAACAGCCTAGAGGTTTCAAGACTGCCACGCTTTGATCCATCCCGGTTAATCGATGATGGAGTCCATTTCCGGTTTGAGAGTCACAGAACAACGCCAATATGGCGGGACGGAGAATGCCGGCTTCCGAACCCCTTTGATGCCATCGGCCCCCATAAACTCTCCGACTTCGTGCCGTGCGGAAAAGTCCAGATTGCGACTCTCCTTGCCGCCCAAGCCGTCCGATTGGCTATTGTCGCCACGGACTCAAATCAAATCTCTGAACCGATCGTACCAAATATCCCTTTCATTCTTCCGTGTGGAGCACTGTTACCCGATGCTATCTCAGAGCCATGCCGCCACGCTGAAGGCTGGTTGATCCCGTGGTCAAGTATAACGGAGGGCGTCAACATCGAATGGATTACAGACCGGGAAATGTCGGGACTGATCGAAAGGTCTGGAATCGTTAACCCCCCAGTGATTCCAGCACCTCCAGCGTCTTGATGGCGGAGTTGCGCCACGTTAGATGTCTGACATCCTGTGCCGCAGCGATCCCTTTGTCCTGTGCTTCCTGCCGGTTCCGATAGACTCGCCGCATCAAGTGGCGAATGTGCGCCTCATCCGGGACCGCCCATGAACCGCCGTTCCGCCACGCCTCCCCGGATGGTTCCTCGGCAAATTCCACCGCATAAGAATTCTCCGGTGTCATAAATTCAGCCAGGCCCCCGTAAATCGCGGCCATCACAGGGCGACCGCTGGCCATTGCCTCCAATTGCATCAAGCCCCAGGCTTCTCCGCGGGCCGCCGAAACAAAGCAAGTCAGCCTCGAAAACCATTCCGCAAGTTGTGTCTCCGTTAGGAAGCCTTCCCTGACAACAACGCGCGGGTCCGTGACAAACTTCGTTGGCGCGTCCGAAAACCCCTTTATCCACAACTGGACATCCGGTTCGCTCGGAAACTCCTTCAAAAAGGCGTCGATTACGGCGTTTAGCCCCTTGCGTACCGCCCCGTGCGACATTCGCCCTGCGGCGCCGAAAATACACGGCCCGGTCAAATCCATAGGCGTTGGTTGGAAAGGCTCGCCGTAGCCTAAAGGGGCGAGAAAGACGGGCACTGTGACGCCAGATTCAATCAACCCGCTCCGGTTCCATTCGCAAGGCACAATTGCGGCCTCCGCCCGGTTTATCAGCTTCACCATCCTGGGCGACCACCGGGAAGACTCGTACATCGTGAAATACGCCGTCTTTCGCCTTCCCAAAGGGCAAAAATTGGCGGGCGCAAGGACAAGTTCCCACGGTTCGGGCTGATCGCAGTGAACGAACCGGCGCCGGATGTCGAGGGGGATTCTGGCTTCCTCGGACTCCTTGAGTTTTACCGCCCGGATGGCCACATGGACCCCCAGATCGGTCCAATGGCGGACGTACTGGATCGCGTGGAGGCCGTAGCCGCCGTAAGCGTCGAGTTCGGGAAGAAAAGTCAGCCGTTTCCCTTGAAAACGTTCCAAATTATTCGTACCAGGCGTATCCATGCTCTCCATAGCCGACTGTATGTGGGACTTCAGCGAAGGTTTTAGCCAATTCGTAGGCGGTCGGAGATGGAAAGTATAGTCCTGGGGTGGCCAAGGCTTGAAGATCGGTCGAGCACGATGCCGTGTCTAACGCGATCACGCAAAGTAGCGTGCCTTCCTCCTGAATGTCGAGGGCAACGCTCAGCGGGGCGGGCTTATTCACGTTTTCGCACCCGTCCGTCATCAGCAGGATCATTTTTTTATGCCCGTACTCGTGCCGGTCGCTGTTAATTTCGTTCTGGGCGACCTGGAGCGCCGCGCCAATGCCGGTCGCACAACGAGTCCCGCTCCATTCCACCATGCCGCATGGGCCTCGGACGCGATATTCGTTGATAATCTGGCGTAAATCCGACCAATCATCGGTCAAGGGCAGGTCAAGGGTTGCGTCTGCCTCTGTTTGGGCTGCGACTGCCTCGGACGCCCCGGCAATCCAGGTGCCGGCGAACGTCACGATGGCGATCTGGTCGTTTACCCGGTCGGAAACGGCGAGAAACTGCAACGCGGCATCGCGCGCGCGCTCAATACGAGACAATCCGTGAGGGTCGCGGATTTGCATACTCGCGCTACGATCCAAAACCAGCACTGTGTCGATTGGCCGGACGGTCCAGGTGTTGCCGTGCTCGGTCGCCGCGGATGCCAAATTAGCCACTTCACAGACAGCACTGGCCGAAAAGCCCTTGTACGTCGCTGTGATGGTCGCGATACCGACGCCGACGCCGGTTGCCACACCGAACTGATCGACCGTCGCGACATCCGTGTCGGAACTCGACCAGAGAGCGTCGGAACTTACGTTGGATGAACTTCCGTTGCCCATAATCGCGGCGGCTCGGAACGTCCACTTGTCTCCAATCTCCATGAAAGCGTCTTCCGTAATGGAGTCGGTGGGCGGAATCTCGATTCTGAGCAATTGATCCGACGTGAACGGGTCTTTGATGAAGTCCTGGAGCGGCGCAAGGTCTGGAGTGGTCGCCGTCGTAACAGAAACAACGTTCACTTCAAGGGTGGTCTCCAATTGGCAGGGCGCATACCAGTTTTCTGACGCTGCCCTTCCTGGAATATCCTTTGTCCCGGAGTGCTGATAAAGCACGCCAATCGTCACAGTCCCGGTCCTGAGAGCCTGCAAGACGTATCCATCTCCTCCATTGACCGCTCTGGAAACCCTCGTGGCTTCCGGGAACGTGGCCACTTCGTCATCAGATGACGACCAGACGACGCTGGCGCCCGTCAAACCGTTACCAGCCGACCAATTTGTGGTTCCATCCGAAAACAGAACGCTGAAGTTAAATGCCACCTGTTGCCCCGCCAGCATGTTGCGCACTTTTTGCGTGATCCAGATTGAGGAACAGGCGATCTCTTTCCCAACTCCTGTTGTTGGTTTTCCTGGAGGAATTGGCAGGCCATCTTGGCGCTCAACCAAGGCTGGGGTAACCGGTGAGGACAAGTTAGGGCCAGGATCATTCGGCCTACCATCTGGTCCTGGGTCCACAGGACCCACCCGGCCCGTCTTTGCGCAGTCAGGCGGACATTTCGATGACGGTTGGATGTAACTGAAGTCCATTTACGACTTAGAGTTTAAGCGTTTTCAGGTACTCGATGGCCTTTTCCACGTCCGCCGCGGCTACGTCTTCAGGTTTGACGCAAAGGTCGCTAATCACTCCAACATCCTGTAACGCGTTCATGGCTTCAACGGGTTTCATGCCCAAATCTTTAATTGCGTCTGTTAACGACTTCATTCGACGGTGTAACTGTCTATTTCGGTGTCCGTTGTGTCTCTCAAAGAAAAGGTCAAGGCATCGCAGGTCGCCGTGATTCGCAGCGCCCCATAGCCGCCGGCGTATTGTTTCGCACTCCCGCTCACCGGTGTTCCGCTGAATGATGTCAGACCCGCGCCTCCGATTCCATTGACGAAGTAAGGGAAATCGTCGATTACCAGCCGCTCATAGGATTTACTGTCACCGGCGCTCAACACCGCGTCGAACCCGTATCTTGCCCAGTTCCACCGCATCGCCGCCTTGGCGATGCCAGCCTGGCTTGAGTACGGCGGGCTGTTGAAGACCGCGATCTTCCAGCGCACCGTGGAACGCACGGCCCGCATGAGTATCCAGTTGGCCTGATTACTGGTCTCCGTGTTGCCGTCAGGCTCGATCAACGTCCCGTCGGATTTGTACCCCGAATCGATAAAAAAGACGTGGAGATGACCGAAGATTTGATCGTAATACCGTTCCCCTTTGTCGGTCGGCAGCGAGAAATAATTGAAATACGGAGTGCCACTGCTTGTGTCCAGGTCCCGGTTGCCAAGGGAAGGCCAGAAGCGGTTCACTCCACGCTCAGCGCCATAGATGCCCCGATACGGCGTGATGTAGTCGTAAAAGTGTTTGCCTACATTGGCGTCAATTGTGGCCGCCGCGCCGGACGGGTAGTTGTTGTTGCCAAGCGTGATGATTTGATCCGGCTCCCACGACTTCACCAGTGCCGCTACAGCGGTCAGATTCGCGCCATCCAGCCCATAATCTCCAATCGCGGCGATGACGGTGGATTCAACGGGTTCATCCGTGGTCACCGGTGCTTCGTACTGGAGCCAGAGGTAATCGGTCTCGTCGCTGTTGTGATCGGTCTTGCGTTGTCGCCGCTTCTCCCGGCATTGATGGATGATCGCCGGCAACGCCCCGATGATGTTGCGCGATGGATTGCCCTGAAGATCGTCATTGCAGAGTTGGGCAAAGCCAGGGTCCCGCTCAAAGTCCCTCGCAAACTCCCGTTGGACGAACAGCTTCACCGCCCGCTTGAAGTCCGGTGCATCCAGGATTAGATCGTTGTCGTTCCATTTCGTCTTGTAACCCGTCCATTCGACCGCGACATCTTCGTAAGACTGTAGCCAGGGCGCGATCAAGATTCGGTCCCGGTCTTTCGCCCACAAGCCGTAGAGAGCGCGTCCACTATCATCGTCAGTGCTCTGGTTCGCTTGAGTGAAGCCACCGGGTAATCTCCTGAGTCCTGCGTTGGTCGGGCTGGTCACGATGGACATGAAACGCCGGGACCATCTCAAGACCTCATCCTTGCTCGTTTCATCGTAATGGACGGGATCGCAGAAACCGGAATGCTGGACTGTGAACAGTTGATGAATGACCCCGTCGGGCTTATCGATGACCGTCAAACCGCAGTGGAAATAACTGGAACACTGGGCCGTTACGTCCAGGTGCTCATCTTTCAGACATTCAACGTTCTGTTGCAGCCAGTTGACTGCCTGGAGGAAAATTCGCTCGATGGCCGAAACAAGATTCTCCGGAGGATCGTTCGGCCAAATAGACGAAATGACCTCATCCTTGAGATTCTTGTAGGTGTATGGCGTACTCATCGGCTACCCACGCGTGCTCTTTCACGCAAAGAACTGCCGCTCGCAACAGGGTCGATTGTTTCACGTGGAACATCGTGTTTAACCTGAGCAGCAGGTCGGGCCGATAGGCCCGTGATGGTGTCTGACATGATTGGCGCTGACACTTCGTCCCGCCAAAGACGCTTCGACCCTTGAGATAACGTGGTCGAGTTCTTTTTTTTTACCCACTCTTCTTCGTACTGTTCGGCGCTTATCTCCTGCACGCCGCCCACTTGATTCTGAATTCCCTTTTCAATCTCCGCCAGGATGGCCGGGTCGTCCTTGATTTGCGGATCGTCAGAGGCTAGGTAGCCAAACTTTCCGTTGGACGTGGGAAATTTGATGTGCCGCCCGGTGGACATCCACAGTTCGACGTTCGGGCTGAACTTTCTGAAGTATCTGCTCATTGTGTAAAGATGCCGATTTACACCCGAAAACACAAACTGCAAAATGAAAAATGCCTCCCCGCCAGTCTCCCGGCAGGAAAGGCACTCCCATGCGTTGAGCCACCGTTTACGGAGCGGTGAAAGATATACTGGAGAAGTTCTCGTCCCACCGATTATTCGACGGGCATTCCACCACAGCCGTCACACACTGGCTGGTCATGCTCGTTTTGATCGTCGGATTCTTCATCGTGCAAGCGAACGTGCTGTCGATCTTGGCCAAATCCTCGATTTGACCGGTCGTGAACTCCCGCCGATTTGACGCCAGGATGGCCGGGTAAATCGAACCGCCACGGCCCAAATCGAGGGTCAACGCCATCTTGCCGCGGGCTGTCTGTGGTGTCGGCAAATTTCCGAACGCATTGATGATGTCGTCGAAAATCGGATGGATAATCACGTTGAGGGTCACGCCTTGTGGCTTGTAGAGCTTGTACTGGTTGAACGTCACGCCCAGGTTGTCGCCCTGATTGATGACGACGCGCAAGGTGTCGTCCAGCTTCCAGTTGGAGTAAGCGACAAACGCAACCATGAATTGGTCTGCGCTCGTGCTGTCCATGTAGTCATCGATGTTGCGGGCAGATGAGCGCCCCTGACTGTCGCGTGCCCGGAAGACATCGTACATCCCGCTCTCCAGATAATCGCGGATGTCGAGCGGGGCCGCCAGCCGGTCAAAGTACCGCGAGCAGCCTTTCAGTTGCGGGAGGACGCCTTCCATGTTGGCCCGCTTGGCAATCAACAGACCGCCGGTGCCGGGGTCCACGGTCGCACCGGTGACGGAAGTGATGTTGTCAAGGTCGGACCAATTCGGGTCGCCGCTCAATCGCTGCGCGACGCTGATCTTCTGCTGGAAGAGAAACGCGTTGCAGAACTCGCGTTGGGCCATTTCTTCGTCCTGCTTGTTCATCTCCGAGATGGGCAAGTTGCCGAATTCCTCGAAGTAGGAATTGTCCGCCATCAGCTTGGCAAAGACCTCCTGATAGAGACTGGAGACGCGTCGTCCGTACCGGTACGTCTGGTAGAAGAACGGCACATGCTTGACCGGATTGAGCGTCAGCCGGTTCTGGCAATAGCTCTCGACATCGTCCACGTTGTTGATCCCAACAAGGACCAAGCCGTTTGTGGGAGCGATCTCCTCCGCGTAACCGGTGTCGTCTTTCAGCGGTTGCGTCTTGATAACAACGTCGATGTAGGAACTGTCCGCTGCGATGGCGGAAGCCGTCACTTTCGCCTGGGCGTGCGTTGCGATTGTGCCGCCCGAAGCGGAGATCGATGAGAGGATGATGATGACGTGTTCAGGCAGGAAGTATCGCGCGTCCAACGGCAACGAATAGTTGCTGCCGTAACCCGCAATCACACGAATCACGCGACAGGGCGCGTAGGAAGTGTTGGTGCAGGTATTCAGTTGCGCGGTGGTGAGCGGCCCCGTGACACCCGCCGTATAGGAGGCCACAGCCCAACCGTTTTGGATGGCCCAGAATTCGTTGTTCACCACGGACATCTGGCGTCCCATGATGAACGGCTGAATGACGCTGGCGCCCTTGTCCATCCGCTGGGTCGTGATGAGCTTCTCCATGCCCCGGCGGTTGCTGGACATGATCCAGTCGTAGAACGTGTTGCGACGGATGCCGCAGGCCGCCATCTGAAATTGCGTCTTCAGATACGCGGTCATCTCGTTCCAGACTGACCCGTCGGTAAAGAGTGCTTTCCACTCTTCAGGAGTCAGTTGCGAGATTTGAGACTTGGTGAAGGTGCCGGAAGTTCCGTAGTCATTCTGGATGGCTACGCCGCATTGCGCTGCAAATGGTACTGCCATAATCGTAAAGAGTTATGCGCCAACTGTAGGCGCGTGTCTTTACGATCAGGCTACTAGATCAGAAGGTTTTCGCTAACTCCTCCCATGAGTTTCCACCTTTTACCGTCTCCCCAGGTTGCTGGGTGACATCGGTTGCACTTGGAGAGAGCGACGGCGGGTTGGGTTTAACCGCGCCAGGACTGGTGGATGTCGCCGATACTCCAGATTTGTCGGGCGGCGTTCCCGTCGCGGGCGCAGAGGCGTTTTTTCTGCCAACCTGCTTAAAAAGACCTTCGATCCAACCGCCAATCTCTGCTTGTGCTTGCACGGCCATGAGTTTTGCGGCCAAAACTGGCTCCGATGCAATGGTCCAGTGCTTCTCGCGTTCCTCCCTGGATAGCCCCTGGTATTCCGCCATCGGAGAGAATTGTTTCGCAAGGAGCTTGCTCTTTTTCCCTAATGCCTCGGACACCAGTTTCCTTTGGTCGGCGGCGGAGTGCGTCGCAATATCCGCGTCGAACTCTGTGATTCTCTGCATAATGTCCGCGTGAACAGGGTTCTGTTTGTCGAACGGCGTTCCTGTCGCTGGAATCATAAGCAAAGCGGTCTCGCGAATTCTTGCGTCAAGGGCGTTGACGACGGATTGAAACTTCTCTGCCACAGGCCCCTCCTGAAGAATTTCCTCTGGAATTTCCAACCCGTGAGCCGCTCCAAACTCTTTCATCTTCGCTTGCGTGTCGGCCTCCAGGGCCTCTGACACCGATTCAATGGCCGCTTCAGCCGTGCTCATCGCGTGCCCCACTGCGGCTCGCACAAAGTTTTCCCGGTCACGCTTCTCCATCATTGCGTTAAAGTCAGCTTGCGTAGAGGCACGAGCAAAATCGTTCTCGTCGTACTCAATTTCGTTCTTTTCGTACCACCTTGCGTGTTCGTCTGATCTGTCATCGAACTTTTCTCCAGGGTTTTCCGCCTCCCATTTCTGCCGATAGGATTTTTCCAGTGCGAGAAAATCGTCAAACTTCTTCGGCAACATCGAATCGTCTGGATTCAACTCCGCCATGACTTGAAAAATCTTTCGCAACCGCTCGTCTTTCGGGCTATACGTCGGCGGCGGAGGCGCCGGCGGCAATGGTTCAGCGATTCGCTCCGGGGGTGGTCGTAGTTGGGCGACTAACTTTGCGTTTTCTGCGCTGACCTTGGACGCAATGCGATCAGCCATGTCAGGCTTTGGCTCCTTGCGCGGCTTGGTCGCATCAGGCTTATCATCCTTGTCCTCTGGCTTCGGCTCTGGCTTCGCCGGCGTCGCCTCCTTTTTGGGCGCGTCGGCGGGCACAACATTCTCCCAGCCCAGGCCCTCCAGGGTTGTGCGGGCTAGGTCATCCACTTCCTCTTTGGTCCATTGTTTGGTCTCCGTGGGTTTTGCGTCTTTCGGCTTCTGCTGTTGAATCTGGATGTTGGGATTTTTCTCAAACGCTATCGGGGTGGGCATAGGATTCCTCTGGGTTGTTTTCTGGCATCGCTGACAGCTTGACCATCAAACTATCGTCGTTTGCCACTCGTTCCATTTCGTCTATCAACTCGTCGAGCACGCCGGCCTGGGCCGCTTCTTCCATCGCGGCGGGTTCTTGCTGGTTCCGCCGGGTGAGTGACTCCTTGAGTAATTCCCCAGCCCGAAGCGTAGCGGAGTACGATCGTGCGCGAAGCGTTTCGACAAATAGCCGGGCATCAGAGGACCGGAGCCAATCCTTGATCCGCAGGATTTCCGACTGGGACAATTGGACTTGGTATAACGTCTGCATTGGGAATCATTGGCGCCACCGGCGCGGGCATCGCCATCGCGGGCATTGTTTGCGCGAAGGTCGTAAACAGTTGGAACAGTTCATCGATCTTCTGCTTGTTGGCCACGGCCCCTTTGAGCGCCGTCGTCGCCGCCTCGGAGACGGGGCGCATCGCGCCCATAATGCCCTCGACGACAGCCTTGGAATTCTCTTGGACAAGCTGTTGCACCTGGCCCATCAAACCCTGAATGGCGCCCTGGAACTGCTCGGCTTGCTTGGCCGCCTCGACCTGCGGATCGAACTCCACGCTTAATCGATAATCCTCTGGGAATCCGAACTTGGTTAAGACCTTGTTGAACAAATCCACCGCCTGCCGCGATCCGACGCTTTGCGCGATGATTTGTTCCTTGAGAGCGATGCCCAACAACTGAACCATCGCGGTCGCCACGGCGCCATCTTCAAGCCTCTGGTCCTCCATTCGCGGGCTGGCGAATCGCTGAATGGCCAGGGCGCTCTTTTTGCCTCGAACGACAACTTTGCCGTCCGCAGTCGTCGAGCTTTCATCGACCGTGAAGCCGAGTTTTTCGAGTCGCTCGCGGGTGAGTAGCTCGCGGGCCGGGATTTCCGCCCACACTTCTTCGTCAGCAAACGCCATCGAATAGTAGTAAATCTGGGTCTTCCAGGCGTCGAATCCCTTGTCCAACTGGAAACCAAAGTAGGCGGCTTTGTTGGAGACCGATTTGGAAATGAAACGTTGTTCCGCGGCAGACTGTTCGTGTGTCGCCTGGGCGCCGACCTCTTGAGAGGAAATGACGTTAACCCGCTCCAGTAGGACCAGCAGGGAATTGATTACGTAGATGATCTGGTTGACATCGTGTTTTGGGAATTGAACAGATTCAAACTTCTTCTCGTTCTGTCCCATCTTGAACTTGTAATCCGAGTATCGGAACAAATTCAGCTTTCGGAATTGCCCTTCCCCAAGGTTTTCGATCTGGCGGATCACGTCTTCATCCACTACGTCTTCATTGACGAACGTGAGATTCGCGAGGTTTTGCCGCACGCTCAGAAGCGTCTGCGACATGAGATTTGAGACGTGGTCTTGCGCCCACAACAACTCAAGCAATAGGCTGGTGCCGAGCAACCGTGAATCATCGGGGCTGTATCCGAAGTAGATCGGCGCGATGGAAGGCAACGGCGCGGCGTAAATCGGGTCCACGTCGTTAGCCATCAAAACCCTCATCCAGACGGGGTAATCGTAGTCCCCAAGCCCCCACTCCGAAGGAATCACTTCCTCGAAATGGTCCGTCAGGATAATGGCGAAGTCGTCCCAGTCGGTCGTGTACCAGTTGTCCTCGATGTTTGCCTCCCGGTTTAGATCAGCCCATCGCGGGGACGTTTGAGGGAACTTGAGCGCACACGACGAATAGACGGTGTTGAAAAAGGACGGAAACGCTGCCCGAAGGTCTTGCGACGGGAATTTCAGACGGGCACGATTCCAGACCTTGGGATTGTTCCGCACTTCCCCGGCGCGCTGCACACGCCAGTTGCCGGCCCATTTACTGCCCGTGTTCGTGTTGAGCGTCGAAGCGCCGTAAGATCGGTCCCAGTAAGTGCGGCTGGGGTGCGGGAAGTAGTAGGGGATGCCTTCGCGGACGATTTTGGATGTCTCTTTTTCGGCGACGTACTGAAGTTGCTTCTCTTCGTGCCACTCGTCCTGCGGGAACATGATTTGGTCGCCATACATCGCCGCCTTCAGCACGGCCATGTTCCCAATGTGCTGATACCCGTAATTCTTCGTCATCACCCGGACCCAATCCGTAATGACTTGGCATCGGAACCGGTCTTCAGGCGTGTCGCGAAACGGCTCGTATTTCAGGTAGGGATCACGATTCCGGTCGTTTACCTGCTTGGCGACCCGGATCATCATGTAGGCCGGCGCGATGTTCACGATCACCCTCCAGAAGACCGGCAGGTTGAAAACTTTTCCGGGGAGCTTCTTTCCAGTCTTCGGGTCGTATCGGTCGCTGATAAGGTGCGTCAGCCCCCATTCCATCGCGGTTTTCAACTGCTGCTGATAGTCCGCGCTCATCGGATCGTTGGACAGGTGCGCGGCGACGGACTCGGCCAGCGTGGGAGAAAGCTGCCGAAACGAGCAATCGAAAGCCTGATCCAGCGCGAAATACAACCGGTAATTGGCGAAACAAAAATCTCGCCCGTTCTGAATCCGGTTGCGAATTCGGTCGAGCCAATGAGCAGGCTTCTCGGCAATCTTCTCCGCCGTGAAAATGTCCTTGAGACTCTCGGTGGAGACGCCGTGCGCTTTGAGGATTTTCAGGTCAACCATCTTGCTGTTGTTGTTTGATAAGAGCCTGGGTGATGGCTACCGACCATGAAGCGAGTTCTGACACGATGACAGCCGGGTCCGTTTCGATGCGTCCGTGAATGGAAATGACCCCGTCGCCTCGGAATGCAATCGCGTATCCGTGTGACTGAATGGCGAGCGGAAAGAAATTCGCTGGATTAGTTATCTTCGGCATGACCGGCGAAAACTTACGCTCTCCCGCGCACCGCCCGCATTCGGCGCCTTCACACGCACTGCCGCATTTCCAACAGGACATAAAATCATTTCTTCTTGCCAATCATAATCATCACCGCCGACTTGCCGTTGCGTTTTATGGGGTGCTCAGACTCAGGCTCAGGCGCGTAGCCCTGATTGCCGGTTACCGGCGGCGGCTCTTCGGGTTCGCCGGCGTGCGAGTAATCATCGACCGCCGTGACATTGATAGTTTTGCCGCCATCCGGTGTCTTCGCTGTGACTGTGCCGGTAACGGTGACGGTGACGGTGTCGCCCACTTCGCATTCCAGGTCGCCGCCCAGGTCAGGAGAAATTATCAGTTCACTCATAAATCGGTGGAAAACTACGGGTCTTTATATCACTTTACAAAACTGTGCCCAAAGGTAGTCCTAAGCAAACCCGTTTAGCAAGTCCTCAGATTCACGTCCCGAATCATCAGGCGTGGCGCCCGGAGATGTTTCCGAAGCAAATCGCCTATTTCGAGGACACGACCCGCTTCCGCCTGGCCTCTGGTCCACGGTATTGCGGCAAAAGCCGCGTCGTTGACCATACTTTGTTGCGACACGCCTGGGGGACCCGGAATGGGCGCGTCGCCATTTTCTCGAAGTCGGTTCGCAACGCGAAAGTCGGAGTGTGGAGCGACCTGACTTCGTTCATCATCCAGGAATGGCTGGATTCAAAGCTCACGTCGCCTCTGGGCCACCGATTCGATTGGACCAAGGAACCCTGGGTGGACGGCGCAACCCGGATGCACTACTTCAGGATTCGGAACTACTACGGGGAGGAATCAGAAATCCAACTCCATTCACTGGATTTTGACGGCGACGTGGCGGCAAAGCTAATGAATACGTCCTTCTCCTGCATCTATTTTTCCGAACTTCAGAACTTCAGCAGCGAAGATGTCTTCAAGATTTCGATTCTACAGCTTCGGATGGATGGCTTGCCCTATCACAAACATCTCTGGCTTGCAGACACCAACCCGCCAGAAGAAGGCCCGGACCATTTCGCCTACCGGCTGTGGTATCAACTCCGCGCCCAGGACGAACCGCCCGCGGACGCTGTGACGGATGAACAGATTCAGGCGTTCCGGGATTATCAGAGACAATTCGGCCTTCACGAATTCACCATCGACGACAATATCTTTGGCGATCAGAACATCGTCCGCGACCTGAAAAATGCCTATCGGGACGACCCTATTGGGTGGGACCGCTTCATCCTCGGCAAATGGACGAAGGCTCAATCATCCAAGGAGAAACACTTTCATGGCATCTGGAAACCAGAGATTCACGTCATGGGCGATTGTTCGTCGCCGAAGAAAGACGACTGGCAAGTGCTTCAGCCAACGGCGGAATGCACCACCCTCCTTGGAGGGTGGGACATTGGCGATTGCAACCATGCCTTCGTGATCGAAGAACCGATAATCATGGAAGGCGACTTGATCGGTTTCATGCAACTGGACGAACTGGTGTGGATCGGCATCCAGGAACCCATTGTTGACTTCCTTGTCGAATGTTTCGAGAAGATAGAAGCCATCGAAAAACTGATCGGCCATCCGGTGGAATGGCGGCACTGGTCGGATACGTCGGCCTGGAGATTCTCCGCGCGCGCCTCGGACGTTGACGCCATGCTGGTCGAGAAACTGTCCGAGGGTAAAGTGCAACTCCTTTCCGCCGGGAGCGCCAAGCAGCGGCAGTCGATTCGCCGGCGCATCAAACTGATGCAAGACCTGCTAAAACAGGGCCGGGAGCTAGTCAGCGCCCATTGCTTTCACGCCATCGAGATGTACGAAAATCTCCGCAGCGGGAAACTGGCGCCGGACGGGACCGGTGAAGTGATTGTGAAAGGCTCGCCTCAGAAACACATTTTCGACGCCAAAAGCTACCTGCGCTTCTGTGAACTCTTCACCGAGATTTCGACCGGGCCGACAAAGCCAAGCACGGGTCCGAAGATTCTTCAGGTGGCCCTTGGGGCTTGAAGTGGGAATTGAACCCCAAATTCCAGGCCGCGCGCTTCTCGTCGTAGCGGAAGTAATGCTTCGGAGGCCGCGGTAGGTCCTGGAGCGCGGTTTGAGGGTGCGTGCGCCTGGCCACGCGGCGGCCTTCAGCAAATTGCGGCATTTCCCGTAGGCGGCGCAGCAGATTCTGGCTGGTGTTCAATGCGGGCGACCACATCATGGTAGGACACGAGTTTGAGTTGCCTCCCGTTCAGTTCCACGTCTTTGTGACCCATGCTCAGGTCAACGAGCACACACTGACCTTCGCTGATTTCCATCGGAGGACGCTTCTTGCGTCCATGCTGGAACCCATCGCCCAGTTGCACGACCCGGCACGCCTTAAATTTTTGCCGTGTCTCAGGAGGCGTCCAAAGCGCGGAATCTTCAAGGGAACAAAGGTTGAGCGGCTCGACCAGAACCCGGTAGCCAAGAGGATGGTACTGCGTCACGGCAAGGACAGTCGCACAAACATCTTGACTTGTAAAGACACTTGACTTGTAAATGAGAACGGTTTACAAGTCTTTACAAATGTTCGCCAAGCTGTTCTCTAGGATTACTGAATCGTCCCTCATGGAAGAAGACATTCCCGTCCGCTACGTGTTCGTGATGCTTCTCGCTATCTCCGACAAGGACGGGGATGTCGTTGGGACAGACATTGCCATTGCCAGGAGGTTAAACATGCCCGTGGATGAGTTTGCTCGATGCGTCGCCGTTTTGGGCACACCCGATCCAAACTCTAACTCGAAAGCCGAAGATGGAAGGCGCGTAGTGCCATGTGATTCGGAAAGAGGATACAGAGTGGTCAACTACGCGAAATACCGGGCGATGACGACCGAATTCCAGAAGAAGGAATACATGCGCCATTACATGGCTGAATACCGTAAGCGCCATGTAAAACTAACAGACTCTAACAATAAGACTCCTGCCACCCCGTTAGTGCCTCTTTGTCTTACCTCTGCCTCTGCTTCTGAGTCTGCTTCTGAGTCTTCTGGGATTAAGGAAGGTGCAGGAAACCATCAAGGGGTGGCGATTGGCAACCTCCCGACCGATGAGCAGGCGGCTGGGTGGCTATCCCAGGCCAGAGAGAATGGCGCGGACTACACCGCGGCGGAGATGCGGAGTGCTTTACTGGCCCTCCGAGCCAACGGGGGCATGTGGGGGAAAAACCCAATCGTGGACTGGCGGTCAGGGCTGGAGCGACAGATTCAGTTCGACAGGCGAACCGGAGGAGCCAAAGGCCCCGTAGTGCCAGCCCGGCCCGATCACAGCAAGGGCTTTTGATGATGACAAATTCACTGGTTATTTTCACCAAGGCCGCGCTGATGCTGGCCGAAGCGGACACGATCCAAAAGGCAAAGGAGCTAAAAAGCCTGGCACTCACCGCCGCCGAGTGGGCAAAGCGTAAGGGCATGGGCGAGGAAGCCATCCAGCATTGCCGGTCGTACTCCCTGGAAGCCGAGCGCAAGATAGGTCAGATGCTCCGGGAGACGGAATTACAGAAAGGAGGGCGTCCACCGAAAACTGCTAACAGCACGTCAGCGGTTTTTAAGCCGCCGACTTTGAAGGAACTTGGCTTGACTGATCGGGAAAGTGCGGATGCGCAACTGCTGGCCGAACTACCCGCCGAGGACTTCGAGAAGATCAAGGCTGGAAAGAAAACCAGAGCGAAGGCGAAGAAGGAACTAAAGGAGGAGCAGAAGCAGCAAGCAATGGAGAAGGCTGCCAGGGAAATCTCGGCAGACAAGAGCAAGGCCATGCTGGCTGTATGCGACGTGCGCCACTGTTCATGCGCTGAACTGTTCGCTTCAGGAATCAAGCCGGACGCCGTTATCACCGATCCGCCCTACCCGAAGAAGTTCCTACCCGTGTTTAGTGAGCTTGCGGAGGCGTGCAAGGATGTGCCGCTCGTGGCCGTGATGACCGGGCAAACCTATCTTCCAGAAGTGATGCGGCGGCTCTGCGAGCATCTGCACTATCGCTGGACGCTGG
>Ga0194121_10004900_pt1 | contig 19032 bp, 14 predicted proteins | sample TA2MahCa50mmetaG_FD_148609 | JGI IMG/M metagenome (GOLD analysis project Ga0194121, IMG submission 148609) | Freshwater microbial communities from Lake Tanganyika, Tanzania - TA2015020 Mahale Deep Cast 50m | ecosystem: Environmental > Aquatic > Freshwater > Lake | place: Tanzania: Lake...
TGCATCGCGACCTGCACCGCGCCGCTCGCCCGCCCGGACACGGCGTTCCGCGCGAACCAGTCGGCGACCGGCTCCGCCAGGCGCGAGCGCAGCGCCGCGACGTCGAGCGGAGCACGCGGATCGACGCGCGCCTCGGCCCGCGTGAGTGCGCCGCGCTCGAGCGCCGCCTCCAATTCGACCGGCAGCAGGTCGAGCAGCACCAGCTGCCCGCCGATGGCCGCCCCGCCGCCCGCTTGCGGCGCCAGCGAGAGCGCCGCGATCGTGAGCTTCGCCGGCACGCCCGGCGCGATCGCCCCGCGCAACCGCTGCTGGAACGGTCCGTTGCCATCCAGCTCGATCGAGCTGTCGCGCACCGCGAGCACGGGGAACTCGCCCCCCTCCTTCTCCGCCGGCTCGTCGCCGAGTTCGTCGAGATCTTCGAGGTCGAAGCGGCCGTCCGCCCCTTCGGTCGCCACCAGCCGCGCCCGCTCGAGCTGCGCCGCGACGACGCGCGGCGGGAAGAGGCCGACCTCGCCGCGCACCGACGCGACGGTCAGGAACGGCACGCTCGCCGTCGGCAGCCGCGCCTCGAATTCGCGCAGCTCGAACGTCCCGAACAGCGGCCACTCGATCTTCCCGATCTCGAGCTCGACTCCGATCGAGCGGCCCGCGACCGATGCGACCACCGCCTCGTCGAGCGGCGTCAGCGCGACCAGCGCGGCGAGCGGCGCCCCGACCCACGCGACGCCCCGCAGGAGCCGCCGCCACCGCCCGTGGCGGTTCATGCGTGCGCCGTGAGCGCCTCGCGGACGGCGCCACGCCGCGAGGCGTGATAGACGCGCGCGACGCGCCGCCCGAGCGAGCAGAGCACCTCGTAGGGGAGCGTGCCGGCCAGTTCGGCCACCTCCTCGACCGGCAGCGCGGCGTCGCCGTCGCGACCGATCAGCGTGACCGGCTCGCCGACCTTGACCCCGCGGATGCGCCCGACGTCGAGCATCGTGTAGTCCATCGAGACGCGCCCCACGATCGGCGCGCGCGCGCCGCGGACCAGGGCGAAGCCGCGGTTCCCGAGGCGCAGCGGCAGGCCGTCGTTGTAACCCAAAGGCACCGTGGCGATGCGCGTCTTCTGCGGCGTGCGCCAGGTGCGCTGGTAGCCGATCGGCGTCCCGGCCGGGACGTCCTTCAGGAAGATCACCTGCGTATGGAGCGAGAGGACCGGCTTCAGCGCCTTCGCGGCAGCGCCGGCGTCGGCGGGCGCGATGCCCCACAGCGCGCCGCCCGGCCGCACCAGGTCGAGTTCGGCCTTCAGGTCGCTGAAGAGCGCGGCGCTGGCGGCGGCGTGCCAGAGCGGCTGGCCGAGCCCCTCGCGGCGCACCTGCTCGCGCAGCTCGAGGAAGCGCGCGAGCTGCTCCTCGTTGCCGGCGTCCCGCGCGGCGCCGGTGCCGGCGAAATGGGTGGCGACACCGGCCAGCTCGAGCCACGGGTTCTTCGCGATGCGGCGCAGCAGCGCCATGGCCCGCTGCGGCAGCACGCCGAGCCGCCCCATCCCGGTGTCGACCTTCAGGTGCACGCGGCAGCGGCGCTGCTGGCGGCGCGCCTCGCGCGCCAGGTGGTCGATCCGCGACTCCGAGTGGATCGTCACTTCGAGGCCGTGGGTGACGACCTGCTCCTGCTCGCCGTCGATGATGGCGCCGAGGATCACGATCGGCCCGGCGATGCCGGCCGCACGCAGCTCGAGCGCCTCACCCGAGTCGCCGACCCCGAAGCGGTCGACGCCCATCGCCTGCAGTTCCCGCGCCACCTCGACGGCGCCGTGCCCGTACGCATCAGCCTTCACCACCGCCATCAGGCGCGTGGACTTCGGCAGGCGTTTCCGGATCTGCAGGCAGTTGTCGCGCAGGTGGTCGAGCCGGATGTCGGCCCAGACGCGGTGCGGGTGGATCACGAGCGGGCTTCGAGCCTCCGTTCGGCCTCGGACGCGCGCAGGTAGAGCGGCAGCACGGTCGGGATGCGATCCCGTTCGCCGCGCAGGAAGCGCTCGCGCGCGAGCTGCACGATGCCGACGGCGTCGGAGACGGCGTCCTTGATCGTGGGCTCGACACCGAACGGCCGGCAGCCATCGCCGACCCAGACCGCCTCCTTCGGCAGGTCGTGCCGCAGCACGTCCGGAATGCCGATGACGGGAGCCTGGATCATCCGCGGCAGCCCTCCCTGCCAGCGATAGACAGCCGCGTACACCTCGCCCTGCCTGGCGTCGACCAGGGTCACCACCGGCCGGGCCTGCCACCCCGCGTTCAGCGCGAGCGCCGTCAGCGAATGGATGCCGAGCAACGGGACTTCCCAGGTCCACGCCAGCGTGCGCGCGACCGTCACCCCGATCCTGAGACCCGTGTAGGAGCCAGGCCCGATCCCAACCGCCACATAGTCGGGCCGGCGCAGCCCGGCGTCTTTCAGGAGGCTCTCGACCGAAGGCAACAGGAGTTTGCCGTGCGCGAGACCCTCGGTAAAGCGCACGACGCGCGGCGGATCCTGGTCGTCGAGCGCCACCGTCCCCACGTCGCCGGAGCATTCGATGGCGAGACCGACGGCGATGCGACCCATGACGCGCTCCTCCCCTGACCCCTGCGTGCGGTTCAGGACGCGCCGATCGCCCGACGGAGGAAGCCCGCCAGTTCGTCCGTCAGCGTCCGGACCAGGGTCGCGTCGGCACCCTCGACCATCACCCGGCAGACCGGTTCGGTCCCCGAGTAGCGGATGACGATGCGCCCCTGGTTGCCGAGCCTCTCTTCGGACCGGGAAAGGATTTCCTTGAATCCCGGCAGCTCGGGGAGCGGCTGCCGGGAGGCGACCCGCACCTGGGTGTTGCACTGCGGCGCCGGGGCGAAGCCGCGCTGCGCCGCCGAGAGGGGGCCTTCCTGCCGGACCAGCAGCTCGGCCACCCGGACGGCGGTGTAGAGGCCGTCGCCGAGGTAGTCGAGGTCGCTGCCGAAGATCACGTGGCCGGAGGGCTCCCCGCCGAGCACGAGTCCGCGCTCCTTCAGCGCCGCCGAGACATGGCGATCCCCCACCGGAGTGCGCACCAGACCGAGCCCGCGCGCCTTCAGGAAGAGCTCGAGGCCGAAGTTCGACATGACCGTGCCGACGACGGCGTTGCCGGGCAGCCTGCCGCGCTCCGCGGCATCGGCGGCGATGGCGGCGAGGATGCCGTCGCCGTCGACGATCCGTCCGCCCTCGTCGACCAGGATGCTGCGGTCGGCGTCGCCGTCGACGGCCAGTCCGAAGCGGGCGCCGCAGCCCGTCACCAGCCGCGCGAGCGCCGCCGGGTGGAGCGAGCCGCAATCCTGATTGATGTTGCCGCCATCGGGCCGATTGCCCATCACGCGGACGGTCGCGCCGAGCCGGCGGAACAGCTCCGGGCCCACCACCGACGCCGCGCCGTGGGCGAGGTCGAGCGCCACCACCAGGCCGCGCAGGTCGGGCTGGCCGGAGGCCGCGATCAGCCTTGCGAGGTAGCGCTCGCCGCCGTCGTCACGCGGCTGGCGCGGATCGCGGTCGGCGGGGGTGACCGCAGCGCCATCGCGCCAGTGCGCCTCGACGAAGCGCGCTTCGGCGTCGCCGAACTTGGCGCCGTGGCCGGTGAAGATCTTGATGCCGTTGTCCGCCGCCGGATTGTGCGAAGCCGAGATCACGACGGCGCAACTGGCGGCGTAGTCGTCGATCAGCAGCGCCAGCCCCGCCGTCGGCAGCACGCCGAGTTCGAGCGACCGGATGCCGCGCGCGGCGAGGCCGGTCGCCAGCGAACGCGCGATCCCGTCGCGGCTCCCGCGGGTGTCGCCGCCGATGAGCGCCGGCTTCATGGCGTCGCCGTGCGCGATCAGCCAATCGCCGAGCGCGGCGCCGAGGCGCACGACGCTGTCGGGCGCGAGCAGGCCGATCCCCGCCGGCCCGCGCACGCCATCGGTTCCGAACAGCGCCTCACCCATCGTTGCCCGCACCTTTCTCGCGCGCCCCGTCGCCGTCCTCGCGGACGGGCGCCACCCACTCGACCTCGATCGACTTCGGCTCGCCCGGCGCCAGGACGACGTCGAGGTCCTCGGGGAAGTCGGCGTACTTGATGATCGCGACCTCGAGCGTGCCGCGCTCGAGCCCGGCCAGCTGGTGAGCGCGCACGACCAGGTCGACGTGGTCGCGTGCCAGCTCGAGCGCGAGGCGGTCGACCGCCGGCGGGCGCGCGCCGGGCGCGGGGGCGAGGAACTGCAGCTTGAGCCGCGGGTTCGCCGCCCGGCCGGGAAACCGCAGCCGCCAGCCGTCGGCCCACAGCCGGCTCGGGTCCTTGCGCGCCAGCAGGTCGTCGTCGCAGAGCACACGCACCGCGAGATCGAACTCGCCGTCGGGCGGCGGCACCACGTCCATCTGCCGCCGGAAGGCGAGGGTGACGCGCAGTCCGGGCAGCTCCTCGCCGGCCGGACCCTGCATCCGCAGCTGGTCGCGCCACTGCAGCCCCAGCCCGACGGTCTGCGTGACCTGCCGCTGTCCGTCGAGGACGATCCGCTCGAACAGATCGGCACGGCGCTCCAGCGCGCGGTCGAGGGCGCTGCGCGGACCGACCAGGGTCACCTCGGGTGGCCGCACCACCGTGGTGCGGCTGCGGGGGTCGAAGCCGGGCGCCGGGCTGCCGGCCAGCACCAGATCGTCGTCGCTGACGGCGACCGCCCGGCGGGACTCGGGCTCGATCCGGAGCCGGAACGGCGGATCGACGCTGATCGAGCCGCCCGGACCGAGTTCGTCGCGCAGTTGCGCGATGCCCTCGAGGTCGTCGCTGGTCGGCACCAGGTCGCCTTCCTTGCCGACGCGCAGGACCAGCGTCCGGCGGCGCGCCTTGACCCGCTCCAGCGCGTCCTTCGGCCCGTCGAGCACGAGGGTCATGAACTCCGGCCGCGGCCGATCGGCGACGACCAGGGGCGCGGCCGCATCGATCCGCTCCACCACCAGCAGCTTGCTGGTGCGGTCGGGCGCCTCGGCCACCTGCGTCATTGCGGCGGAGTCGATGTAGACGACATGGACCGTGAGCCGGTCGCTGCCGCGCACCTTGGCGTCGAGCAGGTCGAACAGGACCAGCGCGAACAGGAGCGCCAGCAGCTTGCGACCGGCGTCGTCGAGCAGGAGACGGCGGAGGAAGGCGCTCACGACGCCGCTCCCGCCGCCCGCATCTCGCCGGCCGCCAGCGCGTCGTCGATCAGGCGCGCCAGCTCGCGCGCCGACTTCACCCGCTGCAGTTCGCCGCGCGCCGCCAGCGAGATGTTGCCGGTCTCCTCCGACACGACCACGGCCAGCGCGTCGGTGTCCTCGGTCACGCCGACGGCGGCGCGATGGCGCGTGCCGTACTCGGCGCCGATGTCGGGGTTCTCCGACAGCGGCAACAGGCAGCCGGCGGCGGCGATCCGGCCATTGCGCACCAGCACGGCACCGTCATGCAACGGCCCGCCCGGCTGGAAGATGCTCTCGAGCAGCGGCGCCTTGAGGTCGGCATCGAGATGCACCGACCCCTCCATCCAGTTCTGCAGCCCGGTCGCCCGCTCGATGGCCACCAGCGCGCCGACGCGGCGCCGGCTCATCCGCTCCGCCGCCTCGGCGATCACCCGTCCGAGCGTGGCCGAGCCGGGAGCCAGCCGGCGGAAGGCCTGGGTCTCGCCCAGCCGCGTGAAGGCGCGGCGCAGCTCGGGCTGGAACAGGATCACCACCGACGGGATCAGGATCTGCAGCGACGGCCGCATGAGCAGCTCGAGCCGCGGCAGCGCGCCCTCGAACCGCTCGAACACCAGCTGCACGGCGAGGAACAGCGAGAACGCGGCGATCAGGACGCCGCGCAGCACGCCGAGCCCGAGCGATCCGCGCAGGAAGCGCAGCACGAACCAGCAACCGGCCCAGAGGATGAGCAGCTCGAACAACGGGCCGGGACCGGCGAGGCTGCGCAACAGCTCGACCAGATGGCTCATGGCGGCGCTCCTGCCGGATCGCGCAATGCCCCGAGGACGCGGAGGAGGTCGACGCTCGACGGGGCGTCGTGGACGCGCACGAGCTCGCAGCCGGCGGCGAATGCCGCGGCCGTGGTCGCGAGCGTGGCGGCATCCCGCTCGGGCGGCGGTCGGCCGGTGATCGCGCCGAGGAACGCCTTGCGCGAGGCGCCGAGGAGCAACGGGAAACCGAGGCTGCGGAACGACGCCAGCGCCGCGCACAGGTCGAGGTTGTCGGCGAAGCGCTTGCCGAAGCCGATGCCGGGATCGAGCACGATCGACTCCGCCGGGATGCCGGCCGAGAGCGCCGCGGTGGCCCGCTCGCTCAGCGCCGCCGCCACCTCGGCGGCGCAATCGACATAGCGCGGATCGTCCTGCATGGTCGCCGGAGCGCCGTTGCGGTGCATCAGGACCAGCGCCGCCCCATGTGCGCGGACGACCTCCGCCAGCCCCGGATCATCGCGCAGGGCGCTCGTGTCGTTGACCAGCACGGCGCCGGCGGCGAGCGCGGCGCGCGCCACCGCCGCGCGCGTCGTGTCGACCGACAGCGGCGCCGCCACCCGGCGTGCGAGCTGCTCGATCACCGGCACCACCCGCTCGATCTGCTCCTGCTCCGGCACCGGCCGCGCCCCCGGCCGCGTCGACTCGCCGCCGAGGTCGAGCAGCGCCGCGCCGGCCGCGACCTGCCGCTCGCCGCGTTCGACGGCGGCGCGGGCGTTGAGCCGCCCGCCGTCGGAGAAGGAGTCGGGGGTCAGATTGAGGACCGCCATCACCTGCGGCCGTGCCCGCGCGAGGCGGAGTTCCCCGCCGCGCCAGCGCAGCACGCGTTCGGCGCGGCCGTGCTGGTCGAGGGCGCGAAGCAGCGCACGCTCGACCGCCGCGGCGACGGAGGCCGCCGCTGCGCGCAGGAGTTCGATGCGAACCACGAGGTGGCGCTCGTCGGCGCGCCGCGGCGAAGGGAGCAGGAACGCGTGGCGCTGCCAGCGACCGTCGACGACTCCCGGCAGCAGGGCGCCGGCCGGCCAGTCGCAGGTCGCCAGCGTGAGCGCGGCGGCGGCGTCCTGGTCGAGCGCGAAGCAGGCGCGGCCGTCGCCGGCGGCGAGTTCCGGCACTCCGAGCCGCGCGGCGGCGGCGACGTCGCCGAGCGCCGGTAGCCGCCCCTCCAGCCAGAGGAGGCGGGTCGTCGCCGCGACGCGGATGCCGACGGGTGCGCTCCCGCCGGTCATGGCGCCACCGGCTCTCCCGCGGGCGGCAACCCCTCCTCGCGCCGCGGCGCCGGCGCACGCACGGCGTCGGCCGCGCCGCTGTCGACCCGCGGCGTCCTCTGCTTGGCCGGCGGCGGCGCCGGATGGCTGCGCTCGAAGCGGGCGTGCGCCTCCTCCGGCGTCGCCCCCTCGACCAGCGCGGCGATCTCCTCGCCGTGGATCGTCTCGTACTTCATCAGCGCGGCGGCGATGCGCTCGAGTGCATCCCGGCGCGCCTCGATCATCCCGCGCGCCTGTGCGAAGCAGTCGTCGAGGATGCGCTTGATCTCGGCGTCGATCTGCTGCCCGGTCGCCTCGCTGAACGCGCGATTCCGGACCACCTCGCCGCCGAGGAAGATGGCGTCCTCGCGCTCGGCGAGGTTGACCGGGCCGAGCTTCTCGCTCATGCCGAACAGCGTGACCATGTTGCGCGCGATGTCGGTCGCCTTGCGGATGTCGTCGTAGGCGCCGCTGGTCACGTCGCCGCAGAAGAGCTCCTCGGCGAGGCGCCCGCCGAACGCGAAGCAGATCGTGCCGAGCATCTGCTCGCGCCGCTGCTGGTAGCGATCCTTCTCGGGCAGGATCATCGTCGCGCCGAGCGACATGCCGCGCGGGATGATCGTCACCTTGTGCAGCGGCTCGACGCCCGGGTGGAGGAAGCCCACCAGCGCGTGGCCCGCCTCGTGGTAGGCGGTGACGCGCCGCTCCTTCTCGTCCGGCGTGCGACCCGATTTCTCGCGACCGAAGCGGACGCGGTCGCGCGCTTCCTCGAAGTCGGCCATGTTCACGCGGTCGCGGTTGAGCAGCGTCGCGCGCAGCGCCGCCTCGTTCACCAGCGACGCCAGCTCCGCGCCGGAGAACCCGGGCGTCGCGCGCGCCACCTTGTCGAGCTTCACGTCGGCATCGAGCGGGACGTGGCGGGTGTGGACCGCCACGATCGCCTCACGTCCCTTCACGTCGGGCAGGTCGATCACGATCTGCCGGTCGAAGCGGCCCGGCCGCAGCAAGGCCGGATCGAGCACGTCGGGGCGATTCGTCGCCGCGATGAGGATGATCCCCTCGTCGCTCTCGAAGCCGTCCATCTCGACCAGGATCGCGTTCAGCGTCTGCTCGCGCTCGTCGTGGCCGCCGCCCATGCCGCTGCCGCGGCGGCGCCCGACCGCGTCGATCTCGTCGAGGAAGATCAGGCACGGCGTCTTCTCGCGCGCCTGGCGGAACAGGTCGCGCACGCGCGACGCGCCGACGCCGACGAACATCTCGACGAAGTCGGAGCCGGAGATCGAGAAGAACGGCACGTCGGCCTCGCCGGCGATCGCCTTCGCCAGCAGCGTCTTGCCGGTGCCCGGCGGCCCCACCAGCAGCACGCCGCGCGGGATGCGGGCGCCGATGCGGGAGAAGCGCTGCGGGTCCTTCAGGAACTCGACGATCTCCTTGACCTCCTCCTTCGCCTCCTCGACGCCGGCCACGTCGGCGAAGGTGACGCCGGTGCGCTCCTTGCCGACGAGGTTGGCGCGCGCCCGCCCGAACGACAGCACTCCGCCGGCGCCGTTCGGCCCGCGGAACTGGCGCAGCACGAGGAACCAGATCACGCCGATGAACAGCACCCACGGCAGCACGTTGACCAGCAGCGAGGTGAACAGCAGGTTTTCCGGCTCGTAGCGGATCGTCGCCGCTTCCGCCGGGAGCTGGCGCCGCTCGATCGGGACGCCGAACGGCGCGAGCGCCTCGTCGGCCCGGCGCAGATCGACCGCGGCGCCGGCGTCGGGCACGATCCAGTGGCGCGTCCGCGGCTGGCCGGGGCGTTCGACGTCGACCAGGAGATGCTCGCCGGCGCCGTCCTCGCGCGTGCGCGCCTGCGGGACGACCCACGCCTTGACCGGGCGGGCGCTGCCGTCACGCAACTGCGTCAGCAGCACTTCCTCGCCGAGCCGCTGCGGCGCGCGCCCCACCAGGTCGCGCAGTTCGGCATCGAGCTGCCGCAGGTAGCCGCGCGGCAGGTCGCAACTGAACTCGCTGCGACCGATGACGTGGCCCGCCTCGTCGCGCCGCGCGAGCTTGCCGAGGATGCGCAAATCGCCGCGCAGTTCCACGGACTCGATCGACCCGGAATGGAGGTCGCGCAGGAACTGGTCGAGATCGACCTGCGTCTGCGGCCCCGAGCCGGAGAACCCCTCGATCAGCAGCACCAGGCCGAACAGGATGCCGAGGAAGATCAGCACCGCCGGCAGCCCGCCGCGCGGTCCCTTGCGCTCGCCGCGCCGGCCCTCGTCGCGCTGGTCATCCATCGGCAGTCGCCTCCTGCGTGGCGCCGGCCGCTCCCCGCGCGGCAGCCGAAGCGCGCGGGAATCCGGCCTCGAGGCCATCGACCACCTGTCGCGCGAGGTCGAAGAACGACTCCGCCGTGGCCGCGGCGAGCGTCTCGCCGCGCGCGGCGAGGAACTCCGCCCGGTCGCGCACCGTGAAGCCGCGCCGGACGGCCCCCGTCCGCGCGTCGCGCACCTCGATCCGGACCCGCGTCACGGCCGACGATTCGCGCACGCGGTCGTTCGAATCCTCGGACAGCACGCGCTGCTCGAAATCGACGATCGTGCCGGCGAGGACGATATCGGCCTCCCCGAGGGGCACGATGGAGATTCCCGGGCGCGACTGCAGCTCGGCCGCCACCTGGCGGGTGAGTTCCACCTCGAGGTCGCGGTACCAGGTCTGGTTCTCGAACAGCGGGAGATGGACCTTGCGAAACCCGGCCGGCGTGAGCGGCCCGGCCGAGTAGCCGCAACCGAGTTGCGCGAGGACGGCGAGCAGCAGTCCGGACCACGCCGCTCGGCGCGTCCCGTGCAGAGGGCGCTCCCTCATCGGCCGTGCCCCTCGACCGGCGGCGGCCGCAGCGTGTCGACGCTGTGCAGCGAGACGTCCCAGCCGCGGCTCTCGAGCAGCGTCCGCGCCTGCGCCGCCGCCGCGGTCTGTGGATAGGCCAGCACGACGTTGGCCAGGTGGATGCGCGCGCCGCGAGTCTGTTCGCGCAGCAGGTAGAGGTCGGCGCGAAGCAGTTCGCCCTGCGCGATCTGCTCGTCGACGGCGCGGGCGCGGGCCTCGGCTTCGGCGCGCCGCGCGCCGTCGGGGCGCAGCGCGACGTAGCGGCGGTAGTCGCGGGCCGCCCGCAGCAGCGGCGTGGCGTCGTAGGCGGGGCCGCGCGCGTCACGCTCCCAGCATTCGGCGCGGCGGAAGGCCGCCAGGTCGGCCCACTCCGAGTCGGGGTAGTCGGTGACGACGCGGTCCCAGTAGACGACCGCATCCTCGTACTCGCCGCGCTCGAACCGGTAGGCGGCGATCGCCGCCACGGCGTCGTCGGCGCGCGCCGACGACGGGAAGCTGGCGGCGAACTCCCGCATCGCCTCGGCACCGCGCTCGCGGCCGGAGAAGAGGTCGCCGAACAGGAACCACGGCTCCGCCGCCATCCACGCCGCGGCCAGCTCCCACACCGGCAGCTCGCAGCGCGCCACGAAAGGCGACCACGGAAAGTCGCGCAGCAACGACTGGTAGTGGCGGAACGCCTTCACCGGCGCCGCGTCGGCGCGATGCGCCTCGGCCGCGACGAACAGCGCCAGCTGGCGCCGCCCGCCGTCGGTGGTCCGTTCGAGCAGCGCCTCGGCGGACTCGATCGCGCGATCGACCTCGCCGGCCGCCAGCGCGCGCTCCGATTCGGTCGCGAGCTGGGGTTCGGAGAGATCGTCGACTTCGATCGATCGCGGACCGCCCTTGCAGCCGGTCAGCGCGATCAGGCAGAGCGCGAAGAGCGCGGGCACGGCGATCCGCTCAGCCACGGGGGAGTCTCCAGCGGGAAGTCGGGCGCGACGAGGCGCGGGCGGCATCGGGCGCGGCGTCGGCATGCCAGCCGAGGTGCAGGTCGACCAGCCGCCGCGCGCGCGCGAGCACCGGCGGCGACGGTGAAGCGACCTCGCGCAGCGGCGTCCGCGGCAGTCCGCGCAGCAGCGCGGCGGTCGCGCCGTCCACCGGTGCGCCCTCGTCGCGCCGCACGAGGCAGTGGGTGCAGACCACGCCTCCGTCCGACGTCACGAAGCGCGCCAGCCGGCGCGGTGAACCGCACCGCACGCACTGGTCGAGATCGGGGCGCAAGCCATGCAGCTCGAGCAGGCCGACGTCGAACTTGAGCCGCAGCAGCTCGATCCGTTCCGGCGCGATCTGCTCCAGCGCCAGCAGCGCTCGCTCGAGCAGCGGATAGGCGCCGTGACCGCCGCCGACCGGCTCGAAATGGAGCACGCGCTGCAGCAGTGCGCAGGCGGCCGTGTGGCGGCCGAGGTGGCGGCGCAGCGCCGGGTGGTCGGTGGCGATGCGCCGGGCCAGCAGCATGCCGAGCTCGCGCCCGGCGAGCAGCGAGAGCGTGACACGGCCGCGCACGAGCAGGTCGAGCGGGCCCTCGCACGAGTTCTTCGGCCGGTGGCTGCCGCGCGCCAGCACCGCGACGCGGCCGAGCGCCTCGGTGAGCAGGTGCACGACCTGGCTCGACTCCCCATACGGGAAGCGCTGGATCACGAGGGCATCGGTCTCGATTCGTTCGGCCATGCCTGCCTGTCGCGTGCGGAATCGTGGTTTTCCGGCGGATCGCCGGCCGAGTCTAGCCGCAGCGGCACGCCCCCCTTCGCGAGCGCTTCCTGCGCGCGGTCGATCTGCAGCTCGAGCACGGCCAGTTCATGCCGCACCTCGGCGGACGCCGTCGAATCGCAGAGCGCGAGCCGCAGCGCGTCGGCGCGCGCCCGCACGATGCCGATCGGCTCGCGGGCCGCGCGCAGGACCGCCTCGAAGCGTCGGCGCTCGGCCAGCCGGTAGAGCTCGAACAGCCGCCGCAGGATGCGCAGGTCGAGCACCAGCGCGGCCAGCAGCAGCGGCACCCCCCACGCGGTGAGGTCGGGCGGAGCCGCTCGGGCGGCGGCGAGCGCCAGCGCCAGATCCGCGAGCAGGACCGCCGTCCACGCCCGCGCCGCCGCGCCGACCGCGTCCATGCGCGGCGCCAGATCGCGCCACCAGGCCAGCGTCGCCATCGTCGAGGCCGCAGCGATGCCCGCCGCGAGGAGCAGGACCGTCGCCGTCGCCGAGGCCTCGCCGACCATCGCGGCGATGCCGCCGGCCGCGACGACGCCGGCGACGAGGAACCGCGCACGCCACCAGCGCTCGATGCGCGTCGATGGCGCCTCCGGAATCAACTGCTGCGCGCTGGAAGCCCGTCGCACCACCGGGGCTCGCCTCCACCGAAGCGCGGCCTTCCGAATCCGTCTCTCGCCGTCGCCGCTGCGACGACGTCTTCAACGCGCGGAGACGCGCCGGATCATCCCGCCGGCCGGCAGGACGACGACGCTGGTCGACTCGATGCCGTCGTCCGCCGGATCGATCGCCCCGCACCAGAGCCGGTCATCGACGCTGGCGCTGTTCGGGCGGGTGGCGAGGAAGCGCCGCTCGACCATCCAGACCCACTGGCGGCCGTCGGCAGCGAAGGCCCCGAGGTCGGTCGCGCGCTCCAGCGGGCCGAACTCGGGAAGATGGACGACGGCGAGCGTGGCAGGATCGATCCGGTGCAGGCCGACGCCGCCGAACGGTGCATCGGCCGCCGCGAAGCAGCGCGTCCCGTCGGCGCTGCGCGCCAGCAAGGTCGCGCCGGGAAGGTGCAGCGTGCTGCGCGCGCCGCCCGTCCAGCCGACGCGCTCGATGCCGCCGCCCGCGACCGCCACCAGCGCCGCCACTTCGGCAGCGCCATCGACCGGGAACAGCTCGAGATCGAGCGGTCGCTCCGCGAGGTCGAACGACCGCACCGGTTTGCGCCGCGTGAGATCGACCAGCAGCAGGCGCCCGGATGCGCGCGTCGCCGATTCGCGCGTGATCACGGCGAGGCGATCGCCGAGGACCGCGCAATCGACCAGTTCCTCGCGCGCGCCGCCCGCCAGCGGCAACAGGGTCGCACCGCGCGAAAGTCCGCCGTCCAGCACCAGCTCGTGCACCCAGCCGCCGCGCTCGACGACCAGCACGCGATGCGAGTCATCGGCCGGGAGCAGCCAGGCCGAGAGCAGGCGCGACTCGCTGCGCAGGATCTCGTACGCACCGAGCTCGCGCCCGAGCGCGCCCGACTCGAGCAGGCGGGCGCGTAGCAGCCCGGAGCCGTCCCGCAACGCTTCGCGCGTCAGGGCGATCAGCGCGGAACCATCGGCCGAGAGCGCGAGGTCGATCGGCTCCTCGCCCGGACCGAACGCGCGCACCGAGAGGTCCTCGAGCGCGACGATCGCGTGGCGTTCCTTGACGAACGCGGCGCCGCCGCGGGCCGCCAGCGCGCCGTCGTGGCGCGACGGTCCGCGCCGTACCTCGACCAGCTCCCGCTGATGGGCGTCGAATTGCTGGACCAGCGTCGACGAATCGGCGCGTTCCACCACCATCCAGAGCAGCGCCGGATCGCGCAGGAGCACGCGGTTCGACAGCTGCGGGCCGCGCGAGGTCCCCTCGACCATGGCCTGGACGGTCATCGGTTCGGTCGGCAACGCGGCGACCGGCAGTTGCAGGCAGGCGCCACCGGAGAGGTCGGCCGCAATCGGCGGAACCGGAAGCAGTCCATCCTCCGTCGTGAGGAAGACCAGTTCGCCGGGATCGGCGCCGCGCACGAAGAAGTTGGCGACGCCCCCGGCGGTGCGGCGATAGAGGACGAGTTCGTCCGCCGCGAACAGCTCCGGCGCCGCGCCGAACCACGCCGCCACCACCCATGCGGCGGCGGCACTGCGACCTCGTCCGCGGGCTGGGGCCATGTTGGGCGACGCTCCGACGCACCTGCCGGGGATCCAGGATCCTCGACGCCGGGAATCCTAGCCTGCCTTTTCGGTTGCGGACCGCTCCGGACTAGTCCAAGCCGGTCCCCGCGCCGGGGCGGGGCGGGAATTCCGCCAGCTCCGGCTCCAGCGGAAGCCGCCCGCAGGGAGGCGCGGGAGCGAATGGAGCTGCTGGCGGGAATTGAACCCGCGGCCTCGTCCTTACCAAGGACGTGCTCTACCTCTGAGCCACAGCAGCATGCGGACGAATCAGTACGCGGATCAGTGCTCGGACGAACGCCGTAGCGTCGCGCGGCTCACCTCTTCGGCTCGCTCCCCAGGTCGAACGAAGCACCGCCGAATCCGCCGCTCTGCGCCCCCGGGGGCAGCGAGCCCATTTCGGCGTCACGCGCCGCGGCGCGGGCTTCCTTTTCCTGACGCGCCTGCTCGACCAGCTGGTCGAAGGAGTCGGCCGGGATCATCTCGAGCGAGATCTTCCCGTCGAGGATCTCGCGCAGGGCGACCTGGATCGGGCCGCGCTCACGCTCCGGATGGTCGATCACCGGCGGCGCTCCGCGCACCAGCTCGATGATGCGCTTCTGCAGCAGCACGGAGAGGCGGAACGGGCCTCCGACCCGGCGCTTGGCGGCCTCGATGCTTTTGAGATCCATCCGTGGCTTGATCCTTGTCGCGGCGGCACGGACAACCGGAGGTGCGGCGCACCGCGCGAACCTTGCGTTCCCCCAAGGAAACGGGGGAGCCTAGGCTCGCCCCGAGTGCAGTGCAAGGAGATCGTGGTCAGGTCGCGGCGGCCCCGGCGGCACCCTGTTCGTATTCCTTCAACTTGCGTTGCAGCGTGCGGAGACTGATCGCGAGCGCATCGGCAGTTTTGGTGCGGTTTCCGCCATGCTCCTTCAGCGTCGCGTGGATCGCGGCGCGCTCGAGCTCCGCCATCGTCTGCCCGACGTGGAACAGGCCCCCGGTGGCGACCGGAGTGCGCTCGACCAGCGGTGCCGGCAGGTCATCCATGCCGACCGATTCGTCGACCGACATCACCGCGGCGCTCTCGACCACGTTGCGCAGTTCGCGGACGTTGCCGGGCCAGTGGTACGTGGTCAGCCGCGACAACGCCTCCGGCGTCAACCGGCGCGGCGTCAGGCCGTTCTCGCGCACGGCCTGATCGAGGAAGGCGCGCGCGATCAATGGGATGTCCTCGCGGCGATCGCGCAGCGGCGGCAGGTGCAGATTCACCACCTTGAGCCGGTAGAGGAAGTCCTCGCGGAAGCGCCCTTCCTGCACGCGCTTCTCGAGGTCCTGATGGGTCGCCGCGATGATGCGGAGATCGACCGGTTCCTCGCGCGTCGAGCCGAGCGGCGTGACGGTACGGGACTCGAGCGTCCGCAGCAGCTTGACCTGCAGCGCCGGCTCCAGTTCGCCCACTTCATCGATGAACAGCGTGCCGCCGTTGGCCGACTGCAGCAGCCCCTGACGGCGCTGCGCCGCACCGGTGAACGCGCCCTTCTCGTGGCCGAACAGCTCGCTCTCGAGCAGCGTCGCCGGCAGCGCGGCGCAGTTGATCGCGACGAACCGGAGGGCCTTGCGCGGGCTGTTCTGGTGGATCGCGCGCGCCACCAGCTCCTTGCCGGTGCCGCTCTCGCCGGTGATGAGGACCGTCGAGCGCGTCGGCGCCACCTGCCGGATCACGTCGAACACGCGACGCATCGGCGGCGATCGTCCGAGCAGGTTCTCGAAGCCGTACTGCGCGTCGAGCTGCTGGCGCAACTGCGACACTTCCTGCTCGAGCGAACGGCGATGCACCAGCTCGCCGAGGATCCGCAGCAGCAAGGTCGGATTGACCGGCTTGGTGACGTAGTGGTAGGCGCCCTCTTTCATCGCCTCGACGGCGGAGTCGATCGAGCCGTGGCCGGTGACGATGAGCACCTCGCAGCTCGGGTTCTTGCGCCGGACTTCGCGCAGCACGTCGATCCCCGACATGCCCGGCAGCTTCCAGTCGGCGATGACCACCTGCGTCTCAGCGTCGACCTGCGCGATGCCGTCCTCGCCGCGCGCGGCCTGGGTGACGGTGTAGCCCTTGCTCTCGAGGTATTCCGCGAGCGACTCTCGCACCGAGAGGTCGTCCTCGATCAACACGATCGGAGCGGTCAACGTGCGCGTCGAAGTCGAGGTCGCGGTCGCCATGGCGGGCTCCACGCTGCTGCCAGAATGTCGCCCATTTCGATCGATGAGCGCCACATTGGCACTCAAGTCTCGGGTGGATGACAATTCTTCGGATGGGGTGACATGTTGACCAACATCCGTGCCAATCCACATGGTGGCGTCTGCCGCCCGGGAAAGAACCTCCAACCGGGCGTACTGCGGGCAGCCCCTCTCAAGCGCCTTTCCCCCAGCCGACGAGGTAGGCCGCTGGTCGGCAGGCGGCGCCACGGCGGCGACGCACCCCGAACCCTCCCGGGCACCCGGCGCGGCATGGCATTCAAGGGCGATCTCCGCAGCGTCCAGCTCGCCGACCTCCTCCAGACCCTGGCGCAAAATCGCCAGGAGGGGGTGCTCACCGTCACGACCCCGTCCGGAACGCATCGCGTCGTCATCTCCCGGTCGGGCGTCTCGTTGCTCGATCCCGCCATCCTCGGGCGCCGTCGCGTCGGCGAGATCCTGCTCCACGCCGGCGCCATCAGCGATGCGGACCTCGCCGCCGCCCTGCGCGATCAGGCGCGGAGCCGCCGCTTCCTGGGTGAAGTGCTCGTCACCAGCGGCAAGGTGCCGCAGGAGACGCTCGACCGCATCCTCTCGATCCAGGTCGATGAGGAGCTGTTCGAGCTCTTCCGCAGTTCGGGCGGCACCTTCGAGTTCGCCGAATGCGACGTGCCGTCGCTGCTGCGCCGCAACCACCACTCGGTGCGCCCGCTCGCGGTCGAGCACGTCGTCCTCGAAGCCGCGCGGCGGATGGACGAGTGGAGCCAGATCGAGCGACTCGTCCCCAGCATCGACGGCCTCTACCTGGCCGATTGCACGCCCGAGTCGGCCAGCGAGCCGGACGAATGCGCCGTCCTCGCCCGCCTCGATGGTCGCCACACGGTGCGCGACGTCGCCGATGCGCTGCTCGAGTCGCCATTCGCGGTGGCGAAGGTGCTCGCCGAGCTGGTCCGCAACCACCGCGCGCGACCGGCCAGCCGCGAGGAGCTGTTCCTCACCGCGCGCGAGGTGCTCGCCGAGGGGCAGAAGTCGCGGGCGCTGCGCCTGCTGCATCGCCTGGCGCAGCTCTCGCCCGAACCCTGCCCGCTCGACGCGCAGCTGGCCGAGATGTTCAAGCTGGCCGGAGACCCGAAGGCGGCGGCGCTGGTCCGCCTCAAGATGGCCGAGGCGGCGCGGAGCGCCGGCCGCTTCGACGTCGCTCGCCGCGAGCTCGAGTCCGGACTGAGCGATGCGCCCGGCGCCGGCGCCCTGCTGCAATCGCTCGCCTCGGTGCTGCGGCAGCTCGGCGACCGGGACGCCGAGCTGACCTGCATCCGCGAGCTGGCCAACCTGCTCGCCGACGGCGGCAACACCGATGCCGCCCTCGCGGCGATGGAGCGGCTGCTCGAGCTGGCGCCCGACGACGGCGATGCGCGGCGGGCCTACTCCGACCTCTGCCTGCGGGCGCACCTGCGCGAGAAGGCGATCGAGGTGCTCGAGAAGGATGCAGCGCGCCTCAAGCGCGAGGGCCGCGTCGCCGAGCTGCCGGTGATCTACAAGCGGATCCTCGCCATCGACGCGGGGCGCAAGGACATCAAGCGCGCGCTGGCCGCGGCGACGCGCACGCGCTCGGAACGAGCGCTGCGCTCGGCCGGCGTGGCGGTCGCCGGGTTCGCCTTGTTGCTGCTGGCCGGCCTGCTCGGCTGGCGCACGCACGCGCGCAGCCGCGGCCTGGCGCAGATCGAGGAAGCCACGGCGCTGCTCGACGCCGGCGATCCGGAGGGCGCGCGCACGCTGCTGGCCGACCTCCTCGCCGCCGTTCCGGCGCCGGCCGTGGAGCAGCCGGCGCTGCGGGTGCTGGATCGGGTCGACGAGGCGATCGCCGCGGCCCATCGCTCGCGGCGCAGCGCGCGCGACGAACAGCTGTCGACGCGCCTCGCGGCGATCCAGGAGCGCATCGACGGCCGCCAGTACGACGTCGCGCTGGAGGAGGCCGTGGCGCTCCTCGGCGAGCAGCAGGAGCCCTACCTCGCCGATCGCGTCCGCACCCGCCTGCAGGCGCTGACGCAGGAGTTCCTCGCCCGCGTCTCCCGCGCCAAGGAGTCGACCGTCGCGTTTCGGATGCCGACCCGCGATGCCGAGGTCGCGGCGGCGTGGCAGCGGATGGACGGCAGCTTCCCGATCGAACTCGGCACCGCCGCCGGCCGGCTCCGCGGGATCGCGTTCGCGGCCGCGCGCGACCTCAAGGGCAGCGCGCGCGACTGGATGCACGAACTGGTGGCGGCGGCCGACCTCTACCTGAACCTGGCCGAGCGCATGGCGCCCGAGCTCGCGGTGCTGCGCGCGCAGCATGAGCGGCTGCAGCGACTGCAGGCGCTGTCGGAACGCTACGTCGAAGCGGCGCGAGCCGCCGAGACCGGCGACGTCGAGCGCTCCCGCGAGCTCCTGCGCAAGATCCTGGCGGAGTACGGCGACGGCGAACTGGCGCGCGTCTTCCAGCAGCGCATCGAGCAGCTCGACGCGGCGTCGGCCGCCCTGCTGCGCGTCGACCAGCTGACGGCGGCCGGGGACATCGAGGCGGCGAACGGCGCGGCGCGCGCTGCGGCGGCGCAGTTCCGCGATCTCGAGATCCGGGCGACGCGGACGATTCCGGTCGGGCTCGACTCGCTGCCGCGCGGCGCGCAGGTGAGCGTCGAGGGCCGCGATGCCGGCGTGACGCCGCTGGTGCTGCGCCTGCCCGCCGGCAGCGCACTGCAAGTCGAGTTGACCAGCCCCGGACGCGCGCCGCAGCGCGCCACGGTC
>Ga0194121_10004906_pt1 | contig 19023 bp, 16 predicted proteins | sample TA2MahCa50mmetaG_FD_148609 | JGI IMG/M metagenome (GOLD analysis project Ga0194121, IMG submission 148609) | Freshwater microbial communities from Lake Tanganyika, Tanzania - TA2015020 Mahale Deep Cast 50m | ecosystem: Environmental > Aquatic > Freshwater > Lake | place: Tanzania: Lake...
CCATCACCGCGGTGGTTCCTTATTACGGGTACGCCAAGCAGGAGAAGAAGACGTCCGGCCGCGAGCCTATCACCGCCAAGCTGGTCGCCAACCTGATGACCGTGGCCAGCGCCGACCGCTTGATCGTGGTGGACCTGCACGCGCCCGCCATCCAGGGGTTCTTTGACATTCCGGTGGACAACCTGTACTCGCTGCCGGTGATGGTGAACCACTTCGTGAAACGCGGCCTGACCGGCAGCAACCTCGTGGTGGTTTCTCCGGACGCCGGTGGCGTGGCCCGCGCCCGAACCTTCGCCGAAAAGCTGCAGGCCTCGCTGGCCATCATTTTCAAGCGGCGGCCGCGTCCGGACGTCAGCGAGGTGACCGAAGTGGTCGGCGACGTCAGCGGCAAGGTGGCCGTCATCGTGGACGACATGATTTCGACCGGTGGCACTCTGGTCAACGCCGCCAACGCGCTGCTGGCCCGCGGCGCCACCAAGGTGTGGGCGGCCGCCACCCACGGGATCCTGGCCGGCGACGCCATCAATATTATTGGAAACTCCGCCATCGAGGAAGTGGTGGTGACGGATACGATTCCCATCCCGGCGTTTGCGCGGGAAGGCAAGTTCGTCGTGCTCTCCGTGGCGTCGCTGCTTGGAGAAGCCATCCGCCGCAATTACTTCCACATGTCGGTCAGCAAATTATTCACTTAGGAGTAGCGCAAATGCACCAGGTACCGTTGGAAGCGAAAGTCCGCACCGAGCACGGCAAGAAGGGCGCCATGCACCGCCTTCGCAGGGCCGGCAACGTCCCGGCCGTTCTCTACAGCAAGGGCAGCGACAACCTGCTGCTGCAGGTGGACGGCAAGTCATTCCTGAAGGCCATCTCGCACGGCAGTAACGTGATCGTGAGCCTGCAGATTCCCAACGGCGGGGGAGGCGAGCACCTCGCCATGATCACCGAGATTCAGCGGGACATCTACCAGAAGAACATTTTGCACGTGGATTTCCACAAGATCTCGCTGAAGGAAAAAGTGCGCGCCACGGTGCAGGTCAGTTTCCAGGGCACCTCGCAGGGCGAGAAGGACGGCGGCGTGCTTGACCACGTGCGCCGCGAGGTCGAGCTGGAAGGGCTGCCGCTCAGCATGCCAGAGCAGCTCGAGGTTGACGTGAGCGGCCTGAAGCTGGACGAGGCCATCCACGTGAAGGATCTCAAAGTGCCCGAGGGCGTCACCGTCCTCACCGACGGCAACGAGATTGTGGCCGTGGTGCACGCCTCCCGCGCCGCGGTGGAAGCGCCCACCAGCGAAGAGCCGGGCACCGCGCAGAGCGGGGCGAAGCCCGAGGCCAGCTAGGCTCAAGCTGGCGGTTCAAGCGCGGCGGGCCTCGCACTTCGAGGCCCGCTTGCTTCCGTGAGGAAATCCGAAATGACCGAGGCAACTCCGTTTTTCATCGTGGGCCTGGGAAACCCGGGCGCCCGCTACGAGAATACCCCGCACAACCTGGGCTTCTGGGTGGTGGACCGCCTGGCTGCCGCGGCCGGCATCGCCGTTTCCAAGAACAAGTTCTCGGCGCTGTACGGTCAGGGACGCCTGGAGGGCGAGACGGTGCTCCTGGTCAAGCCGCAGACCTACATGAACCTGTCCGGGGAAGCGGTGCAGCCACTGGCCCTCTTCTACAAGACCTCGCCCCAGCGCATTCTCGTGGTGTGCGACGAGTTCAACCTCCCCCTGGGAAAGCTGCGGCTCCGCGTGAAGGGAAGCGACGGCGGCCACAACGGCTTGAAATCGCTCATCAACCGCCTGGGCACCCAGGAATTCCCCCGCCTGCGCATCGGCTGCGGCCCGGTCCCCGAGTACATGGACCCGGCCGATTACGTGCTGGGAAATTTCAGCAAGGACAATCGAAAGCTCGCCGAAGAAATGGCCGATCGCGCCGCGGAAGCGGTCCGCACGTACGTCAAGAGCGGGCCGGACGCCACCATGGGGTTGTACAACCAGGGGTAAGAGCCTCTTCCTTTTTCAATACTGCAGCTGGTTGCCGCCCTTTTTGCGGGCGCGCTCCAGGGCCTCGGCGGAGCGTTCCACCAGCTGTTCGCGGGTCTGGGAATCGACCGGATAGGCCGATACGCCGCCGCTCACGGTGATGTGCACCTTCTGGCGGGCCTGGCGGCCGATGGAGCGCATTTCCAGGGCCATGCGGATGCGCTCGCCAATTAAAATCGCGTTGGATTTTTCCGACTCCACCAGCAGTACGGCAAATTCGTCGTTTTCCAGCCGTGCCAGCACGTCGGTTTCGCGGGTGTGCTCGCGCAGCAGCCCGGCGAAGTCCTTCAAAAGCTGATTCCCTTCGGCGTGTCCGTAGGTGTCGTTGTAGCGGGTGAAATTATCGATGTCGAGCAGAATCAAGGAAAGGGTGAACTTGTAGCGGCGGCCGCGCTTCACTTCCTCGGTGAGGCGCTCGTCAAAATAGAGCGCGTTGTACAGGCCGGTGATGTCGTCAAAAATCCCAACCGAGAGCGTGCGCTGGTACAGCAGGCTGTTGTTGAACACCGTGGAGGCCATGCGCACGAACTGCACCAGCGTGTCGAAATCCTCCTGGCTGAACGACGAGGCCGGCGCGCGTCCCAGGTACAGCACGCCGAGCAGGCGGCCGTCAAACTCCAGCGGCGCCACCAGCGCGCTTTTCTCGTAGGAGAACAGCGTGGTGACTTCCTCGCCCTCGACTTCCGCCTGCTCCTTGTCAATGCGGATGGGCGTGCGCTTCTCGGCAACCCAGCCCACCGCGCCGTCGCCCAGCTTGATGCTGTAGTTGCGCAGATATTCGAGGTACGGGGAGGCGCCGCCGTCCGGAAACAGCTCCACCTGGCCGTCCTGGGTTTCCACCGAATACAGCAGGCAAGTCTGCGAGGGGACCAGCTTCATCAGGCACTCGATGATGTTCATCACCGCCTGATCGCGGTGCAGGGCGGTGTTCAGCGCGGCGCTGGTTTCGAGCAGCACCTGGACGCGGTCGAAGCCTTTCTGCACGTCGTCCAGGTCGCGCCGCGTCTCTTCCAATTCACGTTTATGGCCGGTGAGCAATTGCGCTTCCTTGCGCTGGGCCAGCTGCTGGGACGCCTGATATTGATGGCGGCACTCGTGCAGCTTCTTGAGCGTCCCCTCCAGGTCGTCACGGCTTTCCTGGTTCTCTTCTTGCAGGCGGCGCAGCGCGTCCTCGCGCTGCTCCAGCTCGTTGAAGACCTGCGAGATCTCTTTTTTCGTGGTGCTCAATTCCTCAAGCAGGATCTCGCGCTCTTCCTTGTTCTTCCTTTTGAGGATGCCGACATCGCCCTCATCGCCGCGCACCGCGGACATGACCCAGCCCATGACGAGGGCCATCAGCAGGTTGCCGGCCAGCATTTCAGCGCGCAGGCGGGCGGCGTCCACGTAGCCGGGCCCTTCGGTGCGAAGAATCACGAAGATCTGCTGGCCCACCAGCGGGCCATAATAGCAGCCGATAAATATCGCCGTCATGAGCGCGGCAAAGCCGCCGAAGAAATACGACGCCTGGATGACCGGCAGCGCGAACGCCACCAGGAAGAAATCCACGCCGTAAAAATAGGTGAGCAGGGCGCCGAACAGGACGTCGGCCACGGTGAGAATCAGCATGCTCGAGGGCAGGTCCGAGAGCTTGACGATGAACACCGAGGCGCCCGCGTGGTACACGACAAGCAGGAAGACGACGGCGATGCCGAGGTCCTTGAGGAGTCCGGGCGGCGGGACGATTTTCGATCCGGCGTTTACCCACATCAGCACCAGCCCGAGCAGCAGCGACAGCCACCGCAGTCCGAGCAGGAACGCCTTGACGCGCTGCGAGCCGGTAAAGCCCGCCGCTGGTTTGCGAGACATCCACCACGCCTTCCTCGAAAAAAATTCAGCCGCGCCGAAAGCGGCGCGGCCTCTATTCGGTCAGGTCAAAGGGTGTTCCTAGCGTCCTCCCGTAGGGGCCGAGGTGAGCAGGGCCGCCGCCGCCCGATCCACCAGCCAGGTCAGCGTCCCGTTGACCGGCTGGATTCCCTGGGACGGGTGCGTGTGGTGGTCGCGGGGCCCCTCCAGCACCTGCTTGAGCACCGCCGCCTTGCCGTCCCCGCTGACCAGGAACACGACGTGCTCGGCCGCGTTGGCCAGGGGATAGGTGAAGGTCATCCGCCAGGTGTCCAGCTTGTCCACGCGGTTGGGGACCACCAGCCGGTCGGTCACGTCCAGCGCGGCGGTGTGCGGGAACAGCGACAGGGTGTGCCCATCGTCGCCCATCCCCAGGTGGATGAGGGTGAAGCGCTCGTTCGCCACGACGCGGCGGATCTCGGCGGCGTAGGCGTCGGCGGAGGCGTCCTTGTCCGCTGCCTCGGCCACCATGCGGTGGACGTTCCCGGCGGGCACCGGAACGTGCTCCAGCAGCGCCTCATGGGCCATGCGGTAGTTGCTCTGGCTGTCGTCGGGCGGCACCGACCGCTCGTCGCCCCAGAAAATGTGGACTTTGTCCCAGGCCACCTGATCCCGATAGGGCGCCTGGGCCAGCAGGGCGTACAGAGCCTTTGGCGTGGAGCCGCCGGACAGCGCGACCGCCGCGTGCCCGTCGCGGGTCACCGCCGCGCCCACCGTCTCCACGAAGTGTTTCGCGCCGCGGTGGCACAGGTCATCGTAATTCTCCGCTACCGTGATCATGTGGCGGGTACCTCCTCCTCAACTTCCTTGAACGCCCCCGCGCGGTACGCGAGCACCGTGGCGAGCACCAGGTAAATGACGGGCCCGGCCACGTAGAGCAGCACGGACCACAATTGCAGCGCTTCTCCCTGTAGCACGCCCAGGTAGCCCAGCGCGGCCGAGATGGCCGCCGGCAGCGCCACCAGCGCAAGTCCCGCGGCCGACGCGCGGGCGTCTCTGTACAGCATCACGAAGCAGCCCAGCCCGCACAGCGACGCCACGATCACGTGGAATTCCAGCTTGTTCGCGTTGTAGATGCCGAACGTGGTCACCAGCGAAAGCACCAGCGCCATGACCAGGCAGCCGTGAATGGTGGCGCCCCTCGCGCGCCGCGGCCTCATCTTAGAGCCGCCTGCCCGGCCTGCAGCTGCCCGTCCGCCGCGCGCAGTCGCACCATGAGAACGTCGGCCGAATCCGCCCCGCGGATCTCCTCGCAAAGCTGCTGCAGCGCCTCAATGCCGGTCATCAGCAGGGCCTTGCCCTCCTCGCGCAGCACGCCGGGCTCCATGTCCTCCAGGCGCTCGAGCCCGATGCCCAGGTCCATCTCGACGTCGTCCAGTTCCTTCTCCAGAGCGGGGTTCCAGCCGTCGCGCAAGGCGCGGCCCAGCACGCCCGCCATGCTCTTGCAGTAGAAGTCGTGCATGCCGCAGCCACAGGCCGGCAGCCCGCAATCGGCACACGCGCTCACAGGATGAACCGACTCAGGTCCTCGTCCTTGACGATGTCCTCGAGCCGCTTGCGCACGTAGTCGCGATCGACCACCACGCGGCTCTCCGCGGAGTCCGGCGCGTCGAAGGACACGTCCTCGAGCACCTTCTCCAGCATCGTGTGCAGCCGCCGCGCGCCGATATTCTCGGTCTGCTCGTTGACGTGCTGGGCAAGCCGCGCGATTTCCTCGACGCCGTCCTGGGTGAACTCCACTTCGACGCCCTCGGTGCCGAGCAGCGCCGCGTACTGTTTCTTCAGCGCATTCTCCGGCTCAGTGAGAATCCGCACGAAGTCCTCGCGGCCCAGCGACTCCAGCTCTACCCGGATGGGAAATCGTCCCTGCAATTCGGGGATGAGATCCGAGGGCTTGGACACATGGAACGCGCCGGCCGCCATGAAGAGGACGTGGTTGGTGCGCACCGGGCCGTACTTGGTGACCACCGTCGAGCCCTCGACGATGGGCAGGATGTCGCGCTGCACGCCCTCGCGCGAAACGTCCGGCCCGTGGCCTTTCTCGCGCCCGGCGATTTTGTCCAGCTCGTCGAGGAAAATAATTCCGTGCTGCTCGGTGAGCGTCACCGCCTCGCGCTTCACCTCGTCCATGTCGATCAGCCTGGCGGCCTCTTCACTGGCCAGTTGCTTCTTCGCGTCGGCGATTTTCAGGGTGCGCTTCTTCTTCCGCTTGGGAAGCAGCGGCCCGAGGATATCCTGGAAATTGACGCCCATCTCTTCCATGCCGGCCTGCGAGAAGACCTGAAGCTCCAGCGGGGTGCTCTCTTCGACCTCCAGCTCGACGGTCTGATCGTCCAGCTCGCCCGCGACGAGTCGGGAGCGCAATTGCGCGCGCTCGTACTGCAGGTGCTCCTCGCTCACGATCACGTCGTCCTGGGGCGGCGGCTGCATGGCGGGTCCGCCGGTGAACGATCCGAACAGCGTCGCGATGGGATTGGGCGGCGCGTCACGGCGGGGTGCCGGGCGCAGCAGCGAAACCAGCCGCTCGATGGCCAGCTCCTGGGCGCGCTCCTCGACCTCTTTCATTCGCTTCGCGCTCACCATGCGAATCGCGGTCTCCACGAGGTCGCGCACCATGGATTCCACGTCGCGGCCCACGTAGCCCACCTCGGTGTACTTGGTGGCCTCCACCTTGATGAACGGGGCCTCGGCCAGGGTCGCCAGGCGGCGGGCGATCTCGGTCTTGCCCACGCCGGTGGGGCCGATCATCAGGATGTTCTTGGGGATGACCTCATCGCGCAGATCATCCGAAAGACGCTCGCGGCGGTAGCGGTTGCGGAGCGCCACGGCCACCGCCCGCTTGGCTTTGTTCTGGCCCACGATGAAGCGGTCCAGCTCCTCAACGATGCGCCGCGGCGTGAGCCGGGTCGGATCGATCGTGCTCAGTGTTCCCTGGGTGCCTTGCATATCCGATAAAATCCTCTCAGGGGATCGGCGGCGCGACCATCGGGATGCCAAAACCGGCCGACCACTCCAGCAGATTCGCCTGGAAGCGCGCTCCGGTCAGCTGCTCATCGAAAATGAGCGGCTTGAAGATCACGGTGCCCTGTCCGTGGGGCCGCAGGCCCGCGATCAGCCGGTCAAACAGCGGCTGGCTGGACATGAGCTGGATCTTGAGCAGCGGCGTGATCTCGGGCGTCTGCTGGATCGCGCTGTATTGATCTTCCCCAACCTTCATCACGAAGATCTGCACTCCGTCGACACCGGTCAGCACCGGATGTCGGTTGCCGCCGGGCGGCATGGCGAAGGTTGCGGCGCCCGCTTGTTTCTTGAAGGAGCCGTATTCCCCTTTGTGATCCTTGACGTTGCGCAGGTCTGCCTTGCTCACCGGGGCGGCCTGCATCCCGAACATTGGCGCCAGCCGGCTGTCCTGGAACCAGAGGGTGCCGCCGGCGGCCACCCAGTCCATGACGCGTTGCGCGTCCTCGGGGCGGGTGACTTCCGGGGCCGCCTGCCAGATCACGATCTTGTAGTTCGCGGGATTGGCCGCGAGCCGCTCGACCAGCGTTTGCGGGGTATTCCCCTTGACCTGCAGCATGCGATATTCGGAGGGCTTGTGCAACTGCTTCTTGAGGGCCTCCGGCAGGGCGTGCGCGGCACCGCTCAGGGCGACGACCAGCCACGCCATCATCATCCACCTGGATTTCATTCGGACTCGTGCTCCTCGGCCGCCGGACCGGGGTCCAGCGGCAGCGTGAAGGAGAAGCGGGACCCTTCGTTGGGCGCGCTCTCCACTTTCACTCGCCCGCCCTGGGCTTCGACCAGGTTGCGGGTGATGAACAATCCCAGGCCGGTGCCGGACACGCCGCGCGTCTTGCGATTTTCGATCCGCTGGTACCGCTGGAAGAGCAGCGACACTTGCTCGGCGTCGATGCCCACGCCCTGATCGGCCACCGTCACGCGGGCGTGACCGGGTGCTTCGTCGCGCGCCAGCGTCACTCGGATGTCCCCGCCCTGGGGCGAATATTTGATCGCGTTGCTGACCAGGTTGTTCAGCACCTGCTCCACCTGGTCGACGTCGGCCAGCACGTTCGGAAAATCGGCCGGCGTTTCAAAGTGCAGCACGTGCTTGCGGGTGGTCAGCGTGTGGAGATCCAGCACCCGCTTGATGACCGGCGCCAGCTTAAACGCGGTGAGATTCGCGACCAGCCGTCCCACTTCCATGCGGGTGAAATTCAACAGGTTGTCGAGCAGGCGCGCCAGCCGATCGATTTCCGAGTTGATGATGGTGAGAAATTCGTGCCGGGTGCCGGCGTCGAGATGCGCCTCGTGGCGCACCAGGGTCAAGGCGTATCCTTTCACGGCGGAGAGCGGCGTGCGGATGTCGTGCGACAGGCTGGCCACGTAATCCATTTTTTGCTGGGCCAGCGTCACCTTTTGCGTGACGTCGCGGAAAACCACCACACCGCCGAGCGGCGTATGATCCACGGTGAATATCGAGTGGACGGATTCCACGTAGATTTCCCGCCCGTCGCGGGTGCGCAGCACGCTCTCCGCGGCGAGGCCCCGCTCGGACAATTCCGGCGAGCGGAGGATATCCACCAGCGGCGTCTGCGTGTTGGCCAGCCCGTAGCCGCGCGCGCCCGCGCCAAGGAAGACCTCGGCGGCCGGCCGCCCCACCGCGTCGTGCGAAGTCCAGCCGGTAATTTCCTCGGCGGCGGCGTTCATCGAGGTGACCGTCATCTTCCAGTCCATGGTGATCATGCCGTCGCCCATGCTGCGGATGACCGCCTCCAGCAGCTCCTTGTCGAGCAGCGTCTCGTTGTACAGCCGGGCGTTGCCGGCCGCAACCGCGATCTGTCCGGCCACCGTGGAGACCATGCGGCGCTCGTCGTGCCCGAGTCCGCCGGTGCGGGGACATCCCACGATGAGCAGCCCGATGGTTTCCCCGCCCACCAGGATGGGCCAGACGTACAGGGAGCGAATGTCGCGGTCGCCCATCGCCTGGCGCAGGGCCGGGAACTGCTCGGTGTCCTCCAGGTAGACCGGCTCTCCTTCATCGAGCACCCGCTCGAGCAGCGGGCCGGGAAACCACGACAGGTCCATGGGCGTCGCCGCGGAGCGGTCCGCCGCGCGCCGGGTGCGCCCGGCGCCGCGGCGCGCGGTCATGTACAGCCGGCCGCGGTCCTCGCTCAGCATGCAGATGGCGAGACGGTTGCGGGCCGGCGCGGCGACGGCTTCCGATGAGGGACGCGCGTCGGCCAGCGCGGTTTCGAGGCGGGCCAGCGCGAGGTCGAGCACCTCGTTTTGATCCAGGGTCTGGGAGAGCGCCTGGTTGATCTCGAAGAGCGTCCCCAGGCTGCGGTTGGCCCGGTCGAGGCGCTCCAGCCATTCTTGGAGCGTCTCGTTGGCGCGCGTCACTTCGCGGCTCAGGGCCACGAACTCGCGGGATTTCTGCTTGAGCGCCTCATTCTTGCGGGCCAGCTCCTGGCCAGCCATGCGCTCGCGCTCCACCAGGCGGGCGTTCTCGATGGCCAGCGCGGCGCGCGCAGCGATGAACGACAGCGTGTGAATCTGCTCCTCGGTGAACGACACGGCTTCCGCGCTGCCCACGCCCAGCACGCCCAGGCAGCGCTTGTCGATCATCATTGGAACGCACAGCATCGCGCGGATGTCCGAGCCGCCGGTGAACAGCGGATCGTCGCGATCTCGCATGACGTGGGGACGGCCGTGGCGCGCCACCCAGCCGGCCACGCCCTCGCCGACGCGCAGCTCGTGGGTGCCGAAGGGACTCCCGTCAGGCGTGCGCCAGGCGCGCGTGTACAGCATCCCGCGCGCTTCGTCCACCAGCATCACCGAAACCCGTTCGGCGGGCGTCAGGCGGGCGGCCACCTCGACCACCCGCTCCATCGCCTCGTCGACGTCGTGGAGCACCTCGGACGCGCGCAGGGCGAGCCGGACGCCTTCCAGCTCGGCTTTCAGCCGCGCGTTCTCGGCGGCCAGGTCCGCGCCGACGGCGGCTTTCATTGACGTTCTAGATGACGGCAGGGGTCGGCTCAGCCGACGCCACCTCAGTGGAATTTCCTACGGGAGACCGCCCTGTCGGGCTCGCGCAGGCCGGCTCGGGCGCCATCTCGCCCATGAGCCCCCAGGTGTAGCCCTGCACCAACCGCACGTTCACCAGCCTGGCCTGCAAGTCAGGCGTTCCGGGGAAGTTGACCACGCGATTGCCCCGCGTGCGGCCGGTCATGCGCGTCGCATCTTTCTTGCTGGGTCCCTCTACCAGCACTTCCTGGATCGCGCCCTCAAGCGCCTTGTTGCGTTCCATGGTGATGTCGTTCTGCAGGCGGATCAAGCGATAGAGCCGATCCATCTTGACCTCTTCGGGAAGGTGATCATTGATGCGCATGGCCGGCGTTCCCGCTCGCTGCGAATACGCGAACATGTAGGCGTGGTCGAACTGCACCTGGCGCACCACGTCGAGCGTGTTTTCGAATTGCTCCTCGGTCTCGCCGGGAAATCCCACGATAATGTCGGTGGATATCGCCACCCCGGGAATGCGCGCGCGAATTCTACGCGCGAGATCCATGAAATGCTCCCGCGTGTAGGGGCGGTTCATGCGGCGCAGCACGTGGTCATCACCGGCCTGCAGCGGCATGTGGACGTGCTCGCACACCATGGGAATTTCCGCCATTGCGTCCAGCACGCGGTCGGAAAAATTGCGCGGATGCGGCGAGGTGAAGCGCAACCGGGAAATCCCAGCGACGTCGCCGACCCTCCGGAGAAGATCCGCAAAATCCATGGGCGGCTCGAGATCGTCGCCGTAGGCGTTGACGTTCTGGCCCAGCAGCATCAGCTCTCGGTAGCCTTCAGCGGCCAGCCGCTTCGCCTCGGTGACCACCGACTGCCATGGGCGGCTCTTCAAACGGCCGCGCACGAAAGGCACGATGCAGAACGTGCAATATTCATCGCAGCCCACGCTGATGGGAATTTGCGCCTGGAAGCGGTTGGCGCGCCGCACCGGAAGCTCCAGATCGGCGCCTTTCTGTTCCACGTGCACCATCGGGACGCGCGTCTCGCGGATCTCGAGCAGCCTGTCGCGCAGGTCGCGCAGGTTGTGCGTGCCCAGAATGAGGTCGACGTGCGGAAAGCGCGCCAGCATCGCCTCGCCGTCTTTCTGGGCGAGGCAGCCGGCCACCACGATTATCATGTCGGGGCGCTTCTTCTTGAGGGGCTTGAACTCGCCCAGCCGGCCGTACACCTTGAGGTCGGCGTTCTCGCGAACGCAGCACGTGTTGAAGACGATGACGTCGGCGTCGTCGGGCGCCTCGACCGGATAGCAGGCAAGGCTGTCCAGGGTCGCGGCGATTACTTCCGAGTCGTACACGTTCATCTGACACCCGTAGGTCGTCAGGAAATACCGGCCACCGAGCAAGACGCAAACCTCCGTGGGAGTCTTTGGGGGCGCTCCCCCTGGTAAATCCAGAAAATAGTGAAAGCGGGCGCAACGCGTATTATAACCCGCGCCGCGCCCGCTGTCTATGTTGATTACCGGCTTAGTGGTCCGCGGCGCAAGTCTGGTCACGATTTGGAGCCCTGGGCGCGGACCACTAAGCCCCAAATCGGTTTGATCGTGGCGCGCGACACGCCAGGGTCAGTCGTTGTCCCGTAAGGCGAAGCTACTTGTGTCGCGCGCCACTTAGAGCCGTCCGGTCTGGCGAAGGTACTGGATCGCCGACTGCAGCTGGGTGTCTTTCTCGCCGCGGCCGACGTTCTTGGCTTCCATCTGGACCTTCTGGTCGGGCTCGACGCCCACCTTGTTGATCTTGGCGCCCTTCGGCGTGAAGAAGTGCGCAATGGTCAGCTTCAGCGCCGCGCCGCTGGGCAGCGGGTAGAGCTGCTGCACCGAGCCCTTGCCGAAAGTCTTGACGCCCATCAGCGTGGCCCGGCTGTAGTCCTTGAGGCAGCCGGCGGTGATCTCCGAGGCGCTGGCCGAGAAATTGTTCACCAGCAGCACCATGGGGAGCTTTTCGGCGGGCCGCGGCACGGCCGTGTAGTCCTTGCGAAGCTCGCGGCGGTCGGTCACGTAGGTGACCAGGTCGCCGGGCTTGACGAAGTTGGAGCAGACGTCGATGGCCGCGTTGATGTAGCCGCCGCCGTTGTTGCGCAGGTCGATGATGAGCGCCCTGGCGCCCTGGGCGTGGAGGTAGTCCAGGGCCTCGGAAAGCTCCTGGCCGGTCTTTGCGCCGAAGAGGCGGAGCCGCACGTAGCCGATGCCGCCCTCCAGCATCTTGCGGGAAACCGAGGCCACTTCAATCATGGCGCGGGTGATATTGAAGTCGAGCAGGCCTTCCTGGCCCGGGCGCTTGATGGTCAGCTTGACGTCGCTGCCCACCGGGCCGCGGATCTTGGCGGTGGCCATGTCGAGCGTAATGCCCTTGGTCGGGGTGCCGTTGATGAACCAGACCTGGTCGCCCGGCAGCAGGCCCGCCTTGTAGGCCGGGGTCCCGTCCAGCGGCTCGACCACGGTCAGCTGGTCCTCTTTCTCCTTGTCGAGCTCGATGTAGATGCCGATGCCGCCGAAGCTTTCACTCTGCATCTGCTCCATGAGCGTGTGGTACTCGCGCGGGGTCATCAGCACCGAATACGGATCGTCGGTGCCTTCGAGCACGCCACGAACCATGGCGAACCAGAGCAGGTCGGTATTGACCTTCTTGCCGTAGGCCTCGGCGATCTTCTTGGGGAGCGTGGTGTTCTTCGGCCACTTGTTGATGTCTACGGTCATGGGGACCTTCGCCTCGGTAAGGAGGCGGGTCACTTCCTTGACGACGCCGGCGAACAGCTTCTCGTCGGGCTCGCGATCGATGTGCTGGGTCTTGATCTTGTGGTAGATGTCGTCAAAAAGCCGCTCGTCCGGCGAGAATCCGAGCAGCTTCGGGTCCTTGAGGAAGGGGACATAGATGGGCTGTCTGTTGACGTCGTCTTTGCCAGGCTTGGGCGTGGGCGCCGGCGCCGGGCTGGCCGGCGCTTCCGGCTGCGGGGACGGCGTGGTGGAAGGCGCCGCGACCTGAGCGACGGTCTTGCGCTCGGTGTCGACCGCCAGTCCCTGATTCTTGCGCAGGTTGTGGACCCCGACACTGGGCCGCGGCGCCGCCGCAGCCTCGGAGACCAGGGCGAACGCGGTTGCGATTACGACGGCCAGCATTGCCAGCCAGCGATGGATTGCCTGCCCTTTCAGGATCGTCACGGAATACTCTCCTCTGATTTGTTGAGTTGCGCTGCGCGCCGCAGGGAGGCCGGTGGTTTTCGTTCGCCAGGATGCGGCTTCCTGTGCCCGGCGGGCTCCCATTCCTCACGGCTAACGTGCGCCGGCGCCCAAAGGTTCCTACGCCAGGGTGGTGACGTCCACGAAGCCGCCACCGGCGCAGCCTTCGCACGGGCAGGAGGCGCCTTTGCCCTCGCAGGCCGCGCAGGTCAGCGCGCCCTGGCCGTCGCACTTCGGGCAGCCTTCCGAGCCGCAGGCCTGGCGTCCCGTCCCCTGGCAGTAAGCGCAGCGTATCAGCATCGTCGACCTCCGAATCGTAAAATCAAAGAGGGACCAACGCGGTCCCTCGGTTACGGATGGAGCCCCCGGTGACTACACCGGAATGGGGTCAATCAATCCGTATCCCTTGGCGCGCTTGTACAGCACGTTGATACGGCCGTTGCGCTGGTTGTTGAACACGTAGAACTCCAGCCCGCTGGCTTCAATCTCCTTGACCGCCTGCTCAACCGACAGGGGAGGGGAATTGAAGCGCTTCAAGTGCTCCACGTGCGGCTCCAGCTTGTGCACGTCGCCGTCCACCGGCGCGGCGGCGCCTGGCACTTCCGCCTCGGCGGCGGCCACCAGTTCCTCACCGAGGTGGCTGCCTCGTCCCTTGCGGGTCACCTTGCCCTTTTCGCGCTTGACCTGCTTCTCAAGCTTGTCGATCACCTTGTCGATCGACGAGTACATGTCGTTGGTGCGCTCTTCACCTCGCAGGACGTGCCCGTTGGCGTGAACCGTGACTTCCACGATGTGCCAGTTGCGTTCCGTACTGAGCGTGACGTCCGTGTTGATGATGCGGTCGAAGTAGCGCTCGATCTTCGAGATGCGCTTCTCCGCGTGGGACCTCAGGGCTTCCGTGACTTCCACATTCTTGCCCTTGACGGTGATCTGCATCCAACCACTCCTTCACTGCCCGAACAAGGAGGCCGTCGCGGCCGGGGGCTTCCGGCCATCTCCCATCCCCGAAGTGGGGGTGGGCAGCCGCCCTTTCTTTCACCAGTCGGCCTCTCGGCCGATTTTCTAATACCCCGGCAAATCAAACAACCCCTTCCCAAACGACAACCCCTTCCCAAACGGGAAGGGGTTGTCAGGGCCGCGCTTCTCGTTTGATCAGAGATCGGCCCGGTCGTTTTTTCGAGCCCGCGCGACGGCCGCGTACCCTTTGTACGCCTTCATCACCTTCACCACGTAGTTCTTCGTCTCGGTGATGTTGGGGATGCGGTCGCTCACGTTGCCCGGCCCGGCATTGTAGGCGGCAATCGCCAACTCCAGGCGCCCCTTGTATTCGTCGAGCATCATGCGCAGGTAGCGGCTGCCGGCCGCGATGTTTTGCTCGGGATCGTACAGGTCGCGCGCGCCCATCCAGGCGCCGGTGCCCGGCATGAGCTGCATCAGCCCGGCCGCTCCAACGCATGAGGTCGCGAAGTTCTCGAAGTTGGACTCCACCGAGATGACCGCCTTGATCAGGTAAGGATCCAGCTTGTGCTTTTTCGCGTTCTTCACGATGATCGGGGAAATGTCCACTGGCACCCGCTTGCGCTCGTACACCACGCGGTACGTCTGCGGGGACCGGCCGGCGCGAGAGGCCAGTTGCGGGCGGCGATGCGTGGGGAGCGGGTATCGAACGGCCACCATCTGGGTAAGATACACGTACGTCGGCTCAAACGAGGTTTCGTCCAGCGCCGCGGGCGCTCCGAGGGCCTCGGTGACCTCCGCGGACGATGCGCCCGGGACCGGGCGCGCGCCTGAAGCGGCTTTCTGCGCCTGGCGCGGATTTGCATCCAGGCCAGGGGTTACGTTTCGTTCGTCGTGCGTCGAGGCGGGCACGATGGCCGGTCTCGCTTCCACGCGGATGGCGGCGTTCGGCGCGCTCAGCACGGCGAACAGGGCCATTGAGCAGACCATGAACAGTCGGGCGCCCAGCGGCAACAATTGACTCAAACCAGGGCTCCTTGCCCCCCGGGCCAGCGTGCGGCAGACCGCTGCGCAAATCGCTGCCAGTCTGGGAATGAGAACAAGGGCGGTTGCCGCCGCTGCTCTCCCAGTGGCTCTCGGTTCCGGCCGGGGGAGTCTATCTCTTTATAAGTCACGTCGTGGACGCGGTCCGGGTCCGAGGCGGCCGCCGAAACGGCCTGAGCGAAACGGGGAATCGGGTGTTTTGGACGATTTCCAGCGAATTATAGCCAGATTTGGCCGAAAGGTCAATGGAACATGTGGACTACGTCCCCAAATCGCGTCGTTTCATGACGAATCGCGTCGTTTCATGCTGGGAGACGGTTCAGCGCCCAGGACCAGGAGATCGGCCGCAGTAGCGAGATGCCCTCCAAGGCCCTAGGAAGTCCCTCAAGAACCTGGAAAGGAACAATTGGAAGGCAATTCGTGTCGGATGCTCCAGAGGGGGTCCAGGGGGCGCCGAAGGCGACTCCTTCTGGATCAGACCACAGGGAGCGCCGGCGGCGACTCCTCCTGCGGGCAACATCGCCCTTCGGGGCGGCAATGAGGTAAGTGAAAGCAATGAAAAGACTTATCCAACTCGCGGTACTGCTCATCGCGCTGGCCGTTCCCACGCTGGCCGCCGAGGCCGCCGTGCAGGACAACGCGGGCATGTTCAGCGCCAGCACGGTTTCCCAACTCAATCAGCAGATTGATGCCATCAGCAAGCAGACCGGGCGCAACGTGCTGATCTTGACCGTCCCCAGCCTCAACGGCATGCCGATCGAACGGGCCGCCCGCGCCAACGGGCCGCGCGACATCAACGGCGTGTACGTCTTTATCAGCCGGGCTGAGAAGGGCGTCGGCGTGTTCGCCAGCAAGGCGCTTTCCAGCGTCTTCGATCGCCAGCGCAGCGATTCGATTCGTGACGCCATTGGCGCGGGACTTCGCGGGAACAATCCCGATCAGGGGATCCTGGCCGGGGTCAGCGAGATCCAGCAGACCTTCGCGTCGGCCGGCGGCGCGCCCGGGGCCAGCACCCCGGTCAGAAGTGAGCATCGCTCGTCCGGCGGCGGCATGAGCTGGTTCACGCTCATCATCATCGGCCTGGGCGTCTTCTTCCTGATCAAGCTGTTCAGCGGCCGCAACCGCATGAGCCAGCCGGGCTACGGCGCAAATCAGGCCAACTATCAGGGCGGCCCTGGCCAGCCTGGCTATGGCGCCCCCGGTTACGGCGCGCCGGGCTACGGTGCGCAGCCGGGCGGCGGCGGCTTCATGTCCGGCCTGCTGGGCGGCGTCGGCGGCGCCATCGCCGGCAACTACCTGTACGACCAGTTCAGCGGACGCCACGGCAGCGGCGGCACGGCCGAAGGTGGCGGTGGCTACGACCCCGGCTCCACGGCCAGCTACCAGGGCGGTGGCAACGAGGTCGACTACGCGGGCGGCTCCACCGGATTCTTCGGTGACTCCGGCGGCGGCACCGGCGGCTTCCTCGGCGGTGGCGGCGGCTCCGATTGGGGCGGCGGCGGCGACTGGGGCGGCGGTGGTGACAGCGGCGGTGGTGACAGCGGCGGAGGCGGCGACTGGTAGCCGCTTCTCCCCCCCAAAAAAAGAAGGTCGGCATCTCTTGCCGGCCTTCCTTTTATTCTCCCGCCTTGAGCACCGCCAGGAACGCCTCCTGGGGGATCTCCACGTTCCCGATCTGCTTCATGCGCTTCTTGCCTTCTTTTTGCTTCTCCAGCAGCTTGCGCTTGCGGGTGATGTCGCCGCCGTAGCACTTGGCGAGGACGTTCTTGCGCATGGCCTTGACGGTTTCCCTGGAAATGACGCGACCGCCGGTCGATGCCTGGATGGGGACCTCGAACATCTGGCGGGGGATCACTTCCTTGAGGCGCTCCACCAGTTTGCGGCCGGCGTCCTGCGCTTTTTCCCGATGGACGATGACCGAGAGCGCGTCCACCGGCTCCTTGTTCACCAGGATGTCCAGTTTCACGAGATCGGACACCTGCATGCCGGTAATCTCGTAGTCGAGCGAGGCGTATCCCCGGGTGCGCGACTTGAGCTGGTCGAAGAAGTCGGTGATGATCTCGCCGAGCGGCATGTTGTAGGTGAGAATGGCGCGCGACTCGCCGTGGTACTCCATGTTGACGAACTCGCCGCGGCGCGTCTGGCACAGGTCCATGATGGTGCCCACGAATTCCTCGGGGCACATCAGCGTGGCTTTCGCCACCGGCTCCTCAATCTTGCGGATCTCCATCACGTTGGGGAGTTGGGCGGGATTGTCCACGCGCAGGCGCTCGCCTTTGTTCGTCTCGACCCAGTACACCACGCTGGGCGCGGTGGCGATGAGGTCGATGTCGTACTCGCGCTCCAGGCGCTCCTGCACGATTTCCATGTGGAGCAGCCCCAGGAAGCCGCAGCGGAAGCCGAAGCCCAGCGCCAGCGAGGTCTCCGGCTCCCAGATCAACGCCGAGTCGTTCAGCTTGAGCTTTTCGAGCGCCTCGCGGAGGTCGTTGTAATCCATCGTGTCGATGGGGTACAGTCCGCAGTACACCATCGGAAGCACGTCGCGGTAGCCCGCGAGCGCATCGCCGGCCCCTTCCTTGCCGGCCAGCGTCACGGTGTCGCCCACGCGGGTGTCGCTGATGCTGCGGATGTTGGCCATCAAGTAGCCAACGTCACCGGCCGAGAGGACGGGCACGGTGGTCTGCTGCGGCCGGAAAATCCCCACCTCGTCGACCTCGAACTCCTTGCCGGTCGACATGAAGCGGATCTTGTCGCCCTTCTTCACGCTGCCGTCCATCACGCGCAGGTAGATCACCACGCCGCGGTAGGAGTCGTACTGGGAGTCGAAGATGAGCGCCCGCAGCGGCTCGTCCATCTTGCCGCGGGGTGGCGGGACGCGCTCCACGATGGCGTCCAGGACGTCGGGGACGTTCAGTCCGCTGCGTGCCGATACCGGGATGGCGTCGTCCGCCGGCAGCGCGAGGATGTCCTCGATCTCGCTCTTGACGCGCTCCACCTCGGCGGCGGGCAGGTCGATCTTGTTGATGATCGGGATGACCTCAAGATTGTTGTTGATGGCCAGGAAGTAGTTGGCCACCGTCTGCGCCTCCACGCCCTGTGAGGCGTCCACCAGCAGGAGGGCGCCCTCGCAGGCGGCGAGGCTTCGTGAAACCTCGTAGGTGAAGTCCACGTGGCCCGGCGTGTCGATGAGGTTGAGGGTGTACTCCTTGCCGTCGCCTGAGGTGTAGCGCAGGGTGACCGGGTGCATCTTGATGGTGATGCCGCGCTCGCGCTCCAGGTCCATTGAGTCGAGCACCTGCTCTTGCATCTTGTCCTGGGACATGGTCCCGGTCAGCTCGAGAAGACGATCCGCCAGCGTGGACTTGCCGTGGTCGATGTGCGCGATGATGCAGAAGTTGCGGATGTGTGTCTGCCGCGGGTCGAGCAGGGCGGGGTCAATTTTCATAACCGCTATTGTAGGGGTACGCGCCTCGGGTGTCAAGCAAGCTCGGAACCCGTTGTCACGCGCTTCGCGGCAGGAATCTCGGCTTCTCTGGAAGAAAATTCTTCCATTCCACGGTAGGAGTCCCCATGGAGAACGTCATTCATTCTGTCCAGATCGTGCGCAGCGACCGTCGCGTGAAAACGATTTCCGCGCAGGTGAAGGACGGAGTGCTCACGGTGTCCGTGCCGAGCCGCTTCTCCGACGCGGAGGCGCAGCGTTGGGCGGACCGCATGCGGCGCCGCCTGTCGTTGCGCATTGAGAAGGCCAGCCTCAACGAGAGCAACGGCCTCGAGCGCCGCGCCCAGCGGCTCAACCAGCAGTATTTCGGCGGCGCGCTGCAATACGCGTCGATCAGCTACGTGTCCAACCAGAACTCCCGCTGGGGCTCGT
>Ga0194121_10004920_pt1 | contig 18992 bp, 18 predicted proteins | sample TA2MahCa50mmetaG_FD_148609 | JGI IMG/M metagenome (GOLD analysis project Ga0194121, IMG submission 148609) | Freshwater microbial communities from Lake Tanganyika, Tanzania - TA2015020 Mahale Deep Cast 50m | ecosystem: Environmental > Aquatic > Freshwater > Lake | place: Tanzania: Lake...
AAAAAACTTAAATAGTTGGGCTGACCTGGTAATTGATGAAGTTAATACGATTCCTTTTTTTGTAAAATTTTATGCAAAAGAAAAAAATATTTTGCTTGTTCACCAACTTTGCAGACAAATATGGTTTTATGAAATGTTTTTCCCCCTTAACATTGTTGGCTATTTTATTGAGCCATTTTACTTAAAAATTTTATCTGATAAAAAAGTTATCACAATATCTGAAAGCACAAAAAATGATTTAATAAAATTTGGGTTCAAAAAAGAGAATATTTTTATAATCAGAAATTTTATTACTACAAACCCGATAGAAAATTTATCAGATGCTAAAAAATATGAAAATTTTACAATATTAAGCCTTGGGGCGGTAAGAAAAATGAAAAGAACAAAAGATATTATAAAATCTTTTGAATTGGCAAAGTTAAAAATTCCTCACCTAAGACTTATTGTTGCAGGAAATGATCAGACAAATTACAGCAAAGAAGTTTTATTACTTGTTAATAAGTCGCAATTTAAAAATGATATAATTTTTTTAGGAAAAGTTAGCTTGGAAAAAAAAATGGAATTGATGCAAAAATGTCACATACTGGCAGTCACTTCCGTTAAAGAGGGTTGGGGGCTTGTTGTCACCGAGGCAAACTCACAGGGAACGCCCGCAATAGCTTATAATGTTGATGGATTGAGAGATAGTATTAAAAATAGTGAAACCGGCCTATTAAGTATAAAAAATAACCCTAAAGGCTTATCTGAACAAATTACTAGCCTACTAAAAAACAAAGAGAAGTATGAAAAAATTAGAAAAAATTGCTGGGAATTTAGCTTAGATTTTGACATGGACAAAGGGTATAAAGGTTTTTTAAATATAATAAAAAATATATGAGTTTACCACTTATATCGGTTGTAGTTTCCATACACAGACCACCAAAAACAATTAAAAAATGCCTAGAATCAATTAAAAATCAAACATATAAAAATATTGAATTAGTTGTGGTAGATGACTTTGATAATAAAGAAAATAAATATTTAGAATTTATTTATAGTAAGGCAAGATATTTTCAAGATGGCCCAGAGAGAAGCATTAAACAGAATAGGGGAGTAAGAGAGGCGAAGGGTGATTTTATATTAGCGTTAGATCAGGATATGGAGCTTTCAGAGGATGTTATTGAGTTATGTTATAATAAATTGTCTAAAGAAAATATTGTTGGAGTAAAAATACCTGAGATATCAATAGGAGAGGGGTTTTGGACAAAATGCATAGCCCTTGATAGATACATTAGCTCCGTATTAGAAGACAGCTTAAATGAATCTTGCAGATTTTTTAGAAAGAAAGATTTTTTGAAAATTGGTGGATATGATAAAGATATTGTAGGAGTAGAGGATTCAGACTTGCATTACAGGTTGTTAAAGCTGGGAAAAATAAGTAAAATCGAGAGCCTTATCTACCATGATGAAGGAAAAACAAAATTTTGGAGAAGGGTAAAAAAGAAATATTACTACAGTAGAGCATTCAGAAAATATTTCAAAAGAAGACCGCATATAGCTGTCGCTCAATTTTTTCCTATCAAGTTAGCTTATTTTAAACATCCAATTATACTTATTAAGCAACCAATAGTTACCCTGGGAATGATAGTGTTGAGGGGATGCGAGGTAGTAGCTGGAGTAATTGGATTTTTTGCATTTAAGTAAACAATATGAAAAACATCCTTAATCAAAAACCATCAAATATACTTCATGGCAGATTACTCGCATCCATAAATTTTGTAACTGATGATAATATTTTTGAAAAAAAAATATTAGATATTGGTTGTGGATATGGATGGTGTGAGTTAAATTTTCTTAGCAGAGGAGCAAGAGAAATTACTGCTACTGAAAAATCAGAAGATGACCTTAAAACAGTAAAAAATAATATTGATAACCAAAAAGTTAAGCTGATTGTTTGTGACGCGACAAATTTGCCATTCAGCAATGATAAATTTGATACAGTAGTAATGTGGGATGTTATTGAGCATATTGCCAAAAAAACAGAGCCCAAAATGTTTTCAGAGGTAAGTAGAGTATTGAAATCTGATGGTCATTTTTATATATCTACACCATATTCATCTTTTTTTTCAAAATTAACCGACCCAGCATGGTGGCTTACTGGTCATAGACATTATTCTAAAGAAGATATCAATGGGTTTGCAAAAAATCATGGCTTTGAAATTATAGAAATAAAATTGGGCGGTGGATGGTGGTCAGTTTTTTCTACTATCAATATGTATATTTCAAAATGGGTATTTCAACGAAAACCTTTTTTTGAAAAAATGTTCAATAACAAAGAAAGTAGTGAATACAAAAGGAATAATGGATTCGTAAGTATTTTCGTAAAATTGAAAAAGAAGTAGATACTTTTAAATAAATCATGATTGAAAAACAGTACCTTTAAATAAAAAAGGTTAAAAATATTAAACTGTACTCGGACATATGACCTGAATAGGGGATTAGTAAAAAAAATTAATTTGTATAAAGAATTTCTTTTACATGAATGACTTAATTTCAATTATTATCGTAAACTACAATGGAAAAAAATGGCTTCAAGCCTGCCTTGATTCTATTAAAAATCAAACATACAAAAAGTTTGAGGTAATATTTGTCGACAACAACTCAAACGACGACAGTATTGAATTTGTAAAAAATAATTACAGTTGGATAAATGTTGTAAAAAACAATGAAAATAATGGGTTTGCGGGGGGAAATATAGGGGGATTAAAAGTAGCCAAGGGAGATTATATATTTTTGTTAAATAACGATACATACATAAAAGAAGATTGCCTTGAAAAACTAATTGAGGGCTTTAATAAAATTCCAAAGGCAGGATCAATTCAGTCTAAAATAATTATGATGAATGATAATTCAAGACTTGATACATGTGGTTCTTACTGGACCAACTCTTCATTTTTATATCACTTTGGCTATGGACAAGATCAATCTCGCCAAAAATATAATCAACCAATACAATTCTTTTCAAATAAGGGGGCATCAATGATAATAAAAAAAGAAGTTATTGAAAAAATTGGTTTTTTTGACGAAGACTTTTGGTCTTACTATGAAGAAACAGATTTGTGTCACCGAATGCAAATTGCAGGGTACGAGTGCTGGTATTACCCTGATTCTGTGATTTATCACGCAATTGGTGGTACCTCATTACTTTTTAAAAATGATTTCATCCAATATCATAATCTGAAAAATAAATTAATGAGCTTTTTAAAAAATTTTCAATTAAAAAATCTTCTATTTGTTTTACCAATTTATTTTTTGATAACAATTATTTTGAGCCTATTTTGGCTTGCAAGTGGAAAATTTAGTCATTTTTTATCTGTTTATAAATCTTTTTGGTGGAATATGGTACACTTTAATAGGACTCGCATAAAAAGATTTAAAATTCAGCGACTAAGAAAAAAGTCAGACAGAGAAATTTTTGAAAAAACTAAAAAAAATCCTCCCATATTATATTACTACTATCTTTTTGTGGGACTTGAAAAATATAGTGAACATCATTGAAATTATAGAATTGCAAACATTTTCAAATCTTGGAAAAGGGAAGACAGGAGTGCATATTACTGCAAATAAAAACAGCTTATGGTAAATTATTTTTATACTTGTTATAATTTAGCCTAGATTTTTTAATAATGGAGACTCGATATCAATGCGGCAGCCAAATAAGTTAATATTATTTTATATGTATAAAATTTATAAAGATTACCAAAAAATTAACTATAAAATTAAACTGGTAAGTCAAGATTTAATAAATTTAAGAAATTTTCTTTATAGTCAATATATTTTTATAGCAAAAAAGGTAAAACCAGAGTCAGATGTTTTTGAAATTGGATCTGGAATTGGAGCATTTTACAGTTTACTGCCCAAAGAAATACAGAACACATATTTAGGCATAGACTTAGACAAAGATGCGGTTAACTTTGCAAATAAAATCCTAAAGACCAAATCTTTCATTTATCAATCCCTAGAAGACTTTGGTGGTACCAAGAAATTCAAAACTATATATGCATTTGAAGTTTTAGAGCATCTTCAAAACCCAAAAAATCAAATAAAAAAAATATTCAACTTATTATAAGAAGATGGAAAATTTATAGCCACAACTCCTTACCCATACAAAAAAAACATAATAAATGATAAAACGCATATTTATGTGCTTTAACCAGAAGCATGGAAAAAAAATTTATTAGAAAGTGGATTTAAGGCTGTAGAATTTTTTCCAATTAGCTTATTTCCTTTTTTATGGAGAATTAATAAAAAGCTAAACATAATAATTCCATTCAAAGTACCATTTAAAGGCTTTGTATCAACCTATCTTTTTATTGCAAAAAAATAACTATATTATAATTATCAAATGAAAACCGAAAAAAATTACTATAATTCTCAAGATTTAGTTGAAGTTTCAAGAAGAGGTTATTATTCAGAAAAGATATCGTTTATAACCCGTAATCTTTCAAAAATTAAACTCACCAATAACAACCTCAAAATATTAGATATTGCCTCAAATGACGGGCACCTCGCCTCAATGTATAAAAATTATGGAGAAGTGACTGTAAATGAAATGAATAAAGAAGGAATTGCTCTTTGTAAGAAAAGGGGTCTTAATTGCATTGAAGGCGATTTTTTTGAAATTCCAGAATCATATAATGGAAAATTCGATGTGGTAATTGCAACTGACATAATTGAACATGTCTTTGATACCGACGAGTTTTTAAGCAAAATAAGTAAGCTTTTAAAAAAAAATGGTGTACTACTCTTAACTACTGCCAATGTTGCATCATTTGCTAGAAGAGTTATGCTACTTTTTGGATTAAATCCCTTTCTAGAATTCAGCACTTTGCTTCCATATGAAGAATTCAATGTTGGCCACATAAGATACTACACTTTAAAAAACCTATATTCACAGCTTAAAATGTGCAATTTTTCTAATATTAAAATAACCGGTGATAAAATAAACTTTTCAAGTAAAATTTATTCTAGACTTTTAGCAAGAATGTTTCCTACTTTTGCCAGAAATATTTTGTCTTTTTCTACAAAAAAATAAATGAAATTTTCAAATAAATTATTACTTGCTTTTATTTTTTCTGTTTTAATTTCAATCCCTTTTTTTTGGAATATGAAAATAGGGGGAGATGATGGAAAGTTTTATTATCTTTTTCCTTTTGAGTTTTTGACTAACTTTTCATTAGAAAATATTTTTAATGACCTTGGCTCATTTAACCCTGCACAATTTTTTGTCCCTTTTTCTTTTATTATCTTGGTTTTAAAAAAGATTATTTTTTTCTTAAATATTCAATCTTTATTATTTGGCCTTAATTTAGGATTTAGTTTTTTGTTTTTTTACTTATTTCTTGAAGTTATAACTGACAAAGAACGGTCAAATGAAAGTAATTTTCAAGAAAAAATAATCGCTTCTTTATTTTACTCTTTATCCATATTTTCATATTATACTTTATGGAATAGCCAACTAACTTCAGTTTATTTGATATCTATATTTCCTTTAATTCTATTTTTTTTCTTTAAATCAGTTAAAGAGAAAAAAATTATCTACTCCGTTTTTGGATGCCTGGTGTTGTCTTTATTTTCTATTTTTATACTATCTATTCCTTGGTTTTTGGCTCTACTAATCGTAATACTGCCATTTTTTTTCAATTTATTTTTAAAAAACAAGAAAATATTTACAAAGTATTTATTAATATCACTTGCGCTCCTTTTTATGCTTAACTTGTACTGGACGGTAAACTTTTTCTTATCAATTCAGTCTAGTAGCATTAACTCAGTTTTAACAAATATTTCAGATGATTTTAAGCAGGAAAATAATTTACTTATAAATGCTGTGTCGTCAAAAAATAGTGTTTTATACCCAATATTCAGCCTTTTTCACAAAGATATACAAATAGACTATAATTGGTCCACAAAAGACATATATTTGTCTTACCTAGCAAAACTCCTGCCAATCAATTTTATTTTCCTATTTATCATAATAATACCTACGCTATTTTATAAAAAAGAAGATGAGCAAACACAGTTTTTGTATAACATATCTATCATTTCTTGGCTTTTAGCTATATTTTTATTCACAGCCAACATCGGAAAGTGGGGTATTCCATTGTTTGCATGGCTTTCAAATAATATTCCAATATTTTTTATTTTTAGGAATATGTATGACAAATTTGGGCTGGCTTTGGCATTTTCATGGTCTATTTTAATTTTCGTGAGCCTAAAAATTATATTTGGCAGAATCAAAATTACAGGTATTTTTAAAAATATTATCACCCTTATAATTTTAGCGGTTATTTTAATCAACTCTTTTCCATTTATTTCTGGAAGCTTTTTTAAACTTCCGATTCACTCTACAAAAAACACCTATCCTTCAATAAGTGATTTTAATGATGAATTCTACAAACTTTCAGATTATATAAAAAATATCAAAACAACATCAAAGTTTTTATGGTTACCATTAAACAATGCAGGGTACACTGTAATATCTGATAAAAAAACAAACAATAACTACTATATTGGCATATCTCCAATAAAAACGCTTACAGGAAAAAATGACTATAGTGGTTTTTTAAACTTTAATAGTTTTTCAGGTAAAATACAAAAGTTAGTAGCAAACAGAGAATACGAAAATTTACTAAATTCAATTAGTAAACTTAATATTGAGTATGTAATTTTAAACAATGATATAAATAATGATCTAAGAGAAAGTTATTTGTACGGCTACAATAAAAAAGCAGATCTTTACGACAATCAAATTAATTCTGAGCTTTTAGAAAAAATTCTCGGAGAAAAAATAAAAGATTTTGGAAATACATACTCTCTTTATAAAATAAAAGACCAATACTTATCAAAGACTGTTGAGTCAGATGATATTTATTTTAAAAAAATAAGTAGCACACATTATGAAGTACTAGTAAAAAACTTAAGCAAGAACCAGAAAATTTCTTTACTAAGTAACTACAGCAACTTTTGGAAAATATATATCAATAAAAATCCTAGTGACTTTGAGTGTGGGGATAGAAACTACTACCTAAATAGTAATGGAAAAGAAATTGTAGAGTGCCACAATATAAACTCATACAACCCTGTATCTTTTGCATATCTTTTCAAAAAGCCTGTTTTTGATGATTCTCATAAAATTGAATATGACTATGCTAACCAATGGGTATTAAACCCAAATTACATCAAGAGTAATTTTTCAAAAGATTATTATAATGAAAATGGCAATTCATCAATAGATGTAGTTTTGACTCTATATTTTAAGCCACAAATATATTTTTACATTGGCACAATAATTTCAATAGTCACTCTAATTGGTTGCTTAATTTTTCTTATAATTTTATATAAAAAGCGTGAATATATTAAAAAACCATAAAGATATACTTCTTTACATATTGATTGTTTTGGCAATAACCTTGCCATGGTTTTTTAATCGCGGATACTTACTATTTATCGATTTCTCTTTTGGACCTAGCGTTAGTTTAAACTTTTTAAGCAGTGATGCGTTAACGACTCTTATTATAAAAACACTATCATTATTTTACTTCTATGATTTTGGTGAAAAGTTATTCATATCATTAATTTTTTTAACAGTTTTTATAGGAGGAAAAAAGGTAGTAGAAAATTTTTCGGACGACAAAATTATTATTTTCTTATCAAGCCTATTTTTTTTATTTAATCCATTTATTTATGACAGAATAATGTACGGACAAATTGGCATTGTCTTAGCTTTTGGTTTTTTTTGTATTGGTCTTGGATATTTATTAAAATTTTTAAAATCAACTAGCCTTAAAAATACTTTTTTATCGGGATTATTTTTTGGGTTATCGATTCAATTATCTATACATTTTGCAGTTTTTTTTGCCATATTACTGATTGCATTAACCTTTTTATTAATTTTAAGAAAGTATGGTACAAAAAAAATATTTATACTTCTTTTAATTATCTTTACAATAGTTTTTTTAATAAACCTAAACCACATTATCAGTATAATATTTTATCCACCGATAATAAGTTTTTTAAAAGAGGGGATTCAATCAAAGGATATTGAGGCATTTAAAACATCTGGTAATAGTGAGTCAAATTTGGCTTTTAATGTTTTAATGATGTCTGGTTTTTGGGGAAAAGACCAAATGAGATACCTTGATCTATCCACGCAAAAAGAAAACTGGGGGAGGAGTTTTCTATTTCTATCACCCTTAATAATAATTGGATTCGTATTGGCTTTAAAAAATAGGGGACTAAGACCAATTTCTCTAATACTAATTATTATTTTTTTTCTTTCTGTGGTTCTGGCGATGGGAATAAAATCATCATTTTTTGGCCAAATAACATATTGGCTTTTTGACAAATTTGTTTTTTACCGAGGATTTCGTGAAACTCAAAAATGGGTTTCTCTAATAGTAATAGTCTACGGCATATTTTTGACTATTGGATTAAATTGGCTTTTTGGTAAAAAAAACATAAAAAACAATAAATTGATTGTAGCTACATTTATTACTGGAGTCATAATTATGCAGGCACCATTTTTACTTTTTGGTTTACGAGGACAAATAAAGCCTGTAGATTTTCCAAGCGACTGGTACGAAGCTGAAAGTTTAATACTAAAGGATCAAGAAATTAAAGATCAAAAGTGTTCTGGTAAAATTTTAATTTTGCCTTGGCATATGTACATGAGTTTTAAATGGACTAAAAGAGTAATTTTTAATCCATCAAAACACTTTTTTTCTTGCCCCACAATTCAAGGGACAAACATGGAGTGGGGAGGAATATATGATAATAGCCAAAACAAAGACAGTCAAAAAGTTGTAGAATGGATAAATGGAAGCCATAACATAAAAGAAATTGGTAGAGAGGGACTAAACATAGAATATGTAATTTTATTTAAAGAACTTGATTGGCAAAAATACCAATGGCTTGACTCAGTTGATTACTTAACACTCCAAAAAGAATTAGAAACCATAAAAGTTTATAAACTAATAGAAAATGATTAAAAATTTATTGGTAATTATCAAAGGTTTAATAAGGCAGACCTCAAAGTTTTTTCCTTATTTTTTTGCCTTTTATATAATATCTTTAGCAATTTCGACATTCTCTGAAACTTGGAGTCATTTTTTTAACTGGAAAGCATTTAACATAAGTATTTTATTTCTGGGCGTAATTTCGTTTATTAGTATCTTTTCAAGAAACGAAACAGGTAATTTCAAGAAACTTTCTATTTTAAATTCAATTAAAAATACTCTAGCAAATAAAAAGATGACTTATGTAAAGATTTTGTTAATTTTTTTGTTTTTGTCTTACTTAATAATATTACAAATAAATTTAATTGATTTTTCAATTATAGCATTTGGTTTAATTTCTATATTTTTAATTAAAGATGGAAGGGTCTCAGCTGTGCTTGCCATGTCAACTTTTATTTATTGCGTTTTTTTATATGCAAATGACAATATTAAATTATCTGAAACATATTCTGTTTACGGATATTATTTTTTAATTATATTAGTTATTTCACAAGTAATGCAATCATTCAAAAAGACTAACCCAAAAGGACAAATACATATACGCGTAAGACCTCAAAGGTTAACTATTCGCAAGAAGCTTGAGATTAAAGTCAGGCCTGTGGATTAAATTACCTACATACATATAGTTTATGTGGTATAATTTAGAAAAATGTCACCAAAAAGCTTTTTTAAAGAAAAGGCTATTTCTAAAGTAATATTTTCTGCGTTAATATTAGCTGTTTTTGCTTGGATTTTTGGTCCTTCTATTTATCTCCAGTTTACAGAAAAAATAGAATTAGTTTCAGCTGAGGGATCAGGATATGGACCTCCTCCGCCACCAACATGTTATCAAGAGGGAGACCCTGCCTTTATTAGCGCCATTGATGATCAAGTTATTTCCGTGGGGGATAATATAAGTTTCATTTTATACTCAATAAATATTAAGAGTTCAATATATACAATTTCTGATTCATTTGAAGGGACAAGTATAGTAAACACCAACATTGATAGCTCTGGCCACTTTTCATGGATACCGCTAGAAAGCGATATTGGAGTACATAACATTGAAGTTGTTGCATCTGGCGAATGTGATGCTCTTATTAGCATTAACTTTAAGATATCTGTTGATTTGTTACCTCAAGATGAATACGTTGATGACGAAAATAGCATTGACCCTGAAAATCAAACTAAAGACCCTTCTATTAGAATATCGCCAAAACTACCAAATACCGGCAAAATGAGTAAACCAGGTTATATAAAATAGCTATGAGACTAAAAACAATATTAAAGTGGTTGCTTGCCATATTGCTTCTGATAATTGCTTTGTTTATGGTTTTGGTTGCTTATTTTATTGTGACAAACGCTTTAAACAAGGATAGTAGAAATTCTGCAGAACAGGCGAACAAGCAAAGTCAAATAAAATTAACTCCAGACAATAATATTGCCTTAGAAGTTAAGCAAGAGTCAACTGAAAGCACAAATAATATTCCAAAACCACAAAAACCATCTCCCAATATAGTTCTTACAGACTTTAAACTTGTAATTCCAAAAATAAATGTAAGCGGAATTGTTTCTGAGGTTGGTCTTAATACAAAAGGTGAAATGGAGGCTCCTGTAGGTCCAAATGGTTTAGGTTGGTATAAATTTGGCACCTATCCAGGAGGTATAGGAAGTGCTGTAATTGATGGCCATTATGGAAGATGGGTGAGTGGAGAGGGTTCTATTTTTGACAATCTAAGCAGTCTTAAAAAGGGTGATACTGTTTACATTGAAAAAGATTCTGGTGAAATTATAGAATTTGTAGTCAGAGAGTTAAAAGTTTACAATCCAGAAGATGACGCTTCTGATGTATTCTTTTCTTCAGACGGCAAATCTCATTTAAATTTAGTCACTTGCACAGGAACATGGATTGGAAAAGAAAAAACTTTTTCAGAAAGACTTGTGGTTTTTACAGATAAAAAATAATGAAAACCTACAAAAAGATAATTGGATTTTTAGCGGTAATTGTTGGAATAATTGCTCTTGTGACGCCCTTTACTCCAGGGGCTGGTTTTTTTATATTCATAGGTCTCAATATTCTTGGAGTACATTTTGCTTTTTTAGACAAAATCGAAAGCTTTTTATTGAAAAGAAATAAAAAAAGTACTATAAATACAGAGAAGTAGAGAGGGCCTATGGTCTAACGGTATGACACATCCATGGCATGGATGAAGCCGGAGTTCGACTCTCCGTAGGTCCACCATTTCAGATTTGCCGAATAAGTTGATTTGTAAAAAAATTTGTGGTAAATACTAGTTAGTTCATCAACAGAGGAGATTCCTATGGAAAGAGAAAAGATTGTTTCAGCTGTTGGAAAATTAACACCAAGTGAATTCTTAAAACTTCAGGAGGCAGCTGACGCTCCAACTCACGGTGGAAATCCACTAACTGGTCCAATAAGAGAAAAAGCCCACAAATTAGGTTTGGCTTATTTATCAGGAAAATTAAAACTTGATGTAGTAAGATATCTGCGAGATGGAGACGAGCCAATTATTATTGGCTAAAACAGAGATTTGCAAAAGAGGCAAGTCTTTTTTATTATTGCCATAATTAGGATTAGTGATAATATAAAGGCGGTTTAGTACCTTGTCATCAAACAGGAGCTCATATGCCTAGAAAGAGCAACATATACATAATGGAGCAAAGAAAGAAAAAAATTAACAAAATTAGAGAAAAACTTTTAGAAAAACATGGAGAAGTTTCTGTAGTTATTCTGAAAGCTTTTGCAAAAGAGCTACTGCCAAAAAAGAAAATCAAAAAAGTAAAAATGCTATTTTACTTTGTTTCAAAATGGATCAAGATGTGGAAAAGAGAAATAAAACAGGCACACTTACCAGAAAATATTTTTCATTGGACTTGTCATATGTCGCTTGAACTTACAAGAAGATCTTTTTCTGCTTGGCAAATTGTTTCAGGAAAGGTATCTGAAAGATCCTTAGAGTCAATAACAAGAAACATTAACTCTAATCTTTCTCGATGTAAATTAATACTGGAAAATATGGCAAATGAGATAATTTAGCACCCACAACTATGTGGGTTCTTTTATTTGACAATATTAAAATAGAATGATAGTATTGTCACATGAAAACAAACTACAAATATATGAAAAGTAATAGTAAATTAAATTTTATACTATTGGGGGCGGTGTTTTGCCTTGTTTTTGTGGCAATTTTTTCTTTTAATGCCGTGGATGTGGAGGCTCAAGTCAACTACTACCAAGGAGGTAATTTAAACTGTGTTTCTTATAGCTATAAAAAATGTAATGGAACAGCAGTTTATTGGTACGACTCCTGCAACAATATGCAGGACCTATATCAGTCTTGCACATATGGACAAATTTGCTCAGGAAGCACTTGTATTAACCAAAATTTAAATATCAATACTGGCACAACCTACTCAAATAACTCAAACACTAACACTGGTACAAATTATTCAAACACTACAAACAACAATACAACTAATAACAACTACGTTTTAAATTATACAAGAGGTTGTTTTAATAATGTTTCATATTGGTATGATTCGACAGGAAACAGACAAGGAGTTTACCAAAACTGTAGCTTAACAGGCCAAACTTGCCAAGACGGGCAATGCATTGGCTCAAGTCAAAATAGTTCAAGCAACAACACAAATACCAGCTCTAGCACAGAAACCAATACAACAAGCAACACAACCAATAACACAACACTTAATCAAAACCCAACAAATCAGAGTGCGTACGCATTACACTATGTGACAAAATGCTATGAAAACAATATTTATTGGTACGACTCAAATGATCAAGTAAAAGATTTATTTGTTGTTTGTTCTGACAGTAATTCATGCACTCAAGACTCATGTGGCGAAGCACAGTGTAAAAATGAATTAAAGTGCGATGGCTCAACTTGTGCCACAAACTCTCAGGACTTTGCAAGGTATTGCGCCTCAACAGCAGGTGCAAGTGTTGCCTCAAGTCCTTTTCTTAACTTTTTGAAAAAATGGTATTTATGGATATTACTAATAATTGTTCTAGTTGTAGTATTTATATTCATATTCAGAAGATTATCATCCAGCAACTAAATCAAAATTAAAAAAGCACCCTAAGAAAGGGTGTTTTTTTTAATTGCCAAAAACTCAATTTTAAGGTATAATTTTCTTACTAATGACCCAAAAAGCAACTAATTTTGAATTTACATCCTATAAGTTTGAGCCTTCAAAAAGAAGTGTCGTTTTTAACTATAAAACCGAATTTGAAGACAATGACCCACTTTTTTTTACCGAAAATATCATTTTGCCTGAATCTAAAAATTCAAACCCAATATCAGAAAAATTATTGGAAAAAATATTAAGTAGTTTGCATATAATAATTGGCATAAGCTACTATAAACTTTATTATGCGACAAAGGTTTCTCATCCGTATAATTTTTCAAAAGATGAATCTAAATTTTGGAATACAATATATAAAAAGGGACTTGGTGAATTTCTCTACAAAAACAAACTTGATCCAAAAAATTCTCCGTCTTTTTCATTTAATATCAACGCAAAACCTGTAAACTACAAAATAAATAATAAAAACAAAAGATTTTTAGTTGGCATTGGGGGAGGGAAGGACTCTATAGTTTCAGCAGAGCTTTTAAAAAATAATGGCCAAGATATTACGGGTTTATATGTTAAAACCGGTAAAGGGTCTGAAATAATTGATAGTGTTATTGAAAAAATTGACATCAATCAGCTAAAAATTGAAAGACACTTAGATTGGCAAATTCACCAAGAACATTTATATAAGGGCCACATTCCTGTATCTGCTATTTATGCCTTTTTGGGAATATTTTTATCTGTTATTTATGACTATTCTGGCCTTATTGTGTCAAACGAGCACAGTAGCAATTTTGGTAATATAAATTACAAAGGACTTAATATTAATCATCAATGGTCAAAATCTTTTGAGTTTGAGAATTTATTTCAAAATTACGTTAAAGAATTCATTAGTCCTGACCTAACTTACTTTTCACTATTGAGACTATTCTATGAAATAAGGATTGTAAAAATTTTTTCTCAAATGAAAAAGTATTTTCCTTATTTTTCAAGTTGCAATAATAATTTTAAAGTTAATAGTGTTTCACAATCGCTTTGGTGTAAAAATTGCCCAAAGTGCGTTTTTGCATTTACCATGCTATCTGCCTTTTTAACAAAAAATGAGCTTGTTAAAATTTTTGGTAGAAATCTTTACCAAGACAAAAGTCTTTTACCATTATTTAAAGATATCTTAGGACTGGGAGAAATGAAACCATTTGACTGTGTTGGAACTTTTGAAGAGTCTCAAGAAGCTATGAAGTTAGCTGAGAAAAAGTTTAAAAATCATTTTATAATAAAAACTTTATCAAAAAAAATAAAATCTCACCCAGAAACTCTATTAGTTCAAAATGAATCACACATACCAGAGGATTTAAAGTTTTTAGGTATGGAAAATGCTTTAATCCTAGGATATGGCAAAGAGGGAAAAGTGACAGAAAGATATTTGAAAAAGTTTTATAGGGACTTGAAGGTTTCAATTGCAGATGAAAAGAAAGACAAAAATTATTTAAAAAATCAACCCAATTTTGATATCTTGATAAAAACTCCTGGAATAAGAAAAGAAGAAGTTAAGATAAATTATACTACTGCATCAAATATATTCTTTTCAAAGGTTAAGGGAAAAAATACTATAATTGGTGTGACAGGAAGCAAGGGCAAAAGCACGACATCTTCTTTAATTTTTAAAATTTTAAAGCAGGATGGAAAAAATGTTGAGCTTCTAGGAAACATTGGAAAACCAATGCTAGAAAGATTACTTACTCCAGTTAGCAAGGATACAATTTTTGTTTTAGAGCTTTCAAGTTATCAGTTAGATGACATTAAATTTTCACCTGACATTGCTGTTTTAACAAGTTTGTTTGAGGAGCATATGGATTTTCATGGGAATAAAAAAAATTACTATAAAGCAAAGAAAAACATCATAAATTTTCAAGGAAAAGATAACTTTTTTGTATATAATCCAAAGAGCAAGGATTCACTAAAATGGCTTTCTGACTATAATGGTAAAGATATTGCCTTTGACTCAAACCTAATTTTTAAAACAAAATTATTAGGAGAACACAATAAAGAAAATATAAGAGCCTCAATATCGGTTGCGAAGATATTGAATGTTAGTGATAAATCAATAGTAAAAGCTATTGAAAACTTTAATGGATTGCCACACAGACTAGAACTTATTGGAAAATTTAAAGGAGTGAGCTTTTATGATGATGCAATCTCAACAACTCCAGAGTCAACAATCAAAGCAATAGAATCACTAAAAAACGTAAATACTATTTTTCTTGGGGGACAAGACAGAGGATATAATTTCTCAAATTTGGAAAAAACAATTAAAAAATATAAAATAAAGAATATTGTTCTTTTCCCAGATAGTGGTAGTAAAATAATAAAAAACAAGAAATATTTTAACATTTTTGAAACTAAAAGCATGCAGGAAGCGGTAAAATTTGCTTACAAAAACACTGTACAAGGAGACATTTGTCTTTTATCATGTGCTTCACCAAGCTATTCTATTTGGAAAAACTTTGAAGAAAAAGGAGATCAGTTTAAAAAGTTTGTATTAAAATACTCAAAATGAGCCATCGACTAAATTATTACTTTCTTATTGCCTCAACTGTTTTGGTTGTTTTTGGAATTCTTTACTTGGCAAATTTATCAGCTCCCGCATCTCTACAAATATTTGGCAACACAAACTACTATTTTCTACATCAGTTTTATGCACTACTAATTGGGCTTGTATTTGCGTATCTAGCCTTTAAAATTCCTCTCAGAATAATTAAAAGATTTGCGCCTTTATTACTTTTATTAACCATTGTGCTTTTGTCCTTAGTTTTAATTCCAGCTATTGGAGTTAAGTTATGGGGAGCAAGAAGATGGTTAAGTATTGGTGGGAACTCATTTCAACCATCTGAATTATTGAAAATTTCTTCCATACTATTCCCTTCAGCATGGCTTTCAAACAGAATTTCATCTGAAATCAGAAAAGGCGCATCAACCAGAATAAAAAGTGGATACGAAAATTTTATTAAAATCTTTTTGCCATTTTTAATTTTTTTGTTTCTAATTTCTGTCATTTTGCTTCTTCAAAAAGATCTTGATACTCTTGGCATTACCATTTTGTCACTAATGGCAATTTACTTTACAGCTAAAACGCCATTATGGCATACTATTATTACTGTTGCTGGAGCTATAGCCGCAGGAATTACTTTTATTATTATTGAGCCGTATCGCGCTCAAAGACTTCTTGTTTTTCTGAGACCAGAGACAGACCCATTAGGAATTGGTTTTCAATTAAGACAATCTCTTTTGGCAATTGGATCTGGAGGCATTTTTGGAAACGGATGGGGATTATCAACTCAAAAATTTGGCTTTTTACCACAGGCAATGTCAGACTCACTTTTTGCCATTTTTGCTGAAGAGACAGGAATAATAGGATGTATAATTTTAATTTCTATTTATATTTTCTTTTTTGTTCAAGGAATAAAGATAGCTAAAAATTCTCAGGACAGTTTTTCAAAAATGGTGGCCATTGGAATTGTCACTTGGCTTGCAACTCAAACATTTATGAACATTGCTTCCTCTATGGGATTATTTCCAATTGCCGGTATTCCTCTTCCTTTTTTCTCTTATGGAGGATCACACTTAGTTATTGAGATGACAGCAGTTGGTCTATTATTAAATGTTTCCAAAAACAGCTAATTCATGAAAAAAGTTTTATTAACTGGGGGCATGGGTTTCTTGGGATCGCATGTTTTAGAAGGAATTCTCAAGCAAACTGATTGGCAGGTAGTAATTTTAGACAGACTAGACACTTCAGGCAACCCAAAAAGATTATCTGATATTTTAGTTTGGGAAAAAGAAAAGCACCGAGTTAAAATAGTTTGGTGGGATTTAAAGTCTTCCTTAAATGATAGAATATCAACAGATATAGGCGAAGTTGATTACATTTGGCATTTGGCAGCTTCCTCTCACGTTGACAGAAGTATAGAAGACCCCTTAAGCTTTGTAATGGATAATGTGGTTGGAACAACTAACTTGCTAGAATTTTCAAGAAAACTAAAAAATTTAGAGCTATTTATTAATTTTTCAACCGATGAGGTTTTTGGTCCAGCAGAAAAAGGGTATGCGCATAATGAAGACGACAAACACAGACCATCGAATCCATACTCTGCTTCAAAGTCTGCTGCAGTAGATATTGGTTATTCTTTTCATAAAACATATTCTTTACCCATAATCACAACCCACACTATGAATATTTATGGTGAAAAACAATCACCAGAAAAACTTATACCAAAATGTATTAGAATGGTTCAACAACAAAAACCAATGCCAATATTTGCAGAATTAAAAGATGGGAAAATGACTGCAGTTGGTAGTAGGTTTTGGATTCATGCAAGAGAAGTTTTTAATGCACTTTTATTTATTACAAATAAGGGTAAAATAGGGGAGTTCTATAATATAATAGGGTTTGATGAGTTTACTAATTTAGAGATTTGCCAAATGGTGGCTAGTGTAATAGGCAAACCATTAATTCCAGACTTTGTTGATTTTCATTCAAGTAGACCAGGACACGACATAAGATATGCACTAGATGGAACAAAGCTCAAGGAGCTTGGATGGTCACCAAGCCTTCCATTTAAGGAATCTTTATCAAAAACAGTCCTTTGGACTATAAATAACCCATACTGGCTATAATGATACCAAAAAATATCTTTACAATTTGGATTTCAGAAAAAGACTTGCCAGAAAAGTATAAAAAATGGTGCAAAACCCATGAAATTGCAGCATATAATCATTATTACATAACACTTAAAGATTGCATTAAAATTAATTCTAATTATCTGAGAGAATGCCTAAAATCAAAACACTGGGTTAAAGCAACAGATTATGTAAGAATGCATTACTTGTATAACAAAGGGGGAATATATCTTGATTGCGACATGAAGGTTTTAAAGCCTTTCGATGACCTACTTTCAAATAGTCTGTTTTTAGGCAGAGAAGATGCAAACATTATTGCAAACAGCATTATTGGAGCTGAATCAAAGCATCCCCTTATTAAAAAATATCTTGAGTTAGTTGAAAATAATTTTAAAGGTTCAGGAGATATGATATTTGAACCCGCCGAAAGACTATTAACAGACTTAATTTTGGAAAAATACGGTAAATTTGGAAAAACAACAACATATTCATCTGATTATTTTTTTCCAACAGAAGATAATAATAAAAATTCTTATACATTTCACAACTTTATCAGAAGCTGGAAATAAAAAATGAAAATACTTTTTACAGGCGGAGGAACGGGAGGTCACATAATGCCTCTAATTGCAGTAGGCAGGGAAGTAAAAGCAAAACTTCCTGAAGCTGATTTTTACTACATAGGACCCAAAGACGACTGCCTCACAATGAGCCAAGAAAATTTTAAAACCAAGGCAATACTCTCAGGAAAAATAAGAAGTTATTTTTCTTTTGAAAATGTGATTGATGTGTTAATGAAAATTCCAGTTAGTTTTATTCAATCATTTTTTTTACTTTCAACAATAAAACCTAATTTAGTTTTTTCAAAAGGGGGGACTGGGTCATTTCCCGTAACTTATTGTGCAAGAGTTTTAAAAATTCCTGTTTTTATTCATGAGTCAGACTCTTATCCAGGAAAATCAAATAAACTAACTTCCAAGTGGGCAAAAAAAGTTTTTACATCATTTCAAAAAACAGGTTTTTTTAATCAAAATAAAATAATAGTAGTTGGTAATCCAATTAGAAAAGAAATACTCAATGGCAACAAGGAAGAAGCAAAAAGAGAATTGTCCCTAGAGCTAGACAAACCAGTTATTTTAATAACCGGTGGATCACAAGGCTCTTCTCCAATTA
>Ga0194121_10004921_pt1 | contig 18988 bp, 18 predicted proteins | sample TA2MahCa50mmetaG_FD_148609 | JGI IMG/M metagenome (GOLD analysis project Ga0194121, IMG submission 148609) | Freshwater microbial communities from Lake Tanganyika, Tanzania - TA2015020 Mahale Deep Cast 50m | ecosystem: Environmental > Aquatic > Freshwater > Lake | place: Tanzania: Lake...
CAATCGAATAACTAACTTTTGTCCATAAGTGGCTGTAGTGATTTTTTATAATCATCTCCTTTGCCACCGATTTACTAATTAACCTTACACAGAATTTAGATACATCTGAATAGTTTTTACCCTCTACTTTCATAAGGCCATGTTAATATATGTTTCCAAGTATAACCTTTAACGATTTTACGAATGTTAGCAGGTGAAACACCATTGTTCCTTGCAAGGACTTTAATGTTCCTATGCCCAACACTCCACAACTCACGAATTGATTTTACCTGCCTTTCAGTAAGTTTGTGTTTTGGGTGTGATTCGCCACATAACATATTAAATCTTCTCATTAAAAGGAATTTCAGGCTGCATATTTTTGGCTTCCCATAATCTATGGATTATCTTACCAATATCAGGTTTTCTATAATTTGGCCCTTTTAAGATTTTACCATCCTCTCTATAAATGGGTTTACCATTATTATCTAATTTTGACATGTTAGAACAATGAACTTCATTAAACATATCTTCAATAATATCACTCATTCCATGCTGAATAATTGTCCCCAATAAGATATACAATTGGTCTGTGAGTGCGTCTGCAACACCAATTGGGTCATCGTTTTGATTTGCTTCCACATATTCATTTAATTCCTCTAATCCAAGCATATACCTTAAACCGCAAACCTCATCCGATACAACATTTGGTGTTCGTTCATAGGATTGACGATATACATCGTGAAACTGTTTTACTTGCTCTAATTGTTTTTTCATAACTTTTTTATATAATATACAAAATAATTCTCAAACAGCCAAATAAGTTCCTAATGGTTTTACCCCCACATATCTATTTATTTCCACTCCACCATCAGTTAAAATTACTGTTGGAACACCCCTAACATTCCATTGAGATGTTATTTGGGGATTTTCATCTATATCAATTTTTTTTACTGGGACACTATTTGAAACTTGTTCCATAATAGGAGCTAGTTGTTGGCATGGCTTACACCATTTTGCCGTAAAATACAAATATTCTGTCATTTTTAATCCTTTTTTAATTTATTATCCATCGCAACTTAAACATTCGGAGTTAGTTGCCTTTACAGAGATATCACCCCGTAATACCGATTCGGTTCTCATATAATAAAGAGTTTTAATCCCTTCTTTCCAAGCTTCCAAATGAACTTGATTTATCCACTTTGGGGGCGCTTGAGATGGAAATGCAAGATTTAGGGATACTGCCTGGTCAATGTATTGTTGCCTAATCCCAGCTTGCTTTATTAACTCTAATTGATTTATTTCTTTGAATGTTTTATATACATCTTTTACCCAATCAACTTCTTTATTTTGGATTGCTGTTTCGGGCATTTCCTGAATATTTAATAGTTTATTTCCCAAAAATCCCCACTTTTCTAATTCATCAATACCTTGAACCGAACCACCATCTTCCAAAATCTTATCCCACGTTTCCTTATTATTAATCCCAATCTTACGAAGAACCTTTTCTAATTCTGGGTTTTTACGAATGAATGTTCCCTTTGCTGTTTGTTCCGTAAATACATTCGCCGCCCAAGGTTCAATGCCCGGTGAGATATTACCACCCAACTTTGAGTTGGATACCGTTGGTGCAATTGCCCTCAAATGGGTGTTTCTCATTTCAGTTCCAACACACCATAAGGGTTCACCATACTCATTTGCCAAATCCCTACTTGCTCTTTCACTTTCAATCTTTATTTGTGAAAATATCTTCCTCGTTTCAAATTGAGCAGGTAATCCTTCAAATGAAATACCCCTTTGTTGTAAATAAGTATGCCATCCAAGAACACCCAAACCCAATGCTCTCCCCTTTTCAGCAGAACGAACTGAGTTTTCAAATCCCCGCATATTCTTTGCTTTCTGAATGAACTCTTCTAATACCCCATCTAAAAACCAGGTAGCAGTATAAATCAAATCAGTATCTTTCCACTCATCATATTTCGCAAGATTTAACGATGATAAACAACATACAAAAGAATGTGATTCATCAGTATGTAGTGTAATTTCAGAACAAATGTTGGTCATAAAAACCTTTAACCCATTCTTTTTATAAGCCTCTGGGTTTTGTTTGTTTACATTGCCCTTAAACATAATATAAGGTTCACCAGTTGCTTTTCTCTTTTGTAAGACTTTAGACCATTTACGCCTTGCCTCGTCATCACCATCTTCCAACTTGCGCATAAACTTATCACTAATAACAACGCATTGATGTAGATTTAATGATTGTCGGTTTACATCTCCCTTTGGTTCTCTGATTTCCAACCAATCCAAAAAATCACCATGATCTATGTTCAAATTAATGGATGCTGCCCCCCTACGAACTGCTCCCTGATTTGTTGCAAGGATTGTAGAATCAAATATCTTACAAAATGGGACAACTCCATCCGATGTTCCGTTTCCAGTTATTTTACTTCCTGCCGGCCTTATCATATTAACACCAATACCCACACCACCACCATGCTTTGCCAATAACATCATCTCCAAATTCTTCTGCCCAATCTCCTGTATTGAATCACCCACATCAATACCAAAACAAGATATGGGTAATCCCCTATCCGTTCCCGTATTTGATAAGACGGGTGTAGCAAGGTTTAACCAACCACGCCATATATAATCAAAAAACTTGGAAGCAAGTTGTGGTTTATCCAACCTTCTTGCTACTGCGGTGCATACCCTCCAATACGCATCTTTGGGTTTTTCTCCTGCTAAAACATAACCTTTTGATATTGTTTTTAGGTAAACTTCGGTATGACCCCATGAAGGGTAATCAACTTCTTTTTCCCACCCCAATTCTTCTGCTATTTTATCTACTATATTCATTTTATCCGTTAATTAAAATATATCACCCCAATCCTCACCCTCACCTGCTTTTGCATAATCAGTAGATCTAATAGCAAAAAAATCGGTCCAAGTAGTTCCTCCACTTAAATGATAAAACCATTCTAAATTACTTGCGCTAACTTTATCGTATTCAAAGATACCTTCATAACCTAATTCTACTAATTTTTCATTAGCTCTCTGCTTTATAAACTCTTTTAAATCTGCTGCTGTCAAATTTTCCAAATCACCCATCTCAAACATCTTATCAATAAATTTTAGTTCCATCTCCACCATCAATTTTGCCGCAAGTTCTACATGCGGTTTAACTCTATCCAATAAATTTGGGTATTGTTCACACATATGCCTAAACAACCTACATCCCATTTTGGAATGAAGGGATTCATCGCGTACTGACCATTTCATCTGCTGACCGATTCCTTTCAATAAATTTCTCATCTGAAAAGAGTAAAGAACTGCAAATGATGAATATAAGGATACCCCTTCTGCAAAAGCAGAAAATATGGCAAGTGAACGCGCTACCTCTTCTCTTGCCTTTGGATTACTCTCCAAATCTTCGGGTTTCCAATTTGCAGATACTTCTGTCAAATATTCAAATTTTTCTTTGATTTCCGGCTCATACAAAAACGCCTCAAAATCATCTAATCCCAAGGTTTCGTTTAAGTATGAATATGCGGTAGCATGTATTGTTTCCTGCGAACCAAATGACATCGCCATTTGCTTTATTTCATGCTTTGGAAACCACCTTGTAACCATTCCCGTCCAATAATCAGAAACAGCACACTCCGTTTGAGCAAATCCTAATAAGATGTTACCTACCAGGTTTTTTTCATGTTCTTTCAAGTTTTCTTTCCAATCTTTGATATCCCCCTGCATTGGTATTTCGGTGTGTAACCAAAATGATTGCATTTGTGGAAGCCATCCTTCAGTATAATATTCCGGATATTCAAACGGCTTAAAAGGTATTCTCTCTTCAAATAATCCCATAATTTTTTCCCCTTAATTTCTGTGTGTGTAAATATAAATACAAATCAAAACCCAATATTACCCTTAACTTCTTTGTATTTTTGTAATAAATTTTTCCTCACTAAACTCTCTCCATTTTTCATTTCTTTTTGGGTATTTTGACCATCTACCGAATTATCATTATATATAAAAATTTGCCCATTTGAGAAATTGGCTTTAGATGGAAATGTCATACCATCAGGTCCAAATCGGTTTTTAATAACATGCCACCTACCTGTCCCAGCCAATTTATCATCAATCTTTCTACTCAATGAAACTACAAAATCAGCAGTCATCAACTTTGAAAAAGAACCTGCTATTGATGTCCCCGTAATTACATCTTGCTCACTACCCGCACGATTAATCTGCGACGCGGTATATAATGGAACACCATACTCACCCGCCATTCCTCGTAAATCCACAACCAACTCTTCCAAAACCTCATACCTCTTTTCTTTGGATGTTGAACCTTTTAATAAATCAGCATAATCAACCAAAATCACATCGGGTTTCTTACCCTGCAATATCATCCTATCAATATGGGCTTTTAACGCATTTATACCAGCAGTACCTGAATTAAACCCTTTAATAATCAAATCACCCTTTAACAACCCAACAACCTTTTCGACATCTTCCATATTGTATTTTAGGTTGGATATTGGTATTCCCGTAAATACTGAATCAAATCGTTGCCCTACCATTGCTTCTGATAACTCTAATGTATAATACACCACAATTTTACCACTCTTTACAGCGTTTGATGCAACATTAACCAATGACCAAGATTTACCAATACCGGGTGGTGCTGCAAATATTATCAACTCACCCATTCCAAATCCACCTTGCGTAATTTCATCTATAACATCCCACCCAGTAGGTATTGGATTTCTTACTAAATCATCATACCTTTGAGTTATCATTAGTTTGTATTCATGCCCAACATCCATAGGTTGCCCTGCCTTCATAGCAGTATCAATGGTTGATTTTATCTTATCATACTTACCTTGCTCTAAAAGTGGGATTGAATCTAAAATGGCCTGCTTAAGCGATTGATTGGTGCAAAAGTTTAAGGTTTCTTCTTTTACATAATCTAAATCATCCGATTCTAAATCCCGCCAAGCCTGCTTTAAGGTATCAATAACGGATGACTTTAATATATCCCTCTCAATAGGTGCTATCTTCGTTTTAAGAACATCTAATGTTGGTTTGGATTCGTAGGTATCTATGTATGTTAAAATCGTTTTACACAGCCATTCTGATGCTTCTGAATCAAAATATTGTGGTTTTAGTATATCAAATATCTGCCTACTAAAAACCATATCCGATAAAAGAGCAGATAAGATTTTAGTTTGAAATCCCGTCCCAAATTTGCTTCCAAACTTTTCCATATGATACTAATATACAACCTTAATTGGTTTTTTCAAAATTATTTTTTAAAAGATTATCCAATCTCATAAAACTATTTCGTAACCACGAATCTACATTCGCAAAAGCAGTATATAATTTATCATACATAAACATTTTTTTGAACTCTAATAAATTTAACTTTGGATGATGATTATCTAAAACATCTCTCGTATTTGAAATGATTGATGTTGATATTTCAGGTGATTTTAATTGCATTAAATCATAATTTAATTTCAATGTATCTTCTGCCTCTAATAACTTTTTGGATAACTTATCATCACAATTTTGTTTTACTTCACCCAAAAAGCCATCATAATCCAACTCACCATTATTCAAAAAATCCATTTTACCTAATATCGTCTTTGCACCAACCCCATTTACACCCTTAATATTATCAGATGAATCTCCCATAATTACCCTATACCAAATAAGATTTTGAGGTATTACACCCCATTCTTCCTTTATTAAGGATTCATCATACATAACCTTTTTTATGGGAGAATAAACCTTAATCCGATGGTTAATCAATTGTAAAAAATCTTTATCAGTAGAAAGTAATATAACCTCATTACTGAAATAATGATTAGCCATCCATGCCATCAAATCATCGGCTTCAACATAATCTACCTGTAAAAGAGTTACTGGTAAATTTTGAAGATACTCATATAAACGAATAAATTGTTTGCGCATGGATTGCTGCTGATCTTCTATATCTTCATATCCGGGCAACCTATTCAACCTTGTTATACCTGTTCTACCACCTTTGTAATCGGAATACATATTCTTTCTCCGATGCGAACCACCCTTACCATCAAAAACAATGATGACACGAGATGGGTTAAGGTTTCTAATAGTGGCTGCGGAGGATAACAGGAAACCTGTTATACCACCACAATGCTCACCATCATCGTTAAGAGCTGGAACTGCTCCGAATACCCTAATATACATATTCAATCCATCAATGATAAGGACTCTATCATTTAATGTTTGATTTTGTAATTGTTGGTTTTCTTTTTCCAACTTACTCAACATTTCTTTGTAATTTTTAATCATCAAAATCGGATAATTCTACATTATCAATATTTGCTTCATCAGATGCTTCTTTATACGATAGGATATATGCATTACATATTTCGTTGTATATCTTATTTTTTATATCCCCCCGCGTTTGTAATATATCAGGAAAATTCTTTGCTTGAAACTTTACTTCCTCACCCGTTTCCTTATCAACCCAAATATACCATGCACCACTTTGATTGGCCAACTTATAGGTTTTCATCATCTCTAACCACGATCCCAAATTATCAATACCACTATCAAAATAAATATCATAATCAACTGAGCGTAGTGGGGGTCCTACCCTATTTTTAATCACCTGCGCGCGGGTTTTAATACCAATTACCTGCTCTACACTACCCACCTTTGCTTTCAATTGACCCATTTGTTTTAAACGGATTCTACAACTTGAATGAAATGCGATTGCCTTACCACCGGAGGTTGTCCACGGGTCGCCAAAACTTACTCCCATTCTCGTTCTTAACTGATTTGTAAAGATAAGCGTAATTCGCTCTCTACCAATTAAGTTGGTGATTTTACGCATTGCTTTTGAAATGATGATTGCTTTTTGAGTTGCATACCCCGCCTGGTCATAATCGGCTGAAATCTCAACCTTTGTTGATGCACCCGCCACGGAATCCACTACAATTGTAACCAACTTCTTTTTATCGGATTTTCTTACCGAATCAATAATTGAATCAATCGCTTCAAAAATATCTTCCACCGTTTCCAATGGAATATACAACATCTTTTTTAAATCAACGCCTATTGCTTGTAAAAACTCCTGATTAAGTGCATTTTCAGTGTCAATATAAACTCCCAACCCACCCCGCTTTTGCGTATCCGCAATTGAGTGAGCCGCTACTAACGATTTACCACTACCTTCCAACCCCGTTATTTCAGTAATCCTACCAACAGGCAACCCACCACATGATCGGTTTGAAATAGCTAAATCTAACATTTCAGAGCCAGTAGACACCCACTCGTTTAAATCGGTGGGTGTCTGCTCTGAACCGTCTAAATAATACGCTACTTTGTGTTGCGATTTAAACTTCTTGTTAAGATTATCAGCGAGTAAGGTAGATAGTTCATCACGAACTATATCTACTTTTGGTTTACTCATACCGATTAATCGTTAAAAAGGTCGTCAAATGCTTCTTTTACTGAACTTGCTTTTTGTGTTGTTGGTGTGGGTTGAACCTCTGCGGGTTGTTGGGCTTTAGGTTCTTCCTCTACTTTACCGGTTTCCAACCAGGTTTCCAACATCTGCTTTAACTCATCATAAGTATAAGACTTGAAGATGGTTGGTAAATTAACCTGATCTTTAACCAACTGAACCACATTCTTATCATCAGTCATAGGTGTGGTACTTGGTTTTACCCTAATAAATGTTTCAGGATAAGATTTACCAACTTCAGCTGCTGATTTGAATTCCACAGTGATATCCCTACCACCCATTGGGTCAGTCAAATCACCATAATCTGGGTCTGCAAAGAATTGCAGTAGTTCTTGATAAACCTGCTTACCAAAGCCCCAAAACTTAACACCTTCAGATTCCTGTCCACGAATAAGGATTGGAACATACGCCCGCATTTTAGGTGTTAATTTTTTTGCGAGGTTGTAATCTTCCCTATCCTTTGTTGCTTTCAGTTGTTCAGCAAATTCAACGATAGGGTCTTTCTCACCAAAAGAAATAGGTGATAGAATTGTTTTACCACCAAAATCAAAGTGAAAATACAACTCAATAAAAGGATTATCACGATTATGCACATAGGGCACTAATCGGATTTGTTGTTTGCCCATAGTGGGTTTCCACAGGGCGTCGGTCTTTTGGACCTTTGTTTGAAGTGAATTCAAACGATCTCGGATTGCATTTAAGTCAATAGCCATAATTACTCCATTTTTTAATAAGTTAAACAAAAATTATAGTCACTAATATACAACATTTGGTTGACAAATCCAAATATTTTTTCAAAAAAAATTATTTTTTATTTTTTTAATCTAAAATTTGTACTACTTTATAAATAGTAGTTCGTATGAATTTAAAACTATCATCAGATGTTAATAATACCCCATTTTTATAATCTTCCCAATTTAACATATATTTTTTATCTAAGATACCACCATTCAATGATTGAATAAGTCGGTTAAGAGCATTAATAGTATATATTGTGTTTGTTTCTCGCTTTCTATGAACCATAATTGTATTTGGTAAAAATTTTGATGAGGGAGATGGAACTATATTATAACTAATAATCAACTCTTCTGAATTTTCTAATGTCAATACGAATATTTTTTTGCTGAATAAAACAAAGTTGGTTTTAATAGCAGTAACATCCGCGTTGGTTTTATCTTCAGTTGTAAATGTTATTAGCAATTGTGTTTTCACTCATAGCTCCGTAAGTTATTTTGTTCTATGTCTAAATAGTATTTTTGGTGAGCCCTTGTCTTCAGTTTTCATATCTATTTGTAAGAATGAATCATCTTTACCACCCACAGTGATTGTAAGTTTAACACCATCAAATTTTACTCCAAATGGTGGAGTTGGATTACAATAGTGGTCGGGCGACTTCAATTGAACATCGCCTGTTTTTTTGTTGATTATTTGGGTGTGAACATTTTGACCACATCCATGAACATTTTTCCACATATCAATTAATTTTTGTTGACCTTCTTTGGTTTTAGATAATTCTTCCATTTTAGAAGAAAACTCACCAAGATATGCTTGCTTTAAATTTTTCTTTTGGTCAGCCTTTTCTTGGTCAGACATAGAATCGTTCCAAGCGTATTTTTTTCTCAGCTCACCAACTTTTGCGTCAATATCTTTACCAATATCACCCAAATAAGTAGCACCTGCGTTATTTACGCCGGAATTCTTCATCGTGATGTTTTTTGGGTCAGTATATGTTTTTGCGGAAACTTTCATAATTTGGTCGTTTCCATCTTTATCTTTATATTGAATAATCAAATCGGTCGGGTCAACCTTTGGATTAATACCCAATTTAGCCAAATTGTTTTTACCAATACCACCAACTTGTTGAGCGCTTGTAATTTGTGAACCTCCCGGTAAAGATGATTTAATTACTTCGGCTGCCTTTTTGTTGATTGCGTCAAATTTAGCTTCATCACCACCCAATTCTTTCAATGTGTTTTGAGTTGATTGATATGCCTTTTTATTTTCATCCGAAGAGAATAGATATACAACCACACCAGCTTCATTGTGTTTACCACTCATATCAGCCAATGCTCGGTCTTTTGCAGAACCCCGCATAGGAACATCAATACCCTCTTCCTGAATAATTTTGTTCATCTCTTCACTTACCGATGTTCCACTTGCACCTGTTAGGTGTTTGTATGGTAGGCCTGAGTTTGATGATAAATAGATTTTCTTACCACCGGTGTGACCTTCAATCAAGTTATTATCAGCTAATTCACGAACCGCCTGAACTCGTTCTTCACGAGTTTTTGCATTTACAAATTTCTCCCAATTTTGTTTTATAATTTCAGCTCTTTGTAAAGTGTTATCATCTTGGCCGGTCAATAATTCATCAATTTTAGTTAATTTAGATTGTTCCGATTTTGTGGTAGATGATGAGAATGGTTTTACTTCACTTTGGGGTTTACCTTGTTTTCCTTTTTCTGCTTTTTCTATATCATCTTTTGATGGTTGAGTATGCGTTGAAGGGTTTGCTTTTTTTACAGTGTAAACATTTCCTGATTTTATGTTTTTTACCCAAACATCTTCCCCCAATCTATCAGATTTTTCCCGCTTTTTCTTCAAGTATGCTTCTTTTTCAGCACCTGTCATCATACCAAGCTTAATTGAATCTAAATCCTTTTTTAATGGATCTTCCTCTTCGGGCTTTTCTTCGGTAGGTAGGGTTTGTGGTGGTGTTTGCTCTGATAATGTTTTTCTAAGTTCATATGCAACTTCCACACCATACAACTCATCTACTACCTCAACCAACACATCAATACAATGTGGGTCTTTAGGGCTTAGAAGTTTAGTTCGTAATCGTGGCCAAGCAACACTTAATATTTCTTCTATAAAATTGTTCTTTATTTCCATATAAGTATAAATATATTTTTTATACAGTAAACATATTTTTGTAGTTATCCCCCACTTCTACCTTTACAGGATACCCACCTAACTCCATAATCTCTTTAACTTTTTGGGGATATGTATCCATTTCATCATCTGATACATCAAATAAGATTGAATCATAGGTGTAAAGAACAGGTACTGATTTATAACTGTCTAATTGCTTACTAAGTTTATTTATAATAAATATGTTTCTTTCCGTTTCTAATGCCTGTAAAATGTAATTAAATAGTTTATTTTTGTTCATTTCCGGCACCTTTTTTATGATGCGCTTAAATATGGGGGTTTTAACTCCAAACTGAAACGAATACTCATTCCACAACTTATCAACCATTATAGAAACCGATTCGTAGAATGGTATGTGTTTATACTCATCCTGCACCCCACCATAGAGTTGCCTAAAGGTTATGGGTTTTGCTTGCTCCATAGGTACTCCATATTGTTGACCTAACCAATTGTGAGCGGATATATCCGTTGGTATACTTTCTCCTATCAAACCACCAATTAACCTAATATGATACCCATCATAATCAAAACTGAATAACTTACCTCCTTTAAATCGGGATATAAACCTACTTCGGGTATCATCACCCTTTTTCAATGCAGCATAGTTAATACCATTGAAAGTATTAGAAGGGCGGGAGGTGGATGTTAAAAAATTATAATGTGTCATTTCCAACCCATTGGTAGTATAGACACCATTTTTCTCTATTGTGTAAAGAGATTTAGGGTATAAGGTAGAAAAGTTCACAGGTTTAACATTAACCTCATTAAATAAGGATTTCCATTGATTGAACACATCATAATGGGTTAGTATTGGTATAATATCACCTATCTTTGGTATTCCTCTGCGTCTGAATATGTTAAATATTTTTGGTTCGTTTATTTCCCGCTTAACCCCATTGTAGAATAAGTGCGCCGGTAAATCATAAAAGTTATCACTACACCTATTATGGTATAAAAACGATTTTAAATCCACCACAAACACCTCCTTAAACCTACTTAAATCTAACTCTCCACCAAATGGTTCTACATCCAAATTTTTATAGTTAATACAACAATCTATCTCCCCATCAGAAATGAATAGGCAAGATAATTCCGTTTGAGCAGGGTGTTTGCTCAAAGAGCTATATATCGGATACACCAAAACCCTATCAAGCGACAGGGTGGTTGAGATTTCATTAAAAATCATTCAACAAATATACAAAAGAAATTTCAAATTACAAATAGAGAACTTCAATATTGTAACCCGAAACACGATAAACCGAACTAAATAACCCACTTTTGGTTTTAGTTACTTTATAACCCATATCTACCATTCGTTTAACAAACAGGTATTGAGCATAAAATGGGACTTTAAACTTTTTCCAATACTTTCGCATAGTGTGGGGTATTAATGAATTATTGTAGGGCCGTATTCGGATGTAAGCGCATCAATCCAAATTAATACTGCGTTATTTTCACACACTTTTACACCGGTTGGTGTAACAATAAATTTTTTGTTTTTGGTTCGTTGAATTTTACCATTAATCATTGGCATGATGTAGGGGTAGATACCACCAACACGACCAAAATTACTTACAACAACACGAACCCTAATATCATCTTCACCGGCAATTTCAGCATTAACCAGGCATTGAATGGGTTTTCCACAATCAGATTCCAAAATATTAAATCCATTTGAGGTAACAAGTAATTCAATAGGTTTACCAATCGGAATACGATTACGAATTTTATCCATCTCAACTGAAGATTGGATTCGTTCAGCCTTAATTTTGGCTAAGTGAGCAGTATATTGTGGTAATTGTTTAATAAAATCAGAGTGATTACCCATATTTACGACCTGCGCCCAAAGAACATAGTTCCAATCAATTTCCGCCACTTTGGCAATTTCCATACCTCGATATTTACCTTTCCAAAAAATGTGGTTTGGCCGTTGGTCACTACCGGCTACAATAAAGGAGCGGGACAGACCCCTCAAATCCTCATCAATAGCCAAATTAGGATATTGTGCCTTAACTTTATCCAATGATTCTGATACATTTTTGTGATAGGTATAACACCTATCAATTCGTGATATGTGGTGATTTCCGTAGGAATCCTGTACATATACAGGCCTGTCCTCTACACTCCAAAGAGTATAATATTTAGTAGCAAATCCAATAAGTTTTTTCATAGCTTATTATTTAGTAGTTGAAATTGGTTATCTTTTTATTACACTGTAAAGGTAAGTAAAAATATCCAAATATCCAAGCCCCCAATATTAAATTTGTATTAAATCTTTTAAATTGAAAATTGGGGTATATCCAATTGGATATTATATTAATATTTACTAATGTTCATTCCATAAGTAGGTGCTGATTGATTTGCTGAACTAAACGAAGTAGTTACTAAACTTTGTTGAGAAGCTGGTGGATTGTTTACCTGTTTTTGGTTTACTTTAGTTATAACTGAAAATTGTGTTAGATTTGTAAAAAACCGATGAATTTCAGGTATGTCCAATTTTAATACAGAAATGACACGCTTATTTAACTCTTCTACCTTACCATCAGATATCAACGAATTTTCAATTTTCCACCTAAATTCCTTTTTAATATACAAAAAATCATCCAATTCTTTAAAGTTTTTTTGTGAAACTTCATATATATTTGGGAAATTAAACTGTGAAACAACATATCGTATCATATAACCACGACTAAAATCTTCTTTTGTTGGTGTGGGTGTATATGGTATTGGTGTTTTATATTTATCTTTAAATTTATCGGTTGTTAATTTATTGTATTCAAATGTATTTTTATTGTTTATATTACCCAAATCCACATAAGGTATTAGTGGTTTCGATACTCCATTCAAATAAGTAGATTCGGTAAATACTTCTCCCGTACTTTTATACCGATGATATGAGCCGATATACTCCGTACCATTCTCATACATCCACTGTTTTTGGGATGAAATACCGGGAACAGAATCACCAGGTACATAATATATTTTCTTTCTTGCCATTAGTATACTCGCTATTATTAAACGTCGAACAACATTTGTCCTTCTATATCCATTGTCCAATCACCATTTGAATATTTGTGTAAAGTTTTTAATACAATAAAGTAAACTTTATTTTCTCTAAGCATTGATGGTAGCCCACGAGATAATGTAAAAGTATTGCCAAAAATAAATTGAGGATTTCCATCAACAGTTAAAGTTATACTAACACCATATGCGTAACCGGTTATACTACCCGGCTCTTTAGAATACTTATCTTTGGTTAATGTCATCATTTCCGTTATAAGTTCGGCATCGTCTTGAATATTACCTGTAAGTGCCTTATAATAATCTTGAAGGCTGTTAAGTTGCAGAGGTTGTTGCGGTTGTGGCGGAGTGTTATCAATTCCACTTTGTTGCCGTACCTGTGATTGGACACCAACACCCCCGGGAACAGCAATAAAGCCGGCCGCTGGATTAACCAGCGCATGATTTGGTGGTGGTGGTGCATTACGATTTTCTGTCTGAGTTTTTTGTAGTTCAAGCTTTTTTTCAGCATCGGTTCTACCATCGGATGTTGATAACCCAGTAGATGAAGCACCACCGCCACAAGTTCCAAAAATACCCTTTTTCATTGCAAATGGTATCCCCCCCTCACCGGGGTTTTGTGCTGATGAAAGAGCTAACGCAGCGGTGTCAGAGTCTATGTTTGATTGAATACTTATATTTCTAACTAAAGAATTCTTACTTAAAATATCCACAGGTGTTGGAGTTGCTTTTTGTGTGATGCATGTTTTTCTATCAGTTACTTCGTATCCAAACTCGGCCTGACCGGCCGACCCATATGGTATAATTTCTAATTGAACCATATTACCCATTGCTTCATTTATTCTACCTAAAATTTTGGTTAAAAGTTCTATATAAGATTTTTTAACTGCCGCCGGATTTTCATATTTATCAACTCTATTTTCACCTTCCATTTTACTTATTTCACCTGTTGTTATATAAAAATCACCGCTCATCGCGATAAAATTTAGATTAGTATTATATTTAGCTGAATTTTCACCCCCCCATCCATTTATTACAACATATGGATTTGCAGATTTAACATTACTTATTTTCGTGACCCCTTCGGTGGAGGCAAATGCATAATTAATTCCTTCATAGCCGAATAGCCCAGTTTTCATCAATGTGTTTATTCTCTGGATAATTAATCCTAATGAAGCATAATAAATTTCTTGTCGAGGAGTGTATATAAAATCGGGTATAAACGCGTGGATAATAGAAGTCTTGCCTTCAACCGCTCCTTTCACTTTAATAGCACCATATCCACTGGAATAATGAATAGCTACCCCTTCTACTTTTGGGACCCCAAGCCATCTTATCGCATTAGCTTCAAGTGCAGGCCCCAATGATGAGGGTTTAAATTCTTTAATTCCCGATTTTTTTATAGCATCACCGGGTTGACCTGTATTAGTTGCAGTTGGGATTGCTGCAGCAATACCATGTTTACCTGCAAATGTAACTGAACAATCAAAGTGTAATTTTTCGTTTATAGTAAATTGATAATCGGTTATTAATCCTTGAACCGAAGTGGATCCTACACCATTTATCCAACCCAATGTTAATACAACTACATTAAAATGTCTGAAAAAGGAAGTATCTAAGTTTTCAAACTGTTCGGAACTATAACATGTAAAATTAACCGTTGCTTTCCATAAATAGGCGTCATATATATTATTTGCCCCATCATTTGAAAAATCAACTGATGTTAGGGATGGGGGTGGAACTTTTCTACCACCTGTACTTAACCTTAAAATACTTTCATATGAACCACCACCAAGAGGACCAATACCACTTTCAATTGATTGACCACCATGCCCACACAAACCACCAATACATGTTAGTTTTGCATATGCTCTTCTACTTGCTATAAAAAGATCCGCAGAAGTTGATAAATTAGGATTTGTAAAAATACCGCCGGGTACTGCGTCTTTTCCGAATTCAAGTTTAGATGCCATAAATGTTTTTATTATACAGTTAATAAATTATTTATTGATACATACTCATTAATAAGTTCTCTTATATCTGTTGGTATTCTTATTTGTTTCCCCACAGGCACTAAAAGGTCGCCCTTACCTATTTCGTTGGCCTCTGCTATAATCCACCATAGTGATGTATCTTTATAATACTTCCACGCCAAATTATCCAATCTATCATGATAAGAACCTATAATATATATATCAGATGATTTTTCTTCTATCATTGGATATCTAAAAGTAGGATAGTATTTTTTTCCACTATCTCGTGATAATCTAAATGGTGTGTTATATCTGTTCATGTTGTTGGTTTGTTAGGTAATTTTGTAATTGTAATCGTATATTGGTGTATTTTCCGCTGCGTGTAGACTTTTACCTAATAACTTTAATCCAATTGTAACATCTACACCCATTGGTAATTCGTTACCACCAGAACCCGCATTTAATCCAATTTCCCAAGTAAATTCATCAGGTACCGAGTATTGTAATGATGAAATTAAAGCGGGAAAATTAGTATACATAGTTCCTAATGTGAATTTTGTTATGTTTCCATAGTAACCGGCATCACCGATGTAGGTGGGCATTGACATTCTACCTAATTTATCTAACTTTTTCCACATTGGTAAGAGTTCTTTAACAGAATATGCGTAAACCCTAAATCCAAAGTTTAATTCTCTGCCAAATGTATCGTATATATATGCGTTTTCTGCTCTTCCACTATACTTTATTTCCGTCCAATTGGGTGAGTATGTCTCACTTATTGAATTAACAGTTCCTCTGAATTGTATGTCTCCTACAGTATTGTCTGAAAATATTAGTTTTATGAGGTCGGGATCATTATTACTGAATTCTCTTGTACCAATTGATGTATTATCGGAGTTGCCAAGACTTACTCGTTTTACTATGTTATATTTTGTATAGTAGTCATCACCATAATCTTTTATTTCTCGTTTTAATTTTGCTTTTTTTCCGGGCAAAAGAGGTGGGTTATTATCTTTATATTTGATTCTGAAATCATTGAAAGAGGTATATGGCCCACTTTCTGCAAAATTTCGTATTTGATTATAGTTTAAAATTTCATCACCACCAAATATTTCTTTTAATTTTTGAGATGACTGATTATTACTTTCCCACATTTGTTCATATCCAGATTGAGGCTTCGATTTAGGAGTTACCTCATCATACTTTTTTCCCTCTAAAAAACTTGATTTAGTAGAAACTGAACCAACATTACCTTTAGTAACACCAAACTCTTTTCCGTAGGTATTAGATATAAGACCAATGGGTGGGCCGGGACCATATTTTTGCTTAAACTCGGCTTTTTGATGTGCCTTTGTTTTTTCAGTATTTCCGAATGTATTGGTTGAAGTAAAAGTATTTGATATACCAATACCATATACACTTTCAGGTCCACCGAATTGAGAATCGATTGGGATTTTATTAAACCCCGTAAAACTCAATAACTTTGTAACAGGCTTATAAATTTTTTTTAATTTAGTAACATATCCAAACTCATCCATAATTTTGATTCCATGACCATCTGGCCGTTCATAATTACCCTCATCTATTTTATCAAATGGTAATAATCCATGCCTTTTTGGTTTGAATCCAAGATGTTGCCCACCAACTGCCAAAAGTAAGTTTAGTGGCGTCCATACTTTATTATAGGTGTTTGTAAGCTGCATACCAACCTGCATTATAGACCAAACTATTCCTTTGGGTGATAATATAAACTTACCTATTCTCGCAACATCCACCACTGCTCTTTCGGTTGATGTGGTTACACCACCTCTGATTAAATCAACACCCATTATACTGTCTACATTACCAAGTCCCCACTTTTGAGGTTCTTTTTTACTATTGGGTTTTCGTTGTATTCCCCTTAAAATAAAAGGTTGTCTGAAAAATAGGGGGTATGGATTAAAAGAATCATCTTGCAAATTAAATTGACTATATACTTTTGTTAAGTATGATGGTGAGTTTTCACTTATTAATAAATCACCAATACTTACATATTTATCTTCATATCGTTTACCACCAGGCTGCCATTTTTGACTACCTACTTGATAATACTTTGCCGCAGAACCTTCTAATTTTATTTTACTTCCCGGTAAAAAAGAAAGTCCAAAATCACCACTAAAAGTTACTTTGGGAGATATAAATGTTTCTCCACTAATACCTGTAAATTGTGATTTTGTTTTATCAACAAAGTTTTTTGTAAATCCTTTCGCGTCATCGTCAAAAAAGAAGTTTACTGCACGCAATTTGGTTGTAGGTTTATTTGATTTGAATGTAATTCCGTTAATACCTGTAAACTGAGAAGGAGTTGCTCTATCAAAGTTTTTAGTAAAACCCACCCCATTTTCGTTTGAAAAGAAGTCTACTGTACCTAATTTGGTTGTAAGTTTGTTTGATGTGAATGTAGTTCCGTTAATACCTGTAAACTGAGAGTCGGTTACTGAACTAAAGTTTTTAGTAAATCCTTTCGCGTCATTGTTTGTAAAAAAGTCTACTACACCCAACTTTGAGTTAAGGGTTCTTTCCGTAAAAATACGTTGATCCCTACTAACATCAACAAATTGAGATGGAACCTGTTTCATTTTATCAGTAAACCCTTTTGCATCTATATTTGGTATGAAATCTACAATTTTTAAAGTTGGGGTTGTAAATTGAGGTGTAAATGTAAAGTTAGGTGGTGTTGTAGCTGTAAATTGAGGTGTAAATGTAAAATTAGATGGACTGGTTTCACCTTTAAACTTTTCCGTATCATCTACTTCATTTGGTGTTGTTTGCCCTTTAAACTTTTCGGTGTTATTAGCAAGATTAGGCGTTGTTTCACCTAAAAATTGAGATTCTAAACTCATTCTATTTGGGTCTGTCTCCCCCAAAAACCGCCCCTCTAATGTCATAGGTGTTGGTGAACTCAACGATGAAAAATTAAAACGAGATTCCCTCATTCGAGCCGTAAAGCCATCCGCATTAGTGTTTGGGAAGAAATCAACACTACTCAATTTTGGGGTTGTAAACTGAGGAGAAAAATCAAAATCATTAGGTGTTGTCTGCCCCTTAAACCTTTCAGTAGTATCAACTGGTGTTGGAGTTACTACACTTTTTACAGGTGTTTCTTTTAGGGGGTTCGGAGAACTTAATCTCTTACTTAAATCAGAAAGTGGTGTAAGATTACTCGTACGGTTTATTTCAACCGATTGGTTATCTAATATAGATTTTTCAACGGGCCTTCTAAACTTTGATAAATCCGATTTTAAATCAGTTAATGCCATTATTTATCCCCAATTACTTGTTTGTATAACTATTAATTGCACGAGAACTACGATTTATTTCACCAACTATTTTATTGTTTAATACCACATTAATTGGTTGTGCTTTAATATCCGCCCGTAATCCCTTGATTTCTTCTAATAACGGGTCTGATTTCTTTGTATCAGATGATGTAGTTTCGGATGAACCTCCACCATAACCCAATGCGTTTGCTATTAAAGCAATACCAGCACCTAATGCAACTAATGCCAATAATTCTGGCATAACG
>Ga0194121_10004930_pt1 | contig 18961 bp, 14 predicted proteins | sample TA2MahCa50mmetaG_FD_148609 | JGI IMG/M metagenome (GOLD analysis project Ga0194121, IMG submission 148609) | Freshwater microbial communities from Lake Tanganyika, Tanzania - TA2015020 Mahale Deep Cast 50m | ecosystem: Environmental > Aquatic > Freshwater > Lake | place: Tanzania: Lake...
CTGGGGGCGCATCGTTCGACCCATGCGGGTCTACGTCACGATCGGTCGCCGTCTGCTGTGGTGGCAAAACGGATCCCTTCCCGACGACGGGAGGGATTCCGTGACCGGGGCCTTCCTCGCGGAGCAAGCGTTCGCCCGGCTTCACGCGGGCTTTCGCAGTCTGATGGACTTGGATCGGAAATACGATTCGCTCCTCGATTGCGGGATCCGCCGGACCGAACCTCGCTGGAGGTACCTCCTGCGGGTGGCCGGTCTCCTCAAAGCGAACTTTGAGGTCAGCCTGCAACTGCTCAAAGACGCGCTTGACCTCACTGATCCTCGGTCGCAGTTCTGCGATTTGGAGGAAGCGAGCGTCGCCTAGCCCTGCACGCGCGGGGCCTTTTCAATTAACATCCTATCCTCTGTCAGACCCGTCTGTTCCTTCATGGACGCACACCAGCCTTGCTTGCCCACCGTTTCAGTCAAGCGTACAGGGATGGTCCGTCCATGCAACGAATAGGTGTTCGTTTTCAGAGAATTCAATGGAGTATGCGTTTGTTGGGAATTGAATCGTCGTGTGATGAGACCGCGCTTGCCCTGGTGGTGAAAGAGGGTGAGCGTTTTGAAATGGAGAAGAGTGTCCTCTCGTCGCAGGCCGCAATGCACGCCCGTTACGGAGGCGTCGTGCCAGAGGTCGCGGCGCGTGAACATGCCGAGCAGGTGTTTCCGCTGTTGGTTGAGTTGGGAGTGCCGTGCGACGGTTCGGGGATTGATGTCGTTGCCGTTACCGCCGGTCCTGGGCTCATTCCCGCTCTGCGCATTGGGGTTGAATTAGGGAAGAGTTTAGCATGGGCATGGGGCAAACCGCTTGTGGCGGTGAACCATTTGGAAGGGCATATCTATAGCGTGTGGATTTCTGCCCCTGCGGTTTTGCGCGAAGCCAAGGGTCCCCTGAAATCCTTTGACGTTCGGTCTGAAGGCCGGATTCCTCTGTTTCCTTCGCTTTGTCTGATCGTCTCGGGAGGGCATACCGAACTCGTACTCATGCGTGGGCACGGGCAGTACGAGCTCTTGGGACGCACGCGCGACGACGCGGCTGGCGAAGCGTTTGATAAGGTGGCGAAATTGCTCGGTTTGGGATATCCGGGCGGGCCGGAGATCGCGCGACTGGCGCAAGAGGGCGACGCGGAAGCCATTGCACTGCCGCGACCCATGCTGGAGAGTGGGGATTTGGATTTTAGTTTTTCCGGCCTCAAGACGGCGGTGAAAAGGGAACAGGCTGAAAGGGAACAACGGGCTGACCTAGCAGCTGGATTTCAACAGGCGGTTGTGGATGTGTTGGTGTCAAAGACGATGAAGGCCGTTGAGCAGTATCATCCGCGCTCGGTGATTCTCACCGGCGGGGTTTCGGCGAATCGGCTGTTGCGCGAGACACTTGCGCACGCGCTCAACGCGCGTGATGCACGCATCACCTTCCACGCGCCGGATCTTTCGCTCACCGGCGACAATGCCGTGATGATCGCGGCGGCAGGCGCCATGCGTTTTGAGGCGGGACAGATCTGCGATCCGTTGACGCTCTCTGCGGATGCGAATTGGGCACTCGTGCGATGATCAACACACCACGGCGAACAGGACTTCGTCGTTTTTTCTCAACACCTATGCAGACGGTTATCTCTTCATCTCCCGACCAGACCAAACAGATCGCCGCGAAGTTTGCCGCCACGCTCTCGGGCGGAGAAGTCGTCTTGCTTGAGGGCGATATGGGTTCGGGTAAAACCACCTTTGCGCAGGGTCTCGTAGAAGCGCTCTCCCGCGGAGAGGGGGCGCGCAGTCCAACCTTTACGCTCGTGAACATCTATCCGGTGTCCCAGGATCGAATCAAACAGGTGGTGCACGCGGATCTGTACCGTCTCAAAAGCGATCAGGAACTCGCCCCGCTCGCGCTGGAAGAATGGCTGGGTCGCAAAGATACGGTCGTTTTGGTAGAATGGCCGGAGATTGGCACGAGCGTGTTTCTGGATTGTTCGCCGATCCGTGTCCATCTGGATGCGACGAGCGAACAGGAACGCCTCCTCACGATTTCATCTTATGCCTGAATCCCAATTGAACGCGCTTAAGCGCGTGTGGAGTGAGCCGGTCAGGGATGCGGAAGGCCGTCGCGGGACGGAATTGATCTATCGCATTTATACCGCGCTTGATGACCATGCGGACATTGAAGAATTTTCCATCCATCCCGATGAACGGGATCAGGATGCGGAGCAGTCGCGAACTTTTTTTCGGTCTAAAAAAACAGGGAAGCGTCCAGACGCCGGCGAGGCGCTGGAGGCGATGCTCAATGTGGAAGCGGATCGCAGTATGTGGTTTGGCGCGTATACGTTCCGCACGACGCAATACGATGACATGAAAGGGGTGGATGCCGTGCTTGAGTGGGACGAGGGAGACCGGTTTGGCTTTGCTCCGCGTCTTGCCGTGGATTTTTCCGGTTCCACGAATGCAACACGCATCGCGGACAAAATGGGAAAAGTGGAGAATGGCGTGCGGGTGAAATATTTTCGGTCACAGGCAACGGACGAGATGGACCAAGAGATGACCCTTGATCGGCTTCCGATCGCCGTGCTTGGCGTAGACGCCGCGTTTGCCGAAGGCATGGGGCAGTACGCCCTGCTGTTCAAGCAGACGGTCGGCGGCGAGGAGCGGCTTCCCCCCAAGACCTTTGCAGAGTTCCCGATCCGTTTTCTCCTTCTGGAAGAAGCGGTCGCACAAGTAGACGATCAAGTGCAAGCCGAATCCAGACGCCTTTTTGATTATCTGACCCGGATGGATGGTTTGCCCGCATCGGTGCAGGAGGCGCTTGCCTGTTACCGATCTCTGACCTTACAACCGGTGAGGCCGTCTGTTGTCTCGGTCGCCACTTGTTTTGCGCCGGCCACGGAGGACTTCGCGCGTCTGGAAGAACAGATGAAGAATCGAACGCCTGCACGTTCCTACCGGCGGGGCGATGAGAAGCTCCCGCCTTCGCCCGTGGAAGTGCTTGGGCGTTGGCGTAACCTCGCGGCCGTCCGCGAGCTTTTAACGGAAAAAAAGCAGGAATTAGAAAACGCCGCGAGGGCGGCGCAGGTGCAGAGATGGCGCGAAGCGTCCAAGACGTACGAGCAACTCATGGCTTCGTAGGGAGTTGCTCCAGTTGTTTTCGCAGGGCTTCATGCTCCCGCTGATCCCGTTCGTCCAACGCTTTCATGAGCGCGCGGACGAGAGCGGAAGCTCCCCACAGAGGATCCGGAAGTTTCTCCGGAAGCGTTGGCTGGCGAACCGTACGCAAGTGCACCTCCTTTTCGATGCAGGGGCCACCCTAGAGGATTCTGGGGTGGATGTCAAGGGAACGCGCTCGCGCTAGGCGCCCTCGCCCGCGACGCGTAAGACCTCCTCGACCGAGGTCAGCCCGTCCAGCACCTTGAGCACGCCATCCTGTTGCATGGTGACCATGCCTTGTTGTTTGGCCAATTCCCGCATGTGGTATTCCGAAATCGTTTCCGACAGTGCCGCCTTGATTTCATCGTTCATGGTCAGGATTTCATAAATACCCATGCGTCCTTTATAACCGGTTTGGTTGCAGACTTCGCATCCCTTGCCTTTGTAAAATTTCCATTCCGTTTCCGCCGCCGCTTTCTCGCCGGATGCCTCCGGGATTTCCGAGACGGCTTTTTTAACAAACGCAAGTTCTTTCGCCGTGGGCTCAACGACTTCTTTGCACTTCTCACACACGTTGCGCACGAGCCGTTGGCCGATGATTGCGTTGAGCGCGGGGGCGATCAGGAACGGCTTGACGCCCATAGAAACCAACCGCGGCAGGGCGCCGGCGGCATCGTTGGTATGGAGTGTGGAGAGCATCAAATGTCCGGTGAGCGCCGCGTTGATCGCCACCTCCGCCGTTTCCAGGTCGCGCACTTCGCCCACCATCACGATATCGGGATCCTGGCGCAAGATAGAACGCAAACCGTTTGCGAACGTATAATTTTTTGACGCGGCCACTTGCGATTGGTTGATCCCGGCGAGTTTATACTCAATCGGATCTTCCAGCGTGACGATTTTGACGTCGGGTGTGTTGCGTTTGCGGAGGATCGCGTAGAGCGTTGTTGTTTTTCCAGAACCGGTCGGTCCGGTTGTCAGCACCATTCCGTGGGGCTTCTCAATTTCTTTCAGCAGTTTGGCTTTCGCAAGCGGCCGGTAGCCGAGTTGTTCAAAATCCACGTTGATGGCGCTTGGTTTCAAGATGCGCATGACGACCGATTCGCCCCAGGTGGTCGGGATCGTTGAGACGCGCACATCCGTATCTCCCTGTTTGAGGAAAATCGTGAAGCGGCCGTCCTGCGGGCGTTCGGTCACATTGATTTTGAGTCCACTGATGAGCTTGATGCGCGCGACGATTTTTTTCCACGCGTCGTGGGGGAGTGTGGCGACTTCTTGCAACACGCCGTCTATGCGGAACCTGACGGTGATTTTTTCCTGTTCGGCCTCCACATGCACGTCACTTGTGCCGAATTGGAGTGCGGCGGCCGTCACGATCGTCATCACATCGGTGATGTTGGCGCGTTTGAGGATCGTCTGGATATCCTGGTAGGTCTGCAGCTTGCCTTGGTACTCGGTGAGTTCCTCGTCCGTAACCTTTACGCCCTTCACGATTTGTTTGATTTTCGGGAGTGTTTCGTATGCTTTGAGCGCGACACGCAGACTTTCCTGCGACACCAAATACACCGCGCCATTGGCTTGGAGTCGTTCGGTGAGCTGGAACAGGAGTTCTGTCACTTCCGGCGCCGTTGGCTGGGCGCTCGCGAGCCGGATTTCGGTTCCCGTGAATAAAAAAGCAACCGTTTGGAGGGCGCGCGCTTGCTCTTCAGGGATTTGCCGAAGCGCCTCGGGGGAGATCGGGAACCCCTTGAGGTTCACATACGCAACGGAGAGTTTTCCTGCCTGTGTCTGCGCTTCCACTTCCTTCTCTTTGAGTCGCACCTCTTCCATTTTTTCGGTAAACGCCTGTTGGACCGTTGGCGTGGTGCTCGCTGGGACAGCGGACTTCGCACCACTGCGGTTCAACAGGTCTTCTATGCTGGGACTGGTATCGGACATAGGAACACCGTTAGCCGTTAAGGGGGATGGTCTTCTCGCTCATGGCGAACGGCTCTTGTAATTTATGCTTTTTCTCCTGCGGACGCAAACATCAACCTCCACAGTTTGGCAAACGGTTTTTTTCCGTGCAGGGGATGGACGGCGCGGGCGTAGAAGAGCCGCCAGGCACCGTACTGGAAAGTGACGGACGCGCCGCTAAAGGCGGCAAGCAGAACAACCATGATGAGGCCGGCGACGGCATTGGTGAGGAGGTACAGGGCCGTGGACCCCTTGGCGACAGAAGCGGTGTAGGCCAAGCCGTAGGGGAGCGAGAGTGCGCCCAGAAGTGCGATGAATAGCAAGGTCGCAAACAGGACAAGCAGGAACAGCAGGAGGCCGAACTCCGCGGCGGAGAGCCAGTGGCGGCGGAACAGCGAAAGGGCATGGGCGATCGCATGGCTTGCCCCCGCGTTTGCTTCCACGGCGTCAATGATCGCGAGCATGGTCAGGATATGAAGGACGATCGCGGCGGGGATATACAGCATTAACGACAGGAACGCGGCCGTGGCAGCGGATGGACCTTCAACCATGAACAGCACGAGCGGGAGGGTTGCGGCGATCAGCAGTGTCAGCGAAATGGCCTTGGCGATCAGGCCAATCGTGAGCACGCTCCAGAAATGCTGAAGGACATGCGCGCGCAGACGCCGGGGGTGCTGGCCTTTGCCTGCGCCCGTGCCGTGCACGAGCGCGGCCTGCGAGAGGACTCCGGCGGCAAGCAGAAAGAGGCAGACGAGGGTCACGAGGGTCAAGAGCACACCCACCCGGTTTGAGCCGATGCGCTGGAGATGCAGGATGAATTGTGAGGCGTACGCGTAGCCGATGAAAGAATGGTCAAACCATTGCGTGACAAGAGAACCAGTCGCGTGGATGCGGCGGACGCCGGTGATCGCAATATCCACGACCCCGCCCGTGGAGATCAGGCCCGCGAATAAACCAAAAACCCACAGCGGTTTGTGGCGCCAAGCGGTCTCCAGAGCCTCCAAGACCAAGCGACGGTAAACCGTAATGGGTGTTTGTTTCATATCCTCCTTCTCTTTTCACTTCTTGTGAGTCCGTTCTCTTCGCGTCACATACCTGTCAACGATGATGCATCCCCAATCTCCCTTAGGCATCCGTCTTCAAGGCGTTTACGATGCGAAGAGGGCCGCGAACTCTTCCTTTTCAATGGTTTCTTTCTCCAACAGCACTCCCGCGATTTTATCCAAATAGGCCTTCTCTTTTTGGATGATACCACGCGCCACTTCCATTGCGGAAGAGACGAATGATTTTACTTCGGCGTCAATCGCTTCGGCTGTTTTTTCCGAATAATTTTTTTGTTCATGGATTTCCCGTCCCAAAAAGACCAACTCTTGCGCCTCCCCAAATACCTGCGGGCCCAGGTTCTCGCTCATGCCGTAGCGGGTCACCAGTTCGCGCGCAAGGCGCGTGCATTTGCGCAGATCGTCGGACGCGCCGGTCGTCACATCGCCAAACGTTTCTTTTTCGGAAACAAATCCTCCCAGCATCACGGCCATGTCGTCCATGAATTCTGCGCGTTTGTGCAGACGCCGATCTTCGCTGGGCAGTTTGAGTGTGTAGCCGCCCGCACTGCCGCGGGAGATAATGGAAACCTTGTGGACCGGATCGGCGTTGGGGAGCATCCGGGCGACGAGCGCGTGTCCCGCTTCGTGGTAAGCCGTGACCTTTTTTTCCTCCGCGCTCATCACAAAACTCTTGCGCTCAGGTCCGAGCAACACTTTTTCAATAGAGTCCAACACGTCTTCTTGCGAAACGGAAGTCCGGTTGAAACGCGCGGCGCGAATCGCCGACTCGTTGAGCAGATTCATCAGATCGGCGCCAGAAAATCCGGGAGTGCGTTCTGCCACGCGCCGCAAGTTCACTTCCTCCATGAGTGGCTTTCCCTTCGCGTGGATGTTCAGGATCTCCTCGCGCTCATTGATATCTGGCAGATCAAGCACCACGCGGCGGTCAAACCGCCCGGGGCGTAAGAGCGCAGGATCCAGCACATCGGGACGGTTGGTTGCGGCCACAACAATCACCCCGATGTTGGGGTCAAAACCGTCCATCTCCACCAAAATCTGGTTGAGCGTTTGCTCGCGTTCATCGTGACTGCCGCCCAGTCCTGCGCCGCGCTGGCGTCCCACCGCATCAATTTCGTCAATGAACACGATACACGGCGCCGCCTTTTTGGCGCGGGTGAACAAATCGCGCACGCGGCTTGCACCCACCCCCACAAACATCTCCACAAACTCCGATCCGCTCATGTGGAAAAACGGCACGCCCGCCTCACCCGCGACCGCGCGCGCCATCAGCGTCTTTCCCGTGCCCGGGCGGCCCATCATCAACAGCCCTTTGGGAAGCTTTGCCCCCAGGTCGGCAAACTTCTTGGGGTTCTTCAAAAATTCCACCACCTCTTGCAGTTCCTCTTTGGCCTCTTTAGAGCCAGCCACGTCCGTAAAGGTCACTTTTTGTTTGGTATCCTTAATCTCGCGCGCGCCCGACATCCCAAAGGAGAGCGCCCGGTTGTTCGCCCCTTGCATCTGGCGAATCATGAAATAGAAGATGACGATGAGCAACAGAAGCGGCAAGACCGACGGAAGGATCACGCCAAGCAGGTACGAGCGGGTGGAACGGTCCTTGACGGTGATGTTGGCGTTTCTGATTTCCTCGGCATCGAGGCCGTACTGCGAGAGCAGTTCCTCCAGCGCAACCGAGACATCCTTGCGGGATTTTTGGATCGTGCCGTCTTTGAGCGTCACAGTGATTTCCGACCCCTCAATGTCCGTTTGGGACACGGATCCCTGTTCAACCTGCTGTGCGAGTTGGGCGATAGAGACCGTTTCGGGCTTCGCGGTGGAAAGCGACATGCTTGAAAACAACGCGCTCACGGCGAGCACCCCGATCAAGGCGATAATGATGTTTTTTGACAGCGGTTTCATAGCTCCTTCACGTCTTCTTTAAGAGGCTTCGCTCCCGCCAGAGGCAGGTGTGGCACCCGGCTCGCTTTGCAGGACCGGTGAGTTCATTTTTTTCCAGACGGTTTCATCCACCGCCTTGAGCGAGAGGCCCAGCCGATGCTCCTTGGGTTCTATGGAAACGATGCGGAAGGTGATCCGGTCGCCCTCTTTGGCGATTTCCGTGACATCCGCGACGGGTGTTTCCGACAGTTCGCTCACATGCGCGAGGCCATGGATTTCCGGGTCAAGCTCTACGAAAAATCCAAATGGGTTCACCTTTAACACCGTTCCTTCCACGAGGGCACCGACGGTGTACCGGCTCTCGACAGACGCCCAGGGGTCCTCAATGAGTTTTTTCATGGACAGAAAAATCTTGCTTCCTTCAATCCCGATGATTTCTGCCTTGACGCGCTGACCGACCGAAAGCAAATCGCGGGGATGGTCAATCCTCTGCCAAGCGATTTCGCTGATATGCACGAGGCCTTCGAGCGATTCAAACTTCACGAACGCGCCGAAGTCAGCAAGCGCCGTCACCTCGCCCTCAATAATATTACCCACGTTGAACTGGGAGATGACGCCCTTTTGTTCGTCCTCCCACACGGCCTTCTCCGAAACGATCAACTTTTCGTCTTGGTCGTTGACGTCAATGACGCGCACGGTCATCGTTCCGCCGATATAGGACTTGAGTTTCTCAAGGATTTTGTTTTTATCCCCGCCGATGACGCGCGGGTAATGCTCGGGCGAAAGCTGGGACACAGGCAAAAAGCCGGTGATGTGCTCAAGCCGGACGATGAGTCCCCCTTTGTTTGCTTCCAGGATTTTGGTTTCAACCGTCTGTCCGGTCGTGAACAGGCGGCGCAATTCTTCCCAAGCTTTCTTCTGGCCGGCGAAGCGGAAGGAGAGTTCCATCTCGCCGTTCTCGTTTTCCAGGTCAATGATGGTCGCTTGCACTTCTTCGCCCGGCACAAGGCTTGCATACTCCTTGTTTTCGGCGAACAACTCGCGTCCGCGCACGACGCCGGTGCGCACACCGTCAATATCCAGACGGATTTCCCGCCGGCCCGCGCCGATGACTTTGCCGGTGATGACATCGCCGACCGCGGGGAGATTAAGGTATCCCCCTTCCTCCAGGAGTCTTTGGAACTCCGAGAGATTCTGTGGTGTAGACATAGGTTTCAACCAGGCGGCTTTGGCAAACATGCGTGGCGGCCCGATCGGGCTAAGAATAAAAAGACCAGGCGAGTGTAGCGAAAACAGGTGGTTTGGTCAAGCGGAGGAAATGCGCTAAAATGGGGCTGTATGTTGGAAGAAAGACGACAAACACAGGCCGAAAGGCCCCGCACACCACGACCAGAGAAACCCAAGGAGCCGATCTGGCCGGAGGGGTTTCATGAAACGCAGGAGGTGCCGGAGGTAGAGATACCCATCGGCAAGAACTTTACGGACGAGCATGGCGACGCGCATACGGTGCTTGCTCTGCTAGGCAAAGGCGGCATGGCACGCGCGTACAAAGTGCGCGAGGAGCGCACCGGCCGCGAGATGGCCGTCAAGTTTATGAACGCCTACTCGCGCGGGACGCCGGCGCTCGTGAAACGGTTTGAACGCGAAATCAAGGTGCTCGGGGGATTGCAGAATCCGTTTATCCTGCACGCCTCTGATGTGATTCATACCAAGATCGATGGACAGGAGATGGTGGGCCTGGTGATGGAGTTTGTGGAGGGCCGCACGCTCGCGCAAGACATTGAAGAGCGTGGCGAGCTTGAGCCAACGCGCATTGCGAAGTTTGCCGCCCAACTTGCCGTGGCGCTGGAGAGTTTGCGCAAGGCCGGGGTCATCCATCGAGACATTAAGCCGGAGAATGTGCTGATTGAACGGCTCTCGACGAGCGAGGAGATCGTGAAGCTCGCTGATTTTGGCATCGTCGGATTTACGTCCGAAGAGCACGAGGGCACAGGGGCGTTCCGTGGAGACCCGGCTGAAAAGGAAACCGTAGAGGGGCACCTGACCAGGGTCGACAGGATGCTGGGATCTCCGCACTTCATGTCGCCTGAAGCGGTGAGCGGCTTCCCGCAGGACCATCGGAGCGATTTGTATTCGTTTGGCGTCTTGCTCTATGACATGGCGGCCGGGGATGTGCCGTTTCACGGAAGGGATCCTCGGGATGTGATGCTCAAACATATCACGGGCGAGGTCCCTGTGTTTGAGGAATACGGAATTCGCGATGTGCCCGATTGGCTTGAGGCGATCATTCGAAAACTTCTGGAGAAAAATCCCAGTGACCGGTACCAGACGGCTGGGGAAGTGTTTGCGGCTCTAAAGGAAGGCGTCAGAAAAGAGTACCCGGAGTTCTTAAACGAGATTCCTTTTTCCTGGGACGTTGCTTGACAAGCGGTCTCTTTTTTCCAACGCCTGACGCTTGCCGATGTCGGCGCATTTTGATAAGATTTTGCCGCTATGCAAATTTCCTGGCTTGGCCTTTCCGCCTTTGAGATCACGATGAAGAACCCGCAAGGGGAGGTTGTCCTTGTGACCGATCCTTACGACAACCAGACGGGACTGCGGTTTCCCAAAACGCTTGAAGGGCATATCGTTTTGGTCTCCCATGACGAACCGGATGCCCATGCGGTGAGCGCCGTTTCTGGTCATCCCTTTGTGATTGATACACCCGGCGAATTTGAGGTGCGCGGGGTGTTTGTGTTTGGGGTGGGCGCGCCGCTCAAGCGCGGGAACGGCAATGTGCTGTATCGGATTGAGGCGGAAGGGATCTCGCTTGCGCATCTGGGCGCGTTGGACCGCGAACTCACGGACGAGGAACTCAAGCGGCTCTCCAACATTGACATCCTGATGGTACCGGTCGGGGGCGCGGGCGTGCTCGCACCTTCGCGTGCCGCCGAAGTGATCGCGCAAGTGGAACCGCGCGTGGTGATCCCCATGACACATTTTCTCCCAAATTTGAAAACCACATACGAAACGCTCGCGGCCTTCTGTAAAGAGATGGGGGCGCAGAAGTGCCAGGAGATGAATAAGTACAAAGTGAGCCGGAAAGATTTGCCCGAAGAAGAGATGCAGATTATTACGTTGACGAGATGATATGGCAGGAAAAAAGGAAAAAAGAGATGAAGGGGCAGGGCCTGCTCCCGAGACAACCGGCCATGTGATTGAACAAAGTCTGGTTGAGGAGATGCAGACGGCGTATTTGGATTACGCCATGTCGGTCATTGTGGGGCGCGCCTTGCCGGATATTCGCGATGGGCTCAAACCCGTGCACCGTCGCATTTTATATTCCATGTGGCAGACGGGTCTGCGCGCTGGCGCGAAGTTCAAAAAGTGCGCGACGGTCGTCGGGGATGTGCTCGGGAAATACCATCCCCACGGCGACAGCGCGGTATACGATTCGCTCGTGCGCATGGCGCAGGATTTTTCTTTGCGCTACCCCCTCGTGAAAGGGCAGGGTAATTTTGGCTGTTTTACAAAAGACGTGAAGGTTCGTTTGACGGACGGGCGCGATGTTGACTTTGGCACCTTGATAGAGGAAGACCGAGCTGGCAAGACGAATGAGACGTACACGGTGAATACCCATGGGTGCATTGCCGTCGCGCAGATTCGGAATCCGCGTCTGACGCGCAAAGACGCGGAGCTTGTGGAAGTGGTGTTGGATAACGGTGAGCGATTGCGTTGCACTCCTGACCACCGGTTCATGCTTCGCGACGGTTCCTATCTGGAAGCGGAACATCTCGCATCGGGACAGTCGCTCATGCCGCTGTACACAACGTTTTCAGAAAAAACGGATCGCCTCAACCCCGAGGGATGCCTGCTTGTGCTTGAGAACAAGACGGGTGAGTGGGTTCCAGCAGATCAGCTTGCGGACACCTTTCCTCTTGCACACGGTGTGTCCCGAACGTCGGCGGGGCGTGTCAGACACCAGAAGGATGTTCAGACGTTCAACACGGATCCAGACAACATACAGCGGGTGGCACGGGGCGGTCACTGGCAGATGCATGCCCAACAAGAGCTGAACAGAAACCATAAGGTCGTGAGCGTTGCACGTTTGTCCGAACGGGAAGACGTGTATGACTTGACCATTGATGGCACACACAATTTTTGTCTCGCTGCCGGTGTCTTTGTACACAACTCCATCGACGGGGATTCTGCGGCGGCGTATCGATACACCGAGGCGAAGCTTGAACAGGTGGCTGAGGAGCTTCTTTCGGATATTGAAAAAGAAACCGTGGACTTTTCGGCGAACTTTGACGGCACGCACAAGGAACCCAATGTCCTGCCCGCGAAACTGCCCAACTTGCTCGTGAACGGCACGGTTGGCATCGCGGTGGGCATGGCGTCCAACATTCCGCCGCATAATTTGTCCGAGGTGTGCGATGGCATTCTTGCGCTTATTGAGCATCGCGATATCAGCGCGGATGATCTTGCCGAACATATCAAAGGACCGGATTTTCCCACGGGCGGCATTATCTACAACGTCCGCGACATCAAGCAGGCATTCTCAACCGGCAAGGGCGGGGTGGTGGTGCGCGCGAAGACCGACATCGTGGAGAATAAAAAAGGCGACTTCCATATTATCGTTTCCGAGATTCCCTATCAGGTGAACAAAGCAAACCTGCTCATGAAAATCGCCCAGCTCGTGCGCGATAAGAAAGTGGAGGGGATCAAAGACCTGCGCGATGAATCCGCCAAGGGTGATATCCGCATTGTGATTGAACTCAAAAAAGACGCGTATCCCAAAAAGGTGCTCAACCGTTTGTACCAGACGACGCAACTGCAAGAGACCTTTCACTACAACATGCTCGCGCTGGTGGACGGCATCCAGCCGAAAATTTTGACGCTGAAGATGATCCTGGAAGAGTTCCTCAAGCACCGGCGCGAGGTGGTCAGGCGGCGCACGGAGTTTGACCTTGCGCGAGCGCGCGAGCGGGCGCATATTCTTGAGGGATTGAAGATCGCCATTTTGAAGATTGACCAGGTGATTGACACGATCAAGAAATCAAAAGATAAGGATGAGGCGCGAGTGAATTTGATCAAGAAGTTCAAGCTGTCCGAGATCCAGTCGGTGGCGATTTTGGAGATGCGCCTGCAACAGCTCGCGAACCTGGAACGGCTCAAAGTGGAGCAGGAACACAAAGAGAAGATGGAACTCATCAAGGAATTGGAATCCATTTTGGCGTCCGAGAAAAAGATGCTCGGCGTCATCGCCAAAGAAGTGCGCGATCTCAAAGACAAACACGGTGACGAACGACGCACGCAGATCATCAAGACCGGCATTAAGGAGTTTTCCATTGAAGATGTTGTGCCCGATACGGCAACGGTCGTCATGATCACGCGCGCGGGGTATATCAAGCGGGTGCCGCCCGATATGTTCAAGACGCAAAAGCGCGGCGGCAAGGGGGTCGCAGGGCTCACCACCAAGGAGGAAGATGCGGTGGAACAGGTGTTCTCTACCACCACGCACAAAGAACTGCTCTTCTTTACGAACCGCGGGCGTGTGTTTCGTCTCAAGGCCTACGACGTCCCCGAGGCATCGCGGGTTGCCAAGGGACAGGCACTTGTCAATTTTCTCCAACTCGCTCCGGGCGAAGGCGTCACGGCGACCTATTCCGTGGACGATATTGGCTCTGCCAAGTATCTGCTCATGGTCACAAATAAAGGGACGGTCAAGAAAACGGAGATCGCCGAGTTTGACAACATTAGACGTTCAGGCCTGATTGCGATTAAACTAAAGGAGGGCGACAACCTTGAATGGGTGCGCCCGACCACCGGCACGAACGAAGTCATTTTGATCACCAGTCAAGGACAGGCGATCCGGTTTTCCGAGAAAGGCGCCCGCGCGATGGGGCGTGTGGCTTCGGGCGTACGCGGCATTCGGCTCAAGGGACAGGATCAGGTGGTCGGCATGGGTGTCGTCGCCGCTGGGACGAAAAAAGCGGGACTGGTTGAACTGCTCGTTTTGATGTCCCATGGGTACGGCAAACGCACGGACTTTACCGAGTACAAGGTGCAGGGCCGCGGAGGATCGGGCATCAAGACGGCCAACATTACCAAGAAGACCGGCGCCATCGTCTCGGCGCATGTGGTGGAAGCCAAAGACCCGCGCGACCTGTTCGTTGTCTCCAGCGCCGGACAGGTGGTGCGCTCGCCGCTTTCCTCGGTGCCTTCGCTGGGCCGTGCCACCCAGGGCGTGCGCGTGATGCGTTTTAAGAAAGAAAACGACACCGTTGCCAGTGTGACGCTGATCTGATACCCTGTTGCCTCCATAACTCCATCACCTTCTCCTCGTATGCCAGTTCCCGCCAGACGACGTTCCGAATCAGCCGGCAAGCGCCGCCGCGCCCACAATGCCCTTAAACCTCAAGTGACGGGCGTGTGCAAATCCTGTAACGCCCCTAAACTTCCGCATCGCGCGTGCGCATCTTGCGGCACGTATAAGGGTTAATCATCTTTACCTGGATCCCTTCAAAGGCGGCGATGGTCGCCGTGTGGAGGGATCTGTGGCAACTGTTCGTCGAGTCCATCATCTCTTTGCCTGAGAGGCCCGATATCATCATCGTTCCTTCGTATGTCCAACCGCCACCTTTCACGCACGATCGCCATGCAGTCGCTCTACCAGTGGGACTTTTTGGGGTTTCCCGAGGGGAAACTACCGGAGATCGTCGCGTTCAATAAGGGCGAGTTCGCGCCCAAGTTTGAGGACGAGGGGTTCATTGAGGAATTGGTGAACGGGGTCGTCCAACATCGCTCGGAGATTGACGAGACGATCACCCACTTCGCGCCGGACTGGCCGCTTGAAACGCTTTCCGTGGTGGATCGCAACATTCTACGCATCGGTGTCTACGAGCTAAAGCACCACGAGCATATTCCGGCGAAAGTCGCTATTAACGAGGCGATTGAACTCGCCAAAGGGTTCGGGGGTCCCAGTTCCGGCAAGTTTGTCAACGGCGTGCTCGGGGCAGTGTACAAGGACGCGCTTGCCAAAGGAGAAATTAAAGAGATTGATAAGCAGGAAGCTCAAGAGGTTGCAAAAGGTGAAGACGCGGGAGAAAAATAAGACCCCGTTCGTTTCTGTCGTTGATTTAACTCTTTTATCAGTGCCTTTATGCCAAAGGAAAATCTCGAAGACCTCGAGCAGACGCTTGGCGTCACGTTTTCCGACAAGGACACGTTACGGCAGGCGCTTGTCCACCGGTCCTATCTGAACGAACACCCCGACTTTCCGCTCGGCCATAACGAACGATTGGAGTTTTTGGGGGACGCCGTGTTGGAACTGGTCGTGACCGAGCACCTGTATCAGCATTACGAGAATCCCGAAGGGGAATTGACCAACTGGCGTGCCGCACTTGTGAACGCCGACATGCTTTCAGATTTGTGCCGGACGCTGGAGATTGAGCCGTATTTGCACCTGTCGCGCGGGGAGTCCAAAGATAAGGATTCCAAGGCGCGCAAGTATATTTTAGCCAACGCCTTTGAGTCGATCATTGGGGCGATTTATTTGGATCAGGGATGGGAAGCGGCAAAGACGTTTATTTTGGAGCGTGTGCTGTGTGAATTGCCGCGCGTGTTAAAGGAACGGTTGTACATTGACCCCAAGAGCCGGTTCCAGGAAGCGGCGCAGGAGCAGGTCGGAGTGACGCCGTCGTACAAAGTGTTGTCGGAGGACGGTCCGGACCACGCCAAAGAGTTTGTGGTGGGAGTCTATCTTGGCAAAGAGTTGGTCGCCAAAGGGTCGGGCATGTCAAAGCATGAAGCGCAGGTCGCGGCCGCCGAGGCGGCGATTCGTGAAAAGGGATGGTAAACAAGAGTCCGTGAGCTTTGAAAAGGCAAAGAAATCTTCCGGGTAAAAAAATGACTCCGTTTGGGAGTCAGTCCTGTGAGAAGGCACCAGTCGTTGAGAGAGCCAGACGGCTTTGACCGTTGGTCAACGGCCGTCTTTCCTTGGCGGCTAACAGGGTCAAGAGAGTGGACGCGCGAGCCAGCGTGCGACATCCAGGGCCGTTTCCACGCCCTGGATTTTAGGTGGGATGATGAGCAAGCGCTGGGGGCTTTTCGGAAACGGGTCCGTAAACAGGACCGCGTCGTCGGGGAGAGCTTCCTCCACGATGTGGCCTTGCGCGCGCGATCCGTGAATGATCGTGCCGTCGCGCGTCGTCAGCCCCACATGTCCGATCACACGGTCAGCGTCTGCGATCGGGAAGGTGTTGCGATAGAAGGCGAGTCCCGGCTGTCCGGGCCGGCGGATTTGACGTCCGAAGTAGGATTGGTCAATGGCGTAGCGCGGCAGGTGGATGCCGACGAACGCAAAGACCTTTGCGATGAAAGTGGAACAACTGTAGATCTTTGGGGCGTAGTCAGGCAAGGCCTTGGGTTCGTACTTGCCGTTGATCTTCAGGCGAGCCAGGCGCACAGCCGTGATCCGTACAGCCGTCTTGAGAATCGCTCCGCCGTGTTGGGGGAGGTCCGTGAAGAAGGCCTCGACGTCGCACGCAGGCACGAGCACCCGGCGACCTAGGTGGGGAACACGCGGAAGAGCGTCAGCGAGCCATGGCTCAAGGACGCTGCAGATGCGCAGTTGAGCGAGACGTTCGCACGCGTCGCGGTTCAGCACAGAAGGCATGGAGACTCCCACATGGCAAAGAGCGTGCCGGGAGCTTAAAACAAACCCCGCCTTTGAGCAAGGGCGGGATTTTTTTTCCCGTTTTCATCCAAACAGCATCCGCGCCAGACACACAAAATTCCAGTGACTTCTGGACGGCTATGGAGAACAGGATCGAGAAAGAAAAATCTACCAAGAACAAAAAACAATTGTCTTATCTGAAAAGAAGTCGATGGAAGGAACAGGACGCTGATGGAACACGGGCAGAAAGAAGGTCATTTCTCTGTCGCGCATCGCGCGGCAACATCGGTCGGGCAAAACTCGGAAAGTTTGATAGTGAGGGAATTATACAGCTCTGAAGGAACAGAAAACTTTTTTGCTGGCTTCTGCTCTGAACGAGCAGGGCGGCGGGGCTTCGCATCGGCTCGGACGGGCGGGAGGAGGGGGCAAGGGGGAGGAATCCCGCGCCGTCCTCGTTTGAATGTTCGCGATTGCTCTATGTATATCCTTTTGCTTGCAAATTGAAAAGATAGGCGTAAGTTCCACTCAATTTCAGTAAATCTTCGTGCGTGTGTGCCAAGTTCCTTTAATTCTCCTTCTTCAATCACGCCAATTTTGTCAGCTTGGCGAACAGTTGAGAAACGATGAGAAATTAAAATAACTGTTCGGTCTTTTGGTAGATGTTCGAGTTTCTCGAAAATTTTTGCTTCGGCTGCCGCATCAATCGAAGAAGTCGGCTCGTCTAAAACGAAGACACTCGGCGCACGATAAAACGTTCTTGCTAAAGCAAGTTTTTGCCATTGACCGATTGACGGCTCAACGCCCTCGGTAAATTCTTTTCCCAGCATCTGCTCATATTTCTTTTCCCATTCTTCAATAAACATGTCGGCCTCACTCGCTTGCGCCGCTTCTTTTACTTTTTTTAAGGACGAAGCTGTTTTTGTTCTGCCGACGGCGATAGCTTCTTTTACGACAAAATGGTAACGGGCATAATCTTGGAAAATCGCCCCCAACTGGCTATACCAAGTTTCCAAATCAAGTTCTTTTAAGTTATGGCCATCAATAGTAATTCTTCCCTCGTTGGGGTCATAAAAACGACATAGCAATTTAACAAATGTAGTCTTTCCAGCTCCATTGATTCCGACAAGTGCGATTTTTTCTCCGGGGGCGATTTTCAAAGAGAAGTTTTTGAGAACTGCTGTTTTTGTGCCTGGATAAGAAAAAGTAACGTTCTCAAAAACAATTTCTGGAGTTTTCTTTAGGTTAAGAACAATACCTTTTTTCGGCTTCTTAACTGTTGGTTTCAGATCAAGCATTTTGAAAATATCCGTTACAAATAAGCTGTCTTGATATTGTCGTCCTAGATTAGAAAATAAACCAGAAAGCGATTGTCGTAAATCACCCACAGAAGCCAAAATGAAAGTAAGAGTACCGATAAGTAGACTACCCTCTACAACTTGGAAAATGAAATAAATAATTGCAAAGGCAATGACCAATTGTGAGAAGCAAAGAACAAAAAGCTGGGCTAAAAGTTTTTTCTTTTCGTTCTTTTTTTCTTCCAACTGAAAACTATTAAATAGCTCTTTAATTGCGGAGAAAAAATGCGGTATATTTTGAAACAACTTTAATTCAACAAGAGAAGGAAGAGCGTTAAAGTGACCATGAAGTTCCCAGTATTTTCTTCGCGTTTCGGCACGCCCCGAGTGAATGCCCCAAACCATGCGACCATATCGGGCCTCAACGATTAGCTCGGGCAGTGTCCCAATAAGAATTACAAGAAATACCCACCACTGGGAAAAAATCAAAATCGCAGAGGCAATTGTAACTTCGATAACATTTTGGAAAATATAAAATTGTCTTTCAATAAAATTACGAACACGCCAAGTCCCTTCTTCGCTTACTCTGTTGAATAAATCTTTATGCTCTGGATTTTCGTGAGTGGCGACATCTAATTCTCCTTTCTTCTTTATAACTAAAGTTTCAAATTTTTCTTCCAAAAAGAACCAGAATAATTTTGAAAGATAATTTTGGATTGTGAACAAAACCGAAGGGATAAGAGTTGCCAGAATCAATATCCCAATCAAAAGTAAGAGATAGGAGCTCATTGTCCTACTTCCGGCAATAGTTACTAATTCATTGATAAGTAGACCGCGAGAACCGGATTGTAAAAATGGGGACGCAGAAACAACAAGAAAAACAAGACCAAGCGCGATAACACCGCCTCTCTTTTCTTTCCATAACATCGCGCTTAATTTCCCGCTGT
>Ga0194121_10004931_pt1 | contig 18955 bp, 23 predicted proteins | sample TA2MahCa50mmetaG_FD_148609 | JGI IMG/M metagenome (GOLD analysis project Ga0194121, IMG submission 148609) | Freshwater microbial communities from Lake Tanganyika, Tanzania - TA2015020 Mahale Deep Cast 50m | ecosystem: Environmental > Aquatic > Freshwater > Lake | place: Tanzania: Lake...
AGCACCGCCGCTTGCTGCACCAGCAAGCCACCGCCTAGACTGACAAACCAGATGGGCCGAAGCCTCCATTAATAAAGCCTTCGATCAGTCTCAAATGATCTGACGACGGACAGGTTTGTGTGTCGCCAGCGGCGCGTCGAGACACCGTCGCCGCAAAATCCTCTTGGTCAATGGATCAATCGAGCTCGAAGGCGTCCTTGTAGTCGACGCGGAGCGCAGGATCCTGATCGGACTTGCGTAGCAGACAGCGGCCGATCGCGAGGACATCCATCTCGGTTCCCATGAGGCAGCGGAACGCGTCTTCCGGCGACCCGACGATCGGCTCGCCACGGACGTTGAAGCTGGTGTTGACCAGCACCGGGCAACCGGTTCGCGCCTTGAACGCCGTCAGGAGGCGATGAAACAACGGGTTGGTTTCGTGGTGCACGGTCTGGATTCGCGCCGAGTAGTCGACGTGGGTGACGGCAGGAATGTCCGACCGCGGCACATTCAACCTGTCGATGCCGAACAGCGCCTGTTCCGCGCTCGTCATCGCCCGCCTTCGGCGCTCGACGACATCGGCCACGAGCAGCATGTAAGGGCTGTCGCTATCGAGATCGAACCAGTCGCCCACGTCTTCGCGCAGCACGGCTGGGGCAAACGGCCGGAACGACTCGCGGTACTTGATCTTGAGGTTGAGCGTGGCCTGCATCCGTGGCGAACGAGGATCGGCGAGAATCGAGCGACCACCGAGCGCCCGGGGCCCGAACTCCATTCTGCCCTGGAACCAGCCTAGAGCCTGTTCCGACGCGAGCGCGTCGACCGCGGCGCCGATGAGTTCGTCCTCGGAGACGACCGAAAACCTGGCGCCCGCCGCACTGAGGCGCCGCTCGATCTCGTCCTGGGCGAACGCCGGGCCGAGGTAGGAACCGCGCATGCCGTCCTGGGCGCCGTCGAGGCGACGGGGTCGCGCATGGAAGAGGTGGGTCGCCGCCAAGGCCGCGCCGACGGCGCCGCCGGCATCGCCGGCCGCCGGTTGGACCCATATTCGCTCGAAACGGCCGTCGCGCAGGATCTTGCCGTTGGCGACACAATTGAGCGCCACGCCGCCGGCTAGGCACAGGTGGCGTTCGCCGGTCTCCTTCGCGAGACCTCGCGTCAGGCGCAGAATGATCTCTTCGGTCACGCTCTGGATCGATGCGGCGAGGTCCATGTGGTGTTGTTCGAGACGGGCCTCGCGTCCGCGCACCGGCGTTCCGAACAGCGCAGCGAACTTGTCGTTCGTCATCCTGAGGCCGGTGGCGTAGTCGAAGTAGTCCATGTTGAGGCGGAAGGTGCCGTCCGCCTTCAGATCGATCAGGTGATCGAGGATCGTTTGGTGGAACCGCGGCGCACCATACGGGGCGAGCCCCATCACCTTGTACTCGCCGGAGTTGACCTTGAAGCCGGTGAAATAGGTGAACGCCGAATACAGGAGGCCAAGCGAGTGCGGGAAGTGCAGCTCGCGAACGACCTTGAGGTCGTGACCGGCCCCCAACGCCACGGACGTCGTCGCCCATTCACCGACCCCATCCATCGTGAGCACGACCGCGCGCTCGAAAGGCGAGGCGAAAAACGCGCTCGCCGCGTGGCTCAGATGATGTTCCGCGAACAGGAGTTTGTTCTTCCAGTCGAAGTCCGGAGCGAACTTCTGCAGTTCCTTTCGCAGTAACGACTTCTGGAACAACTTTTCCTTGAGCCAGACCGGCAGGGCGGTGCGAAACGACCGGAATCCACGCGGGGCAAACGCGACATAGGTTTCGAGCAGGCGTTCGAACTTGATGAACGGCTTGTCGTAGAACGCGACCGAATCGACGTGCGCCAGATCGATTCCCCCTTCTCGCAGGCAGTAGGCGATCGCCGCCGCGGGGAATCGGGCGTCGTGCTTCTTGCGCGTGAAGCGCTCCTCCTGGGCAGCGGCCACGATCTCGCCGTCGACGACGAGCGCCGCGGCACTGTCATGGTAGAACGCGCTGAGGCCGAGGACGCGCAAGCGCTAGAAAATCGTGTAGACGAAGGGTGCGACCGCCGTGCCCTGCGCCAGAATCAGCAAGCCGCCGAACACGAGCAGGAACACGATGATCGGGGCCAACCAGAACTTCTTGCGCACGCGCATGAAGGCCCAGAGTTCAGACAAGAAATCCATGGTTCCTCAGAATTGGTTCTTCATCGATGCGCCCTCGGGTCCAGGCGGCTCACGGGTGATCCAATAGCTTGGAGTCGCGCGGTCCAGCCGCAGGCGAAGTGGACGTTTTCCGAGAGCGCGCATCAACAGGCCGATCGGAGTAACAACCAGGAAGTAGATCGACCCTAGCACCACGGGGTTGACGATGTGGTGCATGATCAGCCCGAGCTTGGTCCAGGCGCGATTGAGGTGTCGCAGCAGGGATGAGCGGATCAAGGCTACGGCGAGGAAAAGCGCCGCCGGGACCAACAGCCACCAGCGTGGGCCGCTGCTGCCGAACACGACCGGCCATAGGCCAAAAATGGCCAAGGCCGTGGCGATCACCAAGCCGAAGGATCGATCGGACGAACCTTTGATCGTTTCGTCCGTCGTCATCCGCTCGTGGGTGTCGGCGTTCGGCGGCATGTTGCCCGTCGATGTCTTGACCAAAGTTGGCCTGGTGCCCACAGATGGAATCGAACCATCGACCTCTCCCTTACCAAGGGAGTGCTCTACCTCTGAGCTATGTGGGCCCTCGCCGAAGCGGCGGCACCATGCCATAGTGCGCCCCGCGCGAGCAAGGTTTCTGCCGGCGCGTCATCGATTTGCCGTTTTCGTCCAATATCTTGGGATGACAGGTTCGAAAAAGTCGGAGAGCGAGGCGCGACGGGCCGAGGCGGAACGTCGGTTGGCCGAAGCCCTTCGCGAAAACCTGCAGCGGCGAAAGGCCCAACAGCGCGAGCGCCAAGACCGGTCCACGGTCGAGCCACCCGCCACGGACGAAAGAAAGACCCATGGATAGGATCCGGATTCGCGGTGGCGCCAAACTCGAAGGCCGCATTCGGATCGGGGGCGCCAAGAACGCCGCTCTACCGCTGATGGCGGCGAGCCTGCTGACGAGCGGCCGCCTCACCTTGGCCAATCTTCCCCACCTCGCCGACATCGCCACGATGACCCATCTGTTGGCGCAACACGGCGTGTTGATCGGCATGGACGGCGATATCCACACCGGTCCCGAGGGGCAGGCCGGGCGGACGCTCACACTGTCAGCCCGCACCGTTACCTCGACGACGGCACCGTATGATCTGGTGCGGAAGATGCGGGCTTCGGTCCTGGTTCTCGGGCCTCTGCTCGCGCGTTGCGGCGAGGCGGTCGTGTCGCTGCCTGGCGGGTGCGCGATCGGAACGCGGCCGGTCAACCTCCACCTCAGCGGCCTCGAACAGTTGGGCGCGGAGATCGAACTCGAACGGGGCTACATCAAGGCCCGGGCCGCGAAGGGCCTCGCGGGCGCAGAGATCGTATTCCCGGCCGTATCGGTCGGGGCGACGGAGAATCTGATGATGGCCGCATGCCTCGCTCGGGGACAGACGGTCCTCGACAATGCGGCCTGCGAACCGGAGATCGCCGATCTCGCGGATTGCCTGATCGCCATGGGGGCGCGCATTACCGGCGCAGGAACCTCGCGCATCATGATCGATGGGGTCGGTTCGCTGCATGGGGCGCACCATCCGATCATGGCCGATCGCATCGAAGCGGGGACGTTCGCCACAGCCGCGGTCATGACGGGTGGCGATGTCCAACTCGATGGCGCGGAGGCCGGTACGATGACGGCCGTGATGGCGGCGTTGGCCCGCACCGGCGCTTCGATCACGCGCGTGGACGGCGGTCTTCGCGTCGTCCGCGACGCCAATCGCCTGGAACCGATTACGCTCGAGACCAGTCCCTATCCGGGCTTCCCGACCGACATGCAGGCGCAATTCATGGCGCTCATGTGCGAAGCCGAAGGCGAGTCCGCGATCACCGAGACGATCTTCGAGAACCGCTTCATGCACGTGCCCGAGTTGATGCGCATGGGCGCGGACATCGAGCTGCAGGGCTCGAAGGCGATCATCCGAGGGCCGGCGCGGCTCCGCGGCGCGCCTGTCATGGCAACCGACCTGCGTGCCTCGGTGTCGCTCGTCATCGCCGGCCTCGTGGCGGAAGGCGAGACGACCGTCAACCGTGTCTACCACCTCGATCGCGGCTATGAACGCCTGGTCGAGAAACTGGCGGCCTGCGGCGCCGAGATCGAACGACTGGCGTCGTGATGAAGACACCTGATCAGCGCCTTCGTTTGCTCGCCGAGGACACCGAAGATCTGACCGTCCTTTCGACGATCCTGCAGGACGCGGTGGTCGCGGTGGGAGACCTGGCCTACGAACGACGTGCCCGCCGATTCGTCGCGGTGTTCAGTCGCTACCGCTGGGAACGCGGAGAGCGCCAACGGGTGCGGGCCGGATTGACCCTGCGCGGGGTGCTCGCGGCGCAATTGCGCGGGATCGACCGGCGGCGGCCGGCGGACGCCCTGGAACTCCTGGCGATCCGATCGACCGACGCGGCCGGCGGGGATGCGGCGATCCTGCTCGAATTTGCCGGCGGCAGTTCTATTCGCCTGACGGTCGAATGTATCGACGCCGAGTTGCGCGACCTGGGCGAGCCCTGGGGCGCCGCCCATCATCCCCGCCACGCGTTGGATTAGGGGGAGGCCCTTGTTCCCGCGGGCGCCTTCCCCTAGGAATGCGCGCCAAACGGGAGCCTGTGGATTACCGTGGACCGCCAGCAGACCATCGTTTTCGCCGTTCCCAAGGGACGCATCCTTGGCCAGGCCTTGCCGCTTCTGGCCGCGGCCGGGATCGTGCCCGAAGCCGCGTTCGGCGACGAAGACGCCCGCCAACTGCGTTTCTCGACCAACGTCCACGGGCTCGACCTCGTGCGGGTGCGAAGCTTCGACGTCGTCACGTTTGTCGCCTTCGGCGCGGCCGACCTCGGGATCGCGGGCAGCGATGATCTCCTCGAGTTCGAGTCCCCCGAAGTTTACGCGCCGCTCGATCTCGGCATCGGTCGTTGTCGACTGGTTGTGGCCGAACCCGCGGCGATGCTTAGCGAAGACGATCCTGCCCATTGGAGCCACATTCGGGTTGCCACGAAATATCCCGAGTTGACGCGGCGATACTTTGCCGCGCGTGGCGTTCACGCGGAATGCATCAAGCTCAACGGCGCCCTCGAACTGGCACCGAGCCTCGGTCTCTGTCGACGGATCGTCGATCTGGTGGAAACGGGTGCGACGTTGAAGGCGAACGGGCTCGTCGAAGTCGAAACGATCGCCGAGGTGTCGTCGCGTCTCGTCGTCAATCGGGCCGCTCTCAAGACCCGTCCCGACGAGATCGGGCGGTGGATCAAACGTTTCGCTGAGGTGGTGGGTCGTGGTTCGGCTTGACGCCAGCGCCCCGGGATTCGCCCGTGCCTTCGCAGCGCTGCTCGATCGCAAGGGCGAGCAGGCGGTGGGCGTCGATGCGCGAGTCGCTGAGATCATCGCCGACGTTCGGGCACGCGGCGATCGGGCGCTCGTCGAACTGACCACGCGCTTCGATCGCATGACGCTGACGCCGGATCGTCTGCGCGTGACCCGCGAAGAAATCGACGAGGCGGTCGCGAACGTCCCGTCCACGTTGGCCGAAGCCTTGGCGACGGCGGCAAACCGCATCAAGGCCTATCACGAACGTCAACGCCCGCGCGATGAACGCTATCGTGACGAACAAGGCGTCGAACTCGGCGTGCGCTGGACGGCGCTGGCCTCGGTGGGGCTCTACGTGCCCGGCGGGCTTGCCGCCTATCCGAGTTCGGTGCTGATGAACGCGATCCCGGCCGCCGTTGCCGGCGTGCCCCGGGTCGCCATGGTCGTGCCGACTCCCGATGGGGTGCTCAACCCGGCCGTGCTGGCGGCCGCGCGGCTGGCGGGCGTCAGCGAGATCTATCGCGTCGGGGGCGCCCAGGCGGTTGCCGCGCTGGCCTATGGCACCGAGAGCATTGCGGCGGTCGACAAGATCGTTGGTCCCGGCAACATTTACGTCGCGGCGGCCAAACGCCAGGTGTTCGGCCACGTCGGCATCGATTCGATCGCTGGGCCGTCGGAAATCCTGGTCGTTGCCGATCGTCGCAATGACCCGCGTTGGATCGCGGCTGATCTCCTGTCGCAGGCGGAACACGACGCTTCGGCGCAGGCCGTCCTGATCACGGATGATGGCGCCTTCGCCGATCAGGTCGCGGAGGCCGTCGCGGCGGAGATTTCGCCATCTTCTCGTGCCGCGATCACCCGCCAGAGTTGGCAGGACCACGGCGCGATCATCGTCGTGAACGACCTCGACCAAGCCGTGACGCTGGTCGACCGCCTGGCGCCCGAGCACCTGGAGCTGGCGGTCGCCGATCCCGAGGCGCTGGCGGCGCGCGTGCGCCATGCCGGCGCGATCTTCCTCGGCCGCTTCACCCCGGAGGCCGTGGGCGACTACGTGGCCGGGCCCAGCCACGTGCTGCCGACGTCGCGGACAGCGCGATTCAGTTCGGGTCTGTCGGTGCTCGATTTCGTCAAGCGGACCTCGATCGTCGCCTGTGATCGGGAGAGCCTGGGTCGCATCGGGCCCGCCGCGGTGACGCTTGCCGGGGCCGAAGGCCTGCCGGCCCACGCGCGCTCGGTGGCGATCCGCCTGTCCGAACGCCGGTGAGCGACCGCATCGTCAAGATCGATCTCGACGAGCGCACGATCGCGCGGCGCAGTCCCGACATCGAACGGGAACGCGCGGTGGCGATCTACGATCTGCTCGAGGCGAACCGCTTCGCCCTCATCGATCGCGGCGGGGGTGGCCCGTATCACCTGAAGCTGAGCATCGAGCAGAACCGGCTGCTGCTCGACGTGCGCTCCACGGCCGACGAGCCGATGATCGTGTTCGGTCTCTCGCTCTCGCCGTTTCGCAAGGTGGTCAAGGACTACTGGGAAATCTGCGAGAGTTATTATGAGGCGATCAAGGTCGCCAACCCCTCGCGCATCGAGGCGCTCGACATGGGCCGGCGCGCCACGCACAACGAAGGATCGGACCTCCTGCAGGGGCGCCTGTCGGGCAAGGTCGATCTCGATCAGGAAACCTCGCGTCGGCTGTTCACGTTGATCTGCGTCCTCCACCTGCGCTGAAGCCGCTCCGTGCCCTCCCTCATTCTTGCGTCCGCCTCGCCCCGCCGACGGGAACTGTTGGGTCTGATCGGTCTGGTGCCCAAGGCGATCGTCGCGGCCGATGTCGACGAGACGCCCGCCAAGGGGGAACACCCGGCGGCCTATACGGCGCGGGTCGCGTTGGCCAAGGCCGTGGCCGTCGCCGCTGCCCACCCCGAAGACGTCGTGCTCGCGGCCGACACCGTAGTCGCGCGGGGGCGCCGGATCCTGCCCAAAGCCGACGACGAGGCGACGGCCAGGCGGTGCCTTGCGTTGTTGTCCGGGGCGCGGCACCGCGTGCACACCGCCCTCGTCGTGATTCCGCCGGGCGCTCCGCCGCGGCGTCGTTTGGTGACCACGCGGGTGGCGTTCAAGCGGCTGAGCGATCGCGACGTGAGCCGCTACCTCGCCTCGGGCGAGTGGCGGGGCAAGGCCGGCGGCTATGCGATCCAGGGCCTGGCCGGGGCCTTCGTGCGTGATTTGCGCGGGTCCTACGCGGCGGTCGTCGGCTTGCCCTTGTTTGAGACCTGGCAACTCCTCGACGGGCTCGACGTGCCCTGGCAAGCTCCCAACCCGGAGCCATGACCGAAGAAGTGTTGATCAACGTCGGCCTGGGCGAAACACGCATCGCCGTGATGCGCGGCGGGCGGCTGATCGACTATTTCGTCGAACGGCCGCGTCGCCAGAGCCCGATGGGAAGCATCTATCTCGGGCGCGTCGAGCGGGTGGTCTCCGGCATGGAGGCGGCTTTCGTCGATATCGGCCTCGATCGCTCCGGATTCCTCGCGGCATGGGACGCGCGCCCGCCGGGCTTGACCAACGAGGGCGAGCGTCGTCAGGCGCCGCCGATCACCAGTCTCGTGCACGAGGGCCAGGCGGTGATCGTTCAAGCGACCAAAGAGCCGACGGGCGACAAGGGGGCGCGGCTTTCCACGCACGTCTCGATCGCGGGACGCTATGTCGTTTTCGTCCCGGGCGGTCGCGGCGCGGCGTTGTCGCGGCGGATCACCGAACAGTCGGAGCGTGATCGGCTGTTTGCCATCGCCGAACCGGCGCTGGCCGACGGCGGCGGCCTGATCGTACGCACGGCCGCCGCCGGAACCGCGGCGGCCGATCTGCTGGCCGATATCGCCAGCTTGCGAACGGCGTGGACGGAGATCCTGGCTCGCGCCGAAACCGCTCAGCCGCCGACCTGCCTCCACGAGGAGTTGGCGCCGGTCGAGCGTGCGATCCGCGATCTGGTCCGGACCGAGACGAAGCGACTCGTGGTCGACCATGGCGACGCGGTGTCGATCGCGCGGGGCTATGCGGCGAGCCGCGTCGCCGGACTCAGCATCGAACACCATCGTGGCGACGTCTTTGCCGACCATGCCGTCGAGGAGGAGCTGGAGCAGGCCCTCGCCACGAGGGTCGCGCTACCGTCCGGCGGCTCGATCACCATCGAAGCGACGGAGGCCCTGACGGCGATCGACGTCAACTCTGGTCGTTACGTGAAGGGGGCTGATCCGACCGCCACCGGGCTCGCCACCAACCTCGAGGCGGCGCAGGAGATCGCGCGTCAGATTCGCCTGCGCAACGTCGGCGGCATCATCGTCATCGATTTCATCCACGTCGCCGCCGGGGACGGGCCGAAGGTGGTCGAGGCGCTCAAGGTGGCGACGGCCGGCGACCGTGCTCCGATCCGCATCGGCGCGATGTCCGAGTTCGGCCTCGTCGAGATGACACGCAAGCGGACGCGCGAGTCGCTGGAGCGGATCGTCACCGACGAGTGTCCCTGGTGCGAGGGCCGGCGGCGCTTGCCGTCGGTCGAGTCGGTCGCCTACGAGGCGCTGCGCCGGACGGAGCGGGCGACCCACGGGCCGTCCGCCCGTGGACGATTTGTCGTCGTGCGCGTCGCTCCCGAGGTGGCCGAGTTCCTGGTGGAGGAGGAGGCCGAGTTGTTGCGCGCCTTGGAGCGTCGCATCGGCTGCTCAGTCGAGGTCGAGCCCGACGGCGACTTCGCCCGCGACGAGGTGGAGATCGTCCATGACTGAGGGAACGGCGCGGCCATGTCCGATCTGCCGCAAGCCGGCCGCGCTTGAGCATCAGCCGTTCTGCTCGCTCCGCTGCGCCAACGTGGACTTGGGCCGTTGGTTGGGCGGGCACTACGCCATTCCGGCGGTGGAGCCCCCGGACGACCTCGCCGCCAACGATGACGATGCGTCGGGACCCGAGGATCCGCGCCGCTAGCGCTGGCTGGACAGTCCCGGGCCCGCTTTGTATAAGCCCCTCGGCCGGCCTCGCCGGTTCCAACGGGCCCAGGTAGCTCAGTTGGTAGAGCAACGGACTGAAAATCCGTGTGTCGCTGGTTCGATTCCGGCCCTGGGCACCATTTCTTTCCTCTGGCCGATCTCGGACCGAGCCCTGAGGGGCCAAGGAGTGGACCATGGCGAAGCGCACGGCCAAACAAATGATCGCCGCGATCGATCGCTATTTCGATTCGGTCGACAACAACGACGTGCCCGGGACGCTGTCGGTCATGACGCCCGACTGCACGCTCACCGTAGTCACCGATCAGGCGACGTATCGGGGCCGGGACAGCGGCATCAAGCGCGTGTTCACGCGGCGTCTCGAATCCGTGGACAAGGCCTGGCACGGCAACCGCCGCTACCATGTCGATCCTGCGGCCGGGACCGCGACCACGCGCTTCGACGTGCGTCGCCGCGGCAAGGACGGCAGCCGCAAGACGATGGACAACATCAACTTCTTCGAGTTCCGGGGTACCAAGCTGCGGCGAATCTACGTGTGGATGAGCGGCACCAACACGCTCCGCTAGGTTCCAGATCAGGCACGAACGATCGGGCGATCAGCCGCCGGTCCGGGCGGATCGGTGAGCCAGTCGGGCCGGCGAAAACAGCACCCCCACCGATCGGCACCAGATCACGACGCTGCCGACCGCTTCGAGCGGCACGTCGTCGGGCACCTCGTAGCGTTGCCGACCGGTCGTTGCCTTCAACGGTCCGATCGCGAGGGCGCCGCCGGTCAGGAAATCCTCGGCACTGCGCACCTCGGCTCGCTCGACCAGGTACACGACGAGATCGGGCCCCGCGGCGACCGCGAAGTCATCCCCGAACTCGACGGATTGACGGTTGCCCTCGCGCCGGACGATGACGGAGCCACGACCCCAATGAAGCGTGTCGCTCGGATCGACATGGATGAACCGACCGTGGGCGACATCCATTCCAGTGGCTGTGGTGGCGCTGGCCGAATCGATCGTGACCATGGCCAAGCCGAGGCCAAGCCACGTCAGGATCGTGCGGCGCGTGACAGACGGGCGATTGGGCAGTGCAGGCACCATCCGACCTCAAGATGTTGGTGCGCACAGGCCGAAACGCAACCGGCGATGACGTCGAATTGATGGGCGGACCGCGGGTGGGTCCCAGGTTGCGTCCGGCAAGACCCAGGCAAAACGCCCTACCAGGGCAGTTCCTCGCCGTTCCAGGTCATATAACGTCCCGACATCGCGAGATCGGCGCGCTCCAGCAGGGCGACAATGCCGGTGGTGCTTTCGTCGACGCTGAGCGGTGCCTTGGCCGAGTTCATGTCGGTGCGAACGGCGCCCGGGTGCAGCGCAAAACACGTGATGCCACGGGGCCTAAGCTCGGCCGCCATGCCGCGCATCATCTGGTTCACCGCGGCCTTGGCCGTGCGGTAGTGGTGCCAGCGGCCGGACGTGATCAGTTCGACCGAGCCCATGATCGAGGTCGTGGTGATGATCACCTTGCGCTCGCTCCGCGCCACGGAATCGATCAGGGCTTCGGCGATCTTCATCGGCGCCACGACATTGACTTGGAAGACCTTGGTCCAGTCCTCGACATCGGTTTGACCAAAATCCTGGAAACGGTCGGCCGGATCGAAGCGACGCTGCGCCATGTTCATGACCCCGGCGTTGTTGAGCAGCACGTCGATGGATCGATCCTTGAACGCCGCACCCAACCGCGTGATGGCGGCAAAATCGAGCAACTCGAGCTGGTGCAGTGTCAGCTGGCCGGAATGTCGGCCTGCCAAATCCTCGAGTTTCTTGGCGGAAGCCGGGGCGCGGCAGGTGGCGTGAACCTGCCATCCCTTGGCGAGGGTGCGCTCGACGATCCCCAAACCGATTCCGCGGTTGGCGCCGGTGATGAACAACGTGGGCATGGGGTTCTCCTGCGGACGTCGAAGCTTAGTGATCCCAGGGGCCAGGTGCACGGGCCGTCCACGGGTCGATCGCGGCCGGTTGAATTGTTTACCGACGGGTTTACAATAGAACGATGAAAGCCATTCGCGTCCAATACACCGTCAAGGCGGAATACGCGGCGCAAAACCGCCGCAACATCGCGTCCGTGATGGAGGAACTCCGTGCGCTCGGCGATACGGGCTGCCGCTACGCCTCGTATTGCCTGGCCGACGGCAAGACCTTCATGCATCTCGTGCACTATCGCTCGACCGACGCCGAGAAATTCCCCGGCAGCCTTGCTTCGTTCAAGCGCTTCCAGGAAGGGCTCAAAGGGAACCTCGAGATTCCCCCCAAGCCCGAGACGCTCGACCTCGCCGATAGCTCGTTCGACATTTTCTGATCGGCGAGTCGAACGCGGTCAGGTCCTGATCTCGCCCTCGACCAGCGCCACGGCCTCGATCTCGATCATCGCTTCGCGACTGACGAAGCGGTTGACCTCGACGATCGTGCCGGCCGGGTAAGGCAGCGAGAGATACTGCTTCTTGATCGCCGACCAGGTGGCGACATGGGTGAGGTCGGTGACGAACGTGGTCGTCTTGACCACCTTGCGCAGGTCCGATCCCGCCGCCTCGAGGATCCGACGGATGTTGGCGAAGGCCTGATGCACCTGCGCCGCGAAGTCGCCAGGCCCGACGATCTTGCCGTCGCGACCCATCGCGACCTGACCCGAGAGGAACAACAGGTTGCCGCAGCGGATCGCGGCCGACAGGGCCACCGAATCGCGACGCGAGTCGCCCGGCAACGTGACGCGATAGGCATCGGTATTGGGCATGGACACCTCCGCCGTGCAGTATCCGGCAAAGCGCGCGTCGACACGAATGGTCGTTTACCCGCCACCGGGGCGCGGCTAGGATGCTGCCCGCAACCGCTAGGGCCTGGGATGGCAAAAGAATCGCTGATCGAGTTCGACGGAACGGTGACCGAAGTGTTGCCCGACTCGCGCTTCCGCGTGAAGCTCGACAACGGCCACGAAACGATGGCCTATGCCTCGGGTCGGGTGAAGAAGAACCGCATCCGCATCATCGCCGGCGATCGCGTCCACATCGAGATGACGCCCTACGACCTGACCAAGGGTCGGATCGTGTTCCGACAGAACGACGAGCGCGGCGGCCCGCCGCCGGCCTCGAGCCGCGGCAACCCCCAGTTTCGTCGGCGTTAAGCGGGTCGTTACGCGGCCTGGCGCGGTGTCGGCGATAAGCCCGGCGCGTGCTTGGCGTTCGAGGTGAGCGACGAGACCGGCGGGCCATTGCAGCCGGTGGGCGAGGGCGTCTAGGAAAGCCCGTTCCGCCGCCTGATCGGGGTCGATCGCCATTCGCGCCGCGCGGTAAAGATTGCGCGTGCGGCAATCGAGACGCCGCATTGAACTCAAGGTCGTGCTAGAGACGGCGCCTCCTCCGGACACCCTCCCTCATGGCAACGACTCCGGCCGCCAGCGGCCAAAATCTCAACGCCGGCGACCTCGCGATCTACAGCGTCCTGGTGCTGATCTGGGGCGCCTCGTTCCTGTTCATCGAGTACCAGCTCGGCGTGGTCGCGCCCGAAGTGTCGATCTTCTATCGCTACGTCCTCACCGTGGTGATGATGGTCGCCCTGTGCCTGTGGCGCCGCGAGCCCATGCGTTTTCCTTGGCGCATGCACGGCCGGTTCGTGCTGCTCGGACTGACGTTCTTTTCGATCAACTACAACTTGATCTACCAAGGGCAGACCCATCTCACGAGCGGTTTGGCGGCCATTCTCTTCACGATGTGCCTGTTCTTCACGACGCTGAACGCAAGGCTGTTTCTCGGCCATCCGATGAGCGGCCAGGTCCTCCTCGGTGGCCTGGTCGGATTGGCTGGGCTGCTGATGATCTTCTCGGATTCGCTGTTTGCCACTGCCATCGATCACGAACTCACGGTCGGCGCGTTGTTCATGTTGGGCGCCGGCTATTTCGTGTCGATCGCCAATGTGCTCACCGCCAAGTTGGCGCAACTGAAGGTGCCCTCGATTGCGGCCAACACCTGGGGCATGTTCTACGGACTTCTGGTCAATGCGGCGATCGCGTTGGTCGGCGGTGCCCCGTTCAATTTCGACTGGCGCCCGGGGTACGTCGTTTCTCTCGTCTATCTCACCGTGTTTTCGACCATGGTGGGCTTCGTCCTCTACTTCGTGCTCGTGCGACGGATCGGGTCGGCGCGCGCCAGCTATTTCACGCTGCTGGCGCCCTTCGTCGCCGTGGTGTTGTCGGCGCTTGTCGAAGGCATGGCGATCACGCCGGCCCTGATCCTCGGTGGCCTCGCCGTGTTGGCCGGGAACTTCCTGGCGATGCGCGGGGCGCGGGCGCCGGCTACTGGGTCGGCCTGACGCCGTCTTTGCTCACCTGGATCCCGACTGGTTGACGGTTTCGGGCACGTCGACCTCGATCACGCGGCGTCGCGATGCGCGATCCTGAGCCGGGATCAGCCGTCTATGCCACGCACACGCGTTCGTGTGCGTCGCTCACAGCCCAAGGGCGCCGCGGAGAGTCGCCATCATGCTGCGCCTCGCGTCCTCGACGTAGGGCCGCGGCGCGGCGAATCCCCACACGGGCTTGGGCCATGCCGGATCGGTGGCAAAACGGGCGACGACGTGCACGTGGAGCTGGGGCACGGAGTTCCCGATGGCTCCGATATTGAGTTTGTCGGGCTCGGCCGTCGCGCGGAGGGCGCGGGCGGCCCGATCGATCTCACGCCAGGCGACCAAGCGATCCTCGTCGTCGAGGTCGATCAGTTCGCGAACGCCCGAGCGTCGGGGCACGAGCACGAGCCACGGGTAGGTCCTGTCGTTCATGAGCAAGACCCGGGACAACGGCCAATCGCCGAGCCAAAACGTGTCGGCCGCCAACTGTGGATGAAGGGCGAATTCTGTCACGGGCCGACCTTAGCACCGGGACGCCCATGGTAGGATCGCGGCCCGGGAGGGACCCATGACCGACATCGTTGCGCCGAACGGCATACCCGTCAGCATTTGCGTGATCGGGACCGCCAACCTGGAGCGATCACTCGAGTTCTATCGCGATCTGCACGGCATGGACGCGAGCAAGCCCGTCGCCTGGAGCGGTCTGGCCTTCGAGACCCACTGGCACCTGCCCAAGGGCTCGAGCGCCACGGCGGTGCTGTTGCACGCCGGCCCGGATCCGGTCGGACGCATTCTGCTGCTCGACTTCCACGCCAAGCAGCGCGAGCTGATTCGCGGTCGCAATGTCGTCGGGCGGAGCTACGGCCTGTTCAACATCAACTTCTACACGGCCGACATTTGGGGCGACTACCGCCGTTTCAGGGACAAGGGCTACGAGTTCTGGTCCGAACCCGTGCAACACGAGTTCAACGGCAACGTCGGCGCTCCGATCGAGGTCGTTTTCGAGGGACCCGATACGGTTCTGGTCAATTGGGTCGAATTGGCCGCCACCGACCCGAAGCAACGGATCGGCCAGATGCGAGCCTTCGTCGACCAATACGGGCGAACGCGGACGGGCTTCACGCCCGTCGTCACCACGGCTTCGGTGATGCGCGACATCACGAGGTCGCGAACGTTCTATCAGCGCGTCTTCGACATGGGCATCCACATCGATCAGGTGCTCGAATCCGAGGGGTACCGGCGCTTTCAGAAGGTGCCGCCGGGCGGCCGCACCCATGTCACGTTCATGCAGGGCAACCACATGTTCGGCAAGATCGCGACCTCGCAGCCGCTCAACTACGACATTCCCGACGTGGTGCCGCTCGCCGTCGCGCCCAACATCGGCTACATCGCCCAGAGTTTCCTCGTGCCCGACATGGCCGAGACCGAGCGGCGGTGCAAGGCGATGGCGGTCGAGGTCTACTCGCCGCGCATGGACATCGAGATTCCGGGCCTCGGCATGCGTCACGCGATGATCGTTCGCAACCCAGGTTCGGGCTGCCTGCAACAAGTGATCCAGGCCTGAGCGACCCGATGATCCGCAAGCAATACATCGAGGGTCGCTACGGGCAGGTGCACGTCCGCCTCGTCAGGCCGCCGGCCGAGAAAACCCGGCCGCTCGTGTGCTTTCACCAGAGCCCGCTGTCGGGGCGCATGTACGAGACGTTCATGACGGCCATCGGCGATGACCGCCGGGTGGTGGCACCCGACACCGTCGGGTTCGGTGAATCCGCGGCGGCCCCCCGATCTCTGACCATCGCGGACTACGCGGAGGCCCATGGCGATGCCATCGATGCGCTGATCCAAGGGGAATTCGATGTCCTCGGCACCCATACCGGCGCTCGCATGGCCGTCGAGGTCGCGTTGCAGCGTCCCGACCAAGTGCGTCACGTCGTGCTCATCGGCTGTGCGGTCTACACCGAGGAGGAGCGGGCCAGGCAACGCGCGTGGACGGGGGCCTCGGCGCAGCCGACCGAAGGATCGGACGGCTCTCACCTGTTGCGCCTATGGCACAACTGGGCGCAGTTCCGTGGGCCTGGCGTGACCGATGCGATGATCGATCGCTATATGGCGGACTCGCTTCGCCGGCGTGATCAGGTATCGGACGTCATGAAGGCGGTGTTCTCCCACGACATGACGCGTGTGGGCCTCGTTCGCTGCCCTGTCCTGGTGTTCAATGTTCGCGACGACATCTACGAGGCGACCAAGCGCGCCGAGCCCTTGCTCCAGCGCGGGCGCGTGGTCGACATGTCGCCGTCGGGCTTATGGTTGACGGAGACACGAACAGCCGAGGTCGTGGCGATGATCCGCGACCATCTGAGCCGCTGATCGGGAGAGATGGCCTTGGCCGCCAGCGCCCTTCAGGTCGTGACGTTGGGCGTGAGCGATCTCCGCGAATCGCTGCGCCTGTTTCACGATCTCATGGGGCTGCAAATCGACCGCGAGGCCGCTCTGCCCGAGGAACTGTTGCGGTTCTGGGGTGTTGCCGCAGGCGTATCGGCCCGCGCGGTCGAGCTCTCATGCGGCGGTTACCCGGTGGGGCGGCTCCGCCTGGTCGCGTTCGATCCGCCGGCGCGGCAAAGGGCGCGCGATGACCACGGCCCGGGCTGTCCGGATACCCCCTTCGATGTCGGTCCCAAGGCAATCGACTTCTATGTTCGACCTCCGATCACCGATGCGGTGAAGGACATCGAAGGGGCCGGCTACCGGTTCCGCTCGGCGCCGATCCGCTATGAGATCGGACCCTACGAGAGCGAGGAACTTCTGTTCTCCGGGCCCGACAACACGCCGATCCTGATCATGATCGGGCACCGCCACCCCGAGAGTTCGCAACGGCGGCTGCCGCCGGGGGTGCGCTACAGCGAGGTCCCGACGGTGTCGATCCGTTGCGCCGACATCGCCGCGACGCGCCGCTTCTATGGTGAGGCCCTGGGCCTCCACTGCGGCACCGATGCCGAGGTGACCGACGAGTTTCGTGATCTCGCCTGTACGCTGACCGGCGTCCCCAAGGGATCGCGGCTGCACTTTCTCACCTACCAGAAGCAAGGTGAGCCGAGCGGCAAGACGCTGCTCATCCATCTGTTCGAGCGCACCGGACGGCGGCTGACCGATCGCATGCGGCCCGGCAATCTCGGCATCACGCTTTACACCTATGAGGCGGACGATCTCGTCGGTTTGCGTGCGCGCCTGATGGCGGCGGGCGGAGCGATCGTGGCGGAGCCTGCTCACTGCGCTGGGCGACAGCGCATGTTGGTCAAAGGGCCGAACGAAGAACTTTTCGAGTTCCTCGAACAGGCAGGTTGAGGATGGCGACATCGGCGATGATCGCAGTCACGGTGGGGGTAAGCGATGTCGATTCCTCGCTCCGCCTGTTTCGCGACACCATGGGCCTCTCGGTCGAGCACGATGCCCCGGTTGGGCCCGAACTCGCCGCATTCTGGGGACTCGAGGCGGGCAATCGTCAACGGTTGGTCGAGTTGTCCTACGGCGGCTATCGCGCCGGTCGGCTACGGCTGTTGTCGGTCGATCGCGCGTCGCCGCTGGTCCGCGACGACTATGGAGCGTCGAGTCCGGACTCGGCGAGCGATATCGGCCCCAAGGCGATCGACTTCTACACACGGCCGCCCATCAGCCGTGCCATCGAGGTCATGAAGCGCGCCGGTTGCGTACAGCGTTCGGAGCCCATTCGCTACGAGATCGGCCCGGTCGAAAGCGAGGAGCTGTTGTTTTCGGGCCCCGACGACGTCCCGATGTTGATCATGGTAGGACATCGCCACCCGCCGTCCTCCCTGCGCTCGGCGACGCTCCCAGGTCTGTTCAGCGAGATCCCGACGACGTCGGTGATCTGTGCCGACTTGACCGAGAGTCGCCGCTTCTATGGCGAAGGGTTGGGACTGGCGACGGGCACCGACGCCGAGGTCAAGGAGCCCTACACGGACTTGGCCTGCCGCCTGACCGGGGTGCCATCCGGGACGCGGGTGGCCCTGCTTGCCTACCTCAAGCCGGGCGAGCCCAGTGGCAAGTTGCTGCTCGTGCATTTTTTTGGTGCCTCGCGGCGGCGACTTTCTGGTCGCATGCGCCCCGGTCACCGCGGGCTGTCGCTGTTCACCTACCGGAGCGACGACCTTCCCGCGCTGGAGCGACGCCTGAATACAATCGGGGCGACGTTCGTCGCCCGACGAACACTCGTGAACGGACGCGAACGGATGCTGGTTCGCGGGCCAAACGAAGAGTTGATTGAGATCATCGCGTCCTAGGATACTGCGGGTCACGGTCAACATCCGGCATGACCGGCTATGGACGAACTCGACGACATCATCGCCAAGCACCGGCGGTACTTGGACAATCGTCCGGGCGGGCGGCGGGCGGATTTGCGCAATCGTGACCTGAGCGGCCTCGATCGGCCGTTTCTCATCCTCCGTCGGGCACTGTTGACAGGGGCCAATCTCGCCAAAGCCAACCTGCCAGGCGCCGACCTCTCGGGGAGCGACCTGTTCTGCGCCAATCTCGAGCGGGCCAATCTGACCAAGGCGAACCTCGAAGGATCCGACCTGCGGGGCTGCCGTCTGCGCGGAGCCGAATTGCGTGGTGCCAATCTCGCCGATATCGACTTGCGACCGGGCTCGCTTGGCGGTGGGGGCGGTGAGGGCAAGGCCGATCTCACCGACGCCAACCTCGAAGGTTCGGTGCTGCGCCGTGCCAAGATGCTCTATGCAGTCCTCAAGGGAGCGGTGCTCAAGCAGGCCGACATGCGGGGCGTCGCGTTGCAGCACGCCGACCTTCAAGGGGCAAACCTCAGCCTCGCCAATCTCGCAGGCGCCAAGCTCGATCAGTCGAATCTCACGGCCGCGACCCTGGAACACGCGAACCTCGATCAGGTCAGCTTGCAGGGGGCCAAGCTCAACAGCGCCGTCCTGATCGGGGCTCGGGTCGATCAGCGGGCGTTGAGGTTGGCGGTCGGGGCGGCCGAGTCGTTGGCGCGTTCGGCCGACTTGCAGCACAAACTCCGCGAACACGCCATGTGGGTCGAGTCCTTCGGTGCCCGCGGCAAGAGGCTGTCCTTGGAGGGCGCCGATCTGCGTGG
>Ga0194121_10004933_pt1 | contig 18945 bp, 14 predicted proteins | sample TA2MahCa50mmetaG_FD_148609 | JGI IMG/M metagenome (GOLD analysis project Ga0194121, IMG submission 148609) | Freshwater microbial communities from Lake Tanganyika, Tanzania - TA2015020 Mahale Deep Cast 50m | ecosystem: Environmental > Aquatic > Freshwater > Lake | place: Tanzania: Lake...
CTCCCAGCCCGCCGCCGGCATGCAGGCCACCGGCTCGATCAGGTGGTGCGAGCACATCTGCAGAAAGCGGCGATTGTACTGGCGCGCCTTGCCGATGAAGATCGCTTCCACCGCCGTCTTCATGTTGTCATAGATGCCTCGCCGGCAGACGCCGCCGTAGAACCGGAACGCCTTGTCGTGGGCGTCGAACACCAGCTCCTGGGTCTCACGGAAGTAGGCACGCACGATCGGCATGCGGCTGTGTGAGAGCTTCATGTGCGCCGCCTTGACCGTCAGCGGCATCCCCCGCAGCGTGATCGTCTCGTGGCTCCAGTCGAACTGGTACGCCTCGCCGGGGGCAAAGCTCATCGGCACATATGCCTGGGCCGGAACCCGGGCGCGCTCGTCCCGCCAAGCCTTCGCGAACCGGTGCACGCTGTCGTGCGCGCCGTCATAGCCCCGCCCGCGCAGCTCCTCGAACAGACGCTGGGTCGACCGCCGCTCCCGCCGCGGCAGCTTCGCTTCCCTCTCCAGGATCTCGGCTAAGACCTCGACCCACTCGCCCAGCTTCGGCGTCGGCTGAACGCCGCGCTCATACTTGAACTCGGTCGCCTGGCCGCGGATGACCTTGCGCACCGTCGCCCGCGACACCGACAGCGTCCGAACGATCTCCTTGATCGGCCGCCGCTGCTCGAAATACGCGCGCCGTATCTGGCCGATCTTGTCCACGCCAATCATCCCCCCAAACCCTTCCCAGACCGCATCGGCCCAAAAGGAAGGGACGCTGACACACAGCGTTAGAAGGGGGTCATTATTGGACGCGAAAACCGCCCCTCAGGGGGTCACTATTGCGCGCGAATTTACACGTCTGGCCCTTTCGGGCTTTCGCAGATCGAGCCATCCCCTTGAAAGATCGGCAATCGGCGCGGGGCGGTCGTTTCCGCCCGCGAGCGAGATCAACGTCTTGGCGGATTGGCCGGGATTTCGCGAGGATCGCCGAAGACGAGGAAGATCATCGGCTTGGCCGAAAGGCGCGCGGCGTCGTCGCGCGACCGCGATTTTCGCGGCTCAGGCGCTTTCCTTGAGCTTCAAGGGCTTGGCGATTCCGGCCAGCTTCTCGGCGATCGAGCCGGCGATGCGATCGGCCGCGCGCTTCATCGGATCGGCTGCCAAGTGCGCGTAGCGTTGCGTCGTCGAGGCCTGATGGTGGCCGAGAAGCCGGCCGAGCATGGGGAGGCCCTCGCCGAGGCCTGCGCCCTCGCTCGCGAAGGTGTGGCGGAGATCGTGCAGCCGGACGTCGCCGAGCCCGGCGCGCTCGCGGATGCGTTCCCAGGCGTGCTGCAGGCCGACCAGGCGCCGGCCGGTCTTGCGGCCTGGGATCACCCATCCGGATTCGTAGCGGGGCAACGCCTCGAGCAGCTCGATCGCCGGCAGCGAGAGATAGACCGGCTTCGCCCCGGTCTTGCTTTCGGCCAGGCGCAGATAGCCGCGCTCGAGATCGACATGCTCCCAGCGCAGCGTCAGGACCTCGGAGAGGCGCATGCCGGTGAAGAGGAGGAGGCGGATCGCCGGAACCACGCTCCACCACTCCTTGCCCTTGCGCGGGCCTTCGCTCTTGCTCTCGATCTCGACCGCCGCGAGCACGTCGCCAAGGCGGCCGAGCTCCTCCGATGACAGGAAGCGCTCGCGCTGCACCTCGCGGAAGCGCTCGACATGGCGGCAGGGGTTGGTGCCGTCGGCCCGCCAACGCCACTTCTCGGCCAGGCCGAACATGGTCGAGGCGACGGCGAGCACGCGGTTGGCCTGATAGGGCGTGTCCTTGAGGCTCTGGTGAAGGTCGGCGATATCGGTCCGATCGACCTCCTCGACGCGGAGCTTGCCGAGCTGCGGCTTGATGTAGCCCTCTAGGTAGCGGGTGATCTCGCGGACCGTCAGCGCCTTGTTCTTGACCTTGGCGTGGTCCTCGAGGTGCCGATCGGCCAGCTCGGCGACCGTGCGACCTTCACGCCGGCGCAGGCGCTCGCCGCCCGGATCGCCGCCCATCGTCACCTCGGCCCGCCACGTGCGCGCGATCGACCGCGCTTCGTCGACCGTCATGCTCGAGCTGGGGCCGATCGTCGGCTTGCGGATGCGGCCCTTGCGACCGCCGCCAACCCGGTATTTGAGGATGTAGACCTTCGCTCCGCTCGGCCACACGCGAAGGCCGAAGCCGGGAACGAGCGTGTCCCAGACGACATAGTCCGCCCCGGCCTTGTCCGCGGACTCGACGATCGCCTTTGTCAGTCTCGGCACGATCTCGCCGCCCCCCACTTCGCCGGTATCAGAAAGTCAGGCGGGTACCACTGAGGTACCCCGCTAAGATAGAAGCGAGGGGTATTAAGCAGTAGCGGAGCGAAAAAGGGAACGGTGATTTTTGCCGTATTATCAGGCGCTAGAGTAGTGCTTGGTACCCGACAGTATTCGTCTTTGAATTTATACGGATCAGAAGGTTAGGAGTTCGAGTCTCTTCGGGCGCGCCAGCTTTCCATCGATGACAGCGATATGTTGCCCAAGGGCAACACCACCGTGACAACCGTGCCGCGAGCCGGTGCGCTTTCGATCTGGAAGCGTCCGCCCAGCAGTTCGGCGAAGGCGCGCGCCAGCGGCAGCGCCAGGCCCGCGTCGCGGAACTTGGTGGTCAGCACCGAGTCGGCGCTGCCGAGCGGCTGAAGCGCCATCCGGATCTCCTCCGGTGACATGCCGGGGCCGGTATCGATCACCTGGAGAACCAGCGTCGAGTCCCGAAGCCGCGCGGTCAGGCGGACTGTGCCGCCTTCCGGGGTCGAGCGCAGTGCGCTGCCGGTCAGGTTCAGAAGCATCTGCGTCAGCATCCGCCGGTCGCTCTCGAGCGTCGGCAGCGTCGGCGCGAGCTCGATCCCGAGCGAGACGCGGCGCGAGCGGGCCTCGGGCGCGAGCAGGCGGCGGACCTCGTCGGCCACCTCGCCCGGCGCGACCGTCCGCCGGTCGACACGCCAGTTGCCGGACGACACCTTGGCGAGGTCGAGGATGTTGGTGATCGTCGTCAGCAGATGCTCGCCGGACAGGTGGATGTCGCGGACGTATTGGTGGTAGCGCGGGCTGCCGAGCGGCCCGAACACCTCCTGGCCCATGATCTCGGCGAAGCCGATCACCGCGTTCAGCGGTGTGCGCAGTTCGTGGCTCATATGGGCGAGGAAGTGCGACTTGGCGCGGTCGGCGGCCTCGGCGGCGACGCGGGCGGCGGCCAGGGCCGCGATCTGCCGCTCGATGATCAGGAAGGCGCCGACGATGGTGACGATGAAGATCAAGGCGAGCGCCAGCATGGCGTTGCGCGACGTGCGCCAGCCGGCGAGCGCGGCGTCGAGGTCGAACTCGACCGCGATCGCCACGGGCCATTGGTCGAGGCGCGCATAGCTGACGATCCGCGGCCTGTCGTTGGCGACGGTCTCGAAGGTTCCGGTCGGCGAGGCGCCGAGGCGCTCCAGCAGAGCCGCATCGGCGCTATGAGTGGCAAGGCCGCTCTCCGCTGTCTGGGCGAGCGGGGTTGCGGTGAGGCGGTAGGCGACGACCGAGAGCGGTTGCAAGGCGCGATAGAGATCGGCGAGCTGATCGAGGCGGGGGCTGGCCGCGGGAGAGGCATCGATATGCGCCTTCAGCATGATCGCGGCCAGATGCGTGCGCTCCTCGGCATGGGCGAGTGCGTCGGCCCGCTCGGTGACGATCCGATGGCCCGCGGCAAGCGCGACCAGGAGGCTCAGCAGGAGGGCGAAGTAACGGATCCGCTTCGGGCGCCGGTTGAGCCCGAGCGTGCCCAGGCCGGGGAAGCGCCGGCGAAGCCAGGCTCCCGGGGACGCTGCGATCGTGCTGGGCATAGGCAAGGCGGACATCGACCAACCCAAGGAAGAATGATTCTTGCTCAGGTTGATTCTCGGTTAGCCCGACTTAATCGTCCTGTCGAATCGTGTAACCAGATGTAACTATCGCTAAGGTCATTCTTCAACCTCACGATGTGGGTGGACGTACCACATTGTCGAGCTTTTCGCCACGGGCGAGGTGATCGAGATTGGCCGCCACCTGGCCCGCGCGCCGGCGGCGCATCCCCGTCGTCCAGCCCGAGGAATGGGGGGTGAGGATGACGTTGGGGAGCTTGTGGAAGGGGTGCTTGGAGGGCGGGGCTTCAGGGGTGGCGGCGTTGGGGTAGCTCCACCAGACGTCGATTATGGCGCCGCCGATCTTGTGCTCGGCGAGCGCGGCGTAGAGTGCGTCCTCCTCGATCACCGCGCCGCGCGCGACGTTGACGATGACGCCGGTCGGCTTCATCCGGCCGAGCAGCGCCGGTCCGACCAGCCCCTTGGTCTCGGGTGAGAGCGCCGTGGTGACGACGACGAAGTCGGACTCGGCGAAGAGCCGGCCCTTGTCATCCCAGGGGATGATCTCGTCGACGCCGGGCGCCTCCTTCATGGCTGAGCGGTTGCAGCCCAGTACGCGGGCGCCGAGCGCCTTGGCGCGCGTCGCCACCGCCTTGCCGATCCGCCCGAGGCTCACGACGCCGACAGTCTTGCCGTCGATCTCGTCGTGATGGCGGAGGTTGGCGCGGTCGGTCTGGCGCATGAAGCCCTTGTCGAGCTCGCGCGAGAGCTTCGGGAATTCGTGGCACCACGCCATCATCGCCATCACGCAGTATTCGCCGATCGCGCCTTCATGGCCGAAGGCGTTGCATACGGTGACGCCCTTCGGAATCGTGGCGAAGTCGATTGCGTCGGTGCCCGCGCCGGCGACCTGGATCAGCTTCAGCTTCGGCGCGGGCGGCATCTGGGCGTTCCAGCCGATCGGCGAGACCGCGTCGGCGTCGATCAGCGCCGCGGCGATCTCTTCCTTGGAGGAGCCGTCGGGAAGCGTCTTGATCGTCCATGGCGTCTTCACCTGGGCGGCGATGTCGTCGGCATAGCCGGTGACCAGGGTTCCGATGAGAACGACCTTCATGGATAGCTCCGGGGAGTGCTCGCCTGGCGGCGCGGTTGGCGGTTAAGCTCCGCGCCGGCCCAAGGCCGGGGAGGGACGATGCAGACGATCAACGACTTCGAGGTCTGGGACAAGCGCTTCCTGCCTTACGTGCTCGGCAATGTTCGGTTGGAGAAGCTGCATTCCGGTATGCGTTGGGCCGAGGGGCCGGTGTGGTTCGCCGATGGCGGATACGTGCTGTGGAGCGACATTCCCAACAACCGGATGATGCGCTGGATCGAGGGCGTCGGCGCTCATGTCTGGCGCTTCCCGGCGAACAACTCGAACGGCAACACGCGTGACCGCGAGGGACGGCTGGTCACCTGCGAGCACGGCGCACGGCGCGTCACGCGCACTGAAGCAGACGGCAGCATCACCGTGCTCGCCGATCGCTGGAAGGGCCAGCGGCTCAACTCGCCAAACGACGTGGTGGTGAAGTCCGACGGCTCGATCTGGTTCACCGACCCGCCCTACGGGATACTCACCGACTACGAAGGCAACAAGGGCAAGAGCGAGATCGGGCGCTGCAACGTCTATCGCATCGACCCGCGCTCAGGTGCCGTCGATGTGGTGATCGACGACATGGTGCGGCCCAACGGTATCGCCTTCGATCCGAAGGAGGAGAAGCTTTACGTCGCCGATACGGGCAACTCCGACGGCGAGGAGGGGGCGCCCAACATCCGCGTCTACGATGTCTCCGGCAAGCGCGCGAGGAACGGCCGCCTCTTCGTCAAGCTCTCGCCCGGCCTCGCCGACGGCTTCCGCTTCGACACCCAGGGCAACCTCTGGACCTCGGCCGGCGACGGCGTCCACTGCTACACGCCGAAGGGCGACCTCGTCGGCAAGGTGCTGGTGCCGGAGGTGGTGGCGAACCTCTGCTTCGGCGGCCCCAAGCGCAACCGCCTCTACATTACCGCCACGACCTCGCTCTACGCGATCCACATCGGCGGCAATGGCGCGATGGTGCCTTAAGCCGACCCCGCCACGATCTGTCTGTCGTGCAGGCCGCCGATCTCGCCGGAGCTGAGGCCGAGCACGCCTGACAGAATCTCGTCGGTATGCTCGCCGAGCAGGGGCGCGCGTACCGGCGCCAGGCGCGCCTCCGCGGAGAAGTCGAGCAAGGCGCCCGGCGTCAGCATCCTGCCGATGCCCGGCTGGTCGACCGTGCCGAACAGCGGGTTGGCGAGGCCGCAGCGCGGGTCGTTGCGCACGAGCTCGGCAAAGCTCTGGTAGCGCTCGAACAGCACGCCCTTCTCGCCGAAGACGCGCGCGACCTCGGCATAGGGCTGCTTGGCGACCCAGTCCTCGACGAGGCGGTTCAGCGTCTCGCGCGCCTCGAAGCGGTCGCCTTCCTTGCGGAAGTCGAGGCCGCTACGCGCCTCGATGGCGGCGACGTCCTCGGCGATCCCGCATGACTCGACCGCGGCGCGCCATTGCCGTTCGGTCAGGGCCACGATCATCACGCGCTGGCCGTCTGCTGTCGCAAAGTCGCGGCCGAAGGCGCCGTAGAGGTCGTTGCCGACGCGCGGCCGGTCGACGCCGTTGATCTCGACCTCGGCGAGAATGCCGAGATGGCCCAGCATCGCCAGCGCCGAGTCCATGAGCGAAAGGCGCACGAGCTGACCTTTGCCGGTGAGCCGGCGGTGTCGCTCGGCGGCGAGCAGGCCGAAGGCGGCGGAAAGGCCGGTGATGATGTCCCACGCCGGGAGCACGTGGTTGATCGGCTCTTCCGAACCCTCCGGCCCGGTCGCCAGCGGAAAGCCGGCGGCGGCGTTCACCGTGTAGTCGACGGCCGTGGCGCCATCGGGCTGGCCGCGGATCGCCGCCATCACCAGATCCTCGCGCTTGCGCTTGAGCTCCTCGTAGGAGAGCCAGCCTTCCGCCGGGAAGTTGGTGACGAAGAGCCCATGCGCCGCGATCAGGTTCTGGATCAGATCGCGTCCCTCGGGCTTGCGGATGTCGACGGCGATCGAACGTTTGCCCTTGTTGAGGCTCGCCCAGTAGAGGCTGTCGCCCTTCGCCGTTACCGGCCAGCGATGGCGGTCGAGCCCGCCGCCGATCGGATCGAAGCGGATCACCTCGGCGCCGAGCTGCGAGAGCCACATGCCGGCGAGCGGTGCCGCGACGAAGGCCGAGCCCTCGAAGACGCGGAGATCGGAAAGGATACCCGTCATCGCTAGAGCCAGCCTTTGCGGCGGAAGGAGAATGGCAGAACCGCGGACATCACCATGAGCATAAGCGCGAGCACCTGGATCTCCAGGTCGGACTTCGAACCGTCGGTCGCGGACGATGGGACGATGGTTGCTTGACGCTGTTTGTCCCGGTCGTGCACCATTTCGTCACGAATGGTCGCGGCAGGCGGCCTCAGGAACAGGGGACCTCCATGAAGCTAATGCTCGGAATTGCCGCCGCCGTCGCGCTGATCGCCGGATCGGCTGGCGCCCAGACGAAATGGGATCTGCCGGCAGGATACCCGGCCGGCAACTTCCACTCAAAGAACCTCGTGCAGTTCGCCGACGACGTGAAGGCGGCGACCCAGGGCAAGCTGCAGATCACCGTCCATCCTGGCGCGTCGCTCTTCAAGGTGCCCGAGATCAAGCGCGCGGTGCAGACCGGCCAGGCCCAGATCGGCGAGCTCCTGATGGTGGTGCTCGAGAACGAGGATCCCTATTTCGGCATCGACAACGTGCCGTTCCTCGCGACTTCCTTCGCCGAGTCCAAGAAGCTGTGGAGCGTGACCCGCGCGGGCGTCGAGAAGCGCCTGAACGCGCAGGGCATGAGCGTGCTCTACGCCGTCGCCTGGCCGCCGCAGGGCTTCTACTCGCCGAAGCCGCTGGAGAAGATCGAGGATCTCAGGGGGCTCAAGTTCCGCTCCTACGGCGCCTCGGCGGATCGCTTCGGCGAGCTTTCGGGGATGCAGGTGACGACGATCCAGGCCGCCGAGCTGGGCCAGGCCTTCGCCACCGGTCGCGTCAACTCGATGATCTCCTCGGGCGCCACCGGCTACGACACCAAGCTCTGGGAGTTCGTGAAGCACTTCTACGACGTCCAGGCCTGGCTGCCGAAGAACATGATCATCGTGAACCAGGCTGCGTGGTCCGGGCTCGATGCAGCGACGAAGGATGCGGTCACCAAGGCCGCTGCCGCCGCCGAGACGCGCGGCTGGGCGGAGAGCGAGAGGCTGACCAACTTCTATCTCGACGAGTTCCGCAAGAACGGCATGACCGCCGTCGCGCCAAGCCCCACGCTCAAGGACGGCTTCAAGAAGATCGGCGAGGAGCTGGCCAAGGACTGGCTGAAGCGCGCCGGGCCCGACGGGCAGGCGGCGGTCGACGCCTTCCGCAAGGGATAAGCGAGGGGCGCTTCGGGACCAGGGGGGATGCGCCGGTTTCTCGACCGGTTGTATGACGGCAGCGCCTATCTGGCGGGGCTGTTCCTGGTCCTGATCTTCGCTTTCACGCTGCTCGGCGTCGCCGGGGGCCTCTTCGGTTTCTACATCCGCGGGACGGATGCCTATGCCGGCTATTGCATGGCGGCGGCATCCTTCCTCGCGCTCGCGCACACCTTCCGCAAGGGCGAGCATATCCGGGTCACCCTGATCATCCAGCGGCTCGCCGGCCGCCCGCGGCGTTGGGCCGAGCTCGGCTGCCTCGCCGTCGCCGCGCTGCTGGCGGGGCTCTTCGCCGGCTATGCGGCGAAGATGGTGTGGTGGTCCTACGTATTCACCGATGTCTCCGCCTCGAACGACCGGACACCTCTCTGGATCCCGCAGATCGGCATGGCCTTCGGCGCTCTCGTGCTCTTCGTCGCGCTGGCGGATGAGTTCATTCAGATCGCCCGGGGCAAGGATCCGTCCGCGCCCGATGGGACGGCCGGCCCCGCCCACGTCGAGTAGCCGATGGAACAGGTCCTCATCTCCGTCTTCCTGATCGTGGCGCTCCTGATCGTCCTCGCCGGCGGGCTCTGGATCGGCTTCGGCCTGATGGCCACCGGCTGGGTCGCGATGATGCTGTTCACGGCGCGGCCGGCAGGTGATGCGATGGTGACGACGATCTGGGGCGCCTCGTCGAGCTGGACGCTGACCTCGCTGCCGATGTTCATCTGGATGGGCGAGATCCTGTTCCGCACCAAGCTCAGCGAGAACATGTTCCTAGGATTGTCGCCCTGGATGCAGCGCCTGCCCGGCCGGCTGCTTCACACCAACATCGTCGGCTGCACGATCTTCGCCGCGATCTCGGGCTCCTCCGCCGCGACCTGCGCCACGATCGGCAAGATGACGATCCCGGAGCTGCGCAAGCGCGGATATCCGGAGGATAAGATCGTCGGCACGCTCGCCGGCGCCGGCACGCTCGGCCTGCTGATCCCGCCCTCGCTCATCATGATCGTCTACGGCGTCGCGGCCGACCAGTCGATCGCCCAGCTCTTCATCGCCGGCGTGGTCCCGGGCCTCATGCTCTCGGGCATGTTCATGGCCTATATCGCGATCTGGGCCTTGATAAACCCGGACAAGGTGCCCAAAGCCGACCGGATCGTCGGGCTCGGGGAAAAGCTCTACGCCTCCCGCCATCTGATCCCGTCGGTGTTCCTGATCGTGACGGTGCTGGGCTCGATCTATGCCGGGCTGGCCACGGCGACGGAGGCGGCGGCGATGGGCGTGCTGGGCGCCCTCGTCCTGTCGGCGGTCCAGGGCTCCCTGACCCGGCAGACCTTCCTTTCCAGCCTCCTCGGCGCCACCCGGCTCTCCTGCATGATCGCCCTGATCCTGGCGGGGGCGGCCTTCCTGACCCTCGCCATGGGGTATACCGGGCTACCGCGGAAGCTCGCCGAATGGATCAGCTCGCTCGGGCTCCCGCCCTACGCCCTGATCGCCGTCCTCAGCGTCTTCTACATCGTCCTCGGCTGCTTCCTCGACGGCATCTCGATGGTGGTGCTGACCATGGCCGTCGTCCTGCCGATGATCGAGCAGGCCGGGATCGACCTGATCTGGTTCGGCATCTTTGTCGTGCTGGTGGTCGAGATGGCCCAGGTCACGCCCCCCGTGGGCTTCAACCTCTTCGTCCTGCAGGGCATGACCGGGCACCAGATCACCTATGTCGGCCGGGCCGCGCTGCCGCTCTTCCTGCTGATGGTCGTTGCCGTCGTCGTGATCACCATCTGGCCCGAAATCGTCACTTTCCTGCCCAAGAGAATGCTGCGCGGCTGAGTTATTCTGCTAACATCGGCGAAACCGTCGTCGGACGATCAATGGCCGGTCTGGACAAAACCCGGGGGACGCGCCCTACCGGGTGGTCGTTATTCATTCTCGCGACCCTCGTCGCGAGCTTTGCCGTCGCGTCCGCGCAGGACATCAAGTTCTTCCGCCTCGGTACGGGTCCATCGAACGGCACCTCCTATCCCATCGGCGAGATGATCGCCGGCGCGATCTCCAATCCGCCCGGCAGCCGCGAGTGCGAGAAGGGCGGCAGCTGCGGCGTGCCCGGCATGATCGCGGTCGCGCAGTCGACGGCCGGATCGGTCGGCAATGTCGAGGCGATCGGCAAGTCCGGGCTCGACGGCGCCATCGTCCAGGCCGATGTCGCCTTCTGGGCCTATTACGGTGCCGGCATATACACGCCGGGCGGCGCCATCCGCGACCTCCGCGCGGTCGCCAATCTCTATCGCGACTCCATCCATCTCGTGGCGCGTTCCGGTGTCGGCGTCGCCTCCGTCGCCGACCTCAAGGGCAAGCGCGTCGCCATGGGCGAGCCCGGTTCCGGTACGCTGGTCGACGCGCAGCTGATCATCAAGGCGTTCGGTCTCAAGGAGGCCGATATGCGGCCGGCCTACATCAAGACCGAGCAGGCCATCGACCAGATGATCGAGGGCAGGCTCGACGCCCTCTTCCTGGTCGGCATGGCGCCGAGCCGGGAGATCGCCGAGCTTGCCGAGCGCCTGCCGATCGAGGTGATTCCGATCGCCGGGGCGGAGCTTGACGAGCTGCGCAAGACCACGCCCTTCTTCGTCGAGACGGCGATCCCGGGCGGCCTCTACAAGGGCGCGGACAAGCCGACGCCGACCCTCGGCATCGGCGCGCTTCTGGTCGTTTCCTCCCGCCTTTCCGGGGACACCGTCTACGGCATCACGCGCGCTCTCTGGCACAAGAACACACGCGCTGCGCTCGACTCCGGCCATCCGCTCGGCAAGCGCATCCAGCTCGAATCGGCATTGCAGGGCGTTCCGATTCCGCTGCATCCGGGCGCCGAGAAATATTACCGGGAAGCGAAGATGATGGACTGACTTGCCGCCGCGCGGCGCGGCTTGTAGGTAGCCTCGCTCCACCCGCGGAGTCAGCCCCATGACCCTCGATCTCGTTCGCCCGGCCCGGGCCCTCCTTTCCGTTTCCGACAAGAGCGGCCTCGCCGATCTCGGCCGCGCATTGGCCGCGCGTGGCGTCGAGCTTCTCTCGACCGGCGGCACTGCCAAGGCGCTCGCTGATGCGGGCCTCAAGGTGATCGAGGTCGCCGATTACACCGGCTTCCCGGAAATGCTCGACGGGCGGGTGAAGACGCTGCATCCGAAGGTGCATGGAGGGCTGCTCGGGCGCCGCGATCTCGCCGATCACAGGGCCCAGATGGACGCGCATAAGATCCCGCCGATCGATGTCGTCGTCAGCAACCTCTACCCGTTCGAGGCGACGGTCGCGGCCGGTAAGCCCTTCGACGACTGCATCGAGAACATCGACATCGGCGGGCCGTCGATGGTGCGATCGGCGGCGAAGAACCATGACTTTGTCGTCATCCTGACCGATCCGTCCCAATACGCCGGCTTGCTCGCCGAGCTTGAGAGCCATGACGGCGCCACCACGCTCGCCTTCCGCCGACGGCTCGCCGGCGAGGCCTATGCGCGGACCGCGGCTTATGACGCGGCGATCTCGTCGTGGATGGCGGGCGAGCGACAGGAAACCTTTCCCGAGCGTATCGTCGTCGCCGGAAGGCGCGTCGAGGTGCTGCGCTACGGCGAAAACCCGCATCAGGAGGCGGCGTTCTACGCGACATCCGAGCGCCGCCCCGGCGTGGCAACCGCGCGTCAGGTGCAAGGGAAGGAGCTCTCCTACAACAACCTCAACGACACGGACGCGGCGTACGAGCTCGTGGCCGAATTCGAGAAACCGGCGATCGTCGTCGTCAAGCACGCGAACCCCTGCGGCGTCGCCGTCGCCGACACGCTGGCCGAAGCCTATCGGCGGGCCTTCGCCGCTGATCCGGTCAGCGCCTTCGGCGGGATCATCGCCGCCAACCGCCCGCTCGATGCCGAGACCGTCGAGGCGATCGGCAAGCTCTTCGCCGAGGTGATCATTGCGCCCGATGCCGATCCGGCGGCGCGGGGGGCGCTCGAGCGGAAGACGCAGCTTCGCCTGCTGCTGGCGGGCGGCGTCCCCGATCCGCGGGAGCCGGGGCTTCTGGTCAAGTCGCTCGCCGGCGGATTGCTTGTCCAGGGTCGCGACATCGGCCGCACGCTTGCGACCGACGCGAAGGTCGTGACGAAGCGCGCCCCGACGGCGAAGGAGATGGCCGATCTCCTCTTCGCCTTCACGGTCTGCAAGCATGTGAAGTCGAACGCGATCGTGCTGGCGAGGGATGGCCGCACCGTCGGTGTCGGCGCCGGCCAGATGAGCCGCGTCGACTCAGCCCGCCTCGCGGGCATGAAGGCGGCGGAGATGGCGGCCGCGGCCGGCGAGCCGACGAGCCGGGCGATCGGTTCCGTCGTCGGTTCGGATGCGTTTTTTCCCTTCGCCGACGGCCTGATCGCCTGCGCCGAGTCAGGTGCGACCGCGGTGATCCAGCCCGGCGGCTCCAAGCGCGATGACGAGATCATCGCCGCCGCCGACGAGCGCAACCTCGCCATGGTCTTCACCGGCAAGCGCCACTTCCGGCATTAGCCGCGCGCCTTCGCCTTCAGCGCGTGGGCGACGACTTTCCGCATCACCGAGGGGAGCGCCTCGACGCCGAGGCGCTCGATCGCGATCCAGTAGCCTTCGACCAGGCGCGGATCGGGAATGCGCGATGCGGCCACGGTCAGCTCCAGATGAAAATGCGTGAAGGTGTGACGGACCAGGCCCGGCAGTGTCCGCCACGCCGCCGGGGCAGGGGCGAGTGCCATCATCTCGTCGACCGGGTAGGCATGTCCGCGCCAGTCGGTGGTCGGCAGCTCGGTCATGCCGCCGAGCAATCCCTTCTCCGGACGCTTCCTCAGGAGCACCGCGCCATCGGCCCGCGTGGCGAAGAAGACGACGCCGTGACGCGTCGGGCGTTCGGGCTTGGCGTCGCGGGCCGGGAGATCTTCGGCGATGCCGCGGGCGCGTGCCCGACAGGGCTCGGCGAGAGGGCAGAGGATGCAGCGCGGCTTCGCCGGCGTGCAGACCGTGGCGCCGAGATCCATCATCGCCTGCGCGAAATCGCCGGCGCGCGATGGGGGCGTCAGGCCGCGCGCGATCTCGGCCAGCCGCCGCTTGGCACGCGGCAAAGGTTCCTCCACCGCGAATAATCGCGCGACCACGCGCTCGACATTGCCGTCGACCGGCATCGCCGCGCGGTCGAAGACGATCGCTGCGATCGCCGCCGCGGTGTAGGCGCCGATGCCGGGCAGGCCGAGCAGCTCGTCTTCGCTCGACGGAAACGCGCCGCCCTTCGCCGCGACGGCGCGGGCACAGGCGTGGAGATTGCGGGCACGCGCGTAGTAGCCGAGCCCGGCCCAGGCGCGCAGCACATCCTCGAGCTCGGCCGCGGCAAGGTCGCCGACCGTCGGCCATCGCTTGAGGAAGTCTTCGAAATACGGGCGGACGGTCTTCACCGTCGTCTGCTGCAGCATGATCTCGCTTAGCCAGACGCTATAGGGATCCGCGGTCTCGCCCGGCAGGGCGCGCCAGGGCAGGTCGCGCCGGTGACGGTCGTACCAGGCGAGCAGCGCATCGTGGATCGCGGTCGGGTCCATCGCCGCGCTAATATAGAGGCATGAGCCAGGAAGACGCCCCACGACGCGGCGGCATGCGGGCCGTCGGCGCGGCGCTGCCGTCGGTGACCAAGGGCGCCATGGCCAAGCGCGGCTTCGCCGAGGCCAGGATTCTGCTCGACTGGCGCACGATCGTCGGCGAGACGCTGGCGCGCCACACCGTGCCGGAACGCCTCGCTCGCCCGCGCGGCGAGGGCGGCGGCGTGCTCCATATCCGGGTCGCCGGTGCTTTCGCGCTGGAGCTGCAGCACCTCGAGCCGATCGTCATCGAACGCATCAATGCGCATTTCGGACATGCCGCGGTGGCCCGGCTCAAGATGACGCAGGGACTGACTGCGCCGACCGTTACACCCAGGCGACGCCGGCGACAGCTGGGTGCCGCCGCCGAAGCTGAGCTTTCCCGGTCTGTCGAAAGAATCGGAGACTCCCGACTCAAGGAGGCACTGGCCCGATTGGGTCGTGCGATTCTGACAGAAGAGCCAGAGGCTTAACGCGCCGGTTGCCGGCTTCGCGAGGCGGGTCCTATAGTGCCGGCCCGCCGCAAGGCCATGGAATTCAGAGGGGTTTTTCGACTTGTTACGCAGGTCTTTCCTCGCCGCCGCAGCCGGCCTCGTCGCTGCTCCGAGACTCGCTTTCGCTCAGGAGATTTCCCTGGAGAAGGCGATGGCGGAGCGCTTCCTCGGCAAGGCCGATGCACCGATCACGATCATCGAGTACGCCTCGCTCACCTGCCCGCATTGCGCGCGTTTCCACAAGGAGACGCTGCCCAAGCTGAAGACCAGCTTCATCGATGCCGGCAAGGTGAAGCTGATCTACCGCGATTTCCCCTTCGACGGCCTCGCCCTCCGCGCTGCGGCGATGGCGCGGTGTGCCGCGTCCGAGCGCTATTTCGCGGTGATCGAGACGCTGTTCGCGCAGCAGGAGAACTGGTCTCGCGCCCGCGATCCCCTGGCGGCGATCGCCAACATCGGCAAGCTCGCCGGCATGAGCCAGGCCTTGATCGATGCCTGCTTCAAGGATACGAGGCTGATGGACGCCGTCGCTCAGATCCGCCTCGACGGCGAGAAGACGCATGGCGTCAGCTCGACCCCGACCTTCATCATCGGCGACAAGAAGATCAGCGGCGCCGAGCCGTTCGAGACCTTCGACAAGCTGCTGAAGTCCCTGCCGGGCGGCGCGTGATCGCTCCCGTTCTCTCGTTTAAGGCCTAAATCATTGCAGTTCGTCAGCCTCCGGCTTTCCGGCTTCAAATCCTTCGTCGACCAGACCGACGTGCCGATCGAGTCCGGCTTGACCGGCGTCGTCGGCCCCAACGGGTGCGGCAAGTCCAACCTCGTCGAAGCCCTCAAATGGGTGATGGGCGAGACCTCGGCGCGCCAGATGCGCGGCGACGAGATGGACGACGTGATCTTCAAGGGCACGGCGTCGCGTCCGACGCGCAACCTGGCCGAGGTCGGGCTCCTGCTCGACAATCAGTCGAAGAAGGCGCCGGCGCTCTTCAACGACGCCGATCAGCTCGAGATCAGCAGGCGCATCGAGCGCGGCCACGGCTCGGTCTACCGCGTCAACGGCAAGGAAGTCCGCGCCCGCGACGTGCAGACGTTGTTCGCCGATGCCGCCACCGGCGCGCATTCGGCGGCCCTGGTGAGCCAAGGTCGCATCACGCAGCTCGTGAATGCGAAGCCGGCCGATCGCCGGCTCCTGCTCGAAGAAGCCGCCGGTATCTCGGGCCTGCATTCGCGCCGGCATGAGGCCGAGCTTCGCCTTCGGGCCGCCGAGCAGAACCTGGCGCGGCTCGAGGACGTGCTGATCGCCCTCGATGGCCAGCTCCACGGTCTTAAGCGCCAGGCGCGCCAGGCGAGCCGTTACCGGAACATCGGCACGCAGCTCCGCAAGATCGAAGCCCAGCTCGCGCATGTGCGCTGGCTCAAGGTCACGCTGCTCAAGCAGGCGGCCGAGCACGCGCTGGCCGAAGCCGACCGCTCCGTCGGCGAACTCACCGGCGTCGCCGCCGAGGCTTCGAGGCGCCAGGTGGACATCGCCGCCAGCCTGCCGCCGCTCCGCCACGCCGAGGCCGAGACGATCCAGCACCTCGACCAGATGCGCCGCGCCGAGGCCGAGATCGCCGCGGAGGAGAAGCGCGTCGCCGAGGCGCGCCAGGAAGCGCAGAACCGCCGCACCGAGATCGCGACCGATATCGGCCGCGAGCAGGCGCTGGCCGATGACGCCCGCGTCAATCTCGGCCGTCTCGACGAGCACCGCACCGCGCTCGAAGCCGAGCGCGCCGGCGAGGCCGACGCGCGTATCGAGGCCGAGGCGCGGCTGCAGGATGCTGCCGCGGTCAGCGAGGCCGGCGAGGCTTTCGTCGCCGAGCGCTCGCAGATCCTCGCCAACAACGAGGCGCGCCAGGCGCAGCTCGCGCGCCAGTCGCGCGACCTGGAGCATCGCCTCAGCCGCATTGCTACCGAGACTGCCGAGGTCGCGGCCGAGAAGGCGCGCCTCGAGGAAGAGGCAGGCAGCGAGCGTCAGCTCACGCTCGCCCTCGACACCGTCCAGGAAGCCGAGGCCCGGGCCGAGTCCGACCGCGTCGCCGCCGAGCGCGCCGAGGAGCAGCACCAGACCGCCACGGCCGAGGAGGCGCGCCGGCGCGAGGCCCTTCAGACGATCGAAGCCGCGCTCGCCCGCATCAACGCCGAGATGTCGGCGCTTTCGGAGTTGCTCGCTTCCGGCTCGTCCGGCGACCTGCCGCCGGCCGTCGATGCGCTTCAGGTCGATCCCGGCTACGAGGCGGCGCTCGGTGCCGCGCTCGGCGACGATCTGACGGCGCCGATCGCAGCCGAGGGGCCGGTCCGTTGGACCGACATGCCGCCGGTCGAGGGCGCGCCGGCCTTGCCGGATGGCGTCGTGCCGCTTGCCGTGCATGTGCGGGCGCCGACGGCACTCGCCCGCCGCCTGGCGCAGATCGGCATCGTCGCCGATGTTGCGGAGGCGGAGAGGTTGCTGCCGCTTCTCAAGGTCGGCCAGCGTCTGGTCGGCCGCGACGGCGGCCTCTGGCGCTGGGACGGCTTCCTGGTGGCGCCGGGTGCGCCGACCGCGGCGGCGGTGCGCCTTAGGCAGCGCAATCGTCTGACCGAGCTTCAGTCCGAGCGCGCGCGCATCGATGGCGAACGCTCGGAAGCGACCGGCATGCTCATGGCCGCGCGGAGCGCGGCGGAAGCCGCGACCCGGCACGACCGCGAAGCGCGCGAATCCGCGCGGCAGAGCCTCGCCCGCGTCGCCGATTCCCGCCGCGCGGAAGCGGCACTGCGCCAGAAGCTCGCTGCCGTGACGGCGCGTCTTTCGGCCCTCGAAGAGCGCTCGCAGCGCCTCGTCGCCGACCGGATCGAGAGCGAAACGACGCTCGAGAACGCGCAGCTGGAGCTGAGCCATCTCGGCGATCTCGACATCGCCCGCCAAGCACTGGCGCAGCGCCGGGTCGAGGTGGCCGAAGCCCGCGCCCGCCTGATCGAAGCGCGGGGCGACCGCGACCGCCTGGTCTCCGAGATCGAAGCCCGGCGCCGCCGGCTGGAGCAGATCGGCCTTGAGCGCCAGTCCTGGGAGCAGCGCGTCACCGGCGCCCAGGCGCGGGTATCCGCGCTCGAGGAACGCGCCCGTGCCGTCGATGCCGATCTCGAGCGGCTGGCCTCGCGGCCGGAGGAGCTCCGGGAGCTCCGCGCTCGCGCGCTCGACGACATCCAGGCGGCGGAAGCGGCAAGGCGCGAAGCCGGCGACCGCGTCATCTCCGCCGAGACCGCGCTGGCCGAGGCCGACCGTCACCTGAAGCAGGCCGAGCGCGACCTTGCCGAGAAGCGCGAGATGCGCGTCCGCGCCGAGGGTGCGGTCGCCCAGGCCGAGGACACGGTCCAGCGCCTCGTGCAGCTCATCCGCGAGAAGCTCGAATGCGAGCCCGACCAGGTGCTCGAGCAGGCCGAGCTTGCGGAAGGCGAGAGCCCGGAGGCCGAGGAGCAGCTGGTCCACAAGGAGCAGCGGCTCGTGCGCGAGCGCGAGCAGATCGGCCCGGTCAACCTCCGCGCCGAGGAGGAGATGCGCGAGCTCGACGAGCAGATCGCCGGCCTCAAGAACGAGCGCGGCGACCTCGTCCAGGCGATCGCGCGGCTTCGCCACGGCATCGGCGAGCTGAACCGCGAGGGCCGCGAGCGGCTGCTCGCCTCCTTCGACAAGGTCAACGCGCATTTCAGCGACCTGTTCACCCGCCTCTTCGGCGGCGGCCGCGCCTTCCTCAAGCTGACCGATTCCGAGGATCCGCTCGATGCCGGGCTCGAGATCATGGCTAGCCCGCCGGGAACGAAGCTGCAGGTGCTGTCGCTGATGTCGGGCGGCGAGACGACGCTGACGGCGCTATCGCTGCTGTTCGCGGTCTTCCTCACCAACCCGGCGCCGATCTGCGTGCTGGACGAGGCTGACGCCGCGCTCGACGATTCCAATGTCGACCGCTTCTGCACGCTGCTCGAGGACATCGCCAAGGAAACCGGCACCCGGTTCATCGTCATCACGCACCACCGCATGACGATGTCGCGCATGGACCGCCTTTACGGCGTCACCATGATGGAGCGCGGCATCTCGCAGCTGGTCGCCGTCGACCTGCGCGAGGCGGAGCGCCTGACGAGGGCCTAATAGATCCGGTAGTAGCAGGACTGCCGAACTACTCCACCGCCGTTGTCACCCGTACTCGCCGCGGTATATTGTCCCGTGAAGGTCACGTCCCCAGGCGTGGTGTAGGAGGCCGCCAAGCGGCCCGCCTCCGCCAGACTCGTGGCGGTCGCTACGGCGGGCCGCTCGCCGGCCTCTTACACCACGCCTGGGGAGTACGTCATGCCAAGCTGACGAGTGCCTATGAGTGAAAGTCTCATCCGGCTAGAGCCGTAGCGGGCAGGCCGGGACCGAGTCTTGCGGGCGTCG
>Ga0194121_10004936_pt1 | contig 18925 bp, 11 predicted proteins | sample TA2MahCa50mmetaG_FD_148609 | JGI IMG/M metagenome (GOLD analysis project Ga0194121, IMG submission 148609) | Freshwater microbial communities from Lake Tanganyika, Tanzania - TA2015020 Mahale Deep Cast 50m | ecosystem: Environmental > Aquatic > Freshwater > Lake | place: Tanzania: Lake...
TATCGTCCGACCCCTTTGCTGGAGTGTGGGATTGCTTGTTTGGGCTTATTTCACAAAACTTCTCAAAAGACGTAAAAAACTCGTTCTAATCAGTCTGCTGATCTTGTTTCTAGCATCCAATAAGGTTTTTGTAAATGAAATCACCCGGGCTTGGGAGTTTGAGCCCAACAAAGGGGCTAAAATCCCGGAAACTGCCGTTATTTTGGGTGGCTACACCGGATTTGATACCCACCGAAACCGCGTGCAGATGAGCGATGCCGCCGATCGCCTGTATTCTGTGGTGAATCTGTATCTACAAAAAAAAATCAAGCGCATCATTCTTTCAGGTGGATACGTAACAGGGCGCTCTAAACCCGAAGCCGATTATGTGTTTTCCATATTGATAAGCTACGGCATCCCCGATTCGGTCATCATCAAGGAAAGTAAATCCAGAAACACGCATGAGAATGCGCTTAATACTGCTAAAATATTGAAAGATAAGCAAATTGAGGGCCCTGTTTTACTGGTTACTTCATCCTTCCATATGCGCAGGGCTTTGGGCACTTTCACCAAAGCGGGTATTCCCGTGCAGCCATATCCTGTTCATTTTATCAGCGATTACGGGCGCGGTTATTCTCTCCCCGATTTCTTCATACCCAGCAGTGAGGTACTCTTCCGTTTTGATGCCATTACAAAGGAGTGGGTGGGCTACATGGCCTACGCCATTGCCGGGAAACTCTGATTAAAACTTCTGGTAGATAAACGGAATGGGCTCCATTCCGGATATCTGGTAGGCTAGAAAAATGGCGAGCACCAGCAAAAAGGCATGGGTTAACCACCCCGAGCGGATAAAGGCCTGCTGCATTTTGAGATATAGTTTTCCTGCGGTCCATTGCCACAGAAGCACACCGCACATTACTCCAAATACACCCCAAAAATCACGAAGCCAGTTGCCAAGCACTGACCAGTCTCTGTCTGTGAAAATATGCGACAGCATGCCTGTGGCGATTTCCATGTCTCCGAGTCGGAAAAAGATCCCGCTGAACGCAAGAAATAAAAAGGTAAGTGCCACAGAAATTGGATGATAGATCCATTTTGGAATCCACTTTTTTATTTTATCGCGAAAATTCGATGAAGCAATATCCCACGACAAAGCCAGGCCATGTAATGCGCCCCAGAATGTATAATTTAGTGAAGTGCCATGCCAGAATCCGCTGATGATAAACGTAACCATCACGGCCAGCACAGTTCCCCATTTTTTCCAGCCTCGTAAGGTAAATGAAAGCGGAAAGAACAGGTATTCATTCAGCCATTTGCTCAGGCTCATGTGCCATCGGCGCCAGTATTCGGTAATGTTGGCGGATGCATAAGGGAAATTGAAATTTTCAGACAGCCTGAAACCCAGCAACAAAGCCATTCCAAGCATCATGTCTGTATATCCGCTGAAGTCGAGAAAAACCACCAGTGCCTGTCCGATAGCAGCGAACAAATTCTCCATGCCTGTAGACAGGTGAGGGTTGTCAAAAACGGGTTGAGTAAAATTAGCGGTTATGTAGGCGGCCAGCGCGTATTTCTTGATAATTCCCGAAATCAGATAGAAAAAGGCTTCCCCTGAAGGAACTTCTTTGGCGGAAAAACCTTTCTGCAGTTCAGGCAGAAAATCACGGGCAGGGGAAATGGGACCCTGTAGCATGAGCGGAAAAAAACTCAGGTAGGTAAAGTAACGAAACCAGTTGTTTTCTGGTGTTTCAATGTTTTCATGGTATACATCCAGTACATATCCCAGCGAACGGAACACGTAAAAGGAAACGCCTATGGTGGCCGGCCAGAAAGGAATGTCACGGAATCCAAACCACTGGCTGAAATGCCTGAAAGTCAATATCAGCAGTATGTTCAGAAGTATGCTAATCCACAGAAAAAAGCGTTTTTTATTTTCTGACCGTGAACAAAAAATTCCTTTTGCAAGAAAAAAATCGGCTACACTAAGGGTGAGTAAAATGCCGATGCCAAAACCGCTTAACAAATAATAAAAAACGGCATTGAATGTGAAGATGAGAGCGGTTCTGATTCCAGGTCTGCCTGCAAGCGGAACATACAGGCTGTAAAAAATAACAAAAACCAGGATAAACAGCGATGAATTGAAAGCCATTATTTTACACGAATGATTTGACCTGCTCGGATATTATGACTTCTCATCTTATTCAACTTCATGATGGCCGAGGTGCTGGTTCCGTATTTCTTGGAAATGGAGAAAAGGGTTTCACCTGATTTAATTTTATGATATGCAGCCTTTGGTGCTGCAGGCCGGGGATTTTGAACGGGTGCCGATGGTTTCTTGTTTACAGGCGGTTTGGGTACAATCGTTGGTACAGTTACCGGTGGGGTGATTTCTGAAGAATCTGTTTCAGTTTCCGGGGCAGGCGGAATGACTTTCACCGGTGCAGGAACCTGAACTTTGATGGGGGCATAAATTTTTAGAATTTGACCTATTCTCAGATATTTGCTTCTAAGCCGGTTCCATTTTTTAATCTGGTAAGCACTGACGCCGTACCACGCAGCAACCGACCAGATGGTTTGCCCGCGCAACACACGGTGGTAAACCCACAAATAGCGTATTTGGGTCTGGGTGGCAGCAACATCTTTCTTGGATGTATCAATCAGCGGAGTTCTTAATGAGTCAACATTGTAAAGCAAAGCTTTGGCCGTGTCATTGTGTTTTAGCCAGTATGCCGTTCTTTCATAGCTCTCGGCCATCAGCTGTCCTTTTAGCAGATAACCACTGTGGGTAAGGTGTACCATATCCCATTTTGTCAGGGCACTGTGGCTCCAGCGCATCATTGAAAACCGACCACCGGAAACCCAATACCAGTCGTAGAAAAGACATTGATGCTGTTGCGAAAATTCTCTGATGATATCGGAAAACACCATGCAGTCCGGTAAACTGTAGCCTCCGCGGTAAATATCCTGAGAACATCCCAGAATGATAGCGGTTTGCGGGTTAGCGCTTCGTATGATATTTACAATTTTCAGCAGGTTGTTGCTAAAAACATCTCTGTTAATCTTTCCGCGGTAAAAGTCATTGGCACCGAGGTCGATAACAACGGCATCTGGTTTAATTAATTCCAGTTGTTCTTTCATCAGATTTTGTCTGAGAAGAGAATAATGTCCGGCTCCGTTGATACCCACGCTGTGAAACAACACCCCTGCATCTTCCGGGGTTTCTATACTGATACCGTAAATTTCAAATACGGACTGAGCGGTGTCAGTTTTTTTTAGGGTAAAAACAAAATCACTGCTTACCGACGGCATATCCACCGTAAGTAAAGTGGTATTGTCGTTAAGTTCAGGGTTGAAAACATCCACAAATACCTGACTATTTCCCGATCGGAGTGCAAAATCATAACTATGAGCATCTCTTTTCAGAAGGATACGTATTCGTTTGTGTTCCGGTTGAACTGTTCCATTAAAACTCAGCCTGAATGCAGCATTGCTGTCGTTTGTTCTTGCAGTTACGCCGCTAAGACCCAAGGGGAGTGAAGGGCTCGCTTCAATATTCTTGGAATTCAACCATCGCCCGGTGTGTGTAGTAACATAATCTACCGCAGCATGCGTTCTGGCGGTAGAATATGGAAAAACCAGGCCCCGTCCGGCATTGCCATAAGTGAGCTGAAGCCGAGAACGAAGCTCACCCGTAAAATCATCTGTCTGGACATGGGAATCGCCTATGTATAAAATATTTACTCTTTTGTTTTTAGCGTTGCTGAGCTTTGCAAAAAAAGGATCGGCCAGATTTCTGTCGCTAAACTGAAGACTGTTGAATTCTGTGTGCAGAAAAGGGTAGGGGGTATAGCGGTTCTCTGGCCAGATGGGAAGAGTCTGCTGGGCTTTCAGCTGCAGACTCATAAGAATAATCGATATGTATAATAACTTACTAATGACTTCGTGTATGGTTTATCTGGTAAATTTCATAAGACTTCATCAATTCGCGGTTAAGGGTCTGGACAAAAAACTTTTGGCCGTATGCGCTCAGATGACCATCAGCACTGGCTTTGCCTTGTGTTACCCAGCCACCAATACCTCCGTTTGCCTGCATTAGAGCATACATGTCAAAAAAAGCACAACCGGCTTTTTCTGCCGCTTTTCCCATCTCGGCCGCCAGTGCCGCCGCATAAGGGTAGGGTTCTGTTTTTTCATCAATAACCCTTCCCATATCTCCGCCGCTGATAACAAGGATACTCACATCAGGCAGTGCCTTACGGAACTTAACAAACAATTTATAAAATTCATTGCCTACATGGGCTGCATGGGCTTCACTTTTAAGATAAGGAATAGCATTGTTGCCATAATGAAAAACAATCATTCGGGTATTTAGGAGAAACGCATTTTGTTGCAACACGCTGTTGCTAATGTTGATAAGCCCGCCTCCACCGTGACCTCTGATACCGCAATTGTCAATCTGCAATCCCTTCTTGTCTTCCAGCAAATAGCCGTAAAAAGAAGTCGCGGTTTCAGGATATTCAATTTTTAGTTCCCTGCATCTGCCGTCATAAATAAGGGTTTTTAAACCAGTCAGCACAATTTCTTTTCGTGCTTGTTTATCTGCAGTAACACTTACCACCATCTTTTCAGCCTTGTCATGCAAAAGGTATACCTTAGTAAACTGCAGGCCTGGTAAAACTTTAAACGATGATTGTGCGCCGGTAGAATCGCTTGTTTTGATGCGGTACTTTATGCCATTAAATCCAAAGCCCGTTATTTTACTATGGTTGAAAACATTGTATTTGACAAATCCTCGGCAGTCTGTTTCAAGAAATCGGTAACTGGCCACATCATTCAGTGGAACCAGTCCCTGTCCACTTCCGCCAAAATTCTTTTGAAGTAAAAGTCTCAAATCCTGTGTAATTCGGTCTCCTTCTATTTGCGAATCTCCATAATACCATATGTGAATCAGTGAATCAGCCGTAGTTTGAAGGGCCCCGAAGAAACCATCCAGTGGGGTATTTCCATTTATCGATGCATTGTTCAGAAACGCAATTTTTTTATGCAGGGTATCTATACGTCCGCGTTCTTCCGCCGTAAGGTTTTTTAGAATAACAGAATCGGGCTTTACAATAGCTTTTTTGGTTTTTATTGTTTGCCGACTACTTTTATTAGCCGGTAACAGCTGATGCGTTTGCGTAAATCTTAAGCCTTTCTCGGTTAGCCATTTTTCCCAAACCGGATCACTGAATGCCCATATCACAATTGACAGCATTATAGCAGTGGTGACGATGGTCAGCAACGGTCTGTTATGATTAATCTTGCTCAAACCGACTGTTTTTTCTCCAGTATCAGTTTCACCAGATCCCCTGTATTCTTCATGATTATCAGTTCCTTAAGCTTAAACCGGATACCAAAATGCGATTCAACTGCGGCAATCATGGTAAGATGGGTCAAGGAGTCCCATTTTTCCACCTGTTCAGCTGTTAATTCATCGGTTATTTCTATATTTCCGCAGTGGAATACACTGTCAAAGATATTACCGAGCTGCAGGCGAATTTCGCAAGTTTCCATATCAAAGGGGTTTTACCAGAGAAACACGGGTATTGTGTGCCAACAAAGTTAAAATTTCAGGCCGTGCAGAGGTTATCTGTTCCCTAAGTAGAAATCCACATTTTGTGTATGAATGCAGAGCAGACTCGTTGTTGCCCAGCAATTGTATTTCTGCCGTTTTAGGGGGTGCAGGTGATGTTGAAGCTTCTTTGATGCAGTGTTCTATTAGTTTTGAGGCCAGACCAAGGCCGCGAAATTCACTTTTGGTGTAGATGCATTCCAGTTGCATTGCCGTTTGAATGCGAGGCAATTGCAGGGTTTTTAGCCATTCTAGTTTTTGGGCTGCTTGCTTCCACTTTTCCTTTAATATCCATGACATGGCTTGGGCTTTTAGCAGCCCGCTACCCATTCCGGCATTACCCTCAATCCAGTTATTAAGGCAGGCAGCCGGCTGCCCGTTTACCTCAAGAATGGTAAATCCGGGTAAAAACCATTCCTGGCCTTCAATATCTTCTTCCATTATCGCATGTATCAGTGATATTGTTTCTTCCCTTGAAATATTAAACAGAGCTGTATAGGGAAGAACAGTTCCGCCTGAAAGTTCGGCTTGTATTATACCGTCGGTAATAAAGTCAATATCAGCGTCAACGGCTTTGCGAAAGGTTATTATCATGATAAATGCTGGCTTTCCGCCAACAGTTTAAGTGCTTTGCGGTCTATTTTACCATTTGCATTCAGGGGTATTTCCTCTACGCCAAAGATGCGATGTGGTCTCATGTAAAGGGGGAGCAGCGGTTTTAGCGCTTCCTGAAATTGTGATTCAATTATACCGGTTCGTTTAATGAACAGAGCAAGGAACCATGTATCTGCAAACTGATATCCGACGGCTATGGCCTGACAATGCGGCAAAATGCGGGATGCCGCAATTTCCAGTTCTGAAAGTTCAATACGGTATCCCTGTATTTTTACCTGATCGTCTTTTCTGCCGACATAATAATAATTTCCACTTCTGTCTTTAAAGGCTATATCGCCGGTTCTGTAATAGCGTATTTGATTGAAATCAAAAAATTTAAGCTCATTTTGTTCGGCATTGCGCAAATAACCTGGCGTAATTTGACCGCCACTCAGGCACAATTCACCTTCAACCTTTTGTTCAGTAACAACCATTCCCGTTTCATCCAGAAGTAAAAATCCTATTCCTTGCATGGGTTTGCCAATGCCTACTACTCCGATGTGATGCGGTATTTTTCCGGGATTGCAGGTTGCTGAACTGCAGTATATGGTAGCTTCTGTTGGTCCGTATACATTGTCAATTCTGGCATTGGGCACGCATGGCATCCATTTCTCAAGTATGTCTTTTTTCAGTGCCTCGCCGCAAAATTGGGAAACGCGTAATTCCGGCAGGTAAATGTCTTCCAGGTAGGGCAACAATAGGCCTATGACGGAAGGTACCATCAAGCTGATGGTGATGCGGTTTTCTTGCAGCACTTGATATAGCGCGAGCGTTTTGATCATCCCTGTTGGCAGGGTGTGGAAACTTCCGCCGCAAATTAGCGGCTTTGTAAAACACACCACAGAAAGATCAAATGTCAGATCAAACATCTGCAGAAATCGGTCTTCCACGCCAGGGTTATAACCCAGCGTATCAAATCCACTTAAAAATGCTTGCAGATTTCCGAAAGTAATGGGAACTCCCTTGGGTTTGCCTGTTGTTCCTGAGGTAAACAAGAGATAAGCCGTTTTATCTTCAGGCGGAAAAACATGAAAGCAGTCAGCCACCGGCAAAGTTGTACTATTGACAAACTCTAGCAGAGAAAAATGGGTTTTAAGCAAATCAATTTCCTCAGTCTCTGCGGCATAAAACACGGAACCAATTTCTGCAATCTTTATGATGTCCGAAATTCTTTCGGCCGGATAGTTTGATGGAATAGGTACGTAGGATTTTCCTGTAAGCCAAGAAGCGATTATAGTTGCGTAGGTTTCAGGTGCATTTTGGGTTATAACGCCAATATTCACGCTACCCGTGCGCTGTATTTTCCCCTGAATAGCACCTGTAAGAGAATGCAATTCCTGATAAGAATACCTGGTGTCCTCAATTACGCAGGCAGTTCGTTCACCACCCTGTTGAAGGTTCTTGAAAATGGCATGCAGAAACGAAATGCTCATGCATCCAACATTTTACGCACCTGTTCGTTGGTTTTTCTGGGATCGGCCTTTCCTTTACTTACTTTCATTACTTCGCCAACAAACAATCCCAGCAATCCGGTTTTGCCGTTTTTATATGCCTGAACCTTTTCGGGAAATCTTGACAAAACTTCTGCGATGAGCGTTTCAATAGTGTCTGTATCGGCATCCTGGGCGAGATTTAGTTTTTCAATCAATTCCGCCGCCGTTGATGCAGGTTTCTGAAGCATGGCAGGGAAGAGGTGCTGAACTGCAGCGCTATGAGAAATGACATTGCGGTCAATCACTGCAATAATTTCAGCAATCTTTTCAGGTTGAAGCGGAAATAATTCCATTCCCATGGCATTCTCATTTAGATAGCCTTTAATAGCCACGTTTACCCAGTTGGCCGCCGATTTATAGTTGGAAGTGCACTGAACCAATCGGTTAAAATAAAGTGCGGTGGTCTTATCGTCTGTCAAAACCGCAGCGTCGTATTCTGAGAGTCCCAGTTCGGTATTAAACCGCTTGAAAAGGGTTTCGGGCAATTCAGGCATTTTGTGCCGCACTGCTTCAATGTCTTGGTCGGTTAGGGTAAGTGGCGGTAGGTCAGGCTCCGGAAAATAGCGGTAATCATTTACCAGTTCTTTTTTTCGCATACTGAAAGTATTGCCGGTCAAACCATTGAAACCGCGGGTTTCACCTACTACAGTTCTGCCGTTATTCAGCAATTCGGTCTGCCTTTTAATCTCAAAATCAATGGCACGTTTCACATTGCTGATGGAGTTCATGTTTTTTACCTCCACCTTGGTGCCAAAGGGTGTGGTTCCTTTCGGACGAATGGAAATATTGGCATCGCAACGCAGACTGCCTTCTTCCATATTTCCGTCGCAAATGTCCAGATATCTTACCAGACGGCGTATTTCTGTTACCAATGCATAAGCCTCATCACCCTTACGGATGTCGGGCTCAGTCACTACTTCTATCAGGGGAGTTCCGGCGCGGTTGTAATCGATCAATGAATCCGTAAGATCTTGGTCATGCATACTTTTACCCGTATCTTCCTCCATGTGGATGCGGATAAGACGTACTTTCTTGGGTCCGCCTGTTTTAGGTTTGATATTGACGAAACCGCCGGTGCAAAGTGGTGTGTCGAACTGTGTAATCTGATAACCCTTGGGCAAATCCGCATAAAAATAATTTTTACGGGCATATCTGTTTATGCGGGTAATGTCGCATTGAAGAGCAAGGCCCATTTTCATGGCCAGCTCGATGGCATGTCTGTTGTGTTTGGGCAAGGTGCCCGGATGTGCTAAACTTACAGGACTGACCTGGGTGTTGGGCATCTGACCAAAGGCCGTGCTGTCTGCAGAAAAAGCTTTGCTGCCGGTAAGTAGCTGTATGTGTATTTCCAGTCCTATTAAGGCTTCAAATTTCGTGCTCATTGCCCTTGATGATTACCCTGCAAATATACATGTACGATTTGGTATTGGGTGGATCGGGAAAAAAGAAGAGCCCCGTTTCCGGGGCTCTTTGGAGCGAGAAACGAGACTCGAACTCGCGACCCTCACCTTGGCAAGGTGATGCTCTACCAACTGAGCTATTCTCGCTTTTACAAAGACCTTTCGATCAATGTGAGTTCAAAATTAACAAATCTGGAGGCTAAAATCAACCCCGATTGATTAATTTTTAAAAGCAGTCCTGTAAGCCGGGTTCTGTATCTGTTTTCGTTGCCGAAAACAGACCCTTACCATTTATCTGGGACCTGCTTCACGGCAGGTCTCAATCAACCTACCCTCCCTGCCATCACTGCCTAAGCAGCAAACCGAAGCGGGCAGCTCCTGTTGCAGGGTTTATTTGGTCTTTCAACCCGTAAGGTTTATCCCAATCCCGTTTCACAACGAGACGAGTGGGCTCTTACCCCGCTTTTTCACCCTTATCCCGGCTTAGCCGAGACGGTACAGTTTCTGTGATACTCTCTGTCGCAATACGGTTGCCCAAATTGCGCCTTCCTGTTAGGAAGTACGGCGCCCTGTGTTGCCCGGACTTTCCTCACCGGGTTACCCCGGCGCGGTAAGGCAGACTGCTGCAAGCAAAGTTAAGGCAGATTAAACAAAAAAGGCCTTTGTTGAGGCCTTTTTTTTGTGAATTGTGAATTCTAATTAACGTCTTTGTTTTGTTTTTTTGTCAATACCGCTGCTGGGGAGGTTGTTGTATTTATCCTTACTGTTACCCACCGGCGATCCTATTCTGATCATGGCACAACGGAAACCTATAGTGCTTGTACTTTGTTTTTCATCTAGAAAACGGCGTGTGCCTGGGGATGCCCAGTAAACCTTGTCATTCCAGCTTGCGCCTTTAAATATGCGGGCTTTGTTGTTTACCAGTGAGGTAACTCCGTATTCATAAATCATTTCTCCATTGTTGTAGTTGTCTTCATCCTTGAAACCAATGTTGTCAGCTTTGCGGTAGTTGCGACGATTTACGTTGTCAGATTCGGTTACATCGCGAAATTTAAGTCGTCCTAAGCTGTCTTTTTCTTCAATGGCGCCATACTGGTCCATAACCAGTGTTTTGTATACGTTACCACGGAAAGGCATGAAGGCATCCATATCTTCCATTGAGAGAGGGCGATATACATCCATCACCCATTCACTCACATTGGCTGACATATTATACAGGCCATAAGCATTGGGCCAGTAGCTGTAAACAGGCGTTGTGATGAAACCAGCATCGTTAAGGGGACCACCGGCCACACCACCGAAATCACCTTTACCGCGCATGGCATTCATACGAATCTTGCCACGATCAGTTTCGTTACCTTCTTTTATACGGATGGTATAGTCATCCCATGAGTATACACGTTTTTGATCAATGTTTTCAAATTGGGTGTTACCAATATTGGCTTGAGCCGCAAATTCCCATTCAGCTTCTGTTGGCAGTCTGTAGTCGGGCAGTAGGATACCGTCTTCCATATTAACTTTGTAGCGCTTGCGGTCCTTCCTTTTCATTTTGCTGTAATCCTTCAAAGGCTGTTTGCCCTTTTTAAGGAAATCGTACTGTCCTGCCAGGTAGGTTCTGGTGTTAAAGTTATTATCACCAGCCGCATCCTGCGCAATGGTAAATTTCATGATACACTCGCGGTCAATGATGTATTCATTGACACGGTCAGTTCTCCATTTTGCAAAATCAGTGGCCTGCTGCCAGTTTACACCCACCACGGGATAATCCTTGTATGCAGGGTGACGGAAGTAGTAATCTACAAAAGGCTCGTTGTATCCAAGCTTGCTTCTCCAGCAGTTGGTGTCGGGAAGGGCCTGGTTGTAAACTTCGGGATAATCCACAAAGGTGCGCATCAGCCAGTAGATGTAACCGCGGTAGTCAAGATTGCTTACCTCTGTTTCATCCATGTAGAATGAGTTTACAGTCACTGTTCTTTCAACGTTGTTGTTATCGTAGATCAAATCATTTTCAGTAGTACCCATAGTAAATGATCCACCTTCAACGAGCACAAGACCTGGACCGGTTTCCTGGCCCTGGTATTTTGGATTGGCAAAACCACCCCATTTAGGACTGCTGTAGAACTGACCTGTGGTTCGGCTTCTTTCTGTTGGAACGCATCCGGCAATCAGAAAAGGCAATGCTACTGCAGCCAACCATTGAATTTTTACCCTGAAATTCATTTTCATGTGTTTTTGCTTTAACGCTTTTTGGCGAAAAATATTTCGCAAGTATAAAAAGTTTTTTCCTATATCCCAAATATAAATGGGCTGAAAACATATTTTTTTCAGCCCATTTTATAAGTTACTGTGAATATTTGTTTAAAATTCAGGACACTTAAGCGGCCGGAAAGGTTTAGTTCCTGGAGGGACACACCAGTCGATAGTGGCGCTTACTTCGTGGCTTGACGGAATAGCACTTCTGCCATCGCTGACCGTAAAGTCATAACTGTAACCAAATTTGAAACGATTTTTTCTAAACCCGATAAGCATCATAATTGCATCAGAATTTTTGTAATTTCCGAAGGTTTGACGGAACCATAAACCACTAACCATTGGTCCTCTGTTGGCGTAAAATCCTACATTTAACTGGGTGAAGTTACGCTGCATCATAAACAATGCATTGGGGCTGAATGTAGCATCGTTTTCCTGTCTGAAGCGGGATTTGGTAAGCGGGATAACAGCACCGGTGTGAACGGTGTATCTGCGCGGCAGTATTTCATTGGGGTTTTGGTAAAAACTCCAGTTAGGTTCAATAATATTGTGAGCTGCCACACCCAAGTAAAACTTGGAAGAATACATAACCCAGCCTGCATTGAAATTGGGGTATCCAATGTTCTGAGAAGGAACCTGTTCCCCGGTAGGATTGACAAACCCTTGAGTCGGAACAATCTGATCGGAGAATTTCAAACGATTAAAGTTAATGCTTTTGAAAGAGTAGGCGCCTTGCAGACCAAATCGCATAAACAATTTGTTGCGGTTCAGAGGCAGTAGATAAGAATATACTCCGCTGATGGTGGTAGTAGTTAACAAGCCCGAGCCGGCCACATCATGAAATACCATGGCCCCCAATCCGCCACCCACGCTGGGTATATGCTGGTCCCAGGAGACTGCAAATGAGCGGAAAGTTCCGGGAAGACCGGGCCACTGGTTTCTGTAGTTGAGCGCTACACGGCCCGCTGCGCCGAAATTACACACGGCAGAGCCTGCCAGTGCAGGGTTTGTGTAAACCGGTGCAGCATAGAACTGGGTTAATTCCGGGTCCTGTGCCTTGGTTGTGGCCACTGAAAACAGGTAAGCGGCCATAAAGGAAAGACGTAAAAATCCTTTTCGCATATTTTCTTAATGGACAAATTTAGGAGATAAAACGTTTGATGCAACAAAATATTTTTTTTGATGGTGGAAAAATGACACAATCATGCAGCTCGGAAAGCAATATTTTAAGATATTTGCAGTTAATCAATGCGGTGTATATGCGTATAATTCAGAAAGTTAACATTTTCTGCCTTTTAGGGTGCATATTTTATTGCTCATCTCTGTCTTCACAGGGTATTAAATTCAATGACGGGGAATGGATTAGGGTAAGGATTACCGCAGACGGTGTCTATAAAATAACAGGTTCTGATCTTAAAAATGCAGGCTTGAATCTTACCGGCAAGGATCCTGTAAACCTTTCTGTTTTTACACATCAGGGTGCAATGTTGCCGGAGCTTAGCCGCCGTGCTTTTCATGGTACGAGGGAAATTCCGGTTTTCGTTGAAGACGGTAGCGATGGAATATTTGGCTCTGATGATTATGTAATCTTCTATGCAGCTGCACCCCATACATGGAGTTTCGCTGCCGGTCAATGGAGACATCAGACACATTTTTACGTCGATTATACCTATCTTTATGTGGGGTTTGGGAGTGTTCCGGGCAAACGAATTATAAACGGTAGTTTTCAGGGTGCACCGGATATTATTGTAGATAAATCAGAATGGATGATTTTTCATGAAAAGGATCTAGAAAATCCCATCCACATGGGAAGAACCTGGCTTGGGGAAAAAATGGGAAATGAAACCCTTAACCGAAATATCGATCTGTCTTTGCCCGCATCTGCGGATGATACTGTAAGTGTGAGGGTTTCAGTGGCAGGCGGTATGCAGGATGGTTCCGGTTCTGTTACATACAACATTAATAACCTTACCGGCACCATTTCTTACACACCCATAAATACAGAATATGTGGCTTTCGATCTTCAGGAAAGATTTTTTCAGATTTCTGCACCTGATAAAAAAATACAGGCCCAATTTTCCCTGAGCAGACCCAATGCCAAAAGCAGCGGCTGGATAAATTTCATGGAGGTTTCTGGCAAGATGCACGTAAATACGGCTCAGGGGCCTGTTGTTATTAGAAATCGTGATTTTAAAGATAATATTACTGCGGAAATTAGAATTACCACAGACCTTATGAACAAGCCGCAATCCTTGTGGAACGTGAGTGATCCGTTTATGCCTGTAGCACACAATATTGTTCAGGTTGGGAATTTTAAAAAGGCATTGTCAGGCCCCGGCGAATCCAAAAAAATGTTTGTTGCATTCGAAGCGGCAAATATTCCCAAACCGGAAATATTGGGTATAATAACCGGGCCGAATTTACTTGTAAGCAACCCGCCTGAAATGCTGATAATCACACACCGTGATTTTCTGTCAGCAGCGAACCGTCTTGCAGAGATTCGTCGTAAAAATCAGGGATATAATGTTCAGGTGACAGATGTTGCGGACATTTACAAGCAATTTAGCACATCACAACAGGATATAGTGGCTATTCGCGATTTTGTGCGTTTGGTTTATTTAAATTCTCTGAATGCAGGTAAGCCTCTTAAATATGTGCTTTTGATGGGTGCCGCCAGCTACGACATGAAAGACAGGGTGAAAGGGAATACAAATTTCATTCCCACCTATCAATATGATGCGCATAATAAAGGTGTCACCTTTTGTCTTGACGACTTTTACGGCTATCTTGACTCACTTTCAGGCGATCCGGGCAGAAGTAAAAACCACATGTGGGTGTCGCTGGGGCGTATTCCCTGCAGATCGGCGGCGGAAGCAGAAGGCATGGTAAGTAAGCTGGAACGCTATGATTCACCGGGGAGCCTGGGAGACTGGCGCACCAATATTACCTTTGTTACCGATGATGTTGATATTTCCTGGGAAACAGTATTTACCAGTGAGAGTGAGCGGTATGCGCAATACATTGATACCGTGCATCCCTATTTATCAGTAACGAAGCTTTTCTCCGATGCATTTAAACAGGTATCCACGGGCAATACAGAAAAATACCCTGAGGTTAATCAGGCAATTGACCGAACCATGAAAGACGGTTGCCTTTTTATGAACTATCAGGGTCATGGCGGGCCCGCAGGGTGGGCACAGGAGGCCGTGCTTGACGTTCCCATGACCAAAGCGTGGAACAATCGTTGGAAAATGCCTGTAATGTTTACCGCCACATGTGAATTCAGTTTATATGACGATCCCAGCGAACAAAGCGCAGGAGAGCTGGCTTTGCTGAACCCCAACGGAGGGCCGATAGCCCTAATGTCAACCACGCGGCTGGTGTTTGTATCGGGCAACATGGCCATAAACAATGATTTCTGGACAAATTACGGATTTCCAAAACCAAATGAGCCCATACCCACACTGGGCGATGTTTTCAGAAGATTGAAAAACAGGCAGGATGTTACTTCTGAAGACAACAAGTTTGCCCTGTTGGGTGATCCTTCCATGCCACTGGCATTTCCCAAGCACACGGTTGTGCTGGATTCCATCAATCATAAATCAGCTGCCGGCTTTGATGATACGTTGAAAGCTTTTGGCGTAGTGGAAATAAAAGGACATATAGAAGAAAGGCTGAAAGGTAAGTTTACCGGATTTAATGGAAATTTATGGGTGAAGGTGTTGGATAAACCCACACTCAGAAAAACGCTGGTTAACGATCAGCTGGGGGCGCCTATTCCCTACGAGGATCAGAGCAGTTATATATTTAAAGGTACTGTATCTGTTCAGAATGGTGAGTTTAAAATTGTCTTTGCCACACCCAAAGACATTGCTTATCAGGTGGATTTTGGCAAAATATTGCTTTATGCACACAATGGTGAAACAGATGCTGCCGGCGGATTTAAAGTGAAGATCGGCGGCAGCGAACCCGACGTGACGCCGGGAACAGACGGACCTTTGGTTAGGGTTTACATGAACGATACCACTTTTGTGTCGGGTGGTCAGGTTCAGCCTGAAACGGAATTGCTGGTTAAGGTTTATGACACCGATGGACTAAATGCTACGGGTGCCGGTATTGGCAGGGATATGCTGGCCATCGTGGATAAAGGCACGCCCGATGAGAAATCGTTTCTGCTCAATGAATATTTTAGCTATGATCTGAATTCTTATCGCTCGGGCAGTATTCGTATGCCACTAATAAATCTCGCACCCGGCAAACACACTGTCCTGGTGAAAGTATGGGATATTTTTAACAACTCCGGTCAGGGATCTACAGAATTTACAGTAGGAGAAGGCAAACTGGAAGTGACAGACCACGCGGCATTCCCAAATCCTTTTTCGAACAGTGTGGCACTGCGGTTTACGCACAATATGCCCAGTAAGGATATAACTGCCGATGTTGCGGTTATTGACATGACAGGTAAAATTCTGCACAAATACCAAAAGGATATTCCTGCCGCTGCAACAACAGAAGTGAGGTTGACCTGGACCGGATTCAGTTCACCCGAGCCGGAACTGAGAACCGCAGAATTGCTTTCGGGTGTTTACCAGTACAGGGTACATCTGAAGTGTGGACAAGCCTCCACATCTTTTTCCGGCAAGATGATAAAAATAGTGCCGTAATCGTAAAATAAAAGACTTGAAAATACGTTCTAGCGAGATTCCTGATATGATTTCAAGATCAAAACAAACAATTCAAAAACAAAACCCTATTTTTGCCAAACTTCCTTTTATGAAGCAAGTATCTCTTTTTATTTTAATAGGTGCCTCGGTAACCGCTTCCATGGCGCAAATTAGCAAAAGCGATCTGGCAGGGCAGTTGAATACCGTAACCACCATGGTTCCCTTTCTTACGATTACGCCCGACAGCCGCTCTGCAGGTTTAGGCGATGCTGGTGTTGCCTTGTTCAGTCCGGATGCCAACAGCGTTTCCTGGAATATGAGTAACCTGTTGAACGCCGATAAAAAATCAGGATTTTCGCTCTCCTACGCTCCATGGCTCAGACAGCTGGTTTCGGATGTTGGATTCAGTTATTTGTCTTGCTATTCCAAATCCAAATCGGGTAATTCCGTAATCGGTGGTGCCATTCGCTATTTTTCTCTGGGTAATATCAATTTCACGGATTTCGAAGGAAACCCCATCGGCAACTTTAATCCTAACGAATTCAGTTTGGAAAGTGGTTACGGAACCCGCTTCAGCAGAAAATTCAGCATGGGCATAAATCTGCGTCTTATCTACTCAAACATTGCCGGAAACCGCGTTATCAATGGTGCTAACACCAAGGCGGGTGTTTCCGGTGCAGGTGATGTAAATCTGCTTTACCGCACCACAGGCGAAGTGCTGGGGAAAAACTCTGATTTTAGTTTTGGTGTAAACATCCAGAACATTGGTGCCAAAATGACCTACACCACCCGTGAGCAAAGGGATTTTATTCCCACCAACCTCAAACTGGGAGTGGGCTGGAAACATGAAATTGACCAGTACAACAAACTTGGTGTATACGCCGATATTAATAAACTGCTCGTTCCAACGCGTCCTTTTTACCTGGTGGGCTATGATGGCAGCGATTCCGCCATCAATGGTGTGAGGCAGTATATTGGAAACGATCCCAATGTGAGCGTAATACAGGGAATGATTCAGAGTTTTTATGACGCACCGGGTGGAATGAGCGAAGAGCTTAATGAATGGACGGGATCATTCGGGACTGAATACTGGTACGATAACAAATTTGCTGCCAGGGTTGGGGCATTTTATGAAAATAAAAACAAAGGTGGCAGGCAGTATGCAACCTTCGGTCTGGGTTTAAAGTATCAGAAAGTTACCATAGACCTGGCTATGCTCGTTCCTTTTGCCCGCAGGCATCCCCTTCAAAACCAGCTTCGTTTCTCGCTGCTGTTTGATATGGGAGTATTATCGGATAAGGATTAACATTACATTTTGATGCTAATAAGACCCCGCAAAATTGTGGGGTTTTTTATTTGGATAAATTGCCGAACAAAGCGAATAAATTTTTATTTTAGCCGAATAATCAAAAAAATATGAACAAAACTTCATCAACTAAACACCCCAAAGGCTTATGGTATCTTTTTGGTACAGAAATGTGGGAACGATTCGGCTATTATTTAATGTTAGGGATCTTTTCTCTCTACATGCTTGACAGCTGGAGTACAGGTGGAATGGGTTTTACTCCATCATTGAAATCTGATATTTATGGTACATACTTGGGCCTGGTTTACCTTACGCCTTTTATTGGTGGGTTGCTTGCGGATCGTTTGTTGGGATACCGTCGATCTATTGTTATGGGAGGTTTGATGATGGCAGCAGGCTACTTTTGCTTGTCGATTCACTCAGAAACTACATTTTTCGTCGCTTTGGCTTTAATTATTTTAGGTAACGGCTTTTTTAAACCGAATATTTCAACCTTAGTAGGTAATATGTATAGTACTGATGAAATGAAACACCTCAAAGATTCAGGATATAACATATTCTATATGGGAATTAATATAGGTGCATTTATTTGCAACTTTGTTGCAGCCTATATGCGTATTAACTACGGCTGGGGACATGCTTTTGCCGCAGCTGGCGTTGGAATGCTAGTTGGTGTAGTAGTGTTTTTATTGGGGACTCGCCATGTAAGGGACTACGACGTAATCAAACCAGTTCAAAAAGGTGATATGTCTACACTTAAAATTTTGGGCCTTACAGTTCTTCCTATGATTATTTTCGGGATATTGGGTTATTTTTACGGCGGTATTACCGACAAAGCAACAAATCCTGGTGGCAATATTTTAGGTAGTGATACTAACGATGCTTTCATTTTCGGATGTGTTCCAGTTGCTGCATTCTTTGTTTATCTCGCTTTTTTTGGTGGGAAAAAGCAAGAGAATGTCACTGACTCTGATGCAATAGAAGATTCTACTAATAAGGCCAAAGAGAGAAGAGCATTGAAAGCATTGCTTGCAGTTTTTATGTGTGTAATTTTGTTTTTTGCTATTTTTCACCAGAATGGTGATGCTCTTACAGTTTGGGCAGAAGACTATACAAATAGAGAAATGCCAACTGCAGTGGCAAATGTTGCGGATAAACTGGGGATGGCCCAAACTGTAACCAATAATGCCACGGTAGAGGGTGATAATATTCAGTTTAAAGCAACTATTAAAAACCTTGAGGAAAAGGCAGCTGCTATTAAAGGTTCAAGTGCTGAAGACGTCGCCGCAAGAGTCAAAATTACAGAAGAAATTGATCAACTGCAAAAGTCGCGTAAGTATTTTGAAAACCTTCCAAAAGAAAATATTCCGGCCCAGGGTTCCAGTCTAAAATTATATTCCACCGAGTTATATCAGAGTATTAATCCATTTTGGGTGGTGATGCTTACTCCGGTTGTAGTTGCCGTGTGGGGTTTTTTTAGAAGAAGAAAAAGAGAGCCCAGTACACCAACAAAAATCGCTATAGGTTTGATAATTACGGCTTTAAGTGCCCTTGTTATGGTTGGTGCC